>Ga0137394_10001169_pt1 | contig 18959 bp, 24 predicted proteins | sample czobulk116metaG_FD_108278 | JGI IMG/M metagenome (GOLD analysis project Ga0137394, IMG submission 108278) | Vadose zone soil microbial communities from Angelo Coast Range Reserve, California, USA - czobulk1.16 metaG | ecosystem: Environmental > Terrestrial > Soil > Vadose zone | place: USA...
ACAGATACCGAAACGCGAAATGGCACAGATACAGGGGTCAGTTAGACGAGAATCTCGTACACGAGTCGTGCAACTCGTTCAGAGCTTGCGGCCAGTGCACGTCCCAGTCCGTGGGACACATCACTCGCAATACATTACGCGTCACGTCAACACCGGATGAAATTACCTACAATCATGAGCGGAATGCCCCAGGTATCTCGCTGAATCGTGAATGAGAAGCAACAGTTGATGAACGCTCCCTCGCTCGAGGCAGTGGACTGGACATATACTGGCATTTCTGCGCTAGAACCCTGTTTGACTGTCGGCTTGAATCGCAACACGCAAGAAGTTAACACCGCCTTCTGCGTCGAGTCGAATGCGACGTTGCCATATTTCTAGTCGCCCATCCCGTCAGGCTCTGATAAGAAAGGGGGAAAATGAGGCGCACCTCCCAATAGTTTACCGCAGATTCTTCCGCCATGAGTTCGTATATGCAGAGCCCTCCCTGTTCAGAAGGAACATTTAATCTCAGCGACGAGCTGGGTATCCGCCCTAGCAAACTCACATCTCGAAGCATGGATGCCTCCACTCCGACCAGCTCTGCAAACTCGTGATTTCCCTTGTAGATTTCGCCAGTCCGCCGCCAAAGGCATGCAGGAATACCCATAGAAGAGAAGACGCGGTCATAGTCTAGCATTAAACGTTCGAAGGCTTCCTCGATGAATATTAAGTCCTTGAACAAAAGGCGTAAGCATATTCGTATCACCACCCAAGAAACGTGCGTACCACATCGCGCAATGATTGTGCTATTGCCTATATTCCATGATCAGTATAGCTCTTTTCTACGATTTCCTGAATACAAAGCTTACGCGGAACTTGGGTCGCAAGACTGATAGAGGTTGGAGGATCTGCTGTTTTGACTCTTGCGACACGCTACGAATCCGCAACGTCAGCAGGCGGTGTCGGAAGAACGTCGTAAACATACTTGCAATCCATCCATCGCGACAACCGAGAATAACCCTTCACGAAATTATATGGCTTCAGTAAACCCGCCTCGTACTTGGTCCGAATCACGCGCTTCAGGCGTTCATCACGTGATCCCGGCGCGGGATCTGCCGCCGTGAGGAGGAATTTCTCGGTCAAACTTGCACTGGGAAGCACTGGTGGCACGAGGTCGACATTTCGTTGCAGAACGTCGTTGACCCGTGGTTGCGACTCTGGTGTTGTGCCATCACCACCATCAGGAGGTGGTATCGTGCCCGACACATCGAGTGCCGTGTTTCCGAATGTATCAGCACCATTCATAGCGGCCCCCGTGAAAAACGCCTGCCCATCGAAGGTCTCCAGGAAATTGCTTGAAATGTATAATAAGCCTTGTTGGCTGCAAGACCAGACAACCTGTGTGACTCACGGCAGGTTCCCGAAAGATTCGAGAGGATATGGGGACGCGCTCTGCGAGGCTACGAAGCCTGACCAGCTCGGCGCAGGGGGTGTTGGCACAGTGGAACCAGTGTACGGGACCGTGGACGCTGCATGTGTGATAATGCCATCAGCGCCGAATCTATGCGACAGACGACGGCTCTGGTGACAGGTGGACAAATTGGAGGTAGGGGTTGCCACATGTACTCCGTCGCACGGAGAAATTGAAGGGGGTGGCGCAACGCGCGCAAAGAGAGATGTGAGATCAACGAACGATCGTGGACATACCAGAGGCACCCGGGGGTGTCGCTTGTAGGATCATCGTCGTCTGCGACTGCGCCGCGTTTTGTTTGCTCGGCTTGGTTTCATCGTGACAGAGGTGGCCAATCTCCCGCTTGACGCTGACAGGACGTGCGTAAGAAAGGTGCAGTTTCCATCGCGCTCTCAACCGCGGAGCACACGCGCCGGAGTGAGAGGTGAAGCTCTCGCGCAAAAGCCCACAAACGCGGGTAGAGCCGATGATGAAGTCGGAAAGCGTCACTCACCATCGCTGGCACGGCCGCCCTTCGTCACAAGTCATATGACTCCGTCGGCAGTACAGGCAGGCATGGTTCACCTTGCGCCGTCTGGCCGTCTTTGGAGGGCGCATCTTGATATCTCCCACAGACTCCTCAGCCTCGCGTTCTTGAGTCATTTCTTGTTGCGCAGAGGCCGTCGAGGCGGCCGAAATCGACGCTGAAGGCAGTTCGGGTATAGCGGTGGGGCGGGTGAACACAGAGTCCATGATATGGTGAAGCAACGGCCTTGGACGATGGAGGAAATGCAGCCCAGGTCAACCGGTGTAGATTGGGAATGTCCGAGAGGGGTCGCTGCTACCAATGGTCTTCATCTCCGGTTGGGCGACGCTGCTCTATATTCACCCCGCACCGCCTCTTCGATCTCGATTATGTAAACTCACATCGGGTGAAACCGGCCAAATCTTCGCCGACTCGGACACTCTGAACTGAGCGCTTTTCGACTACTGTGCCGCTTAGATGTAAACGTGTTCAGTTGGATGTGTACTGACCTTTCATTGCTCCGTGCCACCGTCCGCGGCGCTGACAGTCCCGAGTCCGACTCGGACGACAATAAACCCGAGCCGAAAAATCATGTGAACTGCACGACAGTCAGTTGTAATCGCCACTGAATCTGAGGGTGAATGGGGATGCGAATGGGCTGAAACCCCATTGATGGGGGCAACCTCCGAGTCGGATGCGACACTTGTGGCACTTTACATGCAGGGAACGTTTACCGCTTCTCCTCGGCCATCTGGATCACCAGCCGATTTAAATGGCACGTCGTACACGGCGTTCTGCGGAGAGGTGTAGCGCCGCACCCCAGCCTCGTACTTCGAAACCCTCCCACTTCGAGAAGCAGACTCACTTCGCTTTCCCCAGCCTTGGGAACGAACAAACCTTGGTAAATTTCGAAATGTTGTTTCCTGTTCAAGTGCAATAACGTCGCCACAGTTTGTCTATCTGAAGTTCTGAACTCCAATAATGCCTATAGCAAGGATGATCGTCGGATACTGTTGAGGTAACTTAGGCTTTTGATGCATCAGGGTCGCCTCAGGGTCTGCGCCCACTGGTAGATGTACGCTCCGCTTGGTGACTAAAGCCGCAGCATTTAGACGGCGGAAGTAGGATAATGGATAATGAGAACGCTACCGTGACGGCCGTATGGGTGCCGATATTTTTGGGGCCTTCACTCATGTCGCCGACAAGGGCGCATTCTGTGATTTCCTACCGAGCGCACCGTTCCGCAGACGTTCTGCAACGTTCTACAAAAAACTTGACGGTGATGTCGAATGATGAGAGAGGAGAGGGGCATTCCTCTTCTCGGGTGCATATCATTTGCGGAACTAGTCGGAATTCAACATATTGCTTTCGGGTGTTTTAGGGACGCACGCACCATCGTCATCTGGCCAATGCCATGGGTTGACATTTCCATCCACATATTACCATGGCACCCGATAATCTGTAGAGGGCCAGTTCTGGCTATGTCGCTCATAGATAGGAACGGAACGTCGAACAAGCTGGCGGTAGGATATCATTGCTCAGATCATCATCCTCACAAGGTCACCATCCGCGTCACCGCTGTCTTTGAGATACGGCTGCAGTTCCGGGAAACAGGGAGTTACGCTGTGGGAAGATGCACATAATCATGCTGCTATCCGAGTTATCCGCTATCTTTCTCTCCGATTGCAAAGCACTTCTTGGTGGCTCGGTGGCGGAGAAGCAGAAGTTCGCGAGGCAACGCAGCAATCTATTTATTCCCTAGTACCCCGTGGGAGGAATTAAGATCGAGGAAATTATGGCGGTTGGCCGTTCGTCTAGCCTCAAAGCGAGTGCGAAGCCAGAGAATCGAAGAAGCTGATCGGAGCGCGGCTTCACAGAATCCATCGGGTGGATCCGGCACGTGGGACCCGAATCCACCACGTTCTCGGGCGGATGAGAAAAATCTCTCAAAGTAATCGTGAATGGTACGCCAGTGACCCACACCGTTCGTGTCTAACAGACAGATATGCGAATACAGTAGCAGCAGCAAATAAGCCCAAAACCACGGTAACCACCAGTATATATATACGGTTCGTCACAAGTCACCAGAAATGGTCGCCGTAATCTGTGTATATGATCGCTGCAAGGCTCGCCACCTCATGCATATCTGTCAGACACTGCATAATCAAGTCAGCACGCGAGGCACCCTCGGGGATGCCGGGAAGAAAAGGGCGCACGTCAATGAGTTCGTTTGGCAATCCATTTAGCGCGAGGCTGCTCCATCGTGCGAGACCCGGTAATACGCTCGCGGCGCGCAGCCGTACCTCTCCTTCTTCACCCTCCTTACCGACGAAGACGTTTTGGGAAAGACCGTCGAACAGTACATTTGTCGCGCGGTCAAGCGCATGCTCAAGGACGAGAGCAAAGTCAGAGGACGTTAACAGGTCACGTGTCTCCTCGAGTAGAGCAGTGAACGCGGGTTCGTGGGTGTCGCTGTGACCAGGTGGAAAACCCCCGCGAGTAAGAAGGTGTGATAGCGTCGAAGAAGTCGGCGGAAGGAGGGTAGAGAGGAAGCTGGGAAGAGAAAGGTCAAGATATGAAGGCACAGTTGGGGTCGGGTTCCCGTACTTGATTCTTCGTTCGGTACCCTCAAATGTAATTTCATGTTCAACCCGCCGCCGGACGTCGCTTATCAGTCTATGCAACTCAACGGCGCTGATTTTGCTCTTCAATGATACACTGGATAACAACCTATGAACACAAACCTGGCAGTGAGGGTAGTGAGCTTACCCTTCGAATACCTCCTCGACACCTCTCCGCACACGCTCACCAACATCCTTCCAACCTACGTTGAGAATCCACCAACTGAGCGTTAAGAACTTGCGTTCGGTCTCCGCGTCCACTCCTTCCCGCCAAATGCCTTCCTCCAATCCAGTCTGTTGACCGAGTAGAGCCTCGATATCGTCTGGGCGACTAGGGTCGACCAGGGCTGGGAATAGCATCGAGGACAAGGAAAGGTTGTATTGGCGTCGTAAGCGGGCATCTTCTTCCCTCTCTAGCTGTATCACAGATTGGATATATTTGTATCGACCAAGGAGGGAGAGTTGGGTATTGGTGAAAATGGTTAGAAGGGTGATTGAGTAGAGGACCGTGAGCGTTCTTGTCACAGCTAGTCGTACGAAATTTTCAGAAAGAACCCATCTAAGAAGCGTGACGGGAAGGGCGCACTAAGCATTTTAACCTCTCTCCAAAGCTCTGCCTTGCTTCTCGTCGAGGCGTTTTGCTGAGAGGTAGAAAAATCAGTCTACCAGGGTGGGATACGTCAGAGATGTTGGTCACGTTGGGCGACTACGTACTCACGACCACCGAATCGCCGTTGCTGCTGACTGCCGAGCTGGACACTACTGATCCTGAAAATGGCTTGGGTTCGACGGGTTGTGCAGAAGGTGCTGAGGAGGTCCCCTGTAGCTCTAATGAAGATGACGATGTTTCTAAAGACTGCAGTGCGTGTGAAGGTGGTGGTGGTGACAGCTTAACCATGGACTCAGCCAACTGCGAGACTTCGGGTCGCGGAGATATTGATAAAAAGGATGCCGAGCTGGCTTCTGATTGTGCGTCCGAAGACCGTACGAGCTCCACGCTCGAGTCGAGAGAGTCGGGCATCGGGGACGGTGGCGGTGGCCGCACGGTTGGTTCTTGCCTGGCAGCAGCTAGGGTGCTTCGCCGCACATCCGCGGCACGAGAGAGGGACTGAAGCTCGGCCGTCAATGCCTCGACGTCCATCTCGTCCAAGATATGCTTGCTGAGCAAGGGCATGTAAGTCATGATAGTAAACGAGATGTCCTGTATATTCTGCTGGAATCGTTTGCGCATGCTACGTGTGGTATCAACGATGAAGGAAGACGGGAGACGAGGACGAGCCAACCAGGACGTACTTTTCCCGTGCTGCTCGCTGTATTAGGAACTCGTCCCTCATGTCTGCAATGCGCTCCGTAGCATATTGACCAACCAGGTATAGTCCTCCAGCGACACCCGCAGAGCGGACGAATCTTGCGCGTCGCTCGTATAGGTAATTCGATACGGAGTTGAGCATTGTAATTAGGAGAAGGAAAGGGACATCAGGTGGCAGGGTGGTAAGGGTCGTGGGTGCTGCCGTAGCGCTGTGTGGGGCAGTTGACGCAGCACGTGTTATGTCGGCCACGGTCGTTCAAATCATTACTGCAGCTGCTATGCGATACCAATACCAAAAAAAATATCTATCGTTTCGCAAACTTCTCATCCCTAAATCGCGTCAACTCCTCAGACAGTTGTCGCCACCGCTCCTGCACCATGGGCATCTTAGCAATGCTATCTGGCGCCAAGTATCCACGATTTCTCCAGTTGGTGTACCATTCTAAAGAAAGCATCTCAACACGCGCTGTACTCGTTCCGAACAAGACACATACCAATATCCTGGCGACGCGTTGGCGCTGCATCAACGCGGTCTGTGCGTCCCTTCACGCAATCGTACAGGGACAGGCGGTTGTAGTATCTACATATTACCGTACCACCAAGCTTCTCGACGGCTCGGATGGCAGACTTGGACGCGCGAGAAGGCGTTATGTGTATCGGTATTTTGAGATGTTCTACACCCTGGAGGCAGCCAGCATCACGTCAGTATACGAGTTTGAAAAAGGCAAGACAGGAAGCTGCCGCACATCACCCAGTAGCTTGACTCCGTCGTGGGCATTATGTATACACCCACTCAACACCAGCTCCCTCGCAGTGATGGGCTTTTCGGGTGACGACGTAAGTCGTCCCTGCTCGATCCAATGGGCTATCCGATCGAGATTAACGGGGGCATAAGTCTTGCCATTGATGCTAAGAACACTTTGTCAACCAAAAGCACCTCATCACGACGCGAAAGGGGAGCAACGCACGAATTGTTGAAGCCTTTTTTCGGGAAGAGCTTCGAGATGGTGGTCTGGCCGCCCTCAAAGCCCGCCTTGGGCTTTCCATTGCCCGAGCGCGCCTTCTGGCCTTTGTGTCCGCGTCCGGAGGTCTTGCCCAATCCTGAGCTGCGACCACGACCGAGGCGTTTTTGCTTCGTGGTTCATACATAAGAATCAGCGGCATGTTCGCATTCTACATTCACGAAAAAAGTGCTCACTGTGTGCCGAGAGCCTACCGACGGATGCAGGCTGAAAAGGTGCACGCGCGTGCTGGACGCACGGGCAGCGGACATGGTCGATCTGGTTCTACGAAACAAGCAGCCGGCAATGGCCGGGCAACAGCGCACCGCGTCGATGCAATTCACAACTTCGCATTCACCAACACCTTCTGACTTTTGAGTTGCACAAATGGTGAGTATGAATTCATGTCAATCGACGGCGGACACTCTGAAATGTGTTTTATTGCTTGAAGGGCGGTGGCGCAAGGTATCCCTATCCAAAGGAAGTATGGTCGCCAGCAGGTGCGTTGGACAACTCCGACGGCTCGCACGCAATCCGCTCATAACTCTCCGTCGTTATAGGTGGCTGGTGGACAAGACCATCAAATTGGAAAGCAAATACAACTATCCTGTTTGCAGGAATACTTGCGGTGTCGTACGGTGTCTGGACTGTTAGTGCTGATAGAGAAGTAAGCTCGCCTGCTTTCTGCCCTTACCTCGGTGCGTTGAAACTTTGGACTTCCAGTATCGCTACAATGAGCCGATCCGTGCCATCCCTTCCATGCGGGTACGTACACTCCAGCCTGCTCTACGTCGCACACCTAGTTAACCCCTTATCGTCACTTTTTTGCTCAGTGGGCAAAGCAGTACCGGGACTCTCAAGGGAAGAAGGAGAAGGATGAATCATAGAACACCCTCTGCTGTTTACCTGTGAACGTTTCTTGATATTCCCCATTCGGGTGCATTGCAAGGTTCCGTGGACGTTAGTTCAGGGACGATTTATCTTCAACATTGGGACAAGCATATCGACCACAGATCACAGGACACAGGCGACAACAGCGTGCAGTCCCTAATCTATCTGAATAATTCGCGTTTGGGGCGCAGCACATTGGAAGATTCTCTCGCACGCCCCAAACCCGAAGGGCGGTCTCGTCCGCTAAGATTCGTACACTTTGATGAGTGGTCTAGGCCTGGATAGCGCCTTGAATGTGCGCCGTGTTGGACAAATTGAAGAAAGATATAGATAACGTATAAACGTAAAAATAATCGTGCCCGATCAATTTACAGTGGACGGTCTTCGAAGAAGGCAGTTTCGTGTCAATCGCTGGTCTCCTCGCCTCCCTCCTGGTCATCATTTCCGTCTTCCGCATCAGGATCTTCTTCGTCTTCGTCCTCGTCACCACCCACGCTCATGTAGTCGTTCATACTGGTAAGGTCCCATGAACGCTGCTCTTACACCATGAAGTGAGAAAAGCGCACCAGTATACAAGCGGCCTGGCGGCTTTTACGACCTCCATTACTATCTGCCCAAAATTCGGATTCAAGACCTCCTGATCTGTGAATTGATGCAGAACAACGAAAGAGCGGCATTTCAAAAGGTCGATGTCCCTATTATATTGTTTTAGTTCCTGGACGGTTTACTTTCCAAAACAACACTACTTGTGGTCCTTGTCGCAACCCTTGGGCGCCGTCTTCAGCTCATCGTCCCTTCCAAAAATGTTCTGCCGCCCTTTTTTAGCGAGCGGCTTTGCTGGGCCAAAATTCTCGACAAAGCGTGGTGCGCTGATGATTCGGCGCAGCCGAGAAGGGTTGCGCAGGATGTGCGACCGAATGGTTGCGAGCTCATCTTTACCAGGGCACCAACTACCGGCCGCGAGGAGACTTTCGCCGCCGGGTTTAACTGTGGTTGAGTGTTGAATAGAAGGCAACTTCTTTAAGCAGAAAAGTTTCTCACTCATTCTGAAGAGTCAGGAGAGGCCCAGTGAATTCCCATAGGATAGAGCAAGACGCAAAACGGGCATACATGTGGTCTAAACGAGGGAATGTTATTGTGTGAAACAGTATATTGATGCATAAAAGGACATACAACCGGCGAAAATACCCTTTCTCCCACTTCTTGAGAAGGTCGCGGAGAGGTTAGTTTTGTAAGGCGTCTTGTCATTGCTAAATCGAATCTGTGCGGTATCAAGAGGATGGTCAGGATTTCCAGAAAAGCGTAAGACGCACATCTCTGTAGATTCTATAAATCACGTCTTTGGGCGGCAATGGGGGGATCTGCGGGTCAATTTCCGGAAACAACTCTGTTAACTTTTCTACGAAGAGCTTGAATTCCGTTTCAGCCAGACGGAACACAGGTTCTATGGGTGGGTGGTGTTCATCAGCACCGGCCGTGGGTTAATCCTCGGGAAACACACCATGTAGTCTAAACCTAGATAACCGAAGACAGTTACAAAACGACGGATGAGGCTGAGAGTGTCCTCACCATTCACGGTCGTTGCATTCGGGTTTTGTGAGCTGTAAAAGGAAGTCGAACGTGTTTTGGGATATCTGACCGGGGGGCACTGCGGCGATAGATTAACGTTGATGATCCTCGCAGCGGTATATAAGTCCTTACCTCGCCCCTTCTTCGGTGGTTGGACAACCCTCCCAACAACTTGCTGGCCCTCTTTCAGGCCGTAGTCCTCTCCCTCCTCATCTTCGTCGTCCTTCGCATTTTTGCGCTTCTTGCGAGGCGAGCGTGGTTTAACAGGCGATGCATGCTTCCGTTTTCTGACGCCCTGATCGCTGTCGTCATCCAGCGTGTCGCTGTGCAGCGATTTCACATCGTCATCTTCCTCCTGATACGTGTCGCTAGCACCGTCCTCGGCGTCTTCAGGCCCAGAAACGGCCTGGCCATCCTCACTGGGTGGCGTCGGTGGCGCTCGTTTCTGTCTATTGGTTCGCTTGTTGGGCGTACTGGAGTTCTGGCGCAAAGGTGTTTTATTGACGTTGCTCTTTGGGCGCGTTGATCGTGCCTTGGAAGGCATGTCCTGATGGTTATCGATTGCTGAAACTGTTGCGCGTCCTTGTTCGCTGGTCTCCAATGACGGAGCGTGACTGACACGTGCTTCCAAGCTCAGCTGCAATTTACCCCCCAAAGGCTCGAAAGGTGGTCGTACCGCTCAAATTCCGCACTAACTCCTTTCAATGTGGGCGTCTGAGGGCCTCGCAGCCCCGGACCCGCCCTTTCGCCGTTGGTTGAGGGCCAGGGGCAGTTGCGCTATCCCGCAACTGGGCAAGCCCGACACGTGCTTTGTTCCTCTGCTGGAGGTCACGGAATCAGTGTAAATCGGGAATGCAGAATGCGGCTTTCCGCGCATGGTTATAAGATCAGTCCTGTCGAATTCATTCGTCAATTCCATACCCCCGACATGTCTGAATCTGTGCCCATTTACCCTGTCGCACCCCGTCTGAAGAGCAACCCAATACCCCACGTGGGGCCGACCATTAATGAATACAAAGCCTTACACGCACAGACGATTGGACCCGGCTCGGACGAGTGGTGGGCTAAGGTAGGTCTCTGATCAAAAGAATGATGCCCACTCAAGCTCAACTATCGTCGTACATCTAGACTGCCCGCGAGACGCTGCACTGGGACAGGCCCTTTAAGACTGTGCGTTCAGGTAGCTTTGACAAAGGCGACATCGCATGGTTTCCCGAGGGAGCCTTGAATGTGGCGTACAATTGTGTTGATCGCTGGGCATTTAAACATCCCGACAAGGTTCGTGATTTTCTCCTCGGCGTCATGTCGGGTCTTTCATGTCGGTTATTTCCTTATCTGATCTGTCATGAATCCTAGACTGCCATTATCTACGAAGCTGATGAACCAACCGAAGGCCGGAACATCACCTACGCTGAGCTGCTGCATGAGGTCTCCAGCGTCGCCAACGTACTCAAATCCCTTGGTATCAAGAAAGGTGACACTGTCACTATCTATCTTCCCATGGCATGGCAAGCCGTCGCTGCCCTCCTTGCCTGTGCACGCATTGGTGCCGTCCACTCTGTCGTGTTCGCTGGTTTTTCCGCGGAGGCCCTTCGTGACCGCATCATCGACTGCAACAGCCGCGTCGTCCTTACCGCTGACGAAGGCCGCCGCGGTGGGAAGACTATAGCCACCAAGGCCATCGTCGACGCGGCAATCAAGTCCTGCTCCCACGTCGAGCACGTCCTTGTTCTCAAGCGCACTGGAAATGAGGTTCCGTGGACGCAAGGCCGCGACAAGTGGTGGCACGAGGAGACGTCGCGCGTCCCCAACTACTGCGCACCAGAAGTCATGTCGGCGGAGGATCCGTTGTTTATCCTTTATGTGAGATGGTCGTTCGTCCATTCTTGTCGACCAACTTCTGAACTCCTTGTAGACGTCCGGCTCCACGGGCAAGCCTAAGGGTGTTGTACATACGACAGCCGGTTACATACTCGGCACAGCTCTGACCGTTAAGTATGTCTTCGATCTCCACCCCGATGACAAGTTCGCCTGCGTCGCCGATGTCGGCTGGATCACTGGACACTCGTACGTACATACGTGGCCTACCTCCCTTGCTGAATTTATCACGTTCATATACCTTCCTCCAGCTACATCGTTTATGGCCCGCTGGCAAATGGCGTCACCACCACGGTCTTCGAGTCGACCCCCGTCTACCCTACACCTTCACGCTATTGGCAGGTGGTTGAGAAACACAAGTTGACGCAGTTCTATTCTGCGCCAACTGCGATCCGCCTCCTGCGTCGTCTCGGCGCGGATCACGTAAAACCGCACGATTTGAGCTCTTTGCGCGTCATCGGCAGTGTCGGCGAGCCCATCAATCCCGAGGCCTGGAGCTGGTACAACGAGCACGTCGGACGGAACCAATGTGCGGTCGTCGATACGTACTGGCAGACCGAGACGGGGAGCATTGTCATCACCCCATTCCCTGGTGCGATCGAGACCAAACCTGGTTCTGCGACCGTGCCGTTCTTCGGGATTGATCCCGTCATCCTTGATGCACAATCAGGAAAGGTGCGCAGGTAACTTCTTTACGGACGCTCTCAGGTTCTAAATTTATCTTTGCAGGAGCTATCGGGCAATAAGGTGGAGGGTGTACTCGCACTGCGAAGCCCATGGCCATCGATTGCGCGCTCGGTCTTCGGGGATCACCAACGCTACCTGAATACCTACATGAACCCTTACCCCGGTGTCTACTTTACGGGCGATGGCGCTGCACGTGATGAGCACGGATACATTTGGATCAAGGGTCGTGTCGATGGTGAGCGCTATCAGTGGCGTCGTGATTCTTCTCTTCAACACGCACACCCCATATCACAGATGTCATCAACGTCTCTGGACATCGCCTGTCGACCGCGGAAATTGAATCGGCTCTCATTCAGCACCCCGGCGTCGCCGAGACTGCCGTCATTGGGTCATCTGATGAGCTGACTGGTCAAGCGGTTCACGCCTTTGTCACTCTCAAACCGTGTGTCTTTGTCCATTCTCGCCATTGGTGATGTTCATATCGGATGACTGACGTCTGTCGCTTTTGTCGTTCTCCTTTCCATCAGAGAGTTCAAGTACGACCCTGACGATGTGGAGGGTCTGAACAAGGAGCTCGTGCTCCAGGTTCGCAAGGTCATCGGTCCCTTTGCGGCACCCAAGAAGATCTACGTCGTCAACGACCTCCCCAAGACGCGCTCGGGCAAGATTATGCGCCGCATCATGCGCAAGATCGTCGCTGGCGAGGGCGATCAACTGGGCGATCTGAGCACGCTCGCGGAGCCCGCAGTTGTGGACCAGATCAAGGCCAAAGTAGCCAAGAGCGTGTCAAAGTAGAACCTGTGGCCCGCACTTCCAGCGGCGAACGCCTCGATCTCCTTTCTTGTTTGATATAAAGGTGGATGTGTCTGAGTTCGATGCCGTACTTTCTCCGATTAGATGTGCTCGCTTGGAAGAGTCTTGGAAGTCGTAAAATTTCTTGTCTTCGGAAGCTCGAATGTATACCAGACGCAATGCAGTGTGTGTAATTAGGGGTATCGTTGAATAGTAGCGATGTTTTCTCTACTTGAGTCAGTGTCATCGTTGACATCGTCCAGCGATCCACAACAAGTCTAATGCAATGCATCTTCCTCACAAACTCCCCTCCCCCCTCTCCCCCCTCAGTCCTACCTATATCATGCTATCAAGTTACTTGAAATCATAGCACGTTGCCGCGCACGATATCAGAGTACAAAAGCGAAGCCTCCACGTTCTCGTCTGTTAGGATTTCCCACCCATCTTCATCGAGCGCCACGAGGCGACCGTCGATCTCTACGACCTCGAACTGCTCACCGTTGGTCATTTCCAACATCGACGGGCAATGACGACGACGACCGCGGTGGATCTTGGCGGGACGCGCCATCGCAAGCAGCATTGCACCGGACGTCGCGAGAGAAACGTCGACGACCTGTCCGTCGCCACGTGATTCCTCCTCCTCTTCGTCCTCCTGGTCGCGGCCTTCAGTGGTGGTGGCAGAGGGATGGAGGTGCGAGCATGCTACGCGGTGGTTGTCGAGGCTGCGACCTACAAAAGCGCGTGTCCCGTCGTCGGGCCGCTTCTCCTGCCGCCGCGAGTCACGTTCGAGGCGATGCCATCTGCGGTCAGACTCGAGCGCTTTCAGCTTGATTTTACGCTCATCGTGTCGCTGGGAGGAAGACGAAGATTGCGTCAGGACGCGCGAGGAGAGGGGGAGGGTAACTGCTCTTTACCTCTCGGCCGGCCTGGCGTCGCTGTTTGTTTGCGAGTTTGCGGGCGTCTGCTGTTGGTGTAGTTGTCGTCGTCTGTTGGTGAGAGTTAAGATGCGACATTGTGGTGTTGGTGTCGGTACTGGTATCGAAAGGTTTGGTTGCGGTGATGATGTAGTTGAGGTGTGTGTGCGGGTTACTAGTAGTGGTATCCAGGAGCTTAGGAGCCCTTAGGTTGATGGTTTGTCGTCTTACCCGGGGCGAGAAGTATTTATACATGGCGTATGACAAAGTTTCGTGACTGTGAGTCATACTGCGCTGTATCGCGGGGATTCGCGGTGGCCTCGAACGTGCTAGCAACCATTCAATACGGGGCCTGTGATAGGCCGGTCACCGGTTGAGCTTAAGCAGTGGCACTCAGTGACTCGATACTACCGAACCTTCTGCTGCTGACTCGAGTGATCGCGAGCACAGGCGGAGCACCGGAGCGGCAGGCAGTTCGGATGCGATGCTCGGCGCCACCGTGCCCTTCTGACTCATCATAGTACTCGGTGGACGTCGGGATATGATGTGCGAGAGAATGGTGCCAAGTGCCAGTGCCAGTGCCAGTGCCAGTGCGCGAGAATGTGAGCGAGAATCGAAGACGATGGTGATTTCATTCGAGTGGCGAGTGGCTTTGACGTGTGTCAATTCTTGACAGAGCGCCGAGCGTCATGGTACCAGTGACCGTGGTACAGCACTGTATCCCACGCTGCGTTCCTGCCCCATAGCCCCATCATTCACTTTGAAAAGGCGCCAGATACTGAACGTTGATGTGGTGGTGTCATGATACGGCGGCCGAAAGCCCCTGCCCTTTTTAGTTTGCCACAACCGCCGCAAATTGAATCTGTGCCGTTTGCACGGCCCGCATCACTCGCACCTTATCCAAAGACTGTCATGACACTTCTGGGTAAAAACAAGGATAGTCCCCTGGAACAATGCCTCTTACGTGACGGTGATGGCAGCGAAGCTGGTCCTTCGGGCACCGCCCCACCTTCCTTCGAGGAGAGCGCGGGACATTTAGTCGTGACATTCGACGACGCTGTTGATAATTTCCCCACAGGAGGGGAGGAGCCTCCCGACTTTACGCCGTACGAAGCAGAACACTGGGTGTCGAGAAGCGGCGATATCATCTCCCACGACTCTCATCTGAACGAGGATGGTGTGTGGCGATTGGTCATACTCGTCTCCTTGCTCCACGTATTCACCTCTGACCTTGACAGGCGAAGCTCTTTATCGCTTCTTACTTTCACAGGCCGAGATGCCACCAACCTTCGTCGTCCATTGCTGCGGCACGCATGATGAAACACGCACTCGTTTGGTCGATAAGACGGATTCCCGTGGCCGCCGGTACACAGACACGGAGTGGTACACCGAAACAGTTACAGACTTTGACTTCAAAATTGAGTGCCAGGTCCCTCCCCGTGCGACTCAATGGACCGTGGGAGACGAAGAGCCTGCTTATAGGGGTCGAATGTATAGAGAAGAGGGCCCCCCGGGAGGGACGACCGAGGCAGACAGCAACTCCACGAAGCAGTTCAAGGCTTGGCTTGTGGAGCGCCGCAAGCGCGGGGTGCCACCCTGGGTGGGATCCAAAAATGACCGAGCTGAAGGACACGTCACGTACTGGACAGGCGAAACGCAACATCCGGGCAGCGCGGCCGTTCTCAAGTCTTCTTGGACTTTGCGCCAATGGGCGGACGATTACTGTCAGAGTCGGAAGATTTTCAAAGAGTTTGTGTATGAGAAGGTACGGCACGAGTACCAACCCCATTTGATTATGGCCGCTCGGCACTGAGCTGAGTATTTGTGCGAATGTGTTACAGGTTATCTACGGCTGGGACCTCAATACACTTGAGGCGGCAATCGTGGCTGCCATCAAATCAACGCACTATAACGGTGATCGCATCGAGGTGAAATTTGAATCAGGGCACCAAACCGTGATCGTACGCCCGAATACACGCATCTCAAGAGCCATATCCAATCCGTGGTTGAAATTCCTGCTCATCATCACGCTGATATATCCGTGTATATGGTTATTCCAGCGCTTCCATCGGCGCGGTGGTGGCCGTTGGGCGGTCGGTGGCGGTGCGTACGCGCTGAAAAGATGGACAGTTGTGCCAGAGAACAAGGTAGCTGGGCCGCAGGATATGGTTGACAGTGGGAGGATACTGGTCGGAGAGCGAGAAGGGGAATGGTTCAAGAGGTGGGAAGGGACGATACGCCGGTCGGTGATGGGACGAAAGGTTGAGAAACGGGCGATGAATGAGCCTGATGAGCCTGTTACCAATTGGCCGGCGACAATGTTGGATGGTTTCCATTAAAGTTTGTCGGCTTCCCAATTCGGGCCGAGTTAATCTACAGCATCAGTGTTTCATTCCTCGTCTGATCATTTTTTTACCCTCGCTCTCCTCTGCGCCCGCTTTGTCTGCCCCTGCTCCTACTCTACCCCACTAGCTTGTGGCCTCTGATGCCAGAGTAGGTGTTCGACAATGCTCCCCCTCTCTCTCAAGGTCGTATGGCTCGTCTTTGCATTTTTTGGTATGTCTCATCATTCTGATTGCCATCACCGTTTTGACACACACAACCCCTTCCCCTCGCAAAGGCATCCCGGCTACGTGGTTCGTCTTCATCCCGTTTGCTTCCGCCATTCAGACGTACTGGGCCCCGATCCTATACTGCATCACGGTCACCGTCCTTGAGATCACCTTCTGCCTCGGTACGTTGGCCAGTCCTTGCTCGCTCTTTCTCACGTCGACCTTCCATTGATTAGGCATGATATGGAGGATGAATCCTTCTAGTATGCCGCACTCGTTTTGCGTCATACAGACCGTGATCATCGCCCTATGTTTCCACGTTCTGACCGGCGTATGCGGGTGCTTTACCTGGGCCTCGTATCTAACTGTCTTTAAGCCGTACCGTTCGATACAAGCATCAGCATCGTGAGAATTCTGTGACTAACAACGATCTCTCGCGAGAACTAAAATTGCATTTTCCAGCGCTTTGCTCTGGCGGAGATCCTACTATTTTTTCGTCGTGGCCTTTCCACTTCTGGCTTTCACCGCACACTTGGTTGCCGTTCTTAAAACGAATTCTGTTCACCCAGTGAATGACCTGCACTGCGATAACACATCGCCTCTATGGTATGATAGCCATTATCTCCCGAGGGGCGCTTCACAATAAAACAAATCTTTTTATTAGGCCTCGTCTCTTGGGCTACGCAGGCGCTCCCATACTCTTGTTTACGCCTTGCTTTATTCTTTCTATTGTCACAGCTATCCGTATCATTAGTATGCACGCCAAACTTCGCGCTCAAAGTGGCAACCAGAGCTTGTCAGCCCATGCCACCGGCAGGTGTTCCCGTATGGCAAACCCCCAACGGTTAGCTGCCACACCAGTCAGCGGCGTATCCGACAAGCATCCACCACCGACCCTGGATGGCCACACAGGCATGGCGATCGACGTGCGACTACAAAGCTCGTCCTCACGATCTTCCTCGCGTGCTTCGCTCCCTGGTACTGCTGGGACAAATACTTCGACTGCTTATATCCCAGTCGAAATACCTTCCCTTTCTCCGCTGGGCATCCCCTCCGCCTATTTGTCTCAGCCTTCGCCGCCATCGTCAACTGAGAACCAGAGTTCCCCCGAGATCCAACGCTTTCGAACTCCTTCCCCGATTGTGTTCGCACATGCTTATGTGCCTTCTCCGCACCACCGTCATGCTCAGCTCGACTCAGCAGAGCCCCGCGACAACCGCGACTACGAAAGTGGGTCAGGCCCCGCGCCTCGTGCAACTGTTTCTGAAGAATCGCTCACGGCTCCTGTTTCACCTTCGCGCGCTCACATCTCGCTGGAAGCTGGCGGGAGGATGCCAAGGTTTCATCTTCCCACACGGTCACCTCCCAATGGTCTGCGTCCCAGCCTCGAGCTTTCGCCGGAATACGTGCGGGCGCGGCTCGAGGAGGATCGTGCTATCCTTGCGGCACACTCAGAAGACCTCTCCGCGTCGCCTTGCCCTTCGCATCGTCCTCCGATTTCAACTTTGTCAACAGGAAAAAGCCCCGATGTCATTAGTTCCCTTCCTAGCATCATGTATGCGGATCGTGCGCTGGAGAGATTGCCAGAGACCGACGAAGCAGACAAGGGCAGTATTGCCGAGACTGAAGGAGGTTATACGGATGAACGCAAAGTGGTGTCTCCAGAGCCGCCGCCTCTGAAGCCAGAAAGACGATTTTTTCGTAAGCGATTTCTAGGCCTTCGTCTCCGTGACAAACCGAATTGAGTGTAACGCCTCGCAGGATCGGCTCCTCGCCCTTCTATTGGTCGTCCACCAGGGCTCCATCCAGCCATCTGGCGCATGGTCGTCTATCAGCTGTGCGTTTGCGGGTTTCTCTTTTCTCTCCCCATGCCATACCTACATCATCACTCGCAGGGTTTTCTTCTTCATCCTAATCCTTGCGTCGTTGAGCACGTTCATCGACCTGATTAGGCATCGGACTTCACCCACTTCGTTTGGAACGCAACATATTGCCATTCTCTTGGTTGCTTGGTGCCCGGCCATTGTTTTTGGTTTGTCCACGTTCCCCGTTTCAGCGTATTGTGGTTTTTTTCAATGTCCCATAGGTTGTCTTCCCGGCGTTCGCAACCCGTTCTTTCCCAAGCACTGCTGCGCATAGTGCGCGTTCGTCTTCACTCCAATTATGTATGCCTTTTTTCTTTCTATCTCAGTTGCATCATACCATACGTACAATTGCATTTGCTAATCTTAGGGAATTATGCCTCGTTAAGCTTTTTCCGCGTGGTTATTATGGAGAAATATGCGATAAAGAACGTCGATTGTATTGTCAATGTACACATAGCTCATAAGTTAGATGCGGTACCAGTCAGCTTCAGAAGGGGGAGATCAATGATCGGCGAACGTGCGTTCGACAAATGGGCCAGAAAAAAACTTTTACATCCATCTGAACCACTTGGACGGCGAGGTCTATTGTACACACACAGTCAAGTCGAGATTGCTGGATGTCTTTGAGTTATCGCCATCAGGGTGGGTATTATATGAGGATTCAGCCTTCGCCGGTTTCCTAACACTAGATGGAAAACTACCTTTTGCTGCTAAGAAAACATTAACATATATGATAACAAAAGGCAATTATTTTCTATCAATTTGTATAGGAAAAATTTAAACCAAGGTGGTTATATTTTGTTTCATGTTACAAAATTAAGTTAAAATGAAGTCTATTTGGAATTATTTTATTACACTGTTTATGATGAGAAAAAGTTGTGTTCTGTTAAGATATTTCAGGTAATAATAGTCTAGGAAAATGCAA
>Ga0137394_10001170_pt1 | contig 18936 bp, 9 predicted proteins | sample czobulk116metaG_FD_108278 | JGI IMG/M metagenome (GOLD analysis project Ga0137394, IMG submission 108278) | Vadose zone soil microbial communities from Angelo Coast Range Reserve, California, USA - czobulk1.16 metaG | ecosystem: Environmental > Terrestrial > Soil > Vadose zone | place: USA...
GGAACCATGGCAATTGTGCAGCAACCTGCTGCACAAAGTCCTCGTCCGGCCAAGCCTCGGCAAAAGCCCTCATATATTTAAGATTTCGTGGAGAAAAACCGCTCATCTCCGGAAACGCACTGCGAAGATCCGCGGCAAGCCGATCGATCACTTTGCTTCCCCAGCCTGATTGACGTTGCCGTTCGAGAATGTCCTGACCGCTCCGCCAATATAGGAGAACAAGCTCTCGATTTACCGCGAGGGCAGCCCTCACCTGCGCGGTTCGGATTCGTTCCTTCAAACCCCGAAGGAATTCGTCGTAGCCTTCCGGAATGAGAGCACCAGTGTCAGTCATCTCTTTCTTTTAGATCCCATTAGCCTGCAAAGGATTCTGTGCGATTTGAATGAAGGTCAAGGGTAGCACTGCTGCGCCCGGTCGGATTCATGAGCCGGCCGCGCTCGCAATATTTTCACCATCGGCAGGCGCGAAAGTGCGAGGAACTACACCTCTAAACCAGCGAGAAACCTTCGGTCCTGTTTTCATGAAAACTTCTACCCAGTTTCTACCCAGTTAAGAGGGTGAAAAAAGGCAGAACCGTGAAACTGGGCGTGTCGACGTATTCAGAAATGGTCGCAGTAGACGCCATTGTTGTTTGTTTTCAATCGACGCCCAATTTCCCAAGCTGGACGTCGCCGGTTCGATCCCGGTCTCCCGCTCTTAGAATCAATAATTTGTGGGCCCTCTCCAACATCTGTACTCCGTATGTACTCCATTCAGTTGATGAGCACTGATTCCAACCCGTCCACGGCCTGCTTTTTTAGCTCGACCGGTACTTCGGTATAGACGTTCAGATTTACATCGACTGCGTGCCCTTGCTGGTCGGCGACGAGCTTCGGATCAACGTTCATTCCGCGCATAAGCGTCGAATGCGTACGTCTTAGCACGAGGAAATTAACCCAATCCAGTCCGACGCTCTGTAGCTTCGGACGAATGTGCCGTCGCCACACGTTGTTACGTGACAGCGGTTTGTTGAGGTTCTCCGAAGGGAATAGCCAAGCGGCCGATCCTGTATCCGGCATTTGCTTCATCCAAGCCGCAAGGTCTTTGAGAAGACCTTCGGAAAAAGCCGCTTTGCGTACTGACTTCGTACTTTTGGGCGTATCGATGATTCCGCGATACACACGTTCGTTGATGTCCGCGTAATATTTGCTGATTGCACCACGTCTCAGGGCAAATATCTCGCCTGGCCGCATTCCTGCGATGACGCCAAACTTTACGATCAGACGTTCCCTGAGTTCGAGTACTTCGAATAGTTTTTTTACCTCCTTTGCGTTCATGCTGCGAGTGGGTGTTGTTGTGCAGCCCTTGGGAGTAAAGAGCAACTCCGCTGGATTTCGGCGGATTGCGCCTTCAGCAACTGCAAAGTCGAATATCTGGTGCAGATCCCACCGCAGATGAGCGACCGTACTGAATGACAAACCCGATGCTGCTTTCATATCCAACAAACTCTGCAACTCGTCACGTTCGAAACTGCCGATAGGCCGTTTTTCCAACGGCTCTATCAAATGGAACCGAATGCGATCTTCCGTTGTGCCCCGCGTGGATTGTTTCCACTTTCGCCGACAAAACGGGAAGACCACATTTCGAACGAAATCCCCAAATGGCGACAGTTTTGTGACCGGTGTCTTCGCTGCATTGATGGGTCGTAGGATTTCGGCGAGATTGCTTTGAGCCTGAGTCTTGGACATTTCTGAGACCAGACCGAGTACGCGATTCCGTCGATGCCATCTTCCCACCACTGACCAACCCACATCAATCCGACCTGACGCCGGATTTTCTTTACACTGCCTTTCTGAAACCGTTTTGGCATGAATCAATCTCCTGTATTCATGCGTCCACGGTGCTTACCCTTAGTCTTGCTCATCATAACATCAGGCGGCATCGTTCTTGGGTGACTCCATCGCTTCGTTTTCTTGTTTCCAAGCTTCAAGACTTGATCGTCGGATCACTCTTTTACGACCAATAGAAATGGCACGTAATTTCGGACAGCCTTTGACATCGCCATTAATCAGCCTGTGAACTTGCGCTTTCGAGCAGCGTAATTCCGCGGCAACTTCTCCGGCAGTGAGGATCATGTCTTGCAACGGTGTGACGTCAGTTTGCACGTTACTCATGTGTGTCCAAGCCAGCGGACAAGTAGTCCCTTATAGGAATGAGCCACTGGCCTTACGAAATGTGACAAACGGTCAAGTGCCATTTGTAACTTTTTTTCGTTTCGTCTGTCAGAAAACTCCATTTAAAAAGCTCGTACTGTTAGAGGTCGTTCATGTTTTCTTCTCCAGAGGAACTTGCCGAGAAATTGAGGACAGTTCAGTACCTTGTCACCGATGAACTGCTTCCTGTGATCTATCTTGCGATGAAGCTGGGTAGGCCCATGCTGGTAGAGGGGCCGCCGGGTTCCGGAAAGACAGAGTTGGCATGCGCCGTGGCGAATGCCGCCGGCACTGTGGTTGAGAGACTTCAGTGTTACGTCGGGATCAATGAAGACAAGGCTATCGGAAAGTTTGACGAGGCCCTGCAGAGACTTTTCCTCGAGACTGTCAGGGAGTTGCCAAATGGCTGGGAGGATATTCGTCGCGAGTTGCATGGCCTCTCGTTCTTCACGCAAGGGCCATTGCTTCGCGCGGTGCTCTACGAGCGACCCTGCGTGCTCCTTGTGGATGAGATCGATAAGGTGGATCAGGGATTCGAGGCGCTCCTGCTCGAGATTCTAAGCGAATGGCAGATCACCGTACCCAAGCTTGGAACCGTAAAAGCCAAAAGCATTCCGTTCGTCGTTTTGACCTCAAATGAAGAGCGGCGTATCGGGGAACGAATCCGCCATGCGTGCCAGCATCCAAGCTTCGTTAAATGTCTCGTCGTCTCTTAGCTTCTTCCGAATCTTTTCAGCATTCTCGACGTCGGCTATCCGACCCAGTGTTTCGACAAACATAATCGCCCAACGACGAGTCCAGGCGGCACGATTGCAAAGATTCCGGGAGAATGGATGTGAATACCGAAGGAAATTTAGGCCAAACGACTCGGCAATTGTCCGGTACGCAGCCTGTGCCCCGACAATTTCCCCTTCCTTTAATCCGTCGATTTGCGGACACTCCTGAATTACGGCTTCCCACGACGGGTAACAATATTTCGTCTCGTGTCTTTCTTCGGAAGTACTCATTGTGAGAAGCCCGTATCGTTTCCGGAAGTCATGGCCCACAGCGATTCTGCAAGACACTCCCATGTAAAGCGAATGCACAATAGTTCGAGTTCGGCCAACGCAACTGTTGCGATGGTCAAACACCGTGCACGGTCGAAGAACTCGGCTGTGCTCCATGTGATGGTCTGGTGCCGCTCGTGGAATGTTACTGTGCCCGTATTCACGTTTAAGGACGCAGTGCCATGCGATAAAGCATTCCGGACTGGACGGTCGATGATCTTCGCCAAAGGCGCGAGTTCTGCGGTGTTTTCAGCGATCTTGATGAGCCGTTCGAGATTGGTTCGTTTCCAATTCTCCCAACTGCGGGGCTCTCCTCGATTCGCTGCAGCAATCGCGACAAGCAACCGCAGCCGTTGCTCGAAATAGCCTGCGGCGTTTCTGTATTCGTCGCTTAGTTGAACCACGAGCTTATCGGTAGCGCGAGTAGGAGGACGAAAGCGAAACCGGCGAACGGCGGCGGGCAGCTGTCGTACGTATTGAACATGTGAATGGATATCCGCTGATCGAGACCACTCGGCACATACTTGGTCAATCGACTGTAGATTTGTTCTGCACATATCCTGTAGAAACAGTTCGATCGTCTGTCGAGTTTCGCGATAGCAAGGCAGCTTCATATTGTGGGCTTTCGGCGTTGTTTGCCGTTGAGCGATTTGCACCATCTTCGCCAATGCATCTTGATTTGCTTTGAGGCGAACCCCAGCCGCGCGCAGTTGTTCTCTGACGAGCCCCTCGAACAGAATGTAGTAGGCGTGTTCTCTAGGCAGTTGCCCTGTCATTCCTGCAATGCCGACCAGGTACGGAGCGCTGCGTTTGATAAGCTTCTCTATTCCTTGTGCGAGCCTTTCGCCCTGTCGTTTCGACGGCGGTTTTGAACGGCGCCCCATCATCGTATAGAGATGGTCTGCCGTCGGCGGAAGGACAGCCGCGAATATCTCTTTGAGGACACGAAGATCAATGAATGGCGGTGGTGGAGTGTGTTTCATTCACATGTTCTGAGCGCGGTCTGATTATCTGATGCAAATCGCGTTGAATAAAAGTGTCGCGATGATGACAGATGACGAGCGGAACCCTCTCTCGACCTGCGTTAACAGCGTGTACCATCGACTGCGAGGCAAAGGTGGTGCTTAGATCAGATATTGAGAAGGCTCTCGACGAGATTATCTCCAACGAAGAGGGCATGCGCTTTCAGGGTCTAGCCGTCGTTCTCGCCAGGCAACGATGGCCGGAGCTGGTTGCTAGCGAGCGCAAGAACGACTTGGGACTCGACGCTTACGCGAGTGCTTCAGTCTCGCCATACAAAATCGGCAGGGGCCTTGCGTCCTCAATTACCGGCGAGCTGTCAAAAATCAGTGACGATGCCAAGAAAGTGAAGCAACACTTCTCGGACGTCGGTGTGCTGCTGTTTTACACGCCCGAAAAAGTCTCGAATCCGAAGAAAAAAGAGTGGGCGGAGAAGGTCCAGAAGGACTTCGGGTACGAGCTTCACGTGGTGTCTCGCGAGGACATCATCATATCCTTGATGGAGCCTCGAAACGCTCCACTCTGCCGCTCTTTTCTCGCCATTGACGTGGAGACCGATGAAACGGTTGCGGAGGTTGTTGGCGGGATCGTTGAGGCCGCCACCGCAGAGGCTGCGACATGGATCGCCCGAACACCGGGTCCGCTCATCAATCTGCTCGCGGCGCGTATTGACGACGCAGGCAACGACACGTCGGACTTCTATTCGCTCGCCAGTATGCTCGACGCCCTCGACGAAGGGCGGAGGATTGTGCTTGAAGGCCCGGCAGGCCAGGGCAAAACCACGACACTTGCCCAACTAGCCGAACTGGCGAAAGGCGTCCATGGCGTGGCGTTCTTGGTCGACTTGCCGGCCTGGATATCGTCGGGCCGTCCAATTCTGGAGTTCATCGCGCAGTCGCCGCAGTTTCAGGCGCGCGGTCTTGACGCCACGACTCTCGCGAGAGTTAAAGACTCGGTTCACTTTTCATTCCTTCTGAACGGCTGGAATGAGATCGAAGTGTTGGATTCCGTTCGCGCCGGTGAATTTCTTCGCACACTCGACCGGTCGTTCACCTCGGCAGGAATCATCATTGCGACCAGAACGCATCACGTTCGTCCGCCCTTACCAGGAGCGCGACGGTTGAGACTTCTTCAGCTCACCCGTCGTCAACGCAACGATTACCTTCATCAACGGCTTGGCAACCGTACGCGCGATCTCGCGCGGCAACTTGATGCGGACCCCACGCTCGACGAACTCACTCGTACACCACTCGTGCTTTCCGGCGTGACGTCTATTTTCTTGGCCGGAGACCCGATTCCCAAAACGAAGATGGGCATCCTCGACGCCGTGGTGCGGCTCATGGAAAACGCTCCTGAGCATTCTGTTCATCTGGCGTCTCCGCCGTTGAGTGGCTTTCAACATCGACATCTGGGGGCGCTCGCCACCCAAATGACTGCGCGCGGCGCGGTGAGTGTCTTCGTCGAGGACGCGCGGCCGATTGTTCACACTGTCGCTCAAAGACTCTACGATACCCACCAGATCGGGGCGCTGCCAGCTCCGGCAGATATCTTGACGGCGCTGTGCGCCCACCACGTGCTGGAGCGACTCGACTATCCGGACATTTCTTTCCGCTTCACACATCAGCAATTTCAGGAACTCTACGCTGCCGCGGACATCAAACGAGAGCTCCTTGATATCGCTCTACGCAATCGCGAAGACGAACGCCGCGACTTCACGGCGACTTATGTGAATGCACCGGCATGGGCTGAGCCGCTCCGCATGATTGCGGAGAGCATTGGCCTGCAGCGTGACGAAGCGACTGCCGACCGAAACGAAGTACAGGCCGGGCGCGTGCTCGTCGAAATGGCGCTCGACGTCGATCCGGTCTTTGCAGCAGAACTCGCGCGGTTATGCGGCGGCGTGGTGTGGCGTGGGGTCGGACCAGTTGTCTCACGTCGACTGCGTTCCTCGTACGGCGTGGCCGATGAACATCACAGGAACTGCGCTTTGGCTGCGATGATTGCCACCGGTTCCGATGAATTCCAGGACATCATCGTGCCGTTCCTCGCAGGAGACGACCGGCAGACCAGCCTACGAACATATCGCTTGCGGCCCGATCTGCACTTGACAAGCCTTGGGTCCTGGTGGCGGGAGACGCTCGGGTCGTGGAGCGCGGAAGCGCGAGCGACTTTCGTTTCCGAGTTGCTCCGCAACCGATTCTTGCCGGAGATTGTCGACTTCACCCTCGCCGATAGCAGTGCAGCTGTTCAGAAGGCCGCTGTCGACGGATTGATTTGGAATGGTCTTGAAGACGAGGCGGCCCAATTCATGGCGACGACCAAGCCTCTAATGTTCGACGCGCTCGCGCAGGAAATTCCACCAGATCTCGTTCCAGCATCCATACGTGGAAGCGCACTGAGGGCGCTTCACAAACTGCCAGACAATCCCGATCCGGCCGGTCATCTCACGGCGTTGCTCAAACGCACAGAACTCGGTGATGCAAACGGCAAACAGCTGAAGGAGACGCTGGAGAGGCTGCCCGCCAACATTACAGAACACTGGATTCAACATGCCATCAGGCAGGCGCTCGATATCCTGCGCTCTGGGGAACCCGCGTGGGTCAGCCAATGGGTTGCCAACCGCATCGCCGACGGATCATTGTGGGCGGAGCACTGGATCTCGTTCGTCTCCACTGTACCGCCCGAACTCGTGGAAACCTGTCTTCGCAGACTTGAGTCAGAGGATTTGCAAAACGCTCGTTTCGGTGGGCTTATCGCGGTGATCGCAGTAGGAGCGGACGCGAATCTAGCAGCGCGCGTTTTTTCTAATCTTCGTCGTTCGCGTCAAACAATTACCGCAGCACCGGACCAACGTCACGAACTAGAGTGGCGGATCGAGCGCCAACTGGAGACGCTCTTCCGCGACATCCCGCTGGACGTTGCGGTCGAGGGTTTGCTGTCTGCGGTAGCTCCGGAACCGACCAACGTCGACGTCGTTTGCCGTCTCTTTAGTCGCGTCGCAAGGCACGATGCTGAATCAATCGCGAACCTTGACGCCGGCCTGAAAGGCTCGCTGCGCTCTTACTTGAAAAACGGCCTTGCGGTCGTTCTCCGGCAGGACGACTACAACGGCGACCTGAAGGCCAACTACGCCTCGGTGATCGCACAGCTCGGCCAGCCGGAGGACATCAACGACCTCATGACGCTCGTTCGAGCAGACGTTGAACGCGTAAGACGTGGCCGCGCGGCGCGGGCAGCAGGGAATCGAGACCCTTTGGCGATGGGCGGCAACATGTGTCAGGCACCGTGGCTCATTCGCGCCATAGCAGAACTGAATTCTCCACAAACGGATGACGTGCTTATCGAGTTGTTACGGGAACCGGAATACGAACGCTGGGTCGCGGAAGAGTTTCCCAAAATAGTGCTTCCGACAAACACTCAAATGTCATTCGCGAAAACGGATTACAGCGGGATCTGGCCTGCACGCGACGGGCATCACGGCGCAGATCCTTTCCAGGAGCGACGACAGCGATTCGCGACTGCCTTGCGCGAACACATCGCGCAGCGACTTGAAGAATACCGACGTGATCCGAAGCCTTTGCTCACGTACCTTTTGAAGGAAATGGCGAAAGCGCTCGCCGCGCTGGACCCGCGCGGGTCGGCGGCGCTGGTGCTAGAGGTACTGGCCCTTCCAGGAAACGGTGACGGCTGGCAACAAGCCGCTGCACTTGAGAGCTTGTTATTCGGCGGGGCGGTGCTTCCCACCGAACAGGTACTCGCGATGCTCGACGCCGCTGTGGCGCGCACGCAAAAGTACGGCCCGCAGGACAACGAGCGCTGGCTCGTCAACCGATTTCTTCGCATATTGCCGTTTGTCGACGCTCCGGCACGTGGCATTCAGAAGATCCGTGAGGTGGTCGCACTGCCGTGGGTGTACGCGCACGAACTTCGGGAAATCGCAACCGCCCTTGGTAACAGCCGCTGTAACGAAGCGCTCGATCTTCTGCGTGAGCTTGCATCCGATCCGGCCCGCGCCCGTCAATTAGAAGACGACTGGATAAATGCCGTGGCCACTCTTAACACGCCAGAGGCGAGGAATCTCTTAATGAGCTTCGTTGATCCGCAGGTCGAGGGCCTTCCGGAGGTCGTCCGCTTTGAACGCCAGGATGTGCTCGCCGCCAGAATCACGGACTGCGCTCGCCGAGAACCTCCAATCGAGGCCCGGTTACTCGAACTGTGCACCCTCGACGAGTTGCCAGCCATGAAACGACTCCTCTTGACCAAGGTGCTCAATTTTCTCGGAACGCGTGAAGCACTGCTCGCGGCGCTGAACCTCATTGACGACCGCGCTCGGCCCTCATTCGAATACGACACTTGGCAGCAGATTGAGAACGCCTTCGTTGAGAAGAAGCCCTATGGCGAAAGCCAGGGCACCTATACCCTCGCTGCCCGCGCGGCGAACGACGTGCGGCTGCGGCTGTTCGAGATGCTGAATGACCCGCGACGAAAGCGTTCGGCCTTTTCGCTGCTGGGGCAAATCGAGGAATGGCGGATCGAGTACGGAAGACCATTTGGCGAACCTCGGCATCCTGCGTTTGGTTCACCTCAACTATGGCCGCCTGCAGAGCCGCAATAGTCCAGCCGTTTATCGGTTTCTTCTGGTTGTATTGCTCGATCTCGCCATCGCCTTGCTCGAAATCGAGCCACGCTCTCACTGTATCTAGAATATGCCGTAGCTTCCGTCTGCGTCGTGGTGTATCCCAGCATTCGAAATCCTGAGCCGTAGGGTACGGTTCTCATCATCCTTGGTGAAAGCGACAGTGAAAAGAACCTGATCGCTATTTGGAATTTGATATGGGTCGTCCGGCGAGGAGGACCTGTTGTGACAGCCATGCAGAAAAATCTTGTCTCTCAAGTTGTATGCCGCGGCGAAGGGCCGTTGGGACAGCGCAGCAGACGATTTCTTGGTTTGGAGTTTTAAGGGGTTGGAGTCAAAGTCAAAGTGGAGCAACCGACCGCGCGGACATCCCTAAGACTTCGCCAGGGGCTACTGCGCGATCGGACACCCTTCGGCCCTTCGGCTGATGTTCACGAAATGTGTAATGTTTACGATGTTGTAAACATGTCTTATATCGTGAACATGGATTGCGTTCGTCCTCGCCGAATTTGCACGAACTATCTCTCGTGCATCAGTCCCTTTTTGAGAGCTGGACGCTCTTAATGATCACGAAGCCGTCATGCTTGCGGGATGCGCCGTCTCGACCAAGCACTTGGAACCGGGAGGTTTGTGCTGACTATGAGGACGGCGACGAGACTCGGATATCGGGGATCTTCTAAGCCATGAAGGCGAGGCGTGAGCCAGCCAATGTAGTTGTGCAGGACACCGGGCGGTGCATTCTTCGGAGAATGGTCGAGGACCACCAATATTGAAAGCTGGCTTCCTCGACCAACACCGTACTGAACAGGCTGCCCCAGATATCGAGTGCAGTCTTCGATAGTGACCGCTTTGTCACGAGCGACCTTCAACTCCGCAACTATATTGTCGTGAAGCAAATCATCAAAGCCACCGGCGACGGCGTTTCGTCTTGAAATCCGGCCTTCGAGTTCGGGGTCTTCGCGCAACCTTCGTTCTAGTTCGTTATGAAAGACCGCTTCTGTTATGGTACTTCCCTTACGAAAGATGTTGTCGAACATGATGGATTGCGCGGCTCGAACGCAGGCAGTAAAAAGCCGGCAGAGAGCACGGACGTCTTCCGTGTCGAAGCCTGGACCGCTCAAGACATCGTACATATTAAGTAGGCGTTGATCGGTTTGCTCATGTTGCGTCAGCTTGTCTCTGCTCGGATCAAAAGGTCGGAGTCGTAATCGCCGGTAGCCCGCCACCTCTGCCAATTCTTCTTTGCCTTTCCCAATAAAGCGTACGAAGAGGGGGCAGTCGAATGCTGGGCCTCCCACCGCCTGTTCGATGTGGCAATGCAATGTGCTTTGAGCTTCGAGGAGAAGACCATCTTTCTGCCGACCTGCGGTAGGTTTGGGGAAAGCGAATTTTGGAAGTGATAGCGCAGTTTGGGATAGGTGCGATAAGGGTTCAATAACGCAGGTATCTGCCCACTCCGGCCAAGATGAGAGCCAGACCGTCAATCCGAGTGCATACGCCTCGTCAACACGGAGCACCAGGACATCTGTTACTGGCGAACCCTGCAGAGTAGCGATACAAACAGCAAACATTGGTTCATCTTTTTCCGTGGAGTCTTCCGAGGCAGCACGCGAATACCCGGATTCCAAATCGGGAATAAGGTATACAGGGGCCGGGACAGTTGCCAACACTCGACACGCATCGGTTACTCCTATCGCCGAGTTCAGACGACTCACTAAAGACAAAAACACTGACAACCCGTTCGGAAACGTTGTTCCAGAGGTAGACCCCATCCGTTGCTGAATGACATCAGCGTTCCTCTGTGCCGAAGCCAAGTATCGCTCGGCAGCCGGGTCAGTCTTGCGAATACAAGCATCATATTTATGGAGCAATGCGGCGACGAGCCACGCTTCAGCCAGCAACTGTCGCTGCAGACCCGAACCATACAGCTCTCCCGCCCTCTTTAGCATGGTCGCTGCTCTTTCCAACTGCCGGGCGGAGTTATCCGGGTCTGTCGAGGCTGGAGCTTTTAGGGCCTCAAGCGCGATTACAATCGCCTCAATAGAGTCAAGGAAAGGAGAGCGTCCATCATCAGACTCTTTGCCCTTGTTATTCGCAAGATATTCGTTGAGAGTCTGTCGCAACCCGGCCGTCGCCTCGTTGTCGTCCGATCTTGTAGAATCCTCATTGGACATGACCGCGGCCAAATGTGTTGACGCAGTCACCAGCGCAGCAAAAAGTCGTTGACGTTGTCCTTCAACACCGAGTGGCTGCCATTCTTCAACTCGTCGCGCTAACTTGGCTGCTTCAGGCCATCGGCCGGCGGATTGAAGTAGTTCGACTGGCTCCAGCGCCCGCCGCATAGACCTTGGCTTGTATACATCGCTAATCGTCGCAATTTCCTCGAACGATGTGGATGTCAATAGCAGCGGTTGGCTCATCAACATTGCCAGCAACGGTTCACGGCGCTGATTGTAGTAGTCAATGAGTTGTGGTTCTGCGAGCGTCGAAATCGCTGCGTGAATCCAAGTTGGCTCTTCGATCAGAGACTGGGGCCATTCCGCTGTCAGGAACCGTTCTCGATCGTAGGGAGAAAGTGTGGGACTCAACTCCAAAGCGATTCTGAGCCAAGCGTTGCACGTCCCCTCATCCAGCCGCCATGCCAAATATCGTAAAGACCATAAGGAATCTTCAAGCACGTGGGGCTTATCAACGTAGTATCGACTCCAAAAGGCAACAATCTGTATCAGGCGATCTGCCAGTGGAGCCGGTATGCGAAGCTGACCCAATTTGGCAAGCATTCGCTGGTGCACGATGACATATGCGTCTGCGAGAAGATTCTCCGCTAGGTAGGCAAAACCTTCGGGAAGAGTTCCACCGGAAACCCGCGCACACGCTGCCCATAAGTCGATTCCTTTAGCCCGCAGTGCTGGTTCAGTACTGAGGAGCGCCGTAAAAGCAATCGGAAGGAACTCGCGCAGCAAGTCTGCGCATAGCGCCTCTTCCAAGGCATCTAAGATGCAGAGACGCATCTCTTTCGCTTGCTCGTGCTCAGAGAGATCTGTGTGAAGCAACGGAAGAATTCTGGGTAGAACAGACGTTGGGGCGACGCGTGCGGCCCTCCCGATGGTTTCTGCGATGTGTCGTAGTCGTGCATTGCGTGCTATTTTGGCGCTGGCGCGTTCCATTGCTTCTAACGGGTTGTTCTGCTTTGCTGGTTCATCTGCGAGAAGGGGGCTGACTGGGCGTTCCGCAGTCATGCGAAGCATGACGCCGATTAGCGCATCAATGTTTCTTGCGACGAGATGAGGGACTTCGCGCGAAAGACTTTCCAGTTCGCGGGAAGCTTCATCCGCCGCTTCGAGTCCCCAGTCACCGTTTAACCTTCGAACGCAGAATTCCACTGCAGCGATGCCAGCCCCTTCGCTGGCATCCCATGGTTCGCGCCAACCTTGAAGGAATCTCAAGACTTGGACTAGTAGAGCTTTGCCTTCATCTTCTAGCTTTGCCGCATTGGCTTCGATCAGCCCTACGGTCATCATAGGTTCTCCACGCCAAGCTTGAGCGAGTGCGCGCGTGGCCGAAACAGCTGGATGTGATTCTCCGGCGTAACCCCGATCCTTTCCTCGAATACTGGAGATTAACGGAGAGCCAAGGGTAACCACACGCTTAGGGTCCTCCCGAAGGAGCAATGCGGCAGTGTCCGCGGCGCAACCGCGCAAATAGTCGTTATTGTCGTTGAGTAAGTCGATCAGTCGATTCGATACAGTCGGAAGGTCAATCGCGGCGGCGGCGAGGATTCCTTCTGGAACCGGTTCCGTTCCCCACGGCTCTTCTTGGTTAGCTGACATCTCAATGAGGCGATCAAGAACTGTTGGGATGTCGGTTTGACGGAATTCGCTCTTAAATGTGCTTAGCAATCTTGCGGCGCAGGGTTCCGCACGAACTGTGAGCGCGTCCAAAGCTGCCTCGATTGCGGAACGAGTGTTACAGTGGCCGGTCTGTACCAACTCCTCCAGCACAGCGAACGCGACAGGTTCAGCCGTGTCTGCGGCCAATCCGAGAAGCGTTTCTACAAGTGCGTCGCTGAATAATTGCGGAGCGTGCTTCGCAGTTTCCACAATGTGACGGTGCGCTCTTTCGCCCGATGGGGTGAGAGGGTCTGTCCTGGGCTCGGGACCGTCAATGTCGTCAAGCCACTTCGCAAGATCTCTGATGACGTAGCCCTCAGGCGCAACAGCCAACTGCCGCTGCTGCTGTCGCCGCCTGTGGCGATCAGCACGCTCGCGGGCCTTTTGCATCTCGATTGCACGCTGCTTTGCTTCCTCTTCGTCGCGTTCCGCAACGACTACCGCGAGATTTGGGATCTCTCCAGTCGCCTCACGTTTTGGACATCCGACACAATTGAGGCGATAGAAATCGATGGCTAGTTCGAGAGCCTTTGAGCCAGCTTGCGTCGGCGGAGGCGCATGTTCGCAACGAACGTGCATCAGACCCATAGGCAAGCCTAATGCGTGGCCGACCATGCTGTTTCCATCAACTAACTCGATATGCGCGTGGCGACAATGACGCCTGACGAGTTCGATCGCTTCAGCGTTGGCGTGTCCTAACGCAACATGCTTGTCGAATTCGTCTCGTCGCAACGTCGGGTCCTTTCATGTGAGTTGCGTGATGTTTGGTACTCCATATGTACTCCATTCAGAGATACAGCGGAGCCAGATATTGGAATTGGGATTGATTCTATCGACTAAGAATTAGCATCGTAGACGCGAATGTTGTTTGTTTTCAATCGACGTCCATTTTCCCAAGCTGGACGTCGCCGGTTCGATCCCGGTCTCCCGCTCTTTTATGTTCAATAGCTTAGCTTATTTGCCCTCCTCGCCATTTACCCCTTTAACTGAGTGAAATGGAGTGAGCCGCTCCTAAGTCCATGATTCGATTAGTATGAATGTCAGCTGGACTCGCTGGCATTCGGCGACGAAAAAGGCGGCCGCAAAGAGCCAATCCTGCATGGCTCGCCCGATTTCTCAGATCCGGAAGTATCTCCTTGTTTCGATATTTCTATTAAAGTAGCAATACCAAATCACGCTACAAAGCCTGATTTGGGTACTGGGCAGATCTGGCGACGCGAGATCCAAGTGACAAGAAAGGTTTCACGCAAGCGCCGTCAGGCAGATGTAGGATGTGGTGTGGATCAAGCGTCGTCAAATCGGAAATCTCGGCACTAACTAATGCCTGCTATCGTCCAAAGGAAGCGAACCACCATGCGGACCACACTGAGGCGGCGTTTCTGGGTGGAGGTGGACTCGGTGTTTTAACGGCGGCCCTCGCTGTGGTCACGTTGATCTTGGCCGGAGTGGATCGAGCTCGTCTTTCACGTGGATCCTGATCACGGCCGCGGCTCGCTGGAATCGGCGATCGTGTTGGCCGCATTCGTGGCAACGATCATCGTTTCGACATTAGCCAGCTTCGAGTGGAGAAACGCCAGGAGCCGGGCTCCGGGGTAGGCCGTCGGCCGCCCAACACGCGAGCTAATCGTGAACTACTTCGGGACATTCTCGCAAGCTCCTGATGCTCGTTCGCATCATCGCTACGAGTGGATCCCGGTCGTCGGTTACCTCATTAAGCAGATTCGTGACTAATGGTTCATGCTGGTCATGCCCTGTTGCCTGGCCTCGGTGGGAGTGTCCTTGGAAAGAGTTGCTTCGAGATAACAGGGAATGTGAGCTATTTTAGTCACGCAATAGATGTGATGTAATGTCGTTCGCGAATGCTCACAGTCGTATTCTCGAAGGGAACTCTTCGACATCGGCGAGAGCGTGAGGTAGCGGACCGTCAGAGAAAGAGGAAGGGGCGACGACGCAAAGCCTGACTCACCTGCGCCCTGTCTCCCGCCGAAATGCCTGCACGAAGTTGTCGCCGTCTGTAGACGCGTCAAAACAGGTCAGGCTGACCCCTTCGTCGCGTGCTCGCTAAGAAGGACGATATGAAACATCATGATCTGAAGCACACCACGATTGAAGCCGCCGAGTTGCTCACGGGAGTACATCGTGAAGATGAACACGCCAATGCCGACATGCTGGAAGCACAGCGCCGCAACGTCGCTTATGAAACCGTAGAAACCCACCTCCACGACTTATCTCGCGTAGCCGGCCCTTTCGGACCGGTTCCAGGCATCACCAGCCACACCCCTCAAACCCTCGTGTTTCGCCCCACTTACGTCAGCCAGGTACTGGTTCATTCCGTCAAAATGTTAAACGTCCCCTTCGACGGAGAGGTTGCCGCGACCTTGGCATCGGGATCTTCCGGCTTGGGCTTTACCATCGTTAGCATCGCAAGCTATGACGTGATTCGGATCGTTGCAACCGGTCAAATACTGGAAACCACGCTCTCCGATCAGTCGGACGGCACGACTCCACTCACTGTCACTAAGGGCCAGTTAGTGGAGCTCTTTGTTCAACTAACTGTTCCAGGCCTTGAATCCGGTAACGTCGCCGGCGCCCTGTCGGTGCGCGGCTCGAACATTAGCGGCGGCCGCGGCTGGGCCTTTTCGATCCCTCTGCTGATCTTCGCAACCAATGCCACTCTCGATTTCCCTGCGTTCCAGATAAAGCCTGGAGAAACAAAGACTATTCCCGTCTCCGGCTTTCCGGGCGCCCTGGCGCCCCCGCCGAGCATCACTCTGACTTATGTCCCCCAAGGCGATACCCAGTTCTCCATAGCGCCCGTCACATTGACCTTTCCCGGCGGCCAACCCGCCATTGGATCGGTGTCCGTGACCTGCTCGGCTTCTGCCGGCGCGGGGTTTCATTACCTGCGATTCGACGTGAGCGACGCCGCGCATGATCCGTTCGACGCAATCACTGTAGTGGCGCAAGTGGTCTTACTCCGTCTCTCCAACTGGCAATTCGTCGGACCGAGGAATTACGGCATCCTGCACACGGGCGCGTCTCCGGTGAGCGGACGAGTCAATGCAGTCGCCTTCGATCCGTCACGGCGAGGCACCTGGTATTTGGGTGCAGCAATGGGAGGAGTCTGGAAGACTACCGACTTCGGCGCCACGTGGGCGCCACTAAGCGACCAGTGGAACGTGATGGCCGTCAATAGTATCGCGATCGACCCCCACGCTCCCAACACGATTTACGTCGGCACGGGCGACGTTCCAAGGGCATCTTACGCGATGGGAGTAATGAAAAGCTCTGATGGTGGTGTGACCTGGGTCCCCGCCGGCGCGCGCCAACTGGGCTCGCAAAACATCTCCCGCGTTCTGGTGGATCCAAGCTCATCCAGTATCGTTTGGGCAACCATATTCGGCGGGCAGGTCTGGCGCTCCTCCGACGCCGGCACAACCTGGGCACCAGTCACCGCGCTTCCCTCCATAAAGTGGCTGGGCATCGAGCGGGCCGTTGCCAAGCCGGGCGCGGCCGACCGGTATTACGCATTCGGCGAGGGGGTAGGCGCGAACTTGTGGCGAACCGACGATGGCGGCATCCATTGGACCCAACTCACCACGCCGCTCAATCCGGTGCCGCAACAGAGACCCTTGATGGCGTGCTCGCCCATTTTCCCGGACAACGTCTACCTTTTCTCGTATACCGATCAACGGATTTACGCCAGTCAAAACGCTGGGAACACCTGGAACAACATCACTGACAACTGGGCGGATTGGGGCGTGACACCGACTCCCTATAACTTCTGCCTGGCCTGCTCTGGCTCGGGAACCGCGGGCACTTCGGGTGTCCAGGACATCATCTACCTGGGACAGGCAACAGTCTACCGTTCGGCGCCGGGGGGAAAACAGTGGCAGCAGGTGGAGGGTGATCCGCCGCTTGGCCATGCCGATCAGCATGCTGTTGCGGTGAATCCGTTCGACCCAAATTCCGTCCTGATCGCCAATGACGGTGGTGTATTCAACGCAACCCTGATACCCGAGTTCGGGGTGAGCACCGTCTTCTCGCTCAATGAAACGCTCGGGATTACGCAAGTCTATCGCGCCGACTATTCTCCCGACGCGCGCTTTATCGTGGCGGGCACGCAAGACGTCGGGACCGCCTCGTCCATCCTAGACCTGGCCAGCTGGCGCATGGTCGGCGGTGGTGATGGTGGCGCGTGCGCCATTAGTCCCCACAACCCGGATTTCCAATATCTGCAGACGAATTTCAATAACTCCCAAATCCAGTTGCTGAGGACGGGCGACCGCTGGCAAACTAGTAACGACTTCGTCCATCCGTTAATGATCGGTGAACCGCGGAGTATGTTCGCTCCCATGGTAACGGATCCGAACCGGCCCAGAGTCCTCTACGTTGCTACCAACTTTCTCTACCGGTGGGTCGAACCGGGAGAGGTCGAAGGCGGATGGGATGAACACTTGGGCGGTCAGTCCCTGGCGTCCGTCGGATACGTTAATGCCGTAGCAATCGCACCTGACGACAGCGATCGCATTTATACCGGGTCAAACCAAACCAACGAGGTGTGGATGTCTTCCAATGCCGGCGCCTCCTGGCGCCGTATCGATACGGGCCTGCCCCGCACCGGAGGCATCACTTCCATCTCCGTTCACCCAAACAACCCGGACGACGTGTTAGTCGCGCTCTGGAAGCCGGCCGCATCCGTCAGCCGCTTGTGGCACTGCCGCGACACATCCGCCGGTTCGCCTATCTGGAGTGATGCGGGACTGTTTGGCCGCGCGAACCGGTTGCCGGACTTCCCGGTGAACGCTATCGTCCGCGATCCCGCCGCCGCCGATCGGATCTGGTTCGCCGGAACCGACATCGGCGTCTTCATGACCAATGACGGCGGCCTCAATTGGTTCAACGCCACCGGGCCCTTCGGACTTCCCACCGTCCTGGTGACCGACCTGAAAGTCTTGCCGCAACTCCGGCGATTGTATGCGGCAACCTTCGGGCGGGGCATTTGGCAAGCAACAATTTGATGAGGCAGGCCGGCTGGGAGTTTGATCGGCTCGAAATCCTCACTAAGATTTTGAAAGATCTCGACGAATTTTGCCAATTAGGTACTGAAGTTGAGAATGTTTCACTCCATTTTCACTCAGTTAAGAGGTGGTTTGGGGAGAAGTTGCTGATTTCCATTCACCTGGATGACCGCCATAGACGCCATTGTACTTTATTTTCAATTGACGGTTAGATTCCCAAGCTGGACGTCGCGGGTTCGATCCCCGTCTCCCGCTTTCTTTGTTTTCAACATTTTTGCCACGCTTCGCCGCCCGTCGCATCCTCGAAACGCACCTCTTAACGGGGTAACAAAGTGGTAATAGCCGATCATCTGTTTCTTATTAAAGAGGATGTGTTGTTCTGAATGCCAGCTTGATTGGTTGCGATTCTGTGCCTGTCGATGGCGAATTGCTATTTTATGCGCATTTCCTGAGGCTTTGTAACCTTGATACGATGAGCCGTGCCAGATCTGGGTGTCCTTTTTCTTCACTTGATTGTCACTATCGTTCGGCTCGCTGGTCCTGGTGGCGCACGGTCGATCGTTGCTGAATCCGTTCTCGCCAGACAGCAACTCCTGATCGTGAATCGTTCCGGAAACGATCACCTGACTCACCCGCTTTGAACCCCTTAGGGGACTGCTGGCCCTTCTATGTTATTTAGTGGCCGGACCCAGTCCTTTGAAGACGAACTTTTGGACTCTCTGGCCTCCCAGATCCTCCGCGATATACAAGTTCCCCTGAGAGTCCGTCGCGATGTTGTGCGGAGAAACAAATTGTCCTGCATAGCGGCCCAGCCTTCCGACGGCCCCAAGTTCGGTAAGCGACTGGCGATCCAAGATCAAAATCTGATCTTCAGCCTGATCGGCCACATAGAGGAACTGCTGCCGGGAATCGGCAGAGAAAGCAAGGGAGGACACCGTCCCGGCAGTCTCTTTACTTGAGCGTCTGACGAAAGCTTCTTTGAGGAACTTGCCCTCGATCGTAAAAATCTGGATGCGCCGATTCAGGCGGTCCGCCACGTACACAAGGCCGTCTCTTGAGATGCGGACGTGGTGCACGACATTAAATTGAGGGTCACCTGGACCTTCAACAACCGGCGTCTTCGGTGCCGA
>Ga0137394_10001171_pt1 | contig 18922 bp, 27 predicted proteins | sample czobulk116metaG_FD_108278 | JGI IMG/M metagenome (GOLD analysis project Ga0137394, IMG submission 108278) | Vadose zone soil microbial communities from Angelo Coast Range Reserve, California, USA - czobulk1.16 metaG | ecosystem: Environmental > Terrestrial > Soil > Vadose zone | place: USA...
CCAAACTCCATCCACCTTCCCATCTGATGTACAGGAAACGTGTTTTCACCTGACACTGATGTGCGCCCTCCCCCTTTTTGGGCGCTTCGCGCATACACAGACACGCCACTAACAGAGAAGCTGGATTACTTTTCCGCCGCGCTGGTGATCCTCTACGCGCTCTACATGACTGTCGTGCGACTGTTCCATCTGTACCCAGGCACGGCCTTTCCGAGTCGTCCAGGGCGCCGTGCGATTTTCTACATGTGGCGCGCTCTGGTCACACTCGCTTACGCCGGGCACGTCGCCTATCTCGGGTTGGCGACGCGCTTCGACTACACGTATAACATCATGTTCAACCTCGCGCTCGGGCTCACGCACAATGTGCTGTGGCTCTTGTTCGCCTTGCCCGGTAGCCCCCCATTCGCCCGCTATTCGGCTATGAGCCGCAGCTACCGGCCCGCGCACGCTGGCACAGCCGCCGTGACGGTCGCATTGACGACCGCGGCCACGGCACTCGAACTATTCGACTTTCCTCCTTGGGGCCGTGTACTCGATGCCCATGCACTGTGGCATTTTGCAACGGCGCCGCTTGCTGTGCTGTGGTATGATTTTCTTCTTACGGATACGATGGATGCCGGATGGAAGGGGCAGAGGCTATGAAGTGGATACAGTTTACGATCACGGCTCGTAGACATGTGTGTCATAGAGGGTAGACCTTGCCACGTGAACTGTCTTTGCAAGCAAATCATTGTTGTGCCCTCAGTCATCCATCGCACCTTAAGTAAGGTTAAGTATTCGTGAACGGCCAACACGTATATGTTTCCAGTGTTTCCGTTACTACGTCTGGTTTCGAGACAGCATTGTAAGCCACGTATGGATAGTTGCGGAATCATATCAAGGGTGTTCGGCCGAGTGTGGCGCGGGTGATGAGTCTGACACTCTCAATATAATCTGCACAGCCTGGAGTGGCTTGGCACCCGCCGAAATGCGGACTGGTAAGGGAGGCTCAAAAGATGTGCTAGAGAAGTACTAAACTGAGTCAAAGCTCTGTACGATCGAATCGCCGACACGAGGCAACGTTCCGAGAACGGGAAGGTACTTTGCAGGGATAAAGCAAGAGGGGATATTAGGAAATGTGATTGTTTGGCTGTCAGTTTCCGGGTGAGGCGGACCAAAAGGTGGCATCATCTCTGTTCGTTTACGGAATGCGGCGCTACGCACCCGGAAAAGAAAAGGCAAGGTCGGCCTACAACAGCCTACAGGCTACATTGATAAAATTTGATGATGGCGCAGATCACACAGATTATGTATTTCGAGAAGTTGTAGGGCGACATACGTAGGCAAGTGGCGACTACAGCCAGGATACGCGGTGTATGTGTAAATGCCTGCGCCCGCCGTAGCCGCTCGTTGATCCAGACCGGAGAATGTCACTTTTTCTGTGACTTGGAAAAAAAAACATTTCCGCGCTGCCACCTTCTGTCAGTGCGTATGTGGGTCAGCGGTCAGAGGACATGACTGTGAAGAATGGGGTTGTCCCGTTCGGAGAGTTGTCGAAGACTTGGATGACGCAGCCCCCCATCGCAAGCAGAGCATCGCCATGGGTCGAGGTCATCGGGCGGTACGATGGTCGGAGTGGGGATTGCCGGGCCGGGGATAGACAAAAAAAAGGGGTGAGGGGCGTGAGACAAAGTGATTTTTGGGATCTGTAGATCTTCGAATGGAGAGAGGTGTCCGTGTCCGAGAGTTCGGATCTCCAACTGGAAACGGGGCCCCTCGCTCTGAAAAATTTTCGCGCCGAGAGAGCAATGACTTGTCTGTGGCAGAGCGTTTGATGCTATATAACCATCCCCAGCGTCGCGACCCACCCTGTTCCCTTCGTCCTCCATTCCACTCAGCACCTCCCCCCCCTCTCTCCGCCGCCGCTAACGTAGCGCCAAGCCGATTCTTCCTTCGTCGTTCGCCTCATTGCCTGGTGTTTGTGGAACATTTACGAGAGGTGAGTGATCGGTCCCATCACTTCTTTTATGAGCCAGCTGGCGGCCGGTAGCGCCCGGTGATGCGGCCCGATTTGTCTATTTTTTTCTGATTGAGGGGGAGCAAGGACGATGTGCGTGGGCCCGCAGGCGTGTCACGGTGGGCGTGCCAGAGCACGAGTATTTGATGGTCTGTGATGCGGGGACCAAGCCTCGAGGCGAGGCTGAATGGATAACACGAGGCGCATCGAAACGGGTTTGACCGGGCTGACTGCCGCCTGTCAATGTCAGAAACAAATGACTTCCCCGTGAGAGGGTTCCCTGTGCCTCATGCCCTTTTGCAACCCTTCGCTCCCCTCACCCTTCTTCCCTATAAGTAACCCTCCCCCCTTAACCACAGTCCCACTCACGCCCCCCTCCTCCCTTCTATAGCTCCATCCCCCAACTTTTTCGTCCATCGATATCGGTCCTCCCTCTCTAACACTTCCTTGATGCCTACCGTAAACATCAACGTTGTCCCACCGAGGCATCCTTCCCCTTACCGAAAGGCCCAGAAAATTTCTGGTCCCAACTCGACCTCAGCCCACGGACCCACTTCGGTAAGCGGTACCCGAACTTTAACCTCGGCTCTTTCTCACGCCGTCCGTCGCAGGGTGCGAGCGGAAGCGACCCGTATCATGGACACGAGCCGACAGCCAAGCTGTGTGCTCGGTTCGTCTCTCATCTCTTCGCCTGCCCGGACGTCCCCCCTCCCCCGGCACCACCTTCAACCACTCCAACTCCCCGGCTGGATCATTTCATTGCCTACGCCCTTCACAGGACGCGGCTCCACCAGTCGGTGACCTTTTCGGCGCTCTATCTGCTCCAACGCTTGAAGGCCCGCTTTCCCGCGGCGAAGGGGTCCTCGGGGCACCGCCTATTTATTTCCGCGTTCATGCTTGCCTCGAAGATAATCTGTGACGACACTTACTCTAACAAGTCCTGGTGTATCGTCGGGCAAGGCATGTTTGCACTTCGGGAGATCAACCAGATGGAGCGAGAGATGTGCTCCTATCTGGAGTGGCAGCTCAACGTCGACCCCTCGACGTTGCGCGATTTTCAAGCTCGTGTCCAGCAAGATTTCGCCGGACCTGGACCTTATCCCCTCATGGTTCTCCCTCAACCGGCGCCGGCGCCGTTCACGCACCAGAGTGCGAGCAATGTTAACTCGACTTCCACTTCAATACCCTCATTCGCGTCTCGCGTTCATTTGCCCAAAGACGCTCCAGTCATCCCCAGTCCGTCCATCCCCACATACCCCTCCTCGCCCCCCGATACCCCGGAGGTGTCCCACTCGGCCTCAACCTCCCCCGCGTCCTCGGTATCGCCGCAGACGCCTCCCGATGCGCACGGGGTCGGATTCATCAAGGTTGTTTCGGCAGACTCGAGCCCGGTCGGGGCTCCTGTCATCTCTCACGGTCATGGGTCGGTAACGACCCACGTGAAGCCTGCAAAGGCGGTTGCGTCAGCAGGCCCCACTTCTTTGGCCGTAGCCACCCAAAAACCGAAGACCGCGCACGGGCAATTTGCGTTCGCGACGCGGGCTATCTGGTAATCCCCTGGAGTTGTATCTTCTGGTGCACCTTGTCGTCTTTCTTTTTTCCCCTCTTAACTGGATCTTCCTGGTGCCTTATCTCTTTCTCCGTCTATTTGCCTGCCGCGCACAGTCTTGCTGCCAACCGTCTGGCCCGTATGTATGTATGTAATAATAACTGACGCTCACTTCCGACGCATCAAGGGGTCCCTGCATCCAAGCTTACGTTTCCCTCTTCCCCCATACCATCCTTTGGCACAGCACATTCTCATCGATCCATTGACCGTCATTTTGAGCTCGGGACCTTAACAATTAATTGTTTATTCGGGGAGCGCGGTTCTTGTTGCGTCGTCAATCACACATACCAATGTAATTCATACACTTCTAGCATTTGGTAGAATTATGTCTCGAAATCCATGGAAATGACATTCTTCTCTTTAAAATGGCTTGGGGTGAGCAATTGGCGAAGTTGGGGGGATTAATTGATTGGAACGGATGATGCCAATGTGGGTGGCATGCCGTGACAACGAGAACGGATAATAGACCGATTCGGTGAAATTACACAATTGGCACAAGGAACTGCGCCGTCCAGAAGGGTCTACCCATTTACGCCTCAACCCCCCCAATCTATCCTCCTTCCCTTTTCACTTATGAGGGAGTAACGCCGTCAGGCCCTTGAAAAAAAACAATGCCGTCCTTTTAGGCAACAGTTTCAAACCACGAGGCGCTCGCCACTGCCGCGTGGTCGGCCGAAGCACTCTCGTTGATCCGAAACTGCCTGGGTTTTGTAAAACTGCGTGTGTTACGGGCACTTCGCGTACAGAGCATCCTTTTTCTTTTTTTTTTTCTTTTCGCGTTTTACCTCTTTTTTTTCTAGGAGGATGTGATGCTTGTGTGGGGATGGGGAGTGTGTATGATATGTGTCATATAGCGACTAACGACATGCCAAGTTCCGCCTTTCCCCCTCTGAGTTCTCTTACCTCCGATGCACGTGCCTTATCTCCGCGCTTTCCCCTAAATCCTCCCAGCTGATTCAACCGTATCACCTATGTCTCATCATCACCCATCGCAACATCACGCAGCAGCACCGCAAAGTCCATCGACAAGGGCAGCATTGACAACCCTACAAGGTCGCGTGCGCCGCATCGACTCCACCGACACCACAACAAGTTAAAAGGGCAAGGCCATGGGATCGAGGCCGCGAGAACGAGGGAGTGTTCTATTCGACTTGGACTAGTTCTTCTGCTCCAACACCCCCTAACCGTCGCGATACCATACAACCCACGCTTCACAGCAAAACCCTTTTCATTCATCGAACGTTCCATCGACTTCGCCCTCTTAAAGCGTTTCGTTTTACCAATGTCCACCCTCGCGGAGCCACAACCTCAGCCACGGACCGGACTAGACCCGGTACCCCGGACACCGTCGACCACCAACACCACCACCACTAGTAATAGTGGTGCCACCAGCACCGCTCCCGAACAGCTCCAGCCACAGATCTCGACCGCCCCAGTGCGAGTGCGCCACGATCATAATGTAAGCAGCCACCACCAAATAACTAACTGTACGATCTTTATCGCTGACGCCGTTCTGCGCTCTGCGTACCCCTCGTTGCGGCGTCCAAGCAGAAGACCACCAACGCGCTCGAAGCGGCCAACGTAGCCTTCTTCGACGCCCTCGGCCACGACTTTGACAAGCGACACCCAGACGCGGCCGACTTTGCAGACCGGCTCGCGCGCGCTTTGCGCCGTGTGCTCGTCCTCGACGAGGACGCCACTTCGGTCCTAGACTATGCTTGTGGCTCGGGTAAATAAATCTCACCCTTCTCTTTTCTTACTTGTGCTGAATCGATGAGGCAGGCCAGGTATCGCGCGCCCTCGCGCCGTATGTCGCGCAGCTCGTAGGCGTCGATATCAGCCCGCGCATGGTCGAAGTCTACAACGCCCGCGCGAATGCGCAAGGCCTCGAGCCTCACGAGATGCGTGCCGTCGGCTCGCTCGCCGAACTACAGCAGCAGCGTTTCGACGTCGTCGTGGTACGTGAAACGCGCCCACTCTCTCTCATTCAGGTTGCCCGATTTTTGTCAACTCACATTCCTTGTACCAGTGCTCGATGGCGTACCACCACTTCCCGTCGGTAGAAGACGCCACGCGCGAGCTCGTCGCGCATTTAAAACCGCGCGGCACGCTCGCCGTCGCCGACATCGCGCGCCTGGAAGAAGATGAGGTTCAGGCGCCCATCATGGCCAAGTACGAGCAGATCGTCGCGCACACGCGCGGATTCACGGAGGAAGAGATGCGCGCGTTGTTCGAGGGCGCGGGACTCGAGAACGTCGCTTTCGAGCGCTTCACGTCCGCCAAGAAGGAAGGACGCGACGTCCAGTTCTTCCTCCTCACGGGCACGAAGCTCGCCGCCTAATCGTGAACGAATCCGTCATGTATAGCCTACGAGTACAACAAACACCAACTGTATGACCTGTGTCGCCGTGCATGAATAGGAAATAATAATAGGATACGACTTGACGCTTTCTGTCATCATCATCTGAACTTGAGCGACCCTCCGAACCGCTTGCGCACGACCTCGTTCATCTCGTTCCCGATCTCGCGATAAGCACGCCACCACGCCATCCCGACCATCTCAGCCCGGACGTCCTCGCCCGGCTCGGGCTCCTCGTCCCTCTCGTCCGCGTGCTCCCACACCGCCCACCGCCGCCGCAGCAACGCGCCCCACCACCGCATGACGCCCACCGCCCGCTCCGCCCCGACGTCCGTCTCAACGCAGCGCACGAGGTACGTTCCAACGGACCCGACGTCCCCCGCGCACGGCGCGTGCCCAACGAACCGCTCCACCCACGCCCGCACCATCTTGCGCACATCGACGTCCTCCACCACAGCAGCCGTAGCCGTAGTCGCAGCCGTAGCCGAAGCGTTCCCCTCAGCCCCAGCCCCAGGGCGCAGCGCGGGCTTGTTCACCGCCGCCTCGGCAAATCGCGCGCGCGGCGGTGGCGGAGGAGGTATGTATATGTGCTCGTGCGGACCTTTGGGCGGGGCCCAGCGCCCGGCGAGACGTTGCAGCGGTTTGAGAGGGCTCGTCGGTCTCACGGGTTGCTGAGACGGGCGAACGCGTGCGCCGCGCGCGGCGGCGAGCTGCTCGCGCTGGATGCTCGCCGGCAGCGCCGCGAAGACATCCGGGTCTATGCCGAGCTCTGCGAGCTCGTCCGGCTTGACTCGTACCACGGCTGTCAATGCTGGGACGGCTGCTGGGAGGGGCGGGAGGGACATGCGACCTCTTGACGGCGGGGCGCCTCTCCCCCTCCGGCTGCTGCCTCTGCTTGCGCTTGCGCTCGTGCCGCGTACGCGGGGTTGGTCGCTCGCACCACGGGAAGGAGCCACTGACGCCGAGCGGTGCGGAGGCTCGTCGGTCCCAACTTCCGGTTTGAAAGGTGGTGGTGGTGGTGGTGGTGGTGGTGGTGCGGAACCCCGTCGTTCGTATTCCGCTTCGAGTTCTCGGCGAACGTCATCCGGCAGCGCTTGGAACACCGACATGTCGACCTGTGAGAATGACGGCAGGTCTACGCCCGTCGCTGGTGCTTTCGGGTCCGGCTGCGCGGTCACAGGTTCACTCGAAGGCGCTCGGGCTTTTGGTGCGGGTCCTGTTCGGGTGTTCGCTCCTGTGGAGTTCGGCTCTCGTCGGAACGGTAGGCGCGCCTGGCCAGGCGTAGGCGCACACGCGGTACGTGCCTCAAGCTTTTGGATCTGGATCGAGATCCCCCTTAGTTCGTGTGGGGCAATGTCGAGCGCACGCAGCAAACGCCAGCTGACTTTCCCGATCACGCGTGGATCACTTGTCGCACGTCCATCGGAGTCAGCGAGCGCACACTGTTTATTGTACGTCAAGCAACGTCCATGTCCCATAAACTATTACCAAAACCCAAATACGTGAACCACCGTGGACAAACGGAGTCTGTAGTCACACACACCTTCGAAGCCTCAATTGGTGCGGAAGGATCTCGCTCCATGATCTTGAGAGTAAGTGACTGGCCCTTCATCCCGATGGCATCCAGCCGGCGTGAAACTTCTTCTGACATCTGATGGATGAACGACTCCACCTGGTCACTATTCTCGAACCGTATGCCATACTGTATATGGATTAGTTCCTGTCGATCAAGTCAAGTCAGGAGTTTGATCCTTACGTTGATATCGCAAGAGACAGACTTGCGTGGTTTGTCACTTTCCAATTTACGTTCGTCCACGCCGCGGATCGCGTTATACAGTGTTTCACCCGTCGACCTACCCAGGACATCGCACAGCGCCGCTTTACTGCGGCCTGCAAGTTCTCCAAGGTTGCTCGTTCTAAACTTTTCATAAACCTTCTCACGCGCGGCCCAGCCAAAGCCATGCAGGTCTTGAATGTCCAGGGTCGGGAGCAAATCTGGAAAAGCGGCTGGGATCAGGTGGAATGAGCCAGCTGGCTTTGCACGCCGAGTGGCGAGACGGGCAAGCATGATATTAGGAGCGATTCCAATACTCGCTGAACACGTTGTTAGTGTTTACAATCAGATAGAACTAAAGACCGCACCTTCGCACCCCGTGATGGCCTTGATCTGCGCACGGATGGTCTCGGCAAGTTCTTTAGCGATGTCGGTTGAGGTACCATCATTGAAATCATCAACGCCTGTGGGTACGACTTTCATCCGTGCCACGCTGGATGTGACGTCGATGAGCGCCTCATCGACCGACACGGCCTGCAAGTCGTCCGCACATGACATGAGGATGGTGTAGAACCCCAATGACAGCCGCCTGTATCTGATGTACTATCCTCGAATGAGTCGCTCGCACTGAAATGGGCAAAACGCACTTCTCAAACTCGTATGGTATCGTCACCAGATCAGAACAGAGCTTTCGCGCCTGCTGCAGACTCATCCCGTTCTTGATCCCAAATCTGCGGGCTTCATAGCTGGCGCTAGCAATTTCACTCGTGCTTGATGCACCTCCCTGCGCGTGTTGCGAGTGACATACAACCACCGGTTTCCCACGCAGGTGTGGGCGGTCAACCAAACCTGCACTCACAAAGAAGGCATCAAAGTCCACATGCATGATCACCTGTTCAGCCTTGCTGCTTGCTTTCTCCTTTCCCTTTAAGGGGTTCTTCATGACAAGTGCCGCATGGCGCATGCTCACACCCGCGGTTGACTCTGCGTCCTTGTATGTGGCATGGGCATCCCCCCTCTCAGCTCGATCTTGTGCCTCCGTGACGAGAGTGCGTAACTCTGCCTTCCACATCGAGAGGTGGTGCAAACGCGAGTTGGCATAGTATCCAGAAATAAACCCGGGAGCCATAGAGGTGTGCGCAGCACGCCAAGCGGGATCTGCCATTTTCCGTTGAGCAATAGGATTTGATTCATGTTCTGCATATTCAGGGACGGGAGGTACGGATGGTGACTTGACAGGCGACGCTTCTTGAGAAGATGAAAAGGGGGGAGGAGTGGAAGGGGTCTTCTCCGGGACTTTGTGGTCACATTTGGCATGCTCAGCTCCCTGGGTTGCGCTTTGTTTGCTAAATTCCTCCAAGGATGTCTGCGCAAGACGGCCCTGCGCGCTTTCAACCCGGCCACCAGTGACGAAGGTGAAATCTTGCCAAGGAAGCAAGACACCGGCTTTGATGCTCTGCACAAGCCACTCAGGCCTAACAACTTTCATATACTTGAACTCGCGGACCTTGGCCGGTGTGAGGGAACAAGTGATGACGTGAGTGCTATCCGCAGAAATCATTTCAGGGAAGTAAGCATGACGTGTTGGGTTGCATTACGCACATAAGGGTCTTCTTGTCAATGTAGGCTTGGTAGACCCCACCATACTCAACGATCATCCTACGCAATTCCTGAACAGAAGGCTCCGTCCAACCATTGATCTGACTCCCTTAAGCACATCGGATAACAGACATGAGAAGGTCGGCCTACGTGGATAGAAAGCCCGTTAAACAACTTGCTTTTCGACGTGCCCGCGTCCGGAGTGTCCCCCATCTCCGCGTTTTGTATTTGCAACTTTGCGCGCTTTCGGCGCATGTATTCACCGAATCCACCGAATCGCGATGCTCCATAGGTATCGGAATCCATGTGCGAACTAGTAATCCTTATCAGGGAGTCGGCAGACGAGTGGGCGAGGTCTGGACGTTCGTCATCACTGAATACAGAATATGCGCGCTTCTTATATCTGGACTGAGCTGGAGTAGGAGACTCGAGTTGTAGCAGAGATGGCTTGTCATCTTCGCTAAGTACAATGGGAGAATGTTTCAAACGCAATTCTGCGTTCGACGAGGTTTTGACACTACGTGCATCCTCATCATCGCTGCTAGAATGGGCGTTCGTCGCTGGTTGAGCGCAAGGGGGCGGTTCCAGGCTGCTACTCGCTGCCTCAATTTGATTGGGGGCAGAGAACGTGATTGATGGATCCTGCACAGTTTCATCTACGTCGATAGCTTGGGGGGTGACGTCACCTGGAAGGACAGCACCCGCGAGAGCCTCGAGAAAAGAGGTATCATCCGATCCAAAAAGTGCCGACGAGTTGCTACTCGTAGGGGTATGGGGCGAAACCATGTTTTTTGCGTAAAGAATTTGCAAGACTTTTAATTATACACTGGATATTGACGTTGAATACACTGGAAGGGACTCAGACTGGGAGACAAAAGTTCATTTCGTGAGTAAGTGCTGTATATCGGTCAGCGGTCGTTAGTGGTCGAGAGAACGTCGAGCCTGGGACAGAAGAGGTGAGTCACGGTCCGTAAGGCCCGGCCAAATGTGTGGCGTGCAGTGGTCTTCACCTCATCAGTTAACGTCGACTGTGATAAGCGCGACCTAGTCGCGACGCACTTGTTTACAACCTCACAGGCCGCGAGTCTTCGTGCTGCTCAAGATGTCGACGGATTCATTACCCATCTCTTGGCCACCCGAGGACAATGATTTCGTCGATATCTCAGATGTCTTCCTGGATGCTGCGCAAGGTATGCCTGTGACTCGATTCGATTCAAACTTACCGACATATCATGCGTAGATATGGAATCGGGAGATGTCATGCTCAGCGAGGACTTTACGCTCTACGACGCTATGAGCGCTCTCGAGGCAATAAGGACGCGTTCTGACCCTCGTCCCTTGTTAATGCTGGCACTGTTCAGATTGGCAACCCTCGCATGGACAGCGGTCTCGTTCTCGATGACGAGGCGACGAAACCCCAGTTTAACCCACTTGCTCTTCTCCTTCCTGAAGAGGTTTGTTATATATTAGACAGGGCTATTGCTTGCGAGGTGCGCCCTCTCCCTCCTCCCCCTCTCACCTTTTTGGCTGATGACTTAGAAGATGGAGTGGCATGCTGGGTACACCCTCTCACAAACTATATATTCCTGCCTTTATGTGCATCATCTGCCGGATATCGACCCTGAAAAATTTCCTCGCCCCGACCCAGACTCCTCTCGGCCTCCGGAGCTCGTCACTGTCGTCTTGAACGCAGCAATCACAGGGTTGTTAAAATGTTGTGATCTTGCATGGAGAGAACTCAACAGGGGAAGACTACATGATGTCTGTACGGCCTCGCATATATGCATCCGTTCATCATTGACGCTTCACAGACTGAAGACTGGCACTCCGAAAAGTTCGAGGTATCCCTCTTGGAAACTCTGCATGTCGCAACTGTACTTTCACGTCTAGATAACGCGAAGAATTGTATCCTGGCTATACTTCCTGGTACGCTGGGTTAACTGTCCTTATTGCGGGGTATCTTATTATCTATAGAGTCATCACCTTGGCGAAACGCTCTGTCGGATAGGCTATCTCTCCGGGCTGTACGCACGTAGCCTGGCAGCGATATTCAGCGCATTACTAAGTTACGTTCGTAGGTTATGCTGAATCTCTTTTGCCACCATCCTTCCAAAGATCGTGAACACGTTTTGGCCCTGCTCGGCTTGGCGCGCGACTACCTCCAAAACGCTCGCGCTAACCCACCGCCGGAGCCCCTACCCCATTCCCCCGCCGCTCTCGCCTTCGACCCTCATATCACGCGCAAACTCAACAGCTTCATGCCCCTGAGAGCTCATCGTCTCCCACACCAAGATCATGCGTGGAACGCGCTCTCGGATCTGCTCGATGGGTGGACTGATATATGCAGGATCTCAGCCTTTCCAAGTTTGACGACATGGAAGGTGAGATAAAGGACTTCCTCTCCAGTGATGCCAGCTAAACTACCTTCGCAGATTGCCGGGGAGCTTGGTGCGAATTTCGCAAGTCCTTCACGGAGGCCTCCGTATCTTCGTTCTCTTGCACAGGTCAGTTTATTAGTTGGGCATAACTATGGTGGCAATCTGCTGATAACAACCAAGTTTGTCTTTTTCACCAACCAACGCGTTCTTGAAGTTTACTCAATCGGTTGGCTTGTCGATCGTTTCTTCCTTGAGACCCTGGGCATCGAATACAACGCTCTTTGCGCCGCAACAGAGCGAGCCGCGGCGCTCTCCCTCTTGATAATCGAGCGCAAGCTGTCCAGGGTGCGCAACTTCGTACTGTTCTTAACTTACCCTAGACACAACCCCACTTCCAGATGTTGCTCAGCCATGTTCAATCCGCATGGTATAATCCTCCCCGTCGTCGCAGGTTCCTCGCACGGTCGCTGTTAGGGTGGCAGGAACTATATGATACCATCTCCGCAATAAGTAAGTCGGGGAAACCTATGGTAAGTGAACCCCAGTTGACTAAAAGTTCCTTATTGAGAATTGATATCATAGAACGAGAAAGATCGTTCACTCCTAGATGCATTAACTAACGTTGTGCTCTTGTGGAGGCTTTCTATAATCCGAGAAGTTCTCCTTTCTGGATTTCGACTGGAACTGTATGTCGAGGACGAGAAATCATTTGTGTACTGGGAGCTGAGTCAGGTGATTCACGAGCACCTTGATACACTCGATGCGCTGGAACCTATCATACCCAAAGGCGAGCTCGTCCCTAAGCCCGCAGTATCGTTCTGAACCTCCAACCGATTAGCAGATACCGGAGCGTATGGAGAACTTATCTTCATGCGTTCATATCTAAATGCCTTCCGGTCACTCTGCACGGGGATGTTCATGGTAGGTTCTCAGATCAGACTTCTTGTGCCCCATTGACAAAGCCGAGGCAGCTTACGTTACCGGCTTTGCGACAGCCTGCGCCGCGCCTCGCACTCAACTTTGTCCGGCGGTACAAATGGGCATTCCGTCTCGAATATGGGAGACTACGTCCTCAGGTAGCCCCTCCGGATCTCTCGGCATTCGCGGATGCGTCGATGGAAGTCCTGAAGGATAAGCAGGAGCCACTGCGGCTTCACTTTGAACAAGCACGTGACAGACTAGCGCAGCTGAATGGCTCGCCTGTTGGCGCAGCCGGCCCGTGGCACGACGACCGATTGCAGGTACGCCTCACAGACTCGTCATCGACCCAACTTATCTTTCTTCAAGATTTCTCGGTCTCTCTCTGCCGTTGCAGGGGAACTTGCGGTTGCGGTGCCAGCTACGATCGTGGATGTGACCGACTTCAACGCTACAAAGCTTGACTGGGCACGATTATCCTGTCGATGGTTTCCTGGAGTCCGAGTTGCCGACGGTTAGAGGTACTCTAGATGGTGATTGCTTCTTAGGCTACTAGAGGTGCATTGTTAGGCCTTGGATACATGTCTTAAGGATGATATGACTAGAGAGCATACTGGTGATGGGGCTGGATGACGTTCTTCCTGATAATTCAGAGCGGGTAGCATCCAATAGTAAATATGCTGAACTTGCGGGACCCCGTGGGCTTTGCTGGCAGTGCTGCGCGACTGTCGAATAAGCAGTACTCATCTGGGGTCGGATCTGCATCCAAACACAGTACAGCGGTCATATCTATTTGCTTTGGGCAAAGATAGCCTCCTTTCTTTTCCAGTGCATGCACTTTCATATTATAAGTAGATTGCATCCCAGTTATGGAAACTGTCTGGGGCGAAAGCGCTAAAAGGTTCGAATTCGGGGGCATGTGTGTGGGACCTCAAGAGCATGCAGGTAAGCACAAGGACTGAGGCCTGCAGTGAGGTCACAGGTCGTCAACCCCGCACGGGTTGCGGGTAGGGCATAGACGGGTACGGGTCCGGCGTCACGGGTAGACCTTCTGCTACCCGTCCAAAACCCTTACCCCACTCGCGGGTATTGTGGTGAGAAGAACCGTGAGGATTTTCCGAGCGTGCTGATGAATGCATGCGCTCGTGTCAGACATCACCACGCCGACAGACGGTGAAGAGAATGTCTCTAACTGTTCAAGCGGCCCTAATTTCATACCAATTGAAAGTCTCGAAGGTCACTTACGGCGGACTCAGCCTGGCTCCTCCGAATCGTCTCCAGCATCGTTTCAGCTTTGGGAGACCCGAGCAGGATGACAAGATCCGCGTGCTGGTCGGTCGCTATTCGGAGTCTCCGAAGTGGCTTGGAGTTGGGTCCGACGATTTCTGCACACCAAGGAATGTGGTTTTGGTTCGAATCCGAATAGTTGACTCGGAAGTGTGAGAGTGAGACGTCTCAGAGACGTCCCAAGTCGCAGATGGTCATGATTGGCCTCGTGAATGAAATACATTTCCGACGGCTTCTATCAATATCAGGAATTTCCATAAAGCATGCTGGTATCATAAAGGGTAAATAGTCATGACTATAGTATGGTACAAAGTCTGTTCACGAATCTAAATGCAGAGGAAATAACTCGATGGAAGGAATCCCGTCCGTTACACTTGCCTCATCATACGAGGGCTCACGTTAAGGTGGTCTTTTGGAATATCACCCTCGGAACTGGAAAAGGATGTGGGAGTCGAAGTATTGGCGTCTTGCAAGAAAACACCGGGGTGGAAAAGATTTAGTGTGTACATCGCAAGCGTGATCATTATACCGTCGAATACGGCTGCGTGATCGTCAGTTTATGATTCTGTAAGACTCTGTAAAAGTGATCACTACTCACTGAAGAGCCACTGCGTCGAGTTGACCTTTCCGTTCCATCCATCTACGAATTCGACTACCCGATATATTGTCCTAGAGGCCACGCATAGTCAGGGTCCGCAGTAAGCAGAGAAACGTTAGGCCAAGGAAGTACCGGACAAGGATGAAAACCGTCATGATAGACATCCCTAGAAGCATGAACCTCAGACGCCTCTCCGTCCTACCACGGGGAACTGCGCCTGGCACAGGCGCGGATCGCGGCACTGGGTTGTCCCACTTGTAGCGGAAAAGGAATTCGGCCGCCAAAGCACAGTATGCGATGATGGCCACTAGTTGCATATTGTTGAGAAACCATCTCTCCGTAACATATGTTTCACATACTTAGCTGGAGTATTGTGCCGCCAAGAGCGATGTCAGAACCCTGATACGTAGCACGTTGGTTGGATTAGTTGGAAGATTTGTAAAATTAGTAGAAGGGTAAGCACGAACGAGATTGGCTTGTGCTTTGGATGTATTGGAGCCCGATGCTATACCTCCACCCATGCCTTGAACGACAAGAGAAATGATGTCCTAGGAAATGATAAGAACGTTTGCCGAAAACCCCCGCGGGGACTAAATGTACTTACACAAGATACAAAGACGATGGCATCTATTCAAACGTTCGTCATCCCATCCCCATAAACAGAAGCATTTTTATGATAATACGACTTACATCGTCTGGGAGTCATGCGACTGTATTGTGGACCGAGCCGCCGGATGATGCGTCCCAATATTATAAAATTGGCCGCAACGAGTGGTGTGGGTGCGATGACAAGGCACACGGCTCTGTAGCACCTCATGTTAGCAAAATGAAAAAAGGAGAGGCCATCGCAATTTTACTCACTGAATCATGAACGGCGTGTTCAAGAATGGGTTTCGACTCGACCACAATCGACAGCTCCAGCCGGTCACCTCGAGGAGGCCGCAGAAAATCGCGCTAGGAAACAGGAACCACAGACGGAAATGCAGCGCCTGTATAACATGGAAGACTAATCCATCCGAATCACCGTATAGTCAGTAACGGCTTGTCGACCTCGACCTCACAGACGACGACGCCTTACATGTGGTGACACTGAAGAGCGTAAGGAAGGTGATAGCAACCCATTCCGTGGGAACGTAGTTGTACGCGAGGTTCGACTGGAGGTCAGTGGTATTAGTGGAGCCTTCAGGGGTGTTCAAGAATGAGTTGAGTAACCCTCATACAAGAAGAGAAAGGGGAATACGCACTCATGGCGGGGGATGTGTTTGAGAGACGATTGACCCTCTGCCGGTGCACTCGACATGCTTTTATCTCGTGTCCCAACCAGAAGGCGCAGTAGTTGCGGTTCCGCAATAAGGTTGTTAATGTGCAAATGACACAAGGGAAAACATCTTGATTGATTAACTTTCCCAAGGAGTTACGACAAGACATCAACGAATCGTTATGCAAGGAGTGCTGCGGAAACATGGAGCCCCTGTAACTGCATGGACCCTGGATGGGGCGATGCAACTGGCGGCGCCCAGTAAATCCGCAGTGATTACTGTAGCGCTGACACCACAAGGAAAGAAGTCACTTTAGACAGCTTTGGGACGCATCGTAATTTATACGACAAATGCGGTGATGGAAGAAGCCGTGGCGCGGTCGAGAGCACCGTGACTTTCACGATACCATTCACTTCGAGCCAGCCGTTCAGGCTCAGGCGCCTCCGTGTCGCCTCGAGTTGCACCACGACGCCGTGTACGCATGCTAGAGCGCCAAGATAATAAACCGCAACGAACCCAGAAGATCGCATTGTATCTGCAAGGTGCGCAAGTTGAGAAAAATTTCGCATTCAGACACAAGCTGTCGGGTTTCCATGTGCTCCTTGCAGTTAGCGTGCAAAAAGTCGCGGTGCCGAAAGGTCAGAAGCGCCAAATTGGTCGTTGTACGGCTTGGGCGTCTGGTTGCCAGTACGGCAATGCGGCTACCTCAAGAAATATTGCTTTGTTGACTTGCGAGTTCTTGCTGTGTGGTCATTTGAGGGTGTCGGATTTCCCCACACTTTTGCCCTCACGTGAGCGTTCGGGTTCAGATTCAAATCAACACAACCTTGATATGATAGTAGCAGCCAATCGGCCGAATCCTTTCAGCCGTTCCTCTCGCTGAATGTCCGGTGCTTGCTTATGGGCTTACACGACCGGTTCCCACTACTGTATGGCAACCTGTAACGTCGCGGCCCCAGAAGAAGCGAGTTTGTTGCAGGGCTTCGGGCCGCTATTATGTCTTTACGGTTTGTCTTCGGAACCATGGCTCGGGCGCGGCCTCCGCTGACAATTCCGAGTCCTCGGCGCCTATGAGTCCGGCGGCCAGTTCCTTGCCCGGCATGCCACACAGTACCTTTTCATCATCTTGTCAACAAAAAAACCCTCGTAAGCCTCACCCTCTTACCATCCGTGGCTCAATTCCCGACGGTCTCATGTACAAGGCCAGCAACTCGAAATCATGATGCAATCACGATTTGCCAAGGTTGCCAGTTCGGAAGCTCCGTTCAATCGTCCTCGCTCATCGAAACGTACATCTTAGATTACGCCAGGTTTAGGCACAAGGCCATGGACGCACCAACTGTGCTCGTCTGGGTTGCATGTGGTCGTGGGCATGACCACGTCGCACATGAACATCCTCTAGGGTCGAGACCTGAGAGATGGAGGCTAATCGGAAGCAGAAAGCCGAAACAGAGGTAGATTAAACGCCGCTCCCCTCCGCCCCAGGTGGAGGGCCAGTGTGATGACCATGCTGCGAAAAGGTTGTTCGCAGTCACCATCTGGCTGTGCACAAACTGAAGGCAGTGTCACGGTCAGCGGAGGGATCAAACAACTACAAACATGTCAATTCTGGGTTGGTTGAAGAGTTTGGAGGATTTCCCGGGGCGAACGCGAACGCGTCCGCAGCCATCGCTCACTGGCAGCCCTCAGCACGATGTGGTATTCATCTTGTAGCTCTCCCACTTTGCCTCAATTACGAGTACGTTTTTATGTTTTTGTCTTGTGGCTTCTGTGAATTTATTGTTGTTCTTGTTTCCGCAGCGCCGCGTGCCTTTGGGCGTATCCCGTTATCACGATGCTGTGCTTATCTGTCTTGTAATTGCGAGACATTGAACCGTCACATTTCTCGGGTATAGGCAGTGAATGCACCCGTCTGCTCTCATTGCTTCTACCTTTCTTTTTCTTGTTTCCATTACAAACGGTCACAATATGTACTCTGTGTATCTTACAAAGTTTTCGAGTCTCATGTTTGCGGCGTACTTGTAAGTGTAATCAAAGAAAAGTTCAAATGAGAGTCTACCAGTACCAGGCTAGAATGACAACTGATTTCAACCCTCACTAGCCTCACTCCCTACCTTGCGGTCGTCTTCGCGTGCCTCGAGCACTCTTCAACCGAGTTGCGATCGGTCCCCAAGTCTATTACTACTCGTCGTCTCTCCATCACATTCTCATATCGACATCGCAAATACGCTCGTAGCCCACTGCATTCTCTACCTTCCCCTACGCACATTCAATCCCCCACGAGAAAATTCATTTTTGTTCATTGGCCACATTGTACCATCTCGATTTCTCTCCCGCTGCGCCGCAGGACCAACAAGGCGGAGTGATATGATGTCTGAATCAGTGCGGAGGCTATCAGACACCTGGTCCCGCAGTATCAATGTTGTGGTTCAACCGATAATTGCGGAGCTGAGAGGCAGTGCATGTGTTCACGAGCGCGTACCGGCGATTTTTCGCATGCATATTTTGCTGCGAGATCGGGGCGGTGAAACCGGATAGGCACAAAACACAATTGGGAAACTGATCTTGATCCGGATGTATGGCACATATCGCGGACTGGATTGCAGTTTGCGAAACTACATGCAAAGGAAAGAACGACCTGGGGAGAAGCCAACTCGAGGTAACGAATTGAGGCGTTTGAACGGATCAATGGGGCCCAACGGCCCTTCCTCCCGCGTAGCCAACTGCCCGGCGAGGATGTGTCTCGCCTGTAGCCTTTCCATTGAGAAGCTGGTATTGTGATACATACGCGATTCCCGTTTATGCAAGGCATGCGCCGAGGGAAGACTGAATGAGAGCGAGAACAATCGTGAGAAGGAGACTCGGGGGAAATTTCACTACCATCACCGTGGCACCGCCGTGCTGTCGATTCGGAGTCTCAGAAGAGGCTTGGGGTTGTGCCTGGCAATTTTTACACACCAAAGAAGGTGGTTGTGGATCCAGATGGTCACGTCGTGGTGCACTGTGGTGGACGGACGACCCGCCGGCTCGTAGCGCATATGGCGCACGGAGTGCCGGTTGTCTTTCAACGTCGCGGATGCGGCGCGTCCATATTCCTCTCAGGTTTCCAGCATCTCTCCAACGACCATGCCTAGCACGCACGGTC
>Ga0137394_10001172_pt1 | contig 18910 bp, 17 predicted proteins | sample czobulk116metaG_FD_108278 | JGI IMG/M metagenome (GOLD analysis project Ga0137394, IMG submission 108278) | Vadose zone soil microbial communities from Angelo Coast Range Reserve, California, USA - czobulk1.16 metaG | ecosystem: Environmental > Terrestrial > Soil > Vadose zone | place: USA...
AGCGCATATACGTGTAAGTGAGGGACACCGAACAACTCACGATCTCCCGAGATGGGGCAAAGAAAAGTGAGAGATCGATGTTGGAGATGACAACACGCCGTTGGTGAATCGGGGAGGTTGACGAGGAGGACCGGGTCGATGTCTTCGGGTCGGGCTGCATTTTCGAGGGCGGCGCTGTAGGCGTCTATATGGAGGAGAGGGTAGGCGGGAGGAAATGAACGGAAAGATGTCTGCACTATTGGTTTTACATTCGTCGAATCCAAGATGATGAGTCCGTCAATGGCCATCGCTCGCTCGCACGGAGGCTCGCGTCACGGTCATTCGGCGTGATGTTTATTCGTCACACTGTGACAGTTTGCTTGACATCATCGTCTCGTCTCAACAAAAATGCGTCTAACTCCATCCCCACTTTCAAACCTAGGATGCGTCCATAAAATGGAAACTGGAACGTAATACCCATTGCACTTCTCTACGTCTATCATACGATACGGTCCACATATTGTTGGTTTCAAACAACATAGGATCTCCAACCCCGGATTGAGTGTATGGCCACACATGGCTGTGATGTATGCCTATCCGTGAGACGTGAGACCGAGGACCTTACGACTCACGTCTTGTCCCCTCAGAGCTTTCGTACCCGGCCTCCTCACATCGTTCTGAACTCTCAGCGCTCCATCCTCGCGTGTGCTAGTCATCGGCCTTTGCATCTCCTGCAGTCATCTTCCAGGTTTCACCACTCATTCAACATCTTTCTGCGGCTTCTGTTCGTCCCACGAACTTACGCCACTGTACGTAGTATCATAATGTCTCCCCACGACATCGAAACCTGCCCAAATTTTTGATGGTCAGGCTGAAACATAACAAGGGGTCTTTATTTCCATCCTGCACGACGACGGTGGATTCTAATTTAAGTCGCAGAGCTTCGGCATGGATTTAAACCAAACCCAAACCGTTCGTGGTCAGAACCGATGACTTTTTTTTCGTTTGGTATGCATACTTGACTTCGATTCAGTGAAGCAGAAACAAAAATAGGGTCTTACCATACTGTATTGCACCAGCAACAAGCTTCCCAACTCGATGAATGCGCCGCGGTATCCACCATGCACGCCAGCGCATACAGCGCACTTACGTTCGCTCCTTCCATCGAGTTTGTATTGGCAGTCAGGCAAAAAAAAACTTCATATCATATGGACAATCCCTTCTAGTATCCGATTCGAAGCTGTCACCACTGGCAGGCCACTGCGCCTCATGACTTAGACCGAGATCATAAGAACTCCTAGATTAGGCTTTTAACTTTCCCCAAAAGCGTGATACTACGGCGACCACTGCCCCCGGTCATCTTCTGCAGCCATTCATTCTTGCTTGGGAGGTGGTTCCTATCCATGCGAATCAACGTGGCATCCATAGGTCCTCGGACAGCAAGCATGCACGTGTTTCACTAAGGCTCGGGTATCGTGCTGCAGATCTGCTAGTCTGCCCGCCCACGCGCGCACTTTCTACATATACAGTAGCGATTCCACTGCCCTCCCTCTGGCCCACCCATTCCGCCAACCAGCCGTGCAAGAGCTGCGGTGCCAGATATGCTCTCTTCATCGCACATCCTAGCTCTCGCGTTGTACTTTCCGCTCCTCGCTCTCTGTCTCTGTTCCCCTATAGTATCGTCGCGGAACTCGTTTCCTCCGTTGCTGCCCGATCAAACGCTGTGTCTCGTCCGCGAGAATGCGATAAACATCTCTACTCACAGGTCTGTCTGTCTACGCCCCGGCGACTCCTGTCCCCTCCGTCCTTCAGGGAATACCCTCGCCGTGGCAGCTATTGATGAATGATGCGCAGCTGGGAAATCGGCACGCTCGCAGAGGCACTGACTGAGTACGAGTGGCCCTGGCTCTCGGTGTTCGCTCCTGGATCTATTCCGCCGCCCGCACAACTCAGAAAGGGCGAGGCAGCCGATGTGCTCTCCATCGCCGAGAGGTGAGTCTGTCTTTACCCTCTCCAAGTTGTCCTACCCTGGGAAGCGGTGAGCTGACGCTGATGGTGGTCCGTGACTGAACGCAGAGTCGTCGCGAGCAAACCACCCGATATGCTTCCGCTCATTGATGGTGACGGTGCAGTCGGGGATCCTGCAAGTGAGCTCCTTTTCAATTTTTACTTCCAATGCCTCAAACGCGCGTCCACATGTAGGTATTGGCGTCTCTGTCCTGCTACGCAACTGGACGCTGCCGACCCACGGGAACTCCTCCTTCGCGACTGCAGCCTCTGAGCAGCTGGACTACTTGCTGCGCGTAGCGCCACGAGCGCCAAATGGGGCGATCTCACAACGCGCCAGTCAGGTGCAGCTCTGGGGGGACTTTATCTACATGGCGCCGCCGTTCATCGCATACTACGGCGCGCTCCAGTGTGATGGGCCGGGATCCGCGGGCGAGACGCTACTGCAGACGGCGTACGAGCAGGTGAAACTGTACCGGGAGGTGCTGTTCGACGAGGACGTCGGGCTCTGGCGGCACATTGCGCTCGGCAACGGGACGGACCCGACGCATTGGGCCACCGGCAATGCGTGGGCGGCCGCTGGCATGCTTCGCGTGTTGGCGACGATTCGGCAGTCGTGCGCGGCCGACATGATGCGGTCACAGCAGGATGATCTCGTGCAGTGGGTGGGAGAGACGTTGGATGGCGTGTGGAAGTTCCAAGTGTGTTTTCAGTTTCTTTTTTTTTCGTGATCTTCTTTTCTGATGTATCATCTTTTGTTGGTTTTTTTATTTTTTATTTTATTTTATTTTTACTTTTTCAATGCTTTTCGCCGTTCTCCAGCAAGCGAACGGCACGCTTCTGACTTACATTGACGAGCCAGACTCGTTCTCCGACACGTCCTCGACCGCGCTCCTGGCGGCGTCGACGTTCCGCTTTGCGTGCATAGCCAGGGACGAGACGCACATCCCCGCGGCGGTCGCTGCGCTGCGCCTTGTCAGAAACAGCGTCGACGACCAAGGTTGGCTGCACAACACGGTCGACCCAGAGACGTTCTCGGCGCCGAGCGGACCCGGTCAGCACAGTCCTGAGGGCCAATCGTTCGTACTCTTGCTCCAGGCGGCGGCCGCCGCGTGGGTTGAAGAACGATCTATTTAAGGATCGAAGAAGGTGTGAAGGAGACTTTTGTCAGTAGGTTTGGTAGTGGTCCACTCATTCGTACACGTTATCGACATTTCATTGCATTCTTCAAGGCTGAATGAATCCAAGATACAATTTTAGTCTCACGATTACGTCATGAGAAGCGCATGGTTTGAAATTGGAAGGCCCCCTTGAATGCCCCACACTGATACGTGAGAAACCCCGTCAGGATGTCCGCTTGATGCGACTGATTGTGCGGCGGGAGATTACGGCGGCGTGCCACGTGTGTGATAAGTGGAAAAAGGATGAGGCCACAATAGACGCTGATTACATAATGATGTGTTGGGACCTCGTTACCCAAGCCGAACACGAAACCACTCAATTCAGTTTTTGTCGTCGTTTGGCACCGCGGAGCAGTGCAAACTAATCCTTCCCCTCCCTGGCTTCTCCCTCCCCGTCTCTTTCCCTCGACCAACCACCACCACGACCACCACGACTTCGCCTCTACCCCACGATCGATACCCTCGGGTGTCCCGCTTTCGGCTCCACTAAAACTCTTCCGGCTCTCCCCCGCCCACCAAATGCTCGTCATGTTCATCGCTTTCCTCGTAGCGGCCTTTGCCCTCCTCTGCCTCCGGTTCCCCTCCGTCTGGTCCGCGCTAATGGCCATAGACGAACCATCAGACCACCGCGAACTCGGTCTAGTCGTCGCAACTCGTACGTTCCCCCCGCATCTATCTACCTACCTACCTCTTAATCTTTTCCCCCTCTCATGCGCACGTCCCCAATTTGCAGGGAACCCTTTCCGCGAAAGTGGCCCTCCGGCATGCATGGCCAAGCTCATCATGATGCGTCACAAAGTACGAATACTTTTTCTGCTCTCATCCCAAGGATCTTTTACCCCCGCGCTCACACACGTCACGCCCAATTCGCCAGTTAAACCAGGCCAACACCCGACGGCGGCGTATCACGATACCCGCGCAGCGCGCCACACCGCCGCGGCAGTTCACGTTGCCCTCACCGCGCCAACGACCTGCGCCGTGGATCCGCATCCCCAAACATTTCGGTTTCCAGCATCACTGACCCCCTGCCATCATCCATCATCATCATCACTCGCCCTCGTCTTGTCAATACGCGCGCCTTTGTGCCTTGGCGACTCTGTATTCCTCCAACCTTTGCAATGACCCATAACAACGAATACCCCACCGACCTTTTATTTTCTAATGCCCGCGCCACCACATTCACGCAGTTCTCCACTGGCCCCCACCTCCCGACCAGTTCGCGCATGTCTATCTATCTATGTTCTATACCCTATCTACCTGCGCTATTAGACCCTTCATAAACGTTTCGCTCGCCTCAGCCTTTGGGATTAGAGACTTGGTTGCTTTACATTGATGACTTTATTGTTCTCATCCACTGCCTGGCTTTGTATGATAGACCCTATCAGGCCCGGAACATTTTTCCTTTCGTTTGCTTGTTTTGTTTCACTACAGGCTTGATTCTTTTCTCTCCACGTTCAGCTTGCCTTGCGGGTTTTTATACGCACACACACGGCTGCAGATCGGGACTTTTTTTTCTTTTTCGTTCGTTGTCCTTCCGTTTATCCTTCCGTACCTGTTCTTCAGATGAAGGGTGATGATGGAATGAACGCGTACTGAGGACCAAAAAATGTGTATAAAAGTTGTGTTGTGACGATGATGTGGAGCAAGAAACAATAGTGGGCAACTAACGATTACATATGGAGAGCATAATTACGGAAAAGACAAAGTAAAAGGATGAACAGATAGTAACGAATGCATGTATCAATCATGATGATGTGGGTACTGTAACGTATCGACCGTATCAAGACTCCAACAAGGCAATGCAGGAAAAGGAATGTCACCAAATGCAAAAAATCATACTGTACCGTACCAATAAAATATCGGCCGCATCGCATTTTACCTCCGCGTCCTAATAGCTTGTTTGGTCTGTTTCTCTTTTGGGGGGGATGAGGGGGTTTTAATCATGCGCCGAACCGCCCACGCCGATCAGCAACAGCCGACAACGCGCTCGCCGTCTTGCGCACAGGAGGAGCCGCAGCCGCAGCAACAGCGGAAGACGACGACTTGTTCGCAGCCGACTTGGTCGACTTGGCCGTGCGCGGACGATGGCCCGTGACAGCCGCGCCGGCGCCGGCCCCACCAACACCGGTACCGGTCCCGCGCCCACCGCTGCGCCCACTGCCCGCGCCCTTGCCAGAGCCTCCTGCGCTCGCGCCTTCGTCCCGGGCCCATCGTTTCATGCGTTGCGCGTACGCCGCGTCCTGTCGCTCGTCGTCGTGCGCGTGTATCCGATCCTGCGTCCCGCCACATCGTTAGAGCGGGGTAGGTGGGGAAAGGAGAGAGGGAAAGGGAGACGTACGTGGGAGAGGACGACGTCCATGTCTTCTGCGTTTGTGGGATGTGAGTGTAGGGGGTGTGCTGCGCGGGGCTGCGCTTTGGATGTTGTGGTGGAGGACGCTATGCGCACGCGCATCGTCTGCTCTGCTTCGTCTGTCTCGGCCAGTTCCTGATCCATCCAGGACACATCCTCTGGATCGATCGCGCGATAGTCCTAGAGTGTATGCGCGAGGACGAAACGTCAACAAAAAAAACCGAAGGAGTAGGAGTGGAATACGAACCCTCTCGCCGCGCGCAACCTCTTGCAGTGCCTTACGCACCTCCGCCGCGGATATCTCCCTCCTTCCCACCCTCTTCCCAGCACCAGCTTCCGCCCGCGGCGGTTCGGCCATCTCGACGTCTTCGTCCGCCCCCTGCTGGTCGTCCTCGTCTTCATCGCGTTCCTCGCCTCCGTCATCCTCTTCACCTCGTTCGCGCTCCCCATCGCGACCAGGCTCCAACTCCAATTCCTCGTCCCGGTCCAAATGCGCAAACTCCTCTTCGTCGTCCACGAGCGCCATCTGGTACGTCGCGTGGAACGACGCCGTGGCAGGGTCCTGTGCAAGTGCGTCGAGCGTGTCGCCCGCGACGCGGCGCTTCTTTGCGAGGCGTCGTCGGAGCACGCGTGCCTCCTCGTCATCCTCCTCGTCTGATTCGTCCGAGCCAAGAAGCCCCCCGGCCCCACCGCGCCGTCTTGAGCGTCTCTTGCCCGCCACGACGTCCTGCACTTCCTTTTCGAGGCGCGCATCGTCTTCGGTTTGGTGCTCCCTACATGACGTGTAAATCAATCATCAGAGGAACTATACGGGTGAGTGAGAAAATTACAGGTGTTTCTCGAGGATCTTTGCCTTTGCGAACGCCGCCTCGTCCATGTGGGCATCGTCCATAAGGGCCTTAATGATTCCATCCGTATCGTGTTCGTCCTCGTCCTCGTCGTTCTCACCGCCCTTCTTCTTGCGCATGCCCCCAAAGCCAAGCATGTCGTCCTCATCTGACTCGACCGCCTGATCTTCCACAAATTCGGATCGCTTCTTCGCTTTTGCCCTGTCTCGCCGCGCGGTCGGCACCGCCATCATCAACTCCGTAAACGCCGTCCGCTCCACCCCAGCCGCCACCGCGCCCTTGGTCTTCATCTTCGCAGGCGACGGCGATGGCGAGGGTGACTGTGACTGTCCGCGGGGGTACCCGTACGGCATTGGTGAGGTCGACGGAGGCCCGTCCGGGCTCGTGTGTGCGCGGCGCAGACGGCGCAGCGGCTCCCGTCTGACAGAAGGCGACGTGGGTGACGTCTCCGAGAGCGTGCTGAGCGGCTGGCGCGCCACTAGCGGGCTGGATGCCGCCGTTCCCGTTCCCGCGAGTGCGGCTGGGCCAAGCGTGCCGTCTGACTGCGAGCGCAGGAGCGCGTCGTACGGGCGTTGGGACGGCGACGGTCTATACACGAGCGGGCTGGAGCCCTCCGGGCGAGTCTGTGTCAGGAAGCTGGATCCACACAAGTCAGCCGATTATACACAAGAAAAAAAGCAATTAGAGGTTGGTGAACGAGGCGTACCCATTTTCGGTAATATATAGCTCGCGCCGCGACGCCCTTGGCTGAGCGTGCTGTGCTGCCTCCATGACGTACTCTTGCTCCTTCTCAAAAATTGCGGCTGCTCGCGCGCGCAGGCTGTCGTCTACCTCCAATGCGGGCTGCAGGCCTGCCGCCTGTGCCTCGAACGTAAGTGAAAGTTCAGTGTTTACGCCATGGCGCAATGCAGCGAGGCCGCCCATTCCAGGCCCTGATGCACGCTGCACGTGTAGATATGGGTTATTGTGAGCGCCTGTGTGATATATCGGCAAGGGGTGAATACGTACCTGTGTCTCCTCAAATGCCTGCGATAGCCCACCCAGGATCGGCTTAAAACCTACAAGGCCAGGGTCAACATCACCGGGTGTTGCCCCCTCGCCGTCTCCTCCACCTTGAATCGCGAGTGCAGGCACAGGTGCACTACCCTCCCCCTCTTCTTCCTCGAACATCTGCGACAGCCCTCGCTTGCCCGACGGGTACCTGGGCGTGGGGGTCGCTAAGCGACGCAACGCGCCCTCCCCCGCCTTGGCTGGGGATGGCGCGAACGCAAACGGGTCATCGTCCGCAGGTAGCACGCTCAACTGCAGTGGAGGTAGCGGCTGCACCGCCGCCCTCGTTCCCACTCGCGCACTCAGTATATCGTCGAAGAGGACCCGTGCCCCGTGGACGGGTGCAGAACCCACCCCGGCGCGACGCACGACAGCGCGGTTCTCCTTGTCCGTCTCGTTTCCGCTCACATATGGGTCGTTCTCGTGTTCGTGATTATGGTCGGGCTCTGCGTTCCCGATGGGCCAGGGCGAGGCGGTGGATGTGAACGCGGGTGAGGGGAGGTCAGGCAGGCTGAGTTGCACGTTCACTTCTTTCGTGCGCCTGGCGGCAGAAGGGCCGTAGTCCTCGTCATCTGATCCAATAATAGTGCGGCGCGGCCGGGCCGGGCCGGGACGGTGGTGCACGCGCACGACATCTGGAGCACTCGAGTCCGTTTCCGAGACCTCCTCTGTTGCCCCCGCTGCCCCCGCTTCGGCAATGCCGCCGTCATCATCAGGACATTCGTCCGCGTGGGCCATCTTTTCCTTGGCGGGCATGTGCTCTTCTTCGTCTCCCCCATCTTGCGACGTTGTAGGCTGCGGGCTCCCGCTGCCCCTCTCCATCGGGATATAATCCGCGTCATTGTCGTCGTCGTCGTCGTCGTCGTCATCGCTGCCGGCGTCGTCATCTCCGTCACCCTGGGCTCCAGGGCCCTCAGCGCGCCTCAGCACCTCCCCAATGAGTACCTGAACCTTTTCTTCCCCAACGGCCTCCATGACGCCCACGACGCGTCCACCACGTCGGACCCACTCTTCCTCCTTCTCCCTCCTTAGCTGCTCGCTCTGCGCCTCTGCGCTGTGCAGCATCATCCGCTGAAGCTCCGCCTTGGTCATTCCCGCTCCACGCTTCGCACACCCGGCCTTGAGGGAGGCAAGGAATGAGGGCTGCGCGGCGGCCGCCATGCGCTTCTCGGGCGAGTCAGTGGTGGCGGCGATAAGGGATAGAGCCGCGTTGCGCTGGGGTGATGCTGCGATGCCCGCAAGGCGTAGTTGTGTCGTCCGCCCAGTCAAGGGCCGCATGTGCCCTGCGGCGGCACGTGCGGCGGCCTCTTCCCGAGCAACAGAGTGCATCGTGTCTGGGACCACATCGAGTTCGTCGTCATCCGAGTCTGGTCCGACGCCTAGTAGGGCACCATCATTGGCGGACTCTCGCATCTGCTGCTTGGCGAGTGCGGCGACCTTGAACTGCTGGAGGTGCTCCTTCTGCGCGCGCAGTGACTCGCGCGCCTCTTTTGCCGCGAGGATTTCACCAATGCCAGGCATCTCTACGTCCGAGCCTGAACCCGAGCCCGCATCGTCATCTGCGGTTGCTTCCTTCGGAGCGGACGACGGTGCTTTGACACGGAATGGGTCGTCGTCATCGTCGGCAGCAAAGGCAACTTTATATTTGGAAATGGGTGCGAGAAGTCCGGTCGAACGGCACGGTGACGCACTTCGGCGGCCGGACGTGTGTTGCTCCCGCTGAGAAGTTTCGGTACTTTCGTCCTGATGTATCCTAGGGTGCCCAAATTCATGCACTGACACAGGTGAAGGCGATGACCACGCCTCGATTTCAGATACCGACGATTGCGGTTGTAGGGGTCGTGCGGGCAGTGCAGGCTGATTACTGTGATAACGCCATGGCGTGAGTGCGAAGACGCGATGACGCGGCAGGATAGCTGTACGGCTTACACATCGAATCGCTTCAGGAGCGCCTTGATGTCCAGATGACGCGTCACATCGGTCGGGATCGAGACGCGCATGTCTGATTGCATGCGTGCCGTCTCGCGACGCGCTTCAAGCAGTTCCTTTTTCGTAGGTGCCTATTAGGTTTTAACTGTCACCACTAGGACCCGCAACAAAGACGAAATGGAATCCCACCTTGGACTTCTTCGGTTTCTCGCTACGTCTCGTTCGGCGAATTACGTCGGGTGAGGATGCGAGTTGATCGTCAATGGCCGCTTCCTGGGCTTCGAGTGATGCACGGGCTTTACCCTTACCCTTCGCCTTTGTCGTTGGCTTCGGCATTGGAGATGGCTTGCCATCAGACGTGGGTGGGGTGGGCGGGGTGGAGGGAGGCAACCCTGGCGTTCCAAACAGGAACTGCGGCGTCGTATTGGTGGAGGATGCGACACCGCGTGATGGAGATGACAACGGCTCGTCTGCTCGCAAATGATATTGCGACGACGCTTCAGTGGTCAGCGGACTCCCAAAGGGATCCTCTGAGGACACTCCTTTGAGGTCGGGGATGGCGCCCAGTGTTTCACGGGGTCCTTGGGGTTGGCCATCCGTATCGTATTGATCATCGATATCCCGAAGCCTCTGCTTCCAATCTGAGAGGCCCGAGGAATCGAATTTACGCGCGTTGGAGGGTGCCTTTTTTTGGGTATCGTCGTCGTCATTGTCGTCTGAAGTGTCGGCAGTCTTGCCATTATCCTCGGAATCGGGTATGACCTCCTCCGCAGGAGCCATGCTGGAATAAGATAGGGGAGGTGGAGAGACTGCGTGCTTGCGGCTCCTATAGACTGGACGGTGAGGGCGAGGAGGGTCAGATTCGGTAGCATTTATGGATGACCCGGTGAGGTTGCCACTCTCGTTGTCGTCGGGTGGACGCGATTCCCCGGGTGGAGCGCCATCTTCAGAGTCAGGGACGGTCTCCTCTTCTTCGACTCTGTGAGAACGTCGATAGGTGACCAGAGACCGCCTCGGGAGGTCGTCATCTGTGGTCATGGTGGGAGAAGGAAAAGATTTGTGCCCGGCTGGCGGCCTGGCCGGGCCAGTGAATGAATACGGGGAGAGAGGCGTGTGCCGGGGTCAAAAGCGACCTCAAGCCGCCTCAACGGTCACAAATGAGTTTGACGCGTGACAGACGCGTCCAGTAACGCGCTCGGCGCTCATTTGCTAACTAATAACGCAGGCCCATGCACGACACGCAAATTGACATGCAGATTGCTATCAAACCGCCCATTTGTCATACCTGGTCTCGTGGCCCTGATATAACGGCCACGATGCAGCCAGACGAGGAAAGGTTGCTCATGGATGATGGGTGGCTTGACGCGTTCCCTGCCCGCGTCCGCGGCTATCAGGTAACGGTTCCCACGTGAGGGCGCACCGACCTCAAATACTGCCTCAATACGTCTTGAGCGCAAGGCCCGTTTCCAGGAACACTTGTCATGCTATCTTACTCGGGGACAACGGCATGACCATATGATAACCACACGATGTTGGCCGATTGGCTGGCAACTTGGACGTTCGTGACCCTAGGCCTGCCGTATCGATCGCAAATTATAAATTTCCGTGCGAGCAAGTGCCTGTGGGCAGTCTTACGATCGACCACTCCTGGCTCCGACGGAAGTAAAAGGCCCATAAAGAGGTACATGCTCGGTGATGAGCTGGCTACGACTTTTGATACGCCGATCTTGATAGCTGGCGTAACAAGGTAGCTGCGCTATATAGATACAACAATGCCGTTCAAGGCTCACCTCCGCGCTTGTCACGTAAACAAGGTGCTCTAGTGATGCTCTGGGAAGGGCGTCGAAGGTGACTGCGACCGCAGTGACGCCGTTCTTACCGTTCTTACCCAGCCGAGTGCACCCGAAAGCAAACCATTTGGCCATATCGGATGGCACAAACTCGAGTTGCGTCATAATCTCGGTCTCTTCTCTCCGCACGTGGGAATAGCCGCTCATACGTGGAAAACATCACTCCAAATATGGAATCAACTGTACAGTACATCTCAGCCACAATGCTTCCGTCGGTGATGGATCACTTCGTCGCTCTTGCTCTCATCCATCCCCCTCAAGATTCTCAAAATGAGGTATTTGTCCCGGAAATACATTTTGTATGAAACCCCAGTGACATGTATCTCACAGCCACCGTAAGGTCTGTCTTTATAAACAAGTATATGCCTTGGGAAACCACTGAGGTGGGGCGTCGATCGTCTAGTACGAAGCGCCTCGCCATGGCTCCCTTGGCTTCCTCCCTCGGAAGCGTTCCGCCCGTCACCGGGGAAAGGTCAAGTCATTCCCCAAGGTAAGCAGTGAAATCCTCGGCTGCGACTCTCTTCCATGACATTTGTGTCGTACAAGGATGACCCCAAGAAGCCCGTTCATTTAACCGCCATCATGGGTTACAAGGCTGGCATGACCCATGTTGTCCGCGATCTTGATCGCCCTGGGTCGAGTATGTGGTACCATGTCTATTATCTGGATAGGTGACCGACCGTCCACAGAGATGCACAAGCGAGAGGTTGTCGAAGCCGTGACGGTTGTTGAGACACCCCCGCTCATCGTTGTCGGCGTCGTCGGCTACGTTGAGACTCCTCGTGGACTGCGCACCCTCACCACGGTCTGGGCATCCCACTTATCGAACGAACTCAAGCGTCGATTCTACAAGAACTGGTACCGCGCCAAGAACAAGGCTTTCACCCGTTACGCCAAAAAGCACGCCGAGGACAACGGCAAGTCTCTAGAACGTGAACTCGAGCGCATCCGCAAGTACTGTACCGTCGTCCGCGTGCTCGCGCACACTCAAATCAGCAAAACTGGTCTTGCACAAAAGAAGGCTCACCTTATGGAAATTCAAGTCAATGGCGGCTCCATTGCCGACAAGGTCGCGTACGCCCAGGGTCTGTTCGAGCAACCGGTGTCGGTGTCAACAGTTTTCGAGCAAGACGAAGTGATCGATGTCATTGCCGTGACGAAGGGCCATGGCTTTGAGGGTGTCACACACCGTTGGGGCACAAAGAAGCTTCCACGCAAGACGCACAAGGGTCTGCGCAAGGTTGCTTGCATTGGTGCTTGGCATCCGTCCAAGGTCATGTACTCGGTTGCCCGTGCTGGCCAGAGTAAGCAGAAGAACGTGTTTTTTTTGCGTGATGATAGTGCTGATGACCCACCTAGATGGCTATCACCACCGCACGGAACTGAACAAGAAAATTTACCGTATCGGCTCGGGCGAGGACGAGGCGAATGCGTCGACAGAAGCAGACATTACCAAGAAGCCGATTACGCCCTTGGGTGGCTTCCCACATTATGGTATCGTCAAGAATGACTTCCTCTTGCTCAAGGGTTCCATACCTGGCACCAAGAAGCGTGTGGTCACTATCCGCAAGTCGCTCATGGTGCACACGTCCCGTCGGGACCTCGAGAAGGTGCAGCTCAAGTTTATTGATACATCATCAAAATTCGGCGTACGTCCTTTCTCATGTTCACGGCGGGAAAATTCTGACTTGCCTTTGATCTTGTGGATTAGCACGGTGCATTCCAGACAGTGGAGGAGAAGAAGGCTTTCCTGGGAACGCTCAAGGCTCGGGATTGATAGGCTTGATGTGTTGTGTTATTTTAGCATTAAATACAGCATTTCTTTGCATCAAAAATAAATATTAAAATAATTCAAAAAGTTTAACATTTGTTTTGTGTGAGCGTCTGTTTGGCCCGTTCTGACCGTTGACTCGCTCGGGCTGTTGCAGCGGTAAACTCGTTCTCTTTCTCTCTGTTTACATGTTTACTGATCTCGGTTTTAAAAGGTGCAGTGGATGACTGTCCAAGCCATTGATGCTCAGGGCCTATCCTCTGAGCTTCCCACATCATCTGCGCGGCAGCGGCATTTCTCGTCTTGTTCCCTCATGGCATACCCTTCCTCCTCACCAACAACGTCTATATTCTTATTCTACAACAAATATCGCTATAGAAAGGACGAAAGAGTCCGCGCCGAGTCTGACCAAGGAGCACATGTCTCCTGCCGCTATCGCATCGGCCATGCATCAACACATTGCCTTTGGGACACGGCCATGGGAAGTTGGAAAGCGAGAAAAGGAACGGACAGCTCTGAATGCACGTCCAGCCAGGACTCGTGCTCGAGACGAAACACCCGTACCATCGCCCGGTTTTGTCAAGCCTCTTCGCGGCCGAAGCACGTCCGAAGGCCTGCCACTCAAACGTCGACTTCGCATCCCGACGTCGACAGCCGCGGAGCTCGAAGCGCTCGCGGACGGTCTCGAGGAATATGCGACGATGACCTTGTCTGCCTCTGCGCTCCCGCGGATATACTATCGACAAAGCCTGCGCGTGCGACTTCTCACGATTCTCGCGTACACACAAGACGCGGCGTGCGCATGGGCCGCATACCGCGCCCTCGTCGTCCTCCCGCGCAGCCCGGACAAGCACGCGCCAAAAGTGCCCTTCCAACACCGCCACCGCCTCCTCCGCCTCCTTGCTGCCGTACCACCCGCTCCGCTCCGCACGCGCGGCCGCTTCGCACAGGTCCTCGCAGTCCTCCGCGCGCTCCACCATGCGGGCGGCACGATCAAGACGTGGGAATGGAACTTGCTTCTCGATTGCGCCGGCAAAGAGGGATGGCGCCGCCCGCGCGAGGAACACTATCGCGCCGCGCTCGCGCTCCTCGCAGAGATGCGCCGTGCCTGCGGCGACGACGGCATTGGCGGAACTGGGACGACCACAACTGCTACTTCTCCTGCGACCGGCGAACGGGGACAGGGATGGGGCACAGATGATGCCGATGCCGGCGACAGTGGTGACAGTGGTGCTGGTGCCAGCGGTGGCGGAGCCGGTGCGGCGCTCGCGCTCGAGCCGGACATCTTCTCGTACACGACGCTGCTCGCTCACGCAGTGCGCACGCGCTCTCCCGCCGCCGTGCGGCACGCCGCGCAGCTGCTGGCGCGGGCCGGGCTCGCGCCGGGCGTGTACGCGCACACGGCGCTGCTGTGCTTCTTTGCGCAGCGCGGGGACCTCGCCGGCGTACGCGATACGTTGTTCCGCATGCGCCGACATGCGCACGCAGGTGCAGGCGCAGGTCCGGGACTTGCGCAGGTGCCGTTCAACGCCGTTTTGTGGGCGTTTGCGTATAACGGTCGGCTCGACGTCGCGCAGGCGATGTACCGCGTCGTGCGTGGGCGCGTTGCGGAGGGGGGATGTGGACGACCCACCGAGGCGGACAGTGAGGAAAGGGAAGAAAGGGAGGGGCTGGAGGGGCTGGAGAATGCGCTGGCGGAACGCGAGATGTTCTTCATTTCGCACGAGGTGGTACCGGACGCTGCGACATACCATACCCTGATCCTGGCACACGCGTACCACGGCGACCTGCGCGGGTGCCTCGAAACGCTCACCGACATGCTCTCTGCTCCCGCACCCTTGACCGGGACCGGGACCGTGCCCTTTCCGTCGCCCTTGCCTCCACTTTCACGCCGCCTCCACAAGGAAGACGAACGAGATGGGCAGGACGGCGGCGGGTTCATCGCGAGCCTCTCCGCGTTCCGCGCCATCTTTCTCGGTTTTGCGCGCCACGGCGTCGTCGAACACTCCTCCATCTCCACTCTGACATTATCATCATCATCATTATCATCATCGCCTCAAAAAAACCATATCCATCTAGCTTCTATAGACAATCCTACATCCCTCTTCCCTCCCGCCTCGGCACCACCACTACCACCACCTTCCACCACTCAAAAGTACCACCACCGACAACGGCATCACTTCCCCTCCTCCTTCACCGATCATCGGTCATCCCATTCCCACACCACCGATGACGCCCCGATTGGCGGAGAAAGCAGCGAATGGACGCTCGCGACGCTCGAGGCGCTCTTTGCGCGCTTCCTCGAGCTGCCGCGGGATACCCGCCTGCGCGAGTCGACGCTCTACTGGCTCGTGTGTGCGTTTGCGCGCACGAGCGGACGCGACGGCGCGGTGCTCCGGCGCATGTTTGAGCGCGTCGAAGACCGGTTCACGTCTGCGTCCGGGTTGATCTGCGGCAGCAGCGACGAGAGTGGGCGTTCGAGTCGACAAGGGCGGCTCGCGCGTATTCGCGGAAGGGTGTTCGGTTCTTGATCCTTCAGCTCATGGGATCGATCGACCTCGCGCTTTTCCTGCCTTGTGTTGTCGTTGTCGTATCACCCTTCTTTGTTTACATTGTGTTATATATATATCTACATGACCAAAAGGACACACAGTTTCTACTGTTATTTGCAACCCATTTGGAGATCTAAAAATTAAGAGAAAATGCCCGAATGTCAGTCTGGGACCTAACCGTTTCTTATTTCCCGCAAAGGCCCGTTTAAACCGAAATCTCAAAATCCTCCTTCGTCCTCCTCGTCCTCATCTTCCTCATCTTCTTCGTGGTGGTCATAGCCCTCATGATCTTCGAGAAGATCAAAGGTGAGGGGGACCCCCCTCTCCGCGCGCCACGCCACAAACTCGTCCCAGCCGACGACGGACTTGCGACTGCGATACCTGCGCACGCGCACCGAGCGCCTGAGGTCCTCCGAAATGCGCCCGTGCCAACCGGCCTTGCGAATCGCGCTGTCGATCGCGTCGATGTGTCCCCACCCCTGATCGGGCGCGACCTCCGGCAAGTACGTCGCCGAGAGCGTGCGACGGTGGACGGAGGCGGACGTCGACGTTGTCGAGAGCGAGGAGTGAGAGGAGTGGGGGGAGGAGGAGGGGTGCGATAAAGAGGATAGTAAGGGGCGAGAGAGGAGCGAGACGGCTGAGGAGAGCGGAGAGGGCGCGTCGGAGGCTGAGGGGCTCGTCGAAGGGGGGGAAAAGGTTATTTGGATGCCGTGCGTGCCGACGGTCCAGTCGCGGTACGAGGCAGCGTCCTCAAAGTCGGTCAGGAGCGATATCCTGGCTTCGCCCATACCCATAACATACCAGCACCCAGCAACGAAGACAACAACAAACGACGACACCCACACACATACACGAAAGTCATAACCCCCCACGAAAAAATGTTGGTTTCCATAGTCAGAAAGGTGGATTACTCAAGAGAGAGAAGGAAAGGGAGGGAGGGGGAGAGACGTGATTAGGGAGGGACGCACCCGCATTCGAGCGAGGGCAGCTCGCGCAGCTCGACCCTCCGAAACCGATGATCGCGAAACGCGCTCAAAAGCGCATACTCCTCGAGTCCCGAGCGCAACGGCTGCGGATCGAACGTCCCGATACACCCCCTCAACCGCGTGCTCCATCCACTCCCACGTCCTCCGCCACTACCATTGACATTACCGCCGTTGCCGACGCTACTGCGTCGCGCAACACGCGTATTCCACGTGACGAATAGAGGGCTTTTCCAACGCAAAACAAGTGAAAAAATAAGATAAAATAGAATCAGATAAGGAAATTATGGAGGGGAGGAAGGGGGATGGGGATGGGGATAACGAACGTACTATTTGTCATCGGGGAAAAGCGGCTTGATGGGTGTCGCCCGTGTCAACGCGCAGTAGAGCGCATCGAAAGCGTGAAAGCCGTGTTCGGGACGGCAAGCCGAGCGATCCACCTCGGCGTCGGATTCGGATTCGGCCACCGAAGCCGCAGCCGCCGTGGCGGTACTGCTGTTCGTGAGCGGCGATGTGCCACCGTCCACCACATCGTCTTTGGACGTCGTCTGCGTCTTTGCGTTGGCACCGGCAGCACTCGCGCTGCTCGTCATCGTTGGTTGCTCTGTGGTAGAGTGACGGACCATGTATGTGGATCGAGTGGTTATCGGATGGGTCAGGGATGAGGGGGGGGAGGGAGGGGAAGGGGAAGGGGAATGACAGAAAGCAGATGGAGCAAAGGACGAGAGATTGTAGTTGTCACGTGGCGAACAACTAGGGGTGCTATCTATCTTATCAATCCTCAATCGATCTGCATACGGTTTCCCTCCTTGCCTTTTCTTGCATCGTCAGGGCTACTAGTTCATATCGCATGCCTAGGCACACATACTCGCCCAGTACTACAGTAGTACTACTGTACAGCACAGCAACGTTAAAGGCCTTTGGGGCAAGTATCAAACGAAACCATCATCACACGATCGCGCGGCTGTGACGGCTCTCCCAAACCAAACCCACTGCGAGTGGCAACCGCAGCCATACCCCATCAGAAAACCACGGACGGCCCTTGAAACAATCCTTTATGAAATAACCGTGCTCACCGGCATTTGTATATCACCCTGTAACAGTGGGGCCACTCCCGAGAGAGAGAGAGAGAGGGAAATTGAAATTGAAAAAAAAACGGACAGATGACTGATAACCCGATAAGATAAATATAAGCCAATCCCAATCGGAATATGACCATCTTGTGACTCGGACGCGTGGCCCGCTCGTGGGGCTTTACTGTAAATTGTGCTTAGACACTACCACAAAGAAAGAAGGGTACTAAAAAGAATAATCCACACGGATCAGCTTCAGCTCCACCCTTCAGAATTCGGACTCCAAATCCATATGCTATGATACGTGCGGGGTGGCAGTGAAGCGAAGCAGCTACTAAGCCCAATGGCGGTATGATACAAGTACCGGCTCATACGGCAAATGGTGTGCCGCCAGCCATCAGATTCCACTGACTTGACAGCTTCTATTGCCACCACCATCCATCCTCACCGCGTGCCGAATGTCTTACAAAACCCGGTCATGGAAAAGGTGCTATACCCTACGCGCGCTCTTTTGCTCAAATGCGGCTAGAACAATACGTCATGCATACAAGGTGGCTGGGAGAAATCACCGACAAAGTGCTGACAGCGCGAAGTGTTTGATGATGATCAATGAAAACAAGACATGTTCCTCGAGTCGCGTTCAACACAACTCCTATCCATCCGTCCATTCCGGATATCCATCCAATTCTCCTTGGCATATTCACACGACGCCACAAGCTAAGAAAAAAAAAGGGGAGGGAAAAAACGTGAAGAGGACAAGATGACGGCAAAATGGGAAGCAGGGTTAGCGAACATAATCAGGGGACGTTTACGGAGGTGTGTGACAATAAACACATACGGTAAATGGTGAAATGCCAAGGGTCGAGCTCAAGGAAAACGACCGGAATGGAACTGAAAATGACGCAAGCAGAGACGCCCGTGCAGTAAACGTACGTAGGGTAAGACTAATGTATATGCGCATGGGGAAGGAGATATAAGAAAAACGGCATCCGGGTCAACTGATAAAATGATATTCCAGTCGTTTTGGCAGCAAGGGGGTGTGGAGGTGGTGGGATTGGGGTTGGGGAGTAGGGCTGTGGGGAGGGAAGGTGCGATGCAATGGAAATGAGCAAATGAGAAATGGTCGGATCGACTGTTCTCCGAGCTCCAACATTTGATGACGACTAGATATTGGGCACGACAAACGTGGATGGAAGCTGCTTGGAATGGGATATAGACATCAATATGTGTGTGAGAGGCGAGATAAGCTTGGGTTGAGGGGGGGATAGAACTGGTTGTCTGACAGATTGTAGACGGAGATAGGCGGGCACACACGCTGGGAGGTATGAAGAGATGAA
>Ga0137394_10001173_pt1 | contig 18908 bp, 12 predicted proteins | sample czobulk116metaG_FD_108278 | JGI IMG/M metagenome (GOLD analysis project Ga0137394, IMG submission 108278) | Vadose zone soil microbial communities from Angelo Coast Range Reserve, California, USA - czobulk1.16 metaG | ecosystem: Environmental > Terrestrial > Soil > Vadose zone | place: USA...
GGTCCCTGTTTGCGTCAGCGTGCCCGTCCCGCTGATCACGCCCGCATAGGTCAGCGCGTCGGACCGATTCATCACCAGCGCGCTGTTGTCGGTCACGTTACCGGTACCGAGGGTCCCGCTGGTCCCGCCCGCGCCCACTTGCAACGTCCCCGCACTGATCGTCGTCACCCCGGTGTAACTATTGGTGCCCGTCAGCGTCGTCGTGCCGCCGCCGGCCTGGACCAGCGCGCCCGTCCCGCTGATCGCATTGGCCACCGTCACCGCATCGCTGCGGTTGATCGCCAACGTCGCGTTATCCACCACGGCGCCCGTCCCCAACTGCCCCGTCGTCCCGCCACTGCCCACCTGCAGCGTCCCCGCGCTGATCGTCGTCCCCCCGCTGTAGCCATTGGCACCAGTGAGGGTCAACGTTCCTGTCCCCGCCTTGGTCAGGCCGGCCGAACCGGCGATTGACGAGCCGATGGTGCTCGTGATGCCGGCACCCGTCGTGATCGTGGGCGCCGCGCCTCCCACCGTGAGAGTGCCGCCGGTCACTGTGTAGCCGGTGGTGTTGAAGGTCAGATTATGGACATTGATCGCTGTGCCCAGCGTGACCGTGCCAACGGTGCCGCCGAAAATCCCGTTGTCAAACGTTGCGTTGTTCCACGCCTGAAAGGTGGCGCCGTTGAACCAGATCAGGGAGGTTGTGTCCCACGTGCCGGTGCCACCCGTGCCTGCGACGGCACCGTTGACGTCCAACGTGAGATTCGCTTGTGCCTGCGCCGGCTGCGCCAGCGCCAGGACAACCAATAACGCCGCGGCACAGCAACGCATGCTGACGGGTCCGCATGAGGCCATGTCCCACAAGGTCGCTCTCGAAGCTGTCACCATGAACAAGGATCAGAGAGGACTACTGTGGGCGGCGTCTGCGATTTCCACGTGGTGGCGAACCTCTGGTCGGGATTCATTTCTGGTTCCACGCTCGCGCCGCGGCCATCAGCGGCTCGATCGCGCGGAACGGCTTGGTGAGATAGCCGTCGACGCAGGCGTTGACAGCTTCAATCGCGCTCAATTGAGAGGGATAACCTCGTGACCGCCAGCGGCCGCCATTCGACCATCGATCGAGGTCGAACTTCTGAAAGGCCCATTGATGGCCCATTCGCATGCCGGAATCCTTCCTGTCGCGAGAACCGATACGGGGTTCTCGGCGCCGTCCGCAGATACACGCAAGCGTTTCGGCCGTCGTCATGTACCGTTACTCGTTCGCAGCCATACGTTCTCTACTATGGGAATTCGCAGCGGGAGCGGCCCTGCCTGGCAGAAGACGGTGGCAGGACCCGTGCCGCGCGAAGCGTCTTGCCCGTCTGCGTCACAACTATAGATGCTGCAATGACTTGCAGCAGACTTGGCCGCTTGGCCAGGTCGATGCCGTAAGGCCAAATGTACCAATGCGAAGCACGACAGACGATGTTTGCGCGCCAGCCCCGTCTGCATGGGATGTGGGTCGCCTGCATTCGGTCGAACGTCGTGACATAGACGCTAACGGTGATCAGAGAGGGCACGTCACGGCAATCAGACGGTGTGGCGACACGCGGACCAGCAATCTGTCCGGCAACGCGACGAACAATCTTTGGCTTAGTCTTGAGTGGCTTCGACTGGGATTGGGCATCCGCGGAGAAGGAATTTCGGCGGGCCATTCAGCTCAATCCGGGGTACGCCACCGCTCACCATTGGTATGCGTGGCATTTGAGCTTGATGGGTCGGCATGGCGAAGCGATCGCCGAAATGAAGAAGGCTTCTGCTCAATAGACCTCCGTGACGCGGGATTTTTATTCCCGCGTCGTGTCCATGCGCCCGCGGAATATATGCGGCCCTCCCCCGGTCTGTAGGGGTGACATGGCGCTCATCGGTCGACTGCATCCCATGCTCGTGCACTTCCCGATCGGACTGGTCCTCATCGCCGCAGTGGCCGAGGTCGTCGCGATGACGACCGGCCTGTTGAACTGGCGGGCCGTGGCCGTTGCGAATCTGCGCGTCGGCGCGGTGCTCGCCGTCGGAGCGGCTGTCGCCGGCTGGCGCCTGGCCTCCTCGCCAGGAATGGAGGCGACGTCATCACTCGAATGGCACCGTTGGCTGGGCACCCTCGCGGCTGTCGCGGTGTTCGGAGCGGCGCTGGCGACCGCCGGCGCCGACGGTCAGTCGCCATTCGGACGATGGGTCTACCGGACCACGCTGTTCTGGGCGGCGGCGCTCGTCGCGCTCACCGGTCATCTCGGGGGACTGCTCGTCTGGGGCGCGGACTTCCTGCGTCCGTAACAAGGAGGGGTGTGTGAAACAACACGATGACGAGAAGGTTTGGGATCGGCGCCGGTTCTTGCAGTGTATGGCTTGGGTCGGCACTGGAGCCATGTGGACCTTGAAGAGCGGCGTGCTCAAGGGCATGCCGATTGAGCAGGCCGCGCGCGGCGCCCTGGGTCACGGCGGGGGCATGGGCGGCCTCCGCTTCGTCCAGATCAGCGATAGCCATATCGGGTTCGACAAGCCTGCGAACACCGATGTCACCGCCACGCTGCGTACCGCCATCGCAAAGATCAAGGCGGCTTCCGAACAGCCGTCGTTCGTCCTGCACACCGGCGATCTCACGCATCTGTCAAAGCCGTCCGAGTTCGACACGCTTCAACAGGTGCTGGCCGAGTTATCGCTGCCCGTGTTCTACGTCCCCGGCGAGCACGATGTGCTCGAAGATGACGGTAAGAGTTACCTGCAGCGATTTGGCAAAGGCACGCCAGGTGCCGGTTGGTACAGCTTCGATCAAGGCGGCGTGCATTTCATCGGCCTCGTCAATGTCGTCAACCTGAAAGCCGGCGGTCTTGGCACGCTCGGCGTTGACCAGCTCGAATGGCTCGAGAGGGACGTCAAGCGTCTCACGAGCAGCACGCCGATCGTCGTCTTCGCCCACATCCCGCTGTGGTCCGTCTATCCCGAGTGGGGCTGGGGCACCGACGACAGCGCTCGTGCGCTCTCATACTTGAAACGATTCGGATCGGTATCGGTGCTGAACGGCCACATCCATCAGGCCATGCACAAGGTGGAGGGCCACGTGTCGTTCCACACCGCCATGTCGACCGCGTTCCCGCAACCGGCGCCTGGCTCAGCTCCCTCGCCAGGACCAATGAAGGTGGAGGCCGATCGGTTGAAGAAGCTTCTCGGTTTGGCGCGGATGTCGTTTCACGATGTCAATCATCCGATCGCGATCACCGATGTGCGACTCGAGGAATCAACCCAGACGTCCGGTGGCGATCGCGAGGTCGTGGCGGACAATTTCAGCTTCAGCCCGGCGACCGCGGCGGTCGCCCCGGGTACCACCGTGACGTGGACGAACCGCGATGACGTGCCGCACAACATCGTGAGCACGGACCAGAAGTTCAAGTCGCCCGTGCTGGACACCGACGAGCAGTTCTCCCACACCTTCGACGCGCCCGGCACCTACAAGTACTTCTGCTCGATTCATCCAAAGATGACCGGACGGGTCGTAGTGGCGTGAGCGTCATGCGCGACATTCGATGGGGCGGAGCGACGGCGTTGGCGGCCGTGCTCATGGTGAGGGGCACGGCCGCCGCGGATCGGCCAATTCACGCCATCCAGATCGCATCGGTCAGAACGCCAACCAAAGCGTCTTCGCGACATTGATCTGTGAAGCCGCAGCTCCCTTTGTCGAGCGCAGCACCGCCACTATGGTGTTCCGCTCGAACCGAACGGCGATTTTCGAATCGACGATACGCTGAATCCTGCGGCGTCAGATTGCCCCAGCCCGGTGCTTCTGATTCGCAGCAGCGGCAATGGCGCGTGGTTCGCGGCCGGGATTCCAAAGCTCGGAGATGACGACTAGTCGGCCGACGCGGGCGTAGGGCACGCGAGCATTGCAAGAAATGCCGTCAGCAATCGGACAAACCGCATGGGATTTCGATGCCAGACGGCACTCGCGGTTTCGAGTGGGTCATACTGACAGCCTGACTCATGGCAATCTCGAGCGCGGAGATCACGCGCGCGGGCGGGCTCGCGGCTGTCGCAGGAGGGCTGTTACGCATCGCAGCCTCTGTCGCACCTGTCGTCATCGAGTCTGAATTCGCGCGTGAGTCTCTGTATATCGTGGTCGACCTCTGCCTCATCACGGGACTGCTGGCGTTCTACGCAAGCCAGGATCGGCATGCGGGATGGCCAGGCGGCTTCGGCTTGGTCGCTGCGCTGATTGGGTTTGGTGTCATCCGGGCGAATCGGGCGATATCGTCCATCGATCTTTATCCAATCGGCTCGGTCGCGGTCGTGTGCGGTCTCATCGCGCTGACGACCACTTCGTGGAGAGCGCGGACCAGTTCTGCATGGCTGCCTCTCATGTTTACGGCGTCGCTGATCTTCGGCATCGTCGCAAGTGCCGCCCCAGAAGCGAGTGTCCTCTCTGTCGCGGCCGGAGTAGTGTTCGGGGTCGCGTTCGCTTGCGTGGGCTGGACGTTGTTGGTCAGACGCTCGGTATCTTGACTGCCGAGGAGTCGACTTCAGGCGCGGGCGACTCCTGCGGAAGGGGACTCGCGGGTGAGGGACAGGCGCGTGAAAGCCGGTTAGAACCCAACTTTCAACGCAAACTGCAACTGGCGCATCGGCACTGTGGCTCTCGTCTCGTTGATGGTGCCGAACGCGCCGCCGCCGGGCGTCGGTATGCGGTTCGCGCCGGCGACGTTCCAATTGCTCTGCGCCATGTTCGTGTTCGGGTCGCCGAAATTCGGGCGGTTCAACAGATTGAACGCTTCAATCCGACACTGCACATTCCTGGCGCCCATCTGGAGATTCTTGACTGCCGAAAAATCGATCACGAAGATGCCCGGGCCCGTGAGCGTGCTGCGCCCGACGTTGCCGAACGTGCCAAGCGCGTTCATCTGAAACGCCGACACATTGAACCACGCGCTCGGGCTGCGCCCATCGCTCGGCAGCTCCGCGTTCACTCCACCCACAACGTTGGGACGATCGTAGCCATGCGCCGTGCGGGATTGATCGACGCCGCTCGTCACGGTGAGCGGGAATCCCGTCGACGCCCTCATGATGCCGCCGATATGCCAACCGCCGAGAATGCGGCTCAGCGGTCCGCTCTGCAGATACCTGCGTCCCGAGCCCACGGGCAAGTCGTACAGGAACGACGTTACAAGACGGTGGCGCGTGTCGAATACCGACAAACCCCACTCGCAGCTTGCGCAATCGCCCTTCTGCGGTTTCAGCGGATCAGTACCGAGCGTGCGAATGCCGCTGCCGTTGTCCGTCGACTTGGACCACGTGTAGGACACGGTCCCCTGCAATCCGTTCGCAAGACGACGGGTGATCTTTGCTGCCAGGGAGTGGTAATGCGACTCTCCCACGCCCGCGACATGCTGGAAGTTGCCGAGCTCGGGATACGGTGCGCGCGCCAATATAGGATCGCTGAGCCCGGGAACGGGCTGGTTCAGCGTGATGAAGCGCTGCAAGCGGTGCCCCTGATTCCCGAAGTAGCCGATTTCCAGAGCCGTGCTGCCGTTCAATTCACGCTGCACGTTCAGGAGGTACTCTTCGATATAGGGAGTACGACGGTCGTATTGATTGGACAGGACCTGCGGCGCGGTGACGCACACCTGCGGCGGCATCTGCACCCCGCACGGATTGTTTGCTCCGGCCGAATAAGGATTCTCGAACGTCAGCCCCGCACCTTGACTGGTGATCCGGCCCTGGATATTGCGGCTCATGTCGAATACAGCATTGGTGGTGTCCTGCACGTAAAACACCCCGAATCCAGTCCGCATCGTCGTCTTGGGCGTGGCGCTCCAGGCAATCCCGATGCGCGGCGCAAAGTTCGTGTAGTCGGACTGAACGAGACGATCGCCGAGCCGCCCGTCGCGCACCACGCAAATGGCCGGATCGAAGCGTGTCGACACGCCCTCGTACGGGTCACCCGTTCCGATACGAACAAAGCACGGCTTGCCAGCATTGGGATCCGTTCCGAAACCCTTCGGAAGCCAGATATTCATCAGCTCACCCTGCAAATCGTCCCATGGCGGCATGTATTCGTATCGCAGACCTAAATCCAGCGAGAGATTGGAGCGGAATCGCCACGCGTCTTGAAAGAAATAGGCCTGGCTCGTGGCCCGGTATCGCGCGACGCCGAGCGCACCCGCACTCCTCGTCTGGTTGAGAATGCCAAGCATGTAGTCCGCGAAGCCATAACCAGTCACAGGGTTGCTGATGGTCAACGTGCCGCGAATTTCCTGCGTGCCGATCATGTTGTAGTGGTCGCGGCGGATCTCGGCGCCCATCTTCATCGAATGGCTGCCACGGATCCACAACACGTTGTCTATCACCTGAAAAATCTTGTTGTTCCCGGTGAATGGCACGGCAGCGCCGGCGCCAAAGCCGCTGAACCCGGCGATCCCGATGCTCGGCAGGCCCCACCCAATCGGCGGCGGATCGAAGAGGCCCAGCCCAAACTCCTTGTGAATGTCACGCTCGTACTGAAGCTCCTGCGCGAGGTTGTTGTTAAAGGTCGTAGCGCCGAAGCGGAACTCGTTGACGATGCGCGGCGAGAACGTGCGGGTGTTGGAGATCATCACCTGCTTGACGTTCGTGGCGACGGTTTGCCCGTTGTCCTTAAGGGCCGGATCGCCTACGAACTCATCGGTCCAGCTGTAGCGGCCGAACCAGAATGACTTCCGGCCTTCCACGAAATCGACGCGCCCCGTAAACTGATCCTTGTCCGACGTGTGATTCTGCAGTGCGAGATAGTTGTTCGACAGACCAGTGGCCGGAATATTTGGCTCGGGATAAAACTCCAGCAGCTGGATGGCAATGGGATTCAGCCGGTTCGCAGGAATGAGGTTGCCGGGAAACGGCGTGTTGGTGAGCGGGTCGCGGATCACGACTGGCGCCTGCGAAAAATCTCCCCGGCGCATTGCCGCAGGAGGAGTGCTGTAAACCACCTGCTGCTGCTGGCGCAAACGGAAGCCCTCGTAGTTGGTCATGAAAAACAGCTTGTTCGTGCCGTTCACCACCCCCGGGATTTTGACGGGTCCTCCGAGCGTGAAGCCAAACTGATTCCAGTTGAACGGAGCCTTCGCGGGCCTGATGCTCGTAAAGGGATAGGGCCGCGCATCAAACGCGTCGTTGCGCACAAACTCGAACAGCGCGCCGTGATACTGGTTGGTCCCGCTCTTGGTCGACACATTGACCTGCGCCGCTTCGCGGCCGAATTCCGCCGAGTACACGCCGGTCTGCACTTTGAACTCCTCGACCGCGTCGATCGATGGCAGGAACGCATACGTGTTGAAGTTCACGTCCTGATTCACGACGCCGTCGAGCGTGTACTGGTTGTATTCCCGGCGCTGGCCGGCAATTGAGAAACTCTGCGTCGCACGATCGCCTCCCTGCCGGCCGCTCGCGCCGCCACCGCTGGCGCCGCCGTAGTCCGCGGTCACGTTCGGGCTGAGGGCTACCAGCTGAATGAAATTCCGGCCGTTGAGCGGCAGTTCGACGACTTGTCGACTGTCGACGACTGTACCGATGGTTGCGTCAGTCGTGTTGAGCATTGGCACCGTGCCGACCGCTTCCACTGTTTCATTCAGCGAGCCGATTTCCAGCTTGAAATCCAAACGGACCGTCTGTTGGATCTGCAGCTCAACCTTGTTGCGAGTGGCGCTCCGAAAGCCGTCCATCTCCACTTTGACGTTGAAGACACCCGGCAGCAGGTTCGGAAACACATAAAGGCCGGCGCTGTTGGCCTGCTGCGTCACGGTCGCGCCGGTTTGAGTGTTGTTGATTGTCACGGTCGCACCAACCAACACGCCGCCGGTTGTGTCGGTGACCATTCCCGTGATTTGGCCAAACGTCTGGGCGAACGATGGAGCGGCGAACGCGAGAGATAGGCCAGTAAAGAGGATCAAAGAGAAGCTTCGACGCATCGCGCACCTCAAGTCTTTTCGATCTCACGAGACGAACCTCACGACGTCGGCAATGACACACACCACAGTCCGAACGGCATATCACGGTCGTGCTCGCGGGCCATAGTGCTTCGTGACGCCGGTCCGGTCATTCGTCACCGTGAACGACCCGTCCTTGTTCGCGCTCACCTTGATCCAGTGGCCACTGGTCTCGTCCAGGTTCGCGATGCGGTCGTCGGCGAAGTTCTCCGCGCCCTGGTTTTGCGATCGATGCAGTTGCCAGACATCCTGGAGGCCCTGTGCACGGCGTAGGCCAGCGAAGACTTCAGGTGCACCGCCTTTGGTCGCACCGTTGTTGACGATCGCAACGCGTGGCTGCACTGCCGCGAACGTGGCCGGATACACCACGTCGGGGCCGCCGTGATGCGGCACGAGGTACAGATCCACAGGGCCGAGAAGAGTGCTCGGGCACAAAAGTGCGAACAGCGGCGGGCCGCTGAGGTCGCCCACATCGATGAACCGGAATGTCCCGAAACGCAGGTGGAAGCCGGTCGACCGTGGATTTTCATACGGATCCTGCGCGGGCGGGGCTGACGCCTCGCATGCCGGGTTTGGCTGGCCGGCTCCAGAGACCGGCTTTACGATCGTCGCCGCAGCAGAGCTCACGAACACGACATCGACGCCTTTCAGCGGCAGTCGGTCTCCCGGCTTCGGCTCGAGATGCTTCCCGTTCGCACGAACCGGGATGTATGCCTTCAACAGGGCGGCGTACTCTGGCCAGCGCGAGTCCTTTTCTGCGTCGCCGGTCGGCAGCAGGCCACCGTGGTCGATGAACGTCCGAATCGGAATCTGATGCGAGAGCTCCACCACGCCGCCGTCGTGGTCAGTGTGAAAGTGCGTGATGAGCAGGTAGTCGATCCGCGTGATGCCCGCGTCGCGCGCCGCAGCGAGGATGCGCGTGGGATCCCGTCCGCCGAACCCGGGGTAGCCGGTGTCGACGAGCAACGACTCCCCGGCCGGCGTGACGAGCAGGGTCGATTGCCCGCCCTCCACATCGATGAAGTAGATGTCGAGCGTCGTCCGCGCCGCCATCAGGGGACGTGCTGGCTCCAGAGCGAGCGCGAGCAGCGCGGCGACGAGCGCTGTCCATCGAGTCTGCATCACGGGTTCTCCCTATTCAGAGGGCATCGATGCCACCGTGGCGGCCATGGGACACTGAAACCGGCGTATGCCTTCCCGGCCCGGCAGGATCGGGATATAGTTGCACAAACGTGGAGAAACACGATGACATGGAACCCTCGTTGGAGATCGGCCGGATTGGTGGCGTTGCCCGCTGGTGTGGTTCTCGCGTTGATGGCGTTCCCCGCGCCCCTGGCGGCGGGGCAGGTGGCGCCGGACAAGAACGCCCAACAGGTGACCTTCGCCAAGGACATTGCGCCGATTCTGCAGCGGAGCTGTCAAACCTGCCACCGGCCCGATTCGGTTGCCCCGATGTCATTGCTCACCTACGAGGAAGCACGCCCGTGGGCGAAAGCGATGAAGTCCAGGACCGGGCTACGCAGCAAGCCTTACGCGATGCCACCCTGGTTCATCGAGAAGAACGTCGGAATCCAGCAGTACAAAGGCGACATTTCCCTGAGCGATGAGGCAATCGAGAAGATCGCGAGGTGGGCGGACAGCGGCGCTCCGCGAGGGAATCCGGCCGACATGCCGCCGCCGCTCAAATTCCTCGATGCGTCAGAGTGGCAGATCGGAAAGCCTGACCTGATTGTTTCATCTCCGAGCGTCACCGTGAAGGCCACGTCACCCGACTGGTGGGGCCCGATCGGCGAGACCCCGACCGGCGCGACCGAGGATCGATACGTCGCGGCCGTCGAGATGAAGGAAGTGAATGACTTACAAAAGAGATCTGACAGACAGACAATCGGCGGGCTCCACGTCTTCCACCACTTGATATGGTTCGCGATCGGTAGTGAAGGAGCACAAGCATCTGACGGCCAGGGGTGGCCGATCCACGAGGTTGGGCGTAACGCCGACTTCTTCGACCCGGACGCGGGAAGGCTTCTCAAGGCTGGTTCGAAACTGGTCTTTCCTTCCGCCCATGTGCACGCGTTAGGCGCGGACACAAAAGCCCGTCTCGAGATCGGCTTCAAGTTCCATCCAAAGGGATATCAGCCGAAGCAGAAGGTTCGGGCGGCAGACCTCACCGCCACACTCGACCTCGATATCAGGCCGCTGGAGGCCAACCAGAAGATCGAAGCCTACTCTACGCTGACCGAAAATACGAAAGTGGTTGCGTTCGAGCCACACATGCACGCTGCCGGCGTGAGAATGTGTCTGGACGCGATCTGGGGCACCACGGTCCAGACGCTCAGTTGCTCGGGATACAACCACGGATGGGTCAGGATCTATACGTACGCAGATGACGCGGCGCCGCTCTTGCCAAAGGGCACGATCTTGCGCGTCACCGGCTACTTCGACAACACGCCTGCGAACAAGAACGTCGTCGACCCCCGAAACTGGTCGGGGCTTGGTCACCGCTCGATTGACAACATGCTGATCAACATAGGGCAGACCATCTCCCTGACCGACGAAGAGTTCCAGCAGGAGATGGCCCAGCGACGGCAGAAACTCCATCTGACCGGCGGGCAAACGGTATTGGGCTGCCCGTTGTGCGGCTACAGCAAGATGCCGGTCGCGACGGTCAGGAGCCCGCAACAGTAACGATTTTGATTGCAGGTGCAGAGTGCCGATTTGTTGCAGGTTGGGTGCGCAATCGGATCTGCAATCTGCAACTTGAAATCTCCAGCCGGCGGTTGGGTTGGCTCCGGTAGCTCCGGGAGATCGAACATGGTGAAAGCAGGCATGGGGCTTTCGCGGCCGCTCGCGCTAGCGTGCGCTGTGCTCGCAGTTGTAGCTGTTGTCTCGGTGAGGTTCTCTCCTGCGAGCGCCCAAGTAGTCCTGACTGGCCAGAATGTGGTGCCCGCGTACGAGGGGTGGGAACTGAACCCAGACGGGTCGTTCAACCTTGTGTTCGGGTACTTCAACCGGAACTGGGAAGAAGAGCTCGATGTGCCGATTGGATCGAACAACAACATCGAGCCGGGCGGACCGGATCAGGGACAGCCGACCCACTTTCTACCCAGACGCAATCGGTTCCTCGTCCGGATTCGCGTCCCCAAGGATTTCGACAAGAAAGAATTGGTGTGGACGCTCAGCACTCAAGGGAAGACCGAGCGAGCGTACGGAACGCTGAAGCCTGATTACTTCATCGATGACATCGTCATCCAGAACAACAATGGGGCTGGCGGCGCTGGCGGGGGCAGGCCTGACACAATCGGGAACAAGGCCCCCCTGCTGAAGGTCGAGGGCGACATGACCCGACATGTCAGCGTGGGACAGCCCGTCGCCTTGACGGCGTTCGCCAGCGATGACGACAAACCGAGGCGGAGACCCATGCCGCCGCCTCTGAGTCCGTTGAACCGGAGCAACCGCGGCACGCCCGACTCGGCGACCGGTCTGAGGCTCTCCTGGTTTGTGTACCGGGGCGCAGGCAAGGTCACGTTCGATCCACTGCAGATCGAGGTCTGGGAGGACTACAGAGAGGGTGCGAACTCGCCGTGGTCCGCCGGCTTTGCGACCCCACCGGTTCCGCCTGAGGGAAAGTGGCTGAACCGGGTGACCTTCAGCGAGCCCGGCACATACGTGCTGCGATGTCTCGCTCACGACGGAGGTCTCATGACGTCGGAGGACATTACCTTCGTCGTGAACCGATGAATCGCTTCAACACGATTGGGAATTCGCCACCGACACCGGTCTTTCCATATCAGAAGTCGAATTGCACGCCGAACTTGAGGAGTCGTCCGACCAGCGTATTGGTCGGGCGCAGCCAAGCGCCGCCGGTCGTTCCGGTATACCGCGTGGTCACCGCCAGCACCGGGCGTGCGTTGAACGCATTGTAGATGTCGAAGATGCCCTGCACCCTGCGAGTGCCGCCCAGCTTGATCATCTTGATGAAGCGGATGTCGGTCTGGCTCGAGCTATCCTCGAACTGACGCTGTGACGGCAAGACATCGACCACGACCGTCGCGTTCGCACCGGCCGCCAGGGCCCGCCCGAGCGACGGCGCGATCAGCGCGCTGTTCGCGACGATATTTGCCGCCTGTGTGGCGCCCGGGAAGTGCTGGAAGGAGGCGCTTGCCCGGAGGTCAAACGGCAGGGTGTACACAGCGGCCGCCTTCACTTGCGTCTGCGCGCCCCATGGCGTGACTGTGTCGCAGAACGTCGAGTTGCGAGGCTGCGTGAACGCCGCGACGCCAGCGGTTGCCGTGGTCGCGACTACCGGCACCACCTGCGGGTTCCCAGTCACCACGCCGCAGTAGTCGACTTCGGTCCGGCCCGTGTTCATCCCGGCGGTGACGTACGCCTTCCTGATGCGCGCGGTCATCGTCACGTCAATGCCGTTGTAGACCTCGTTGTAATCACCGTAGTTCGAGGCGAGTTCGACTACCTGCTGGCTGGAACCGAACTTGGACGGCTTTACGTCGAACAGGCCGCAGATTTGACTGCCGCTGTTCACCGAGAACCGTGAGTCGGTGGGTGCCGGGATGCAATAGCTGTCGTAGTCCGACGGGGTGAGGGCCCGGTTGGCCGTCACGCGGAAATTGCCGTACCAAGTACGGAAGTAGCCGAACGTCATGCCCACGTTGGGCATCAGCTCGTGCTGGACGATTGCTTGCGCCTGCCAGGTGTAATTCCGCTTGTTCCAGCCCTTCAACACGTCCGCGTCGTACCGGTACGCGTTCGGGTTGTTCCGGCCGAAGTTGAGGTTGTCAATCGTGCCGCACTCGCCGTTGGTCTGCGGATTCGTCAGATCGCAGTCCGGGACGTAATTGCCGTTGGTGTCGCCCCAGGTCCGGTTCGTTGCGCTCACCGACGAGTTCACTGGGTGGTTGGCACTGGCAATGTCGACGGCTTCACCACCAACGTACCGTCCGACGTTGAACTTGACTGCCGTCTTGCCGTTGCCGAAGAGGTCATACGCAGCGCCTATGCGGGGGTTGATGTCGCTCCAGCACGGCAGACACGGTATCGCGTCGAACTGGCGTGCCGGCACGAATACGCCGGTCGGCAGGGTCGTCGCCGGAGCCTCCGCATTCAGGTAGTCGAAACGCAGGCCGAGATTCAGCGTCAGCCGCTTGATCGTCCATTGATCCTGCGCGTATACGCCCATGCTCGCTTTGAGGCGCTCTTCGTCGAGCAGCGGCGTTGCGTACTGCGTCAGCGAGAGTGGCAGGCCGTTCGAGAACGTGTAGTCCATGCTCCCGTTCGGTTCCTGGTAGAAGTGCCGCCACCCTTCCATGATCTGCATGCCGACCTTGAGGGCGTGCGAACCGGTGACATAGGAGACGGCGAACTTCTGGTTCGACTGCTTGGAGATCTTGTGGCCATAGCGCCAGCCGCCAGCCGACGAGCGATATCGGAAGCCGCCAGGCACCGCGACCCCGTTGACGGTGTAGCCGGTTTGCTCGAGGACCGAGACCTGCGACATTCCGAGCGGCAGGTCCTCCGAGGGGACCGTCGGGTAGTCGAAAATGAGCGACGTGTTGCCTGCGTCGAACATGAGGCGGTTCGTCATCGGAAACGACCAGGTGGCCTGCAACAGGTAGTTCGGCGGTCCGAAGTTCCAGCGGTGCACGCCCTCGGGCGAGGACACGCCGGTCAGACCGGAGTGGCAGACGCAGTTCGATTCCTGGTCCCACGACAGGTTCAGGCGATGCCTTTGGGCCGCCTGCCACGTGAACCGGACGTTGTTGTGGCGGTTCGAATTGTCGTTCACCGCCGGGCGGCTGAGGTCAGGCACGTAGGTCCACGCCGCTGTGTTCCTGTTGTAGTAGAGCCCGGGCACGAACTGCGAGTTCCCCCACCACCGATTCGCGGTGAAGAACCAGAGCTTGTTCTCGCGCAGCGGGCCGCCGAGCGAGCCGCTCACGTCGTACACCTGATCGACCGCACCGATCGTCGGCAGACCCCGCGCCTTCAGATCGTCGGGGACGGCCGTCGAGTTGAACTTGTCATTTGTGAACGTGCCGAACATGTACCCGCGGTACGCATTGCCGCCGGACTTCGGGATGAGGTTCACCTGCACGCCGCCGAGCTCGTACTCGGACGAGTTGCCGCCGAGCTGAATCGACACCTCTTCGGCACCGGTCGGATCGAAGTAGAACCCCGTGCCAGAGTTGCCGACTTCCATCGAGTTCCAGCGCATGCCGTCGATGAGCCGGCGGGTGTCCTGACCCCGACCGCCGTGAATCGCGAACGTGGCCCCCGTGTCGGCGCCGGTACTGCCACCCACGTCCGTGTTCCGGCTGGCGCCGGGCGTGAGCGACGCGAAGTTCGTCCCCGTATTCGGCAGCGACTGGATCACCAGCATCGTGATGACTTTCTGCTGCGTGACGTTCTGCGTGTCGACGATGGGCGATTGTCCGGAGACCGTGATCGTCTCCTCGAGAGATCCGACCTTGAGGTCAGCGTTGATGCTGGCGGTGAACCCGGCTGACAGTTCGATGCCTTCGCGCTTGAACGTGCTGAATCCCGGCAGTGTGAACGTCACGGCGTAGATCCCGGGCCGCAGATCCACGATCTTGTACTGGCCTTCGCCGTCCGTGACGACGTTACGAACCTTCTCGATGAGCGCCGGACTCGCGGCCTCAACTGTCACGCCCGGCAACACGGCGCCGGACGCATCCCTTACGACACCGGCGATGCCGCCCGCAGCCTGGGCCCATGCCGTGCCAGACAGAACCGTCCCGAACACCATCGCGGCAGCCAAGACACTGATGACTCGCATGATCACAAGACCTCCGGTCCGTTGGCCGCAGACACCTGGTTTACACAGCGGAGAAGTGTCGGCCAACCGCAAGGTCATGTCAACGGCTGAACTCACCTCCAATGACAAAGCTTTAACCGAGCTTTAACCAAATCTGGCCATCCAAACTGTCGTTCTGTGCCCGTCTCGCGACTCGCGTATAATCCGCCGCGCGGATCTGCATCGACAGCTCCGCACCGGGGAGGCGTGAACGATGAAACCTGTTGGGGAGCTCAGCCGGCGCAAGGCCCTGGCGCTGCTGACGGGCGCCGTAGGCGCGGGCGCCACCGGCGCCTGGTCGACGCTGTGTGCAGCCGCGCAGAGCCGCAACGGGGCGCGTCCCCAGGCCGGCGCCATCATTCGGACCATTCTCAAGGACTTACCGCCGTCCGCCATCGGCAACGGGCATATCCTTTTCCACGAACACTTGTCGTTTGGTGCGATCTTCTACGAGAAGATGCGCCCGGCGAACGCCCCGCAGCCCGCAACTCCTCGGACGCCATCGGTCCTGGAAAACCCGGAAATGGTGCTCGACGAGCTGCGCGCAACCGGCAAAGACGGCGTAAGCCTCATCGTGGACGGCGGCCACGCCGACATGGGCACAAACTACGATCACCTCAAGATGATCGCCGAGAAGGCGGGCGTCCACGTCGTCGCGAGCGGAGGCTACTACCTGCAGACGACGTATCCGCCTGAAGTGTCGACGCAGAGCGAGGAGCAGCTCGTCGACGGGTTGGTGCGAGACGCGGCGAGATATCGGTGGGGTGCCTTTGGTGAAATCGGCAGCTCTCCCGAAATGACCAGGGACGAGCGCAAGGTGTTCAGCGTCATGGCCAAGGCCCAGATCCGCACGGCTTTGCCGATGTTCACCCACACGTCGCACAACGGCTGCAAGGCGTGCGCGATGGAGCAGCTGGACATCCTCGAGAAGGCGGGCTGCAATCCGAAAAGCATCTGCATCGGCCATCTGTCCGACATCACAGACGATCTGCAAGCCGAAACTCACAAAGCAATCGCCAAGCGTGGCGCCTTCCTGGGGTTCGATACGGTCGGCCACCGGCTGGCGCAGGGTGATGCCAAGAAGGTCGCCCTCATCCTGAAGGTGCTCGAAGCCGGCTACGAGGATCACATCCTTGCGTCGTCCGATTTCGCGTCGGACCCCGAGTTCAAGGCGGCCGGCGGCGCAGGGTACTCCTCGGTGTCGACGGTATTCCTACCCAAACTCAGGTATGCAGGGGTGAAGGAGTCCACGATCACAAAGATCATGGTCGAAAATCCGAAGCGCTTTCTGACCTTCGTCCCGCCGAAAAACGCCTTTAGCGCGAGCAGGCACAGCTCGACGTACCCGCCGGGGCGCGGCCGCGCGTCCAGGCCGAGCGTCTGAAGGGCTGTGGTCCGCAAAAACTCTACGCTGCCTGAGAATCGCGTGGTTTTCATTCATCCTGGATTGTGAGACGCCGTCGCGCTCGGTATGGCAAGCTGCCGCATGCGGAAACGATCGGCCTGGCCCAACGCCTGCCGAACCGCCGGCTGCGTGCTAGTTGACGCGCTGACGTTCCTGTCGCTACCCCCTCTTCCGGCGATGGAAGTCGCGGGTGAGTTGAATCCACGCGTGCCGGATGGTCGGATGTCGCCAGGCGACGCGAACTGAGCGCGATCCGGCTTGGGAGGTCACCGTCATGAAGCTTCCGCGCGCCGCGGTGTGGGCCGCCGCTATCTTCCTGGCAGTGGCATTTGTCCTGGTGGGCATCTCGAAGGTGAGAGGGCCTTCGGCGATGCGATGGGGCGAGAGGTTCGTGCACTGGGGCTACCCCGCGGGTGCTGAACGCATCGTCGGCGTCCTCGAGATACTTGCCGGCGTCGGGGTGTTGATGCCGAAGTGGCGACGAGCTGCCGCGGCAACGCTGGTCGCGCTCATGATCGGCGCGCTCTGCACGCATCTCGTTCACGCCGAATTCCTTCGCCTGATCCCGCCGCTCGTCCTTGGCGCATTGGCGTTTCTGGTCTGCTCCGCGCCCTCGGTCCAGGCGAGAACAGACGCGGGATGACGCCGCCGTTGAAGAACCATCAGCACAACGCCTCGATGGCGGGCGTGTCGCCGAGTCATCGCTGCTTAGGACAACACGCCAATCTGGCGTGGCTTTCTCCGTATCACACTGTAGAAAGCTCCTACGCGGCATCCGCCGTCAGTCTGCTAAGGCTGGTTCGGATAGTTGAAGAAAAGCTGGTTGCCGTCGAGATCTTCGACCACCAGCAGCCTGTAGCCCCAGTGGCCGTCCTTGACCGGAAGGCCGCGGGCTTCGAACTCGGCGCGCAACGCGTCGAGCGCCGCGATCGCGGCCTCGTGCGTCTCGGGCTCGACGTTCAGGGAAATGAACATCAGACCCTTGCCGACCTTCTCCGGCCACTGGTCTGAGAATATGAGGGCGCAGCTCCCGCGATCGACTTGAGCGACGCGCGCCCGACCATCCTCCTCGTACCGCCACGCGACCGTGAAGCCGAGCCGGTCCACATAGAAGCGGAGCGAGGCCTCGACGCTCGAGACGTGAAGCACGGGGCGTGCGAACCAGTCGGTCATGGCGTCGATGCTACTACGCCTCCCGCGTGCGCCGAGACAGCTGGCGACACGGGCACCACCGCACCACTGTGGACTCTCGCATTCGCCGATCTTGCGGCCAGAGAGCTTGACGGGCGCACTTTCGCCACGGGCTGCCAGACCTTCGGCCACTCTTGAATGGAACAGGCCACAGAGTCTCTACGTCTCAGGCTTATAGTCCGCATCAGCGGGATCATGCCAGGAGCTGGCGCGATTTCACGAACCAGATCTGCTGAAAAGCCGATTCACCGAGCGCGACGCGGCGGCGCCATTCGACACTCGGTTATCGCGAGAGAGTGGGAAAGTTGAATCCAGTTGCAGTTATGGGCCACGCGCGCGGCGGTTCCGCACAGAGTGCGGATCTGGAGTGGCTCGAGGACGGTAAGCATCCGTTGGACTGGAACGGCCCAACCAGCCGGATTTTCACCAGGTTTCGCGACAAAGATCTGGATAGATCGATCATCGATCACTTTGAGCGCGTGGCGCGCCGGCATCCAAACCGTATCGCGGTCACGGATTCAGACACATCTCTCTCTTATGCGGAATTGTGGGATGGCCTCTCCGGACTCGCCGAAACCATCGCGGCTGAAACCAAACCGGGAGACCTGATCGGCATAGTACTGCCGACGAGTTCGATGTGTCCGCTCGCCATGCTGGCCTGCCTGGCGGCGGGACGCCCCTTCGTCGCGCTGGATCTTCGCTATCCAGGCAACTGGTTGGGCCAGGTGTTGGAGGATGCGCGGCCAGCCTTGATCATCGGACGGGAGGATGTCCTTGGAGGCGTCGAGACAGTCGCGCCAACGGCGCGCGTCATCCTTCTGACCCGTTTGCCTCGAGCGGCGCGAAAGGGCTGGCGACCTACCGAACTCGGCATGGACGAACCCGCATGCGTGGTGTTTACCTCCGGGAGTACCGGCCGGCCGAAGGGCATCGTCAATAGTCAGCGGAATCTTCTGCAGCGTGTCGCCCAATCCATAAACGCCGCGCATGTCAACGCCGAGGACAGGTTTCTGACTCTGGCCTCGCTTTGCACCATAGTCGGCGTGCGAGACACCATAACCGCGCTGCTCGCGGGCGCCAGCGTTCACCTCCTCGATCCGCAACGCGCCGGCGCGCGCGAGATTTTGAATGTCATCCGCGCAGAGGCCATCACAATCTTGTTCGCGTTTCCGGCTCTGTTGAGGTCGGTGATCGCGGGTGGTGAGCAGGCGGGCGATGCCCTTCGACTGGTTCGGGTCGGTGGAGACACCACACTGTGGAGCGACATCGATCTGCTGCGCGGCTGGCTCGGGCCGGAGCCGGCAATCCAGTTGATTTATGCCGCCACTGAAGCGCCGATGATGCAGTGGTTCGTCGATGATTCCTGCCGCGCCGACGAAGCGCGCATTCCCATCGGCTATCCGCTCCCTGGCAACCGGCTGGCGTTGATCGACGAGTATGGACGCAACACGCCGCAGGGCGAGGTCGGGGAATTGATCGTCGGAAGCCCCTACGTGACGTTGGGACTTTGGGTCGA
>Ga0137394_10001174_pt1 | contig 18907 bp, 16 predicted proteins | sample czobulk116metaG_FD_108278 | JGI IMG/M metagenome (GOLD analysis project Ga0137394, IMG submission 108278) | Vadose zone soil microbial communities from Angelo Coast Range Reserve, California, USA - czobulk1.16 metaG | ecosystem: Environmental > Terrestrial > Soil > Vadose zone | place: USA...
CGCCGGAGGAGGCTGGAGACGTACCCCCACCACATCGCCAGCCCACCCACGACCAGCGGGGGACGCAGCATGCGATAGAGAGCGCTCGCCGTCATGTACACGAGCCCGGTGCCGAGGAAGTACTGGCCTCGCCCGTGGCGGAGGCGGCCCGTCATGATGCCCTTCTCGCTCGAGCCCATCGGGCGCAAGTGCAGGAAGCGCAGCTCGGGATCGTCCCAACTCCGCGCCATCCAGCCGAGCATGCGGCAGCGGTGGCAGTCGAGGCCGTCCCACATGACCGCGCGGACCAGGCCACCGATCTGCAAGAAGCACTCGACCCGGTAGAACTTGGAGGCGCCGATGGACGTCTCGTCGCCGCATCCCTCACTGACCAGGCTTCCGCCGCGCCCCAGGTAGTATGGCTTTCCGCTGCAGGTCCCCAGACGCGGTTCCGCCTCCATGCGCTGCATCAGCAGCTCGAAGTAGCGCGGAGGAAGATCGAGGTCCAGGTCGAGCTTGCACAGGTAGTCGAACTGCGCCGGGTCGATCGTTTCATAGCCCGCGTAGAAGGCCTCTACGACGCCTGGACCGACGCTTCGCCGTCCCCGATCCTCGCGCCGGACGACCCGGATGAAGCCGTATCGGGCGGCATACTCCGCGAGGATCGCCGGCGTGGCGTCGCTCGATCCGTCGTCGACGATGACCCACAGGGCGGGCAGGACGCTCTGGGCAACGACGGAGTCGAGCGTGCGCCGGGCGACCGCCGCTTCGTTCCGGCACGGCGAGATGAGCACGTACCGCCGCCCAAGCGGGAGAGCGGTCATCGGACGCTCATCCTGTGCTCGCGGCACCACCAGCCGAGCACGTAGATGGCCCAGACGCGCGACCAGTAGAGGCCGCGCGCCCCACCCAGGAAAGCGCTCCAGAGGCGGTCGACGGCGCCGGGGTCCAGGCCGGCGGTCTCGCAGAAGTTGCGGTCGCGCAGCGCGGCCGTCATCTGCTCCTTCAGCGAGGTGCGCGCCCAGCGCTCGATGGGAAGCACGAACCCGGACTTGGGGCGGTCGAACAGCGTTGCGTCCAGATCCCGCAGGGCCAGCTCGCGCAGGACCTGCTTCTTGCCCAGCGGTTGGAAGCGTTCCTTCTCGGGGAGCACCGAGGCGGCCTCCACCACCTGGTGATCGAGGAAGGGCACCCGAACCTCCAGGGAGCTGGCCATGCTGGCCGCGTCGGTGTCGCGCAACAGGCGCTCGCCGAGGAAGCACCACAGCTCCAATATCGAGATGGCCGGGAGCGGACGGCCGCCCGCGATCAGCTGGCCGAGCTCCTGCGCGACCTTGACCGGCAGGCCCATGTGCAGCTCGCCGTTCAACTGATGTCGCAGGAGCTGGCGCGCGAAGTCTGAGGCGAAGAGCGCGTAGGAGACCTGGTAGGTGTCCAGCAGCTCGCCGCGGGCGGCGAGCGCGTCGCCCAACTTTCCCCAGCGCGTCTGCGGGGGCAGGGCGACGGAGAGGCTGGCCGCGCGGGTGACCGCGTTGGCGAGGCGGCGCAGCAGCCCCGGCGGGAACGCTGAGAGCCTGCGGCTCCAGGAGGCCGCCCAGGGGACGTCGCGGAAGCTGTGATAGCCGCCGAACAGCTCGTCTCCTCCCGTGCCCGCCAGCGCGACCGTGAGGCCGGCTTCCCGCACCGCGCGGCTGACGAAGTAGGTGTTGATCCCGTCGAAGGTCGGCTGGTCCAGGCTGGCCAGCGCGTCGGGAAGCTCCTGCCGGAACGTGTCCTGCGTCAGCCGCAGCTGGTGGTGCTCGGTGCCCAGCGCGCCCGCGACCGCCCCCGCGATTGCCGATTCGTCGTACGCGGTCTCCTCGAAGCCGATGTTGAAGGTGCGGATCCGCGCGCTTCCGCTGCGCACCGCCAGGGCGGCGATGGCGCTGGAGTCGATTCCGCCGGAGAGGAAGATGCCGAGCGGAACGTCGCTGACCAGGTGCATCTGCACCGCGGCCGAGAGCTGCGCCTCGAGCTCTTCCATCGTTCCGGAGGGCTCCGGCGCGGCGGGCAGCTGCCAATAATGCCGCGGGGCGGTCAGCACGCCGTCGCGGGAGGCGGTCGCGGCAGTCGCCGCGGGCAGCAGCTCGACGCCGCGCACGATGGTGCCCGGCCCGATGACGAAACCGTTCCACACGTAGCTGGCCAGCGCCACCGGATCGAGGTCGCGCTCGACCAGCCCGCTGGCGAGGAGCGCGCGGACCTCGGAGGCGAAGAGGAGCGCGCGGGTTCCGCCGGGCCGGACCACGCTGCACAGGTAGAGGGGCTTGATGCCGAGGCGGTCGCGGGCGAAGAGAAGCGTCCCGCGCCCGGCATCCCAGAGGGCGAAGGCGAACATCCCTCGCAGGCGGCCAATGCATTCCGGGCCCCAACGTGCGTACGCCTTGAGGATGACCTCCGTGTCCGAGCGCGATTTGAACCGGGCGCCTCCCGCTTCCAGCTCGCGGCGCAGCGCAGCGAAGTTGTAGATCTCGCCGTTGAAGACGATCACATTGCCGGTCTCCGGATCCGCCATCGGCTGGCGGCCGTCCTCGCTCAGGTCGATGATCGCCAATCGCCGGTGGGCGAGGACCACCCCTTGGCCGCCCGCCGGGCTGGACGTCCACGACCCACTCGCGTCGGGTCCGCGGTGCCGCTGGGCGTCGCTGATGCGGCGGACGGCTTCGGTGACCGCATCGTCGATGGCTCCGATTGCTCCCGCGATTCCGCACATGGCTGCCTCGTCAGGAAAGGGGAGCGGCTTTCACGCCCAACTCGCCCGACCTCGGAGCTCCTTCGCCGAACCACCGCTTGAGCCGGAGGAAGCGTTTCTCGAACCACTCGTAGCTGAGCACCGAGACCAGCACGGAAAGGCCCACGCCTGCCGCCGCTTGCAGGAGCACCGCGAGCAAGTGCGAACCGAGGGGCTTCGCCAGTTCGTCCTCGACCCGCTTGTCCACCAGGAAGTACGCGATGACCCCGTGAAAGACGTAGATGCCGTAGCTGTACTTGCCGAAGAAGCGCATCGCCGGGTGGTTGAAGAAGCGGCCGATGAAGCTGTCCGGTTCCGCTTGAACGCAGGCGAGCAGCAGCGCACCGAAGAAGAGCGCGATGAGGAAGCTGCGCAGCGCGTGAGAAGGACCCGGCAGCCATTGAGTGGTGGCGGTCAAGGCGGAGAGCGCCAGGATCGCCGACGCGAGGACGCGCACGGCGGGCCGCGCCGCGCGGATCAAGGTATCGCGCGCACCGGATCGGCTGGCCACGGCCAGGAAGCCGCCGGTGCAGAGCGCATCGAACCGACAGGGAGTCAGGACCTGGGTCGAGATCTCGTTCATCCCCGCCAGCGACAGGACGATGCGCAGGGCGAGAGAGAAGAGTGCGCAGCCGGCGCAGATCCGCAGCAGGGATTCGCGGGAGGCGGCCAGCACGATCACCGGCCAGAGCAGGTAGAAGTGCTCCTCGACGGCCAGCGACCAGAAGTGGCTGATGTAGGGCAGTGCCCATTCGCCCCGCTGCGCGATGAACAGGTTGACCCCGTAGGACCAGACCCAGCCCTGGTGGCGCGAAGACTCGGCCAGGCCCGTCGGAACCAGCGACGGGAAGAGGGGCAGGACGAAAAAGAGCAGGAAGAGGACACCATAGTAGAGCGGGAAGATCCGCAAGACGCGGCGCATGTAGAAATTGCGGAAGTAATGCGCCGAGCCCTTCGAGTCGTAGAGGATGCCGGTGATCAGGTAGCCGGAGAGGACAAAGAAGAGGTCCACTCCCCACATCCCGTAGTTGCTCGCCTTCATCAGGACCCGCTCGAAGGCCGTGTACGGTTGGGCGTCGCCGACGAAGTGCACGAACAGCACCATGATGATGGCCAGCCCGCGCAGGCCGTCGAGCGCGGGGACATGTGAGTCGCGCTGTTGTCCCCCGTCGCTTGCCCGAGGCACCGGGCCATTGGATTCGAGACTCACCGGGGACACTCCGCAGGCTGGGCCGCACGTTCCGCCGTAACTGGATTCCTGAAACCGGCAGGAAGGTAGAGAGGCGACCGGCCCGCGTCAATGGCAGAACAGAGTTGCGGGGCCGCAGCTTTGTCTGGTTCCGGGCAATCCGCGGGGCAGTTTTTACCGCGTGCTATCCTTTCGCGCCGTGCACCCCGGCAATTCCGGCCAGCGCAGGCGCGTCCGATTTGGAGAGATCTGGGTCGATTCGCTGACATTTGCCGAGGCGCTCGACGCGATCGAGGCGCTGGTCGTGGCCGGGCGGGGCGGGTCGGTATTTACCCCCAACATCGATCACGTCGTCAACGCAGACGACAATCCTTCGTTCCGCGCGGCGTATGAGGCGGCAAGTCTCAGCCTCGCCGACGGCCAGCCGCTGGTCTGGACATCGCGCCTTCTCGGAGCGCCCCTGCCGGAGAAGATCTCCGGTTCCGACCTCGTCCTTCCGCTGATGGAGCGGGCGGCGGCGCGGCGCTGGCGGGTCTACCTGCTCGGCGGGGGCCCCGGCGTTGCCGAGAAGGCAGCGCAAGTCCTGACGCAGCGGCTCGGGGTGACCATCGTCGGGTGCGAAGCTCCAAGGATCTCGCTGGAGGCCGACCCGGCCGTGGATGGACCAGTGGTGGAACGCATCCGGAAGGCGAATCCGCACCTTCTCCTGGTCGCGCTCGGCGCGCCGAAACAGGAGCTGTGGCTGCACCGGGCAGGCGGCATCCGCCCCACCGTGGGGGTCGGCGTCGGCGCCTCGCTCGACTTCGTGGCCGGTGCGCGCCGCGCGCCGCGCTGGATGTCGCGGGCGGGACTGGAATGGCTCTTCCGGCTCATCCAGGAACCGCGGCGGCTGGCCCGCCGCTATCTAGTCAACGATCCAAAGTTCCTGCTCATTCTTTATAGGACGCTCAGGACCCCTCGGTACTTGCGAATCTCAAACGAGCGCTTGGCTCCGCCGAACGTCTGATTCGGGACTAATGTCACCCCTTTGGCATGCCCGGCCGGGGTGTTTGTCTGCGCTTGCCCGGAGCTATATTTCTTTTTGCACCGGTTTCCGCTGCGGCGGCATGGGAGCAACGATGGTGTGGACGCACCACCTCGCAAGCGTCGGCGTGTGCCTCTCCTTGTTGGGAGGCCTGGCCCTCGCCGCGCGCGCCGATTCCTCGCAGGATTCCGCGCTCAGGTCCGATCTCCTCCGCCTCTCGCAACGCCGGATCTTCTTCGGCCACCAGTCGGTGGGCATGAATCTGCTCGAAGGTGTGCGCGAGATCGCCGCGGGACATCCCGAGGTGCGGCTTCGCGTGCTCGAGGTTTCAGCGGGCGCCGAGGTGCTCCCGGGGACCTTCGCGCACGCTTTCGTGCCCGAGAACGGCAACCCGGGGTTGAAGCTGGAGAGCTTCGAGCGCGCCCTCTCCTCCGGCATCGGGTCCAACGCCGACGTCGCCTTGCTCAAGTTCTGCTATGCGGACTTCTCGGCCGACACCGACGCTCGCGGGTTGTTCGCGCGCTACCAGACGGCGCTGGCCGACCTGCGGAGCAGGTATCCGCGCACCGTCTTCGTGCACCTCACGGCCCCGCTTACGACGGTGCAGCGCGGGGCCAGGGCCGCCCTGGCGCGACTTCTCGGACGCGCGCCGCGTGGCCTGTTGGAGAATCTCAGGCGCGAGGAGTACAGCGAGCTCGTCCGGCAGACCTACCGCGGCAAGGAGCCCGTCTTCGACATCGCGCTTCTCGAGTCGACCGCGACCGACGGCCGCCGCGAGCTGCACGAGTGGAACGGCAGCAAGCACCCCGCCTTGCTCCCCGCCTGGACCGACGACGGCGGCCACCTCAACCCGGATGCCCGCCTGCGGTTCGCGCGGGAGCTGATCGCGTTTCTGGCGGCTTTGCCTTGACCATGGCCGCCTCCAAGACGACCCGCCGGCTGCTCGCGGATCTCGGCACCCGGGTGCAGCTGCGCGGCTGTGCCTCGGTGGGAGCGTCGGCGACCGTTCTCGGCCGGGTGTGGGTCAGAGGCAAGGGGCAGATCCACGTGGCCGGTGGGGTCGTACTGGACGCGCGGGCCGCGCCGATCGAGTTGTACGCGCACGACGGTGCCGAGATCCGCATCGGCCCTGGCGTGCGCATCGAAGGAGGCGCCTCGTTGGAGGCCGTCTCGCGGATCGAGATTGGCGCCGGCGCGAAGCTCGGCGGCTTCTGCAAGATCATGGACAACCACTTCCACCCGGTCGGACCCGAGCGCCACCGGCGGCCGCCGTCGCGTCCGGTGCTCGTCGAGGAAGGCGCCGAGGTGGGCGCGCGCGCCATCCTTCTCCCCGGCGCGCGGGTGGCAAAGGGCGCGGTGGTGCCGCCCGGCGCGGTCCTCTCCAGGAGCTTCGGCGCTGCTGCGGGGCTGCCCGCAGCCGAACCGCCGGCGGCCAGTGATGCGCCCGGCGACGATTGCACCCTCCCGTCCCGGTCCTTTTCGGAGAAGATGCGTGCCGCCGTCAACATCCTGCGCGCCGCCTGGCACCTGCGCGCTTGCGAACGCGGCGCCCGGGTGCGCGCGACCGGAATCGTGCGCGTCGCCAACCAAGGCACGATCCGCATCGGCGACCGCGCTGTTTTCCTCGGCGGTATGATCGCCACCCAGATCGCTTGCCGGCCCGGCGCCGTGATCGAGATCGGCTCCCGGAGCATCTTCAACTACGGCGTCTCGCTCGAAGCCTGGAGCTCGATCCGGATCGGGAGCCGCGCGATGTTCGGATCCTTGGTCCGCGTCTCCGATCGCGGGAAGAGCGCCCAGGGACCGGTGGTGATCGGCGACGACGTCTGGATCGCCCACGGGGCCGTCATCGAGCCCGGAGTGACCATCGGCGCAGGCTCGGTGGTGGCTGCCGGGAGCGTGGTCTGCGGCGAAGTTCCCCCCGGCAGCCTGGCCATCGGAAGCCCCGCCCGCTGCATGAGCCTGAGCCTGCGCTCCGACCAGCCGCGCAGCGCGCCCTCCTCCAAGGTGACCGGATGAGTCCGCGCCTGCGCATCCGGGAATTCATCGTCGAATCCTTCTTCGTGGACGACTTTTCCGACGAGGACTCGTTCTTGCGCAACGGCGTCATCGACTCGCTCGGGATGCTGGAGCTGATCACCTTTCTGGAGAAGGAATTCGGCATCAAGATCACCGACGCGGAGCTCATTCCGGAGAACCTCGATTCGCTGGCCCGGGTGTGCGCGTTCGTGGAGCGGAAGCGGCAGCTCGGAAGCGCCGCCTGAAGGGCATCGCCAATGTGTGGAATCGCGGGCTTCACGCTTCCGTTCGGACTCGCCGCGGAGGAGCGCCGCGCCCGATTCGGCGGCCGCCTGCGCCGCATGGCCGCGAGCCTCCGGCACCGCGGCCCCGACGCCCAGACCGGCTTGCTCCTCGACGGCGTCGCTCTGGGGCATGCCCGCCTATCCATCGTGGACATCGCCGGCGGTGCCCAGCCGATGCGCGACCCGGCCACCGGCGTGACCATCGTGTTCAACGGCGAGATCTTCAACTATCTCGAACTGCGCGAGCAGCTTGGCTCAGGATATCGGTTCCGCACCCGGTCCGACACGGAAGTGATCCTCGCCTCCTACCTGCAGCGCGGGATCGACTGCCTGCTCGACTTCATCGGCCAGTTTGCCTTCGCCCTCTACGACCCGCGCAACCGGACGCTGTGGCTGGCGCGCGACCGCGTGGGCATCCTCCCGCTGCACTACACCGAGACGGAAGACGGGATCGCGTTCGCCTCGGAGGCCAGGTCGCTCTTCGCCGGCGAATGGCGCACTCCCGCCCTCGACGCGCGGGGCGTGAAGCAGACCCTGCAACTCTGGTCGCCGGTGGCTCCGCGCACGGCATTCGAGGGCGTCTCGCAGCTCGCGCCCGGATCGGTGGGGCGCTGGTCGAGTGGCCGGTTCGAGTCCTGGCGCTATTGGGATGCGGATCTCGGGGTGGAACCGCGCGCCGGGCTGCAGGCGGCGCGCGCGGAGGAGGAGTTGGGCGCGCTGCTGGAGGACGCGGTCCGCCTGCGGCTGCGCGCCGACGTGCCGGTGGCGGCCTATCTCTCCGGCGGGCTGGACTCGAGCTTGCTGTCCGCCATCGCGCAATCGCAGCTCGGCGGCACGCTGGCGACCTTCTCGGTAGGCTTCGACGACCGGAACTTCGACGAGCGCGCCTTCCAGGGCGAGATGGCCGGCAGGCTCGCTACCCGCCACCACTCGGTGCTGATCGGCTCGCGCGAGATCGGTGAGCTCTTGCCGGCGGTGGTGCGACATGCGGAGCAGATCCTGGTGCGCGCGGCGCCTGCGCCGCTCTTGCGCCTGAGCGCGCTCGTACGCGCTTGCGAGACCAAGGTGGTGCTCACCGGGGAGGGCTCGGACGAGATCTTCCTCGGCTACGATCTCTACCGCGAGACCCGCGTCCGCCAGTTCTGGGCACGCCGGCCGGGATCGAGAATGCGGCCGGCGCTCCTGCGCCGCCTCTACCCCTATCTCCCGATGAGCCAGCAGGGCCACGAGCTCTTGCAGCAGTTCTTCGCCGTCGGACTCGACGATCCGCAGGGCGCCGGCTTCTCCCACCTGCCGCGCTGGACGGCGAGCGGCCGCATCCTCCGGTTCCTCTCCTCCGGCTTCGCGGAGCAAGCCGCCGGCGAGGATCCGGTAGCCTCGGTGCTCGCTTCGCTGCCGCCCAGGGTGCGCGGATGGAAGCCGCTGGCGCGCGCCCAATATCTGGAGATGCAGACGCTGCTCGCCGGATACCTCCTCGGCGCGCAGGGCGATCGGATGCTGATGGGAAACTCCGTCGAGGGACGCTTTCCCTTCCTCGACCACCGGCTGATCGAGTTTGCGGCGGCGCTGCCGGAGCGGCTCAAGCTGCGGGGCCTGGCCGAGAAGTGGATCCTCAAGCGTTACGCCGCGCGGTGGGTGCCCGAGGCGATCCTCGGGCGGCCCAAGTACCCATACCGCGCTCCCATTGCGCCAGCCCTGACCGGTCCGGAGGCGCCCGCCTGGACGCGCGAGGTGCTCTCGCGCGAGGTCGCCGTGAAGGTCGGGGTCTTCGACGGGATGAAGGTGGAGAAGCTCGTCGCCAAGCTCTCCGCGCGCGGCGCGGCGGCGAGCGAGGCCGACAGCCAGGCGCTCACGGCCATCGCCACCACGCAGCTGCTGGTGGAGCAGATCCTCTCGCCGCCGCCCGTTCCGCAGCGCGACGTGGATCTGGTGCGACTGGAGGCCGCGTGAAGTCGAGGTTCCTGCCGGACTGGGTCCTCGCGCACGCCGAGCGCAGCCCCGAGGCGCCCGCACTGGCCACTCCGGAGGTGCGCCTTTCCTACGCGGACCTGGCCGGGCGGATGCGGGCCCTCGCCGCACATCTCGCCATGGCGGGCGTGCGCTCGGGCGAGCGGGTCGTGATCGCGCTGCCCAATCTGCCGGCTACCGTGGTGGCCGGCCTGGCCCTGCAGGCACTGGGTGCGTGCCCCGTCGAGATCAACCGGGAGTGGGGCGCCCAGGCCTTCCGAGCCGTGCTCCCGCAGACCGGCCCGCGCCACGCCTTCGTGCTGGGCCGCGACGCGCAGGTGTGGGGGGAAGTGACGCGCGCGCAGCCGTTCCGTTTCTGGGTGGTGCACCCCGACGAGCCTCCGCCTCGCCTTCGCCGGGCCTTGGGCGGAACGGCAGTGTGGCTGCGCGAGGACGGGCGCCTCGACCCGGCTGAGGGAGCTGCCGGCCCGGTGACGCTGCCGCAGCTTCAGCCCGACGACCCGGCGCTGATCCTCTATACCAGCGGCTCTTTGGGAAAGCCGCGCGGGGTGATCCAGACCTTCCGCAACCTCGACGCCAACGCGCGATCGATCGCGCAATACCTGGAGCTCACTGCCGCCGACCGTGCCATGCTGGTCTTGCCTCTCTCCTACTGCTACGGCCGCAGCGTGGTGCAGTCGCATCTCTTCGCCGGCGGCTCGGTGTTCCTGGACAACCGGTTCATGTATCCGCGCACCGTGGTGGAGGCCCTCGCCAGTGAGGGTTGTACCGGGTTCGCCGGCGTCCCGCTGACGTTCGAGATCCTGCGGCGCCAGGTGGACCTTTCCTCGCTCGCCTGGCCGCGGCTGCGCTACCTCACGCAGGCCGGTGGGGCCATGGCGCGCGACACCATCCGCTGGGTGCGCCAGGCCTTTCATCCGGCCCGCCTGTACGTCATGTACGGCCAGACCGAAGCCACCTCGCGGCTCAGCTATTTGCCGCCGGAGCGGGCCGAAGAGAAAGAGGGCTCCATCGGGATCGCCATCCCGGGCGTGGAGCTGAAGGTGGTTGACGCAGAGGGCGCGGAGGTTCCGCGCGGCGAGGCGGGCCACCTGGTGGCGCGCGGCGACAACGTGACCCAAGGGTACCTCGACGACCCCGAGGAAACAGCGGCCATCCTCCGCGGCGGCTGGTTGTGGACCGGCGATCTCGCCTGGCGCGACGCCGACGGCTTCTTCTTCCACGTCGGACGCTCCCGGGAAATCCTCAAGCTCGGCGGCCACCGGGTGAGCCCGGCGGAGATCGAGCACGCGCTGGAGAGCCATCCGGAGGTGGCCGAGGCGGCGGTCGTGGGGGTGAAGAGCGAGTTGGCCAGCGAGGCGGCGGCAGCGTTCGTGGTCCGCCGGCCCGGCGGCGCGGTCGGCGAATCGGATCTGCGCCGCTTCTGCCGTGAGCTCTTGCCGCTCTACAAGGTGCCCGCGACCATCCGGTTCGTGGACCGGCTTCCGCGCAGCCCGGCCGGCAAGCTGCTGCGGGCGCAGCTCGCGGGCACGGAGGAAACATGACCACGCGCCTGCAGGACGCCCTGAAGCTCGACCTGGAAGCCAAGGCCCGCGAGCTCTCCGAGGGGTTGCGCGACGCCGTCTTGCAGCGGCTGCGGCGCCGCGGCCTGGTGGTGGCTGTTTCCGGCGGCATCGACTCGGCCTGCGTGGCGGCGCTGGGAGTGCGCGCGCTGGGGCCGGAGCGGGTCTTCGCGCTACTCCTTCCCGAGCGCGACTCTCGCCCGGAGAGCCTGTCGTACGGCGCAGCGCTCTGCAAGAAGCTGGGCATCCGCCATGAGGTGAAGGACGTCGCTCCGATCCTGGAAGCGGCCGGCTGCTACGAGGCGCGGAACCAGGCCGTGCGCGAGGTGGTGCCGGAGTTCGAGCCGTCGATGCCATGGAAGATCGTGCTTGCGAGCGACCCGCTCAGCTCGGAGGTCTTGCACTTCTTCAAGCTGGTGGTGCGCCTGGCGAGCGGCGAGGAGCGCCAGTACCGGTTGCCGCCGCGCGCCTATCTCCAGATCGTTGCCGCAACGAACTTCAAGCAGCGCACGCGGAAGATGCTCGAGTACTACCACGCCGACCGGCTCAACTACGCCGTGGCGGGAACGCCCAACCGCCTCGAGTACGACCAGGGTTTCTTCGTCAAGCTGGGCGACGGCGCAGCTGACGTGAAGCCCATCGCCGGCTTGTACAAGACGCAGGTCTACGCGCTGGCGCGGCACCTCGGTGTCACCGGGGAGATCCTGCAGCGCGAGCCGACTACCGACACCTACAGCCTGGAGCAGTCGCAGGAAGATTTCTATTATTCGCTGCACTACTCGAAGCTCGACCTGGTGCTGTGGGCGAAGAACCACGGAGTCTCCGCCGAATCGGCCGCATCCGACCTCGGCTACGCGCCGGAGCAGGTGCGCCGCGTCTACGACGACATCGATCAGAAGCGACGCGCGACCTCCTACCTTCACGCCGCCCCGATCCTGCTCGAGCCGGTCGATGATCTGGCCGGCCAGGCGCCGTTGGCGACGCAGATCTTGCCCACCAGCGCATAGGACGCGGCCACCGTGAAGACCGGCCCCCAAGTGCCGAAGCCCAGGTCGCCATACCCCTGCATCAGGTAGCAGATCTGCACCGCGGCAGCACCGAGCGCCGTGACCCGCTCTACCGGGGTGCGCGACCATCGGTAAGCGCGGACGGTAAAGAACATCCCCACCGGGTAGATCAGCCAGAGCAGGGAGAATCCGAACAGCCCGCCGTAGGCCCACAGCCCCAGCACGCTGTTGTGCGGGATGTACGGCTCCAGCTCGTAGCTGCTGGTGATGTCTGGCAGCTTGATCTCCTCGACGTAGGGATGTCCGAAGCCCGAGCCCAGGAGCGGGTTCCGCTTGAAGGTGACGACCAGGTCGTAGTTCTCCCAGTCGCGCCAGCGAGTCGACGCGTCCACGTTGGCATCGAAGAGCGAACGGAAGGTCCGCACCGGCCCGAACAGGTTGCCCCCCTGCGAGTGCCACCCGGCGGCCATGTAGATGAGCAGCGGCAGCAGCGACAACACCATGCTGCGGACCAGGAAGCGCTTGACCCGCCCCATCGGCGTGATCAGGAAGAAGAAGAGCGCCACCATGGCCACCTCGGTCCACACCAGGCGGCGGTTGTTTGCGATCATCCCGCCCAGGTAGACCGGCAACAGCAGCGCGCAGATCTTCAGGGTGCGCCGGGTGGGCCGCTCCAGGATGATCGCCAGCAGGATCGCGAGGCAGGCGGCGAAGAGCACCGAGTCGTGGTGGGTGGTGGCGTGGGGAAGGGCATCCTTCGAAGGAAACATCTGCCGCAGGATCATCGCTTCGGCAGCGCGGAAGACGCCGGCGCCGAGCACGATCTTGCCCACCGTCGTCGCGTCGGGCGCGCCGCGCAGGGCTTCGCTCATGAGAAGGACGACCAACGGCAGGTAGAGGTGCCGGGTGAGCTGCCACAGCGCCCAACGGAAGCTGCCACCACGCGCCAGCCCGAAGAACATCATCCAGGCCAGTCCCAGGAGCACCAGCACGGCGGCCTGCCCGATGGGGCGCGGGGTCGGCACCCAGCTGGCGCGATCGATTCGCGATTGCGTCGAGTGCCGGTAGACGATCAGCACCACCAACAGCAGCAACAGGACGTCGAAGCCGCTGAAGATCAGCGACTCCACTGGAATGCTCAGGTTGAGCTTGGCAAACAGCAGCGATCCCAACGCGTGCCAGGGAGTCTGCACCTTCCCCATCGCGAACGCGTCGCCGGTGACCTCCAGCGTCCAGGAGAGGACCAGCAGCACGAGCATGGGCACGCGCAGCGGCAGCACCCAGACGGCCCAGAGCAGCAGCGCGAGGATGCACGGGGCCAGCGCCACCGCCGGGTTTCCGTTGCCCACCACCACGGCCGCCACGGTGGCGAGAGCCAGCAGCCCGAAGACCAGCTTCCAAGGAAGGCCGGGCCGCGCGCCGTCCTCCATGTGCTCGGCCAGCGGTGGCGAAAGGGGGAGGGTACGCGCGGGCTTCATAGCAGCCGGCCGTAGACGAACCGCAGGAAGAAGGCGTAGGCCAGCTCGAAGATCAGAAACGAGATCAGCGCAGCGCGCAGCGCGCTGATCGGCTTCCTGCCCGAGGCGGCCGCAGCGGGGACCAGGAAGGTCGCGAACAGCACGGACATGAGAAGAAGCTTCTGCACCTCACATACGTAGCAAGCCTGACATTGGCGGGGAAACCGCCCTGACCTGGATCGGCGCGCTATGGGACAATTCGAAGATGAAATGCGGCGTCTTGGTCAGCGCGCTGGCCGCCGTCTCCTGCGCGCATGTGGGGTCGTATGTCTGGGTGGACGACTACAAACCTGCCGCCGATGCCCAAGGCGGCGGGGAGTATCGGATCGCCCCTGGCGATCTCCTCGCCGTGCACGTCTATCGCGAAGACGCAATGTCCACCCGCGAACGCGTGCGCCAGGACGGGAAAGTATCGGTGCCACTGCTCCACGACGTGCAGGCCGCCGGACTGACGCCCAGCCAGCTTGCCGAGCAGATCCAGAACCGGCTGAAGGAGTTCATCAACGTTCCCCGGGTCACCGTGGCGGTGGAGGAGACCCGCCCGCTCTCCGTGCCGGTGTTGGGCGAAGTGGCCCGTCCCGGGCAATACCCCCTGGAGCGAGGCGCCGGCGTGCTGGAAGCACTGGCCGCGGCCGGCGGATTCACCGACTACGCCCACCGCGACCGCATTTTTGTGCTCCGGCGGGATCAGACCCCCTCGCGCATCCGCTGCACTTTCGAGGCCCTGTCGCATGGGCAGGGACGTGCGGCCGCGTTCCGGCTCCAAGCCGGGGATGCCGTGGTCGTCGAGTGATGCTGCCCGCTGCTGCCTTCTCCCTGCTCCTCGCGGCGCCGGAAAACGTTGGCTGGCTGGCCGCGATGGAGACGCAGGCGCGCGGCCGCACCGAACCGGCCACCGAGGGCAGCGCAGGCGTCGGCGAGTTGGATCTGCGCGGACAGCTCGGACTCTCCACGCAAGGTCCGGACGGCTCGGCGGCACTGACCTGGTCGCCGACGCTGCTGCTCCGCCGGGCGGCCTTCGGCGCGCCGGCGGGGAGCGGCAATGCATCCCGACAAGCCGGGCGCCTGGAGTTGCAGACCCGGCTGGCGCCGACCACCCGGTTGGCTTCGCGGATGCTCGTCGATTGGGGCTTGACCGACTTTTCGCCGCTATCGGGCCAGGTGACAACAACTCCCGCCTCGACCTTGTTGCCGTCCCAACGCTTCGTGCGTACGCTCGGCTTGGAGATGATGCTAGACCTCACGCACGCATTCTCTCCCCGCACGCGGCTCTCCGTGTCGGGCGGGGTGCAGCGCAGCGGGGGGGAGGGGCATGACGCGGTTACCGTGTACCCCTTCCAGGTGGGGCCGCAAGCGACGGCATCCCTGGCGTGGGCGGCGGACCGGGTCAATTCAATCACGCTGACCGCGTCCGGCTCGGAAAGCCGGTTCAGCATCGGCACCACCTCGGTGCTCTCGAATCTGGAGGCTGGCTGGACGTTGCGCGCGCTTCCTCACCTGCTCTTCGACGCGTCCGCGGGTCTGACGGGCGTCTACTCCTTCGGGCAAGGCGCCTCGTCCAGCGGGGTCTACGGTGCCGGCGCGGTTGGCGCCGCCTGGGACCTGCCGGTGCGGACCGTGCGGACCTCGCTGCGGCTCCGGCTGCTGCCCGGTCTGGACCCGTTCACGGCCCTGGCCAGCCAGACCCTCCGGGCAGAGGGGGCCGTGGAATGGACGCAAGGCCGGCTGCGCTTGGGGGTGACCGTCGCGCAGGGGCACGTCGTCAGTGGGGCCGGTGCCGGCGCGAATGAGCTGCGCCTCGAAACGCGCGCTTCATGGCGGGCCGCCCGCGGCTTTGACCTGTACGGCGGCATGAGCGCTGCATGGACGAACCAGTTACCTTTCGCGGGCTGGCAGGCCCAGGCGCTGCTAGGCTTGCGCTGGGCTGACCGGGGCTCGCTCTAAGCCGAGAGGACCGTTCGATGCAGAACATTCAGGAACCGGCCGCTCCCCGGCACCCGGCTGCCTCCCCTGGCTATGTGCTCCCGCAGCAAGAGCAGGCCGTCCACGGGGAACCGGGTGAGCTTTTCGACTGGGCGCTGATCGGGTCCTACGCGAAGTTCGTCTTCCACTCCATCTGGAGGCACAAGCTCCAGTTCCTGCTGGTCTGGGGCGGAATCATCGGCTTCTCGGCCGGACTGCTGTTCGTGCTCCCCAAGACGTATCAGGTCAAGACCACGCTGCAGGCGCAGCGCAACCAGGTGATGGCGTCGCTGAGCAACCCCGGCCGCGCCGTCCCCATCGACGCGGACGCGCCCACGCGGCTGGCCGCCGAAACCGTGCAGCGGTACGACAACCTGCTCGCGCTGATCCAGCAGACGGAGCTGATCAAGGACTGGCCGCTCCGTCGCGCGCCAATCCTGAAGCTCAAGGACTTCATCTGGCGTCACGCCTTCAAGCCGCCCACCCCGCAAGAGCAGACCGAGAACTTCATCTACTACCTCCAGAACCGGCTTTGGGTCGTGACCGGCGAGGGTACGGTGACCATCGGGATCGAGTTCCCCGATCCGCAGCTTGCCTACCGCCTGGTGGACACGGCCCTGCAGAACTTCCTCGAGGCGCGCCATGCCGCGGACGTCTCCAGCATCGCGGAGGCGATCACCCTCCTCGAGGGGCGCGCGGAGCAGGCACATCAAGCGCTGGCGTCCTCGCTGCAGCAGCTGCAGGCAGCCCGCGAAGCGCGCGCGCCCCGCCCTGCCAAGCGGGCGAGCAGGTCCGCGGTGGAGAGCCGCGCGCCGACGGCACTCGATCAGGAGGCCACGCGACTGCTGGTCGCGGTCCAGAGCAAGCGGAGGGCGATCGCCGACCTGGAGGAGTTCCGTCGCAGGCGGATCACGGAACTGCAAACCCGGCTGCAGGAGCAGAGGGCCAGCTATTCGGCCAGCCACCCCTCCGTGCTCGACACCGAGCAGAGCCTGGAGGCCGTGCGCCACGAATCGCCCCAGCTGGCCGTGCTCAGGCGCGAGCTGGCCTCGCTGGAGGCAGATCTCAAGAAGACGGGCGTCTCCGACCCGTCCGCGCGCGAGGTGGGTCGGGCGACGCCGGTCGTGTTCCAGGCAGAGCACCTCGGTTCGATCGATCCGCGTGAGGACGACGATCCGCAGATCGGATACCTGAGGGACCAGGTCCGCTTCGCTCTCTCGACCTACAACTCATTCCTCGACCGCATCGAGGGCGCGCGCCTCGAGCTCGACTCCGCCCGTGCTGCTTTCAAGTACCGCTACACGATCATCACTCCGGTGCAGCGGCCGCGCGGGCCCATCAAGCCCAAGGTCCCCATGGTGATTGCGGCGAGCCTGATCGCGGGGCTGGCGCTGGCCGTAATGAGCACGACCCTCAAGGATCTGCACTCGCGCAAGCTGCTCGAGAATTGGCAGGTCGAGCGCCAGCTGAAGCTGCCGCTGATCGCCGAGGTCCGGTCGAAGTGATCGCCACCGAACCTCTGCGGGTCGCGGGGCCCGGCGGCTACGACGTCCATGAGCTCTGGTACAAGCTCCTCTCGCGCCCATGGAACTGCCTGGTGGTGGTCTCGCCGGAACGGACGCAGAGCACGCTCCGGCTGGCCAGCAGTCTTTCCGAGCTGGGGACCCAGCACCGCCGGAGCCCGGTCGAGCTGATCGATGCCTCGGAACTGGACCTGGAGCGGGTCACCGCCATCGCTCACAGCGTCGGATCGAAGCAGGGCGAGCGGCGGTTCGTCGTCGCCCTCGACTCGCCGCTGGTGAACCCGGTGGCCATCGGCGTGCTCACGGTGGCAGACGCGGTCCTGATGCTGCTGGAAAAGGGCGTGAGCAAGATCCCGCAGGCGCGCAGGATCATCGAGATCGCCGGACGCGAGCGGTTCATCGGAGCGGTAGTCGTCAGCGATTGAGGAGCTCGCCGCTCAAGCCTTGACCACCCGCGGGCCGCCCCCGTCGGGAAACAGCGGCGCGATGAGATTGCGGGTGTCCACCACCAGCCGCGTTCCCCGGTAGAGCTCGACCTTGCGAAAGATGTCGTGGGCCGTGGACACCACCAGCGCGTCGTACTGCGAGAACGTCGCGGCGTCACAGGGCACCGACCGCAGGCCGAGATCGTGCTTGCGAGTGCGATGGGTCTTGGGGAACCACGGGTCGCAATAGTCGATCTGCGCTCCAGCTTCCAGGAGAAGCTCGAGGATCTCGTAGGAAGGCGACTCCCGGTCGTCGTCTACATTGGCCTTGTAGGCCAGCCCCAGCACCAACACCCGCGAGCCGTTGATCGCCTTGCGGTCGCCGTTGAGCGCCAGGGCCACCTTCTCGATCACGTAGCGAGGCATCCGGGAATTGATCTCGCCCGCCAACTCGATGAACCGCGCCCACACCCCGTGCTCAGCTGCTTTCCACGAGAGATAGAACGGATCCAGCGGAATGCAATGTCCCCCCAGGCCGGGACCGGGAAAGAAGGGCATGAACCCGAAGGGCTTGGTGGCCGCGGCGCGGACCACTTCCCAGACGTCGATGTCCATGCGGTCGAGGATCATCTTCAGCTCGTTCACCAAGGCGATGTTCACCGAGCGGAAGATGTTCTCCAGCAGCTTGGCCGACTCCGCGACGCGCGCGTGGCTGACCGGGATCACGCGCTCGAGGCAAGCCCGGTACAACTCGGCGGCCACCTCCGTGGAGGACGGATTCACGCCGCCCACCAGCTTGGGGATGGTCCTGGTGTTGAAGTCCTTGCGGCCGGGGTCCTCGCGCTCGGGGGAAAATGCGAGGAGGAAGTCGCCGGGACAGGAGAGCCCGCTCTGCTCCAGGATGGGCAGCACTTCCTGCTCGGTGGTTCCCGGATAGGTGGTGGACTCCAACACCACCAGCTGCCCAGGGCGCAGCCGGCTGGCGATGGCCCGTGCCGTTTGGTGGATGTACGAGTTGTCCGGCTCCCGGTGCGCGCCGAGTGGGGTGGGGACGCAGATGAAGATCGCGTCGCACTCGCGCAGCCGGTCGAAGTCGGCGGTGACGTTGTACTTTCCCGAGGCGATGGCAGTTGCCACCCGCGCCGAACCGATGTGCTGGATGAACGACTCGCCGCGCGAAAGGGCAGCCACCTTGACGGGGTCGATGTCGAACCCCAGCACGCGGAACCCCGCCTCGTGGAACACGAGCGCCAGGGGCAGTCCTACATAGCCTTGACCGATCACGCCCACCACTGCGGAGCGCGACGCGATCCGATCACGCCAAGCTTGCATCCGCCGAACCTAACCCGGTGAGGGCGGTGACGAGCAGCGCCCTTCAGGATCGGCGTTCACCGGACAGCACTTCACCGAACGAGGCGGGTTCACCCCGGCCCGGTTAGATCTGCTACGCTCGCCGGGCTGTCATGGACTTCGATCACAAGATCATCGATGCAATTCCGATACTTGCGTGGTGTGCGCAGCCGGGCGGCGCAAACGAGTTCCTCAATCGGCGGTGGCATGACTATACGGGTCTCTCCGTCGAAGAGGGCCTCGGGTGGGGCTGGAAGACCGCGATCCACCCTGACGACCTCGGCGGATTGATCCGGCAGTGGCAAACGCTCCTCGCCAAGGATGAGCC
>Ga0137394_10001176_pt1 | contig 18885 bp, 14 predicted proteins | sample czobulk116metaG_FD_108278 | JGI IMG/M metagenome (GOLD analysis project Ga0137394, IMG submission 108278) | Vadose zone soil microbial communities from Angelo Coast Range Reserve, California, USA - czobulk1.16 metaG | ecosystem: Environmental > Terrestrial > Soil > Vadose zone | place: USA...
GCCGGCGCGTGGGTGATCGAGTCCGATGGCCCTTGCCTCCTCTCTGTTAAAAACGCGGCTCACGCCCTCCTGCTTTTCGATTAATCCGCGCGCCGTCTTCGCAATCGAGCGATCATTCAGATAGACATGTGCCACTTGATGGTCGGCTACGGCAAAGGCGCGGCTTGCGCCACAATCGAGCAGTTCAAGGCCCAGTTCCTCGCGAGTCACGATCCACTGTTGCTCGCGAAATATTCGGTTAAGGTGAATGGGCTGGTCGACAGACGTGATCCCGTACTCGGATATAATGACGACTCGGATGGAGCGCTTCTGGAAAAAGTTTATCAAATCTCCGACGATGGCGTCGATGGCTCTCAAGTCATCCGCTATGGCTGGATTGGCCGGGCCAAGCCGTTGCAAATTGTAATCGAGGTGCGGGAGATAAATCAGGCTCAATCCTGGCTGATATTTGTTTTCGATCCATTTTGCTGATTCAGCGATCCAGCGCGAACTGGCATCAGGAGCGCCTTGTGGGGTTGCGACTCCTGCGGCAGGACCCCAGAAAGTCGGGAAGGGGAATTCGCCCAGGTCCTTTTTGATATCCGACCGGATTGACGGCGGGGACGTATAGATATCGAAAACCTTGCGGCCATCGGCGGGATACATTGGACGGGGAGTAATGCAATAGTCCGCTGTGGAATACATGTTGTACCACCAAAACAGCTTGGCGCAGGTAAAGCCTGGCTCTTGTGCGCGCAGTTCCTCCCAAAGCTTTCGTCCCTGGACCAAGTGATTGGATTGCTTCCAAAATTGTACTTCCGCCAGCTCGCGATTGTACCAACCATTGGCAACTACTCCGTGTTGTGACGGCGACCGGCCTGTCAGGTAGGTCGATTGCGCGGGGCAGGTCAGGGCGGGCAGGACCGGGTCGATAGTCGCCTTGGCGCCGCTTTTGAGGAAGGCAGTAAGCTGAGGCGTGTTCGGACCGAGCATCGAACTGGTCAAACCAACTACGTTGATTACCGCGGTGCGATGCATGGGAGGCGCGCGGACCGCGCTCAGCGATGAATAACGGCGGAATCAGGGGAGCTTTGCGTCGCAGCCCGCAAAGCGCGCTCGTTGTGATAACGGTGCAACTCCTGGATCGATTCGACCACCACGGCATCGTTCATTTCATGAACTTCGAATCCTTTCCCAATTTCTTTGAGCAGCGTGATTGTCAGCCGGCCGCCGAGGTGTTCGCGGAATTCTTCCAGGCCCTTGAGAACCATCAGATCGCCGTCCGAGTCGACATTGAGCAACTCATTGGCAAAAAGATCAAAGCCGAGAGCTTCGATGAGACGCAGAATTCGCTCGGCACTTCGGGCGTCGAAAAAGCCCATTCGGCGTGAATAGATCACATCGAGCGCAATTCCTATCGCGACGGCTTCGCCGTGCCGGATTTTGTAATCCGAGAGTTGCTCGAGCTTATGGGCCGACCAATGTCCGAAATCCAGCGGCCGCGCCGATCCCATTTCAAAGGGGTCGCCCGACGTGGCGATATGATTGATGTGCAGCTCCGCGCAGCGGCGGATCAGGCGTTCCATCGCTTCCAGATCAAACTCGCGCAGCCGGGCCGAGTCCCGCTCGATGGTGTGAAAGAAATCGGCATCGCGAATCAACGCCACTTTGACCGCTTCGATGTAGCCTGCCCGTTTGTCCCGCGCCGGCAAAGAACTGAGCATATCAAAATCGTTGATGACCGCGTACGGCACGACAAAAGTGCCGATAAAATTCTTTTTGCCAAAAGCGTTGATTCCGTTCTTCACGCCTACACCAGAATCATCCTGACTTAAAGTGGTGGTGGGAATGCGGACCAGACGAACACCCCGGTGAGCGGTCGCGGCGGCCAGGCCCACCAGGTCAAGGAGAGCGCCTCCTCCGACGGCGACTACGTACGAGTGCCGGTCGATGTGATAACGATCGATGTGCGATTGAATATCCGAGACGTGAAAATAGGAGTTCTTGGCCCGCTCGCCTCCTTCCAGGATCATGGGAGGACAGACCAGCAGAAATCGCGCACGGTCGGCGAAATAACTTTCGATTTTGCGAGCGAGATCAGGTTGCGCGGTATTCAGCGATTCATCCACCACTACCAGCACTTTCGGAACTACCGAGGTCTGGGGATCGAGTAGTACATCGCTGAGAAGCGAATTGGCCGTGCCAAAGACATCACGCGTAAAATAGACCCGGTGCCGGAAACTGATCTCTATGGTACGCTCGATACTGGACATTTGAGTAATGTGTACCTTAGACGCCTGAGTTCCAGTGGAAATTTAAGATTTCCAAGGCACATCCGAGCCGCTTTCTATGGCGGCGCCTGCCCATCAGGGCCTTGGCAAATGTGCACTCCGCGCCAGGCTGTTGCGAGTGCAGCATCGAGATGAACGATTATAAGCCTTAGATGCGTCGTGTGGGGAACGTTCCTGTGCCGAAGAAAAGCGAGGCCGATACGAATTTGCCATACCTGACTTACGCTCGGCGAGCCAGCGACAATGTTTTTGATGATCCCGATTCGATATCACCTCGCTGGCATCCGGGAGAAGCCGTCGCGATTTGTAAATCCACCTATTCAGGCTTGGTCTATTCGCCCGTTTTTGTGAATTATTTCAGGTTTGGTCTGTCTACCTGTATACGCCTTGAATAATAATCGGTAACTTTTTATGGTGGCCGCTGTTACAACTCCTGATGGCATTCGCTGAGCAACCTCCACGGTCGATCTATGAGCCATTCCACATCAGATTCCCTCGGTAACGGTGGCTCTAACCCCGGTGATGGCGAAACTGCCGCCGAGCAGAATGGCTCCGGCAGGCGAGTCGGTATTTTGGCACGAGTCAATGTTTCCCCCGAAGCGGTTCGCGCTCTGCCGGCGGCGTTTGTAAAACGGCATCGCGTCCTCCCCTTTGAGATCAATAACGGCACGATCCACATCGCCACGGCCGATCCAGGCAATCAGCGTGTCATCGATGACATTCGGCTGTTGAGCGGTTTGGAAGTCCAGGAATGCGAAGCGCCTTCTTCCGAGATCATCGAGAAGATTGCCGAGTGTTACCAGGTCACCGTCGAGCAGATGATCGAGAATCTCAACCCCGAACACGCTTCGACGGTTGAGAGCAAGAACCTGCATGATATCGAGGTGATGGCCAACGAGCCTACAGTCATCAACCTTGTCAACCTGATCATCTCCACGGCCTTGCGCGAGCGCGCCAGCGATATTCACCTGGTTCCATTCGAAGAGACACTGCAGTTGCGCTATCGAATCGACGGGCTCCTCCAGGAAAAGCCTCCGCCGCCGAAGCAACTTCATGCTGCCCTCGTCTCGCGTGTCAAGATCATGGCGGACATGAACATCGCCGAGCGGTTTATGCCGCAGGATGGACACATCCAGATTCATCACCGCGGATCGCGCGTGGATATCCGCGTGGGCACGATGCCGACTATTTACGGCGAAAGCATGGTAATGCGGCTTCTGGAAAAGAATTCCAAGTTGCTAACCCCGCAGGAACTTGGGCTCGATGCCAAACGCGCCGAACTTTTGGCGAGGCTCGTCGAAAAACCGCATGGGCTGTTCCTGACAACCGGCCCGACCGGCAGCGGCAAGACCACGACGCTCTATTCCATTCTCAGCGGCATCTATGCGCCGGAGAAAAAAATCCTGACGATTGAAGACCCGGTTGAATATGAACTGGCCGGGGTGGCGCAGATTCCCGTCCGGCCCAGCCGTAATTTTACGTTCGCCAATGGGCTTCGCGCCATTCTCCGCCAGGATCCCGACGTGGTGATGGTGGGAGAAATTCGCGACTCGGAGACGGCGGAAATCGCGATTCGAGCAGCGCTCACCGGCCACCAGGTTTTCAGCACGCTCCACACCAACGATTCAGCGGGCGCCGTGACGCGCCTGTTGGACATGGGCGTGGAAGCATTTCTAATCTCGTCATCTCTGGAGGGGGTGCTGGCGCAACGGCTCGTTCGCAGAATCTGTTCGGAATGCCGCGGCGAATGGTCACCGCCGAAGCCATTGCGCGACAAGTTGGCCGCCCTCGGCGCGGGGAAGATTGAGGGCCGTTTCTACCGCGGAAAAGGTTGCGAGGAATGCCGCGGGACGGGCTACCGTGGCCGGATTGGAATCTTCGAGCTGCTGACCGTTAATCCTGAGTTGCGAGAGTTGATTCTGCAAAGACGTTCGAGCGCGGAGATCAAAAACGCAGCCCACAAATCAATGCTCACGATGCATCAGGACGCGCTGCAGAAAGCGGCCGAAGGCATCACCTCGCTCGAGGAGATCCTTCGAGTCTCCTCTGGCGACATACTCGAATGAATTCGTTCCGCTACCAGGCCATTGAAAACAATGGTGCGCCGGTCAAGGGCGTCATCGAGGCTGAAGACCGGAAGAGCGCGCTCGTGCTCCTCGGCGAGCGTGGGCTCTTTCCTTCGGATCTCGAACTTTGCACCCCCGCCACAAACGGCAATGGCAATGGCACGCCCGCCTCTCCCGCCAAAGAAACTCGACGAATCGAAGTTCGCTTTGGCACCGGGATCAAGAGAAAAGAAATTACCGCCTTCACGCGAGAGATGGCCGCGTTGCTCGGCGCTGGAATCCCCATTCCGCAAGCCCTCAAAGGGCTCGGCGAAGAAGAGGAGAACCTGGCCCTGCGGTCGATTGTCTTAAAGATTTCCGAATCGGTCCGCAAAGGCACAGCCATATCGGCAGCGATGGACGAACATCCGCGACTCTTCAACAAGCTTTACGTGAGCATGGTCCGCGTGGGCGAAGAGGCCGGAGTCCTGCAGAAGGTGATGAACGATTTGGCCGACCTGCTCGAGCACGAAGACGAGGTCCGCAGCGAGGTGCTAACCGCGGTTGCCTATCCGCTGTTTGTCCTCGGGTTCGGAATATTTACGGTCTCGATTCTTCTCACGGTGGTACTGCCTCGGCTCTTCACCATGCTGCAGGAAATGCTCCAGGTGCTTCCGCTCCCGACGCTCATTCTGCTGAGAGTGAGCGCCATTCTTCACCACCATTGGCCGTGGATGCTTGTGGCAACTGTTGGGCTGGCCGCCGGGTTGCGCTGGTATTGTCGCTCCCCGCGCGGAGCGTTCGTTTGGGACAAGGCGAAGTTGCATGTTCCGATCTTAGGTCCAGTTTTTCGCACCGCCGCGCTCAGCCGGTTTGCCCGCACGCTCGGGACCCTGGTTAAAAGCGGCGTCTCATTGCTCCCTGCCCTCAAGATAGTCGAGAACACAATCGGTAATCTTGTTCTGGCCAACTTGATTTCGCGCGTATCCGAAGAGACCCGCGGCGGCGATTCACTGGCGGCGCCTCTGCGCAAACTGGGCATCTTTCCAAATACAGTCATCCAGATGATCAACGTGGGGGAAGAGACCGGCAAACTCGATGAGATGCTGCTCAAGGTCGCCGATATCGAAGAACGGCATATGCGGGCGCGCACCAAGACGTTGGTCTCGTTGCTCGCCCCGGCATTGATCCTGGTGGTCGGCGCACTGGTCGGATTCATGGTGATCGCTTTGTTGCTGCCCATCTTCAAGATGAGCCGCGCTATTCATTAACGAGTCGAAAGGAAGAACATGAAGATAGAGCTGAGAAGGACTGCCGCGTTCACGTTGATCGAGATCATGGTGGTGGTCGTGATCCTTGGCATTTTGGCCGCCACAATCATTCCGCAGTTCATCGGAACAACTCATGACGCCAAAGTCAGCGCAGCCAAATCGACCATCGCGGAACTCGAGTCGGCGGTCGAACGGTTTTACATTCACCTCGACCGCCATCCTACGAGCGAGGAAGGCTTGAAAGTTTTGGTCGAGCCTCCAGCGGGCGAGGAAAAAAAGTGGCGCGGTCCCTACATTAAAATGCTCCGTCAAGATCCGTGGGGAAATGCATATCAGTATCGCAACCCCGGAGTGCATCATCCGACCAGCTTCGATATTTGGTCGCGAGGCGCCGATGGCGCGGACGGAGGCGAAGGCGAGCGGGCTGATATTGGCAATTGGTAGACATGAAGCTGAGCCCCTCTCCCCGCCCCTCTCCCCTCTCCTTCGTCGTGGGGAGAGGGAGAAGAGCGAATTGGCTCCCTCTCCCCAAGGGAGAGGGGGAATGGACCGTCCGAGCTGCAACGACCGTTCTACTGGCTCACCGACCCGTAACGGAGCGTTCCTCGGGCTTCACGCTGATCGAGCTGATGGTCGTCATCATTCTCATCGGAATCATGACCGCTTTGATCATCCCCGAGATGCGAGGCACCTACGAGGACGCGCTGCTCCGTTCCACCGGCCGCAAGCTGGTGGACGTTTTCAATCAGGCGAACAGCCACGCCATTACGATCAACCAACTGCACCGCGTTCGTCTCGATGCCAAGAAGGGCGGCTACGTTATAGAAAGAACCGTTCACGAAGGAGAGAGAGGCAACGGGTTTGTTCCGGCGCGCGAGATTCCGGCCGCCGAAGGAGAGATTCATAACCATATCTCCGTCGAAATTCACAAATCTGACCAGGAGACGGAACTCTCCGGCGACACCACAGCCAGAACGAGCAGCGATGATTCGATTTCGTTCTATGCCGACGGCACAGCCGATTCGGCGGAAATCCTTCTTCGAGATCGCGACGGGTTCCGGCTCGTTCTGCGTATCAATGCAACCACGGCTCGGGTGCGTATTATCGAACTCGCACGGCAATGAGAGCCACGCAACGAACTGCCGGGTTTTCTCTCGTCGAAGTGATGTGCGCCATTGTCATCCTCGGCATTGGGCTGGTCGGACTGACCCAGGGCATTACCACGGCCCTTACCTCGAGCAAGGAATGCGAAGTGCAAACGACCGCGGCCCTGATTGCCGCCGGACAGATCGAAACTTTGCGCGCCGAAGGATTCATTATCGATGGTGAGACCGACGGCGACGGTGACGAAGGGCTTTCCCTTTACCACTGGAAACAATCCATTACCACGACACCGATCGATGGCCTGCATGAGGTCACCGTCTTGGTGGAAAATTCGCAAACCGGAAAAGCGATCTACGAGTTGCGAACCTTGCTTTTTGATCCTCCACTCCCGCCGCTTTCGGAAACGACAAAGAATCCCGCCAAACCGGATAAAAGAGAGCGAGGCCGCCGATGAGAACAGTGGGGCGCTCAAAATTCCGCCAGGTTTTGGAGTGCGGCAGTCCTCTGCCGCTTTTCATACGAACTGCCGAGCGCGCTGCGAACTGCACGAAGCCCTTTCCAGCCACATGCAAAAGCGGCAGAGGACTGCCGCACTCCAAAACCTGGCGGAATTTTGCATGCTCCCATCCAAGGAGTGGCTTCACGCTGATCGAAGTCGTCATTAGCGCCGCGCTCATGGCGATTATTCTAACTGGCGCCTACGTTTGCCTCAGTTCGGGAATCTCCAGTCAGAAGCTCCTGCACTCGCGCTCGGAAGTCATTCAGAATGCTCGCGTCGCTATGGCTTTCATCACCGCCGATCTGCGGGCTGCCTGTCCACTTTCCAAAGATATCGAATTCCTTGGCATGCACCGGATGTTGGGTGACTTGGAAGCAGATAATTTGGACTTTGGCACTCACAACTACACGCCCCGCCGCGCTCACGAAGGAGACTTCTGTGAAGTCAGTTACTTTCTGGCCAGAGAACCGGAATCCGGGACCCTTAGCCTCTGGCGACGCCGCGATTCCAGCCCGGATGATGAACCGCTCTCCGGTGGGAGCAGGGAAGAAATAGCCCGCGGCTTGAGCGGATTGAAGTTCGAGTACTCCGATGGGTTTGATTGGTACGATGAGTGGGGAGATCCCGCCGGCAAACGAAAGAAAACCGACGCCTCACGGCTCGATCATCCCAACTTATTTGGATTGCCAGAAGCCGTGCGAATCACGCTCTGGATTGATCCGGTCAGCTCCAGGTCCGCAACGACACCATCTGAGAATTCCGAAGTGCCCATGGTCTTTCAAACCGTGGCACGACTAAATCTGGCGTCCGTGACGCAACAGAGCAGTTCTGCCGGCGGCGACAATGGGCAAAAGCCGGACGACCGCCCGAAGGAAGCAGCGCCGAGCGGGGGAGGCGAGCAGTGAGAAAGCGAGGTTCAATTCTGGTGGGGCTTCTCTGGTGCCTCGCACTTCTGTCTGTCCTGGTCATAGGTCTCCTCCACTCAGCCCACCTCGATCTCCGAGTAACCAAGAATCAAGGCGATCAAATCCAGGCGCATTACCTGGCGCTCGCGGGAATCGAGAAAGCCAAGGCCTTGATCTATCACGACGCCGCCGATCGCAAACGCAGCGCTAAGAATCACAACGGGGCGGTCTACGATTCAGCCCAGGACTTTCGCGATGTTTCTTTTGGTCGCGGCCAATTTCGCGTCTTCCGGCAGGGAGGTCGCGAGGAGGGCGGCAAACTTTTCTACGGAATCGCTGATGAAGAAAGCCGCCTAAACGTGAATCGCGCCTCCGCCGACGAACTCGGGAAACTCTATGGAATGAGGCCCGAAATCGCGGCGGCTATTCTCGACTGGCGAGACCCGGATAACACTCCTACGCCAGGCGGAGCAGAAGCCGAGTATTATGCTTCGCTTCAGCCGCCCTACCTTCCACGGAATGGGCCGCTCCAGACCACCAGGGAAATGCTCATGATCAGCGGTGTCACTCGCGAGCTTTTCCTGGGAGAAGATACCAATCAGAACGGCTTGCTCGACCCCGAAGAAGATGACGGACGGGACTCCTTGCCACCCGATAATCGCGACGGGATTCTCGATACGGGTTGGTCGGGACTCGTGACGGTTGACTCCTCAGTGCTCAATCGGAATGCCGCAGGCGAAGAGCGCGTCAACATTCAATCGAGCGATGAAAAAACGCTTGCTGCCGTCCGCGGAATTTCTGCCGAATTGGCCAAAGCGATTGTGGTTTACCGTGGGCAAAAGGAATTCCAAAGCCTGGCCGATTTGCTCGACGTGGGAGCAGTGATTCAGCAAAACCCGAACCAACCCCCTCCAGCGAACCAGCCTCGCAACGCCACACAGTCAACGGCTCGAGGGCGTGCGGCGCAATCCAACCAGGGCGCCAATAGCGGGGCCCAGGCCACCGGGCCCAAATTGGTGAGCCAGGAGCTGCTCATGGAGATTGCCGACGATGTGACGACCCTTTCTCAAGATACCCAGCCCGGCGCCATCAATATCAACACCGCCAGCGCCGAGGTCCTGGCATGTCTTCCCGGCATTAGCCAGGAGCTCGCCCAAGCCATTGTGGCTTATCGGCGCTCGGCAGGATTTTTTCCCAATGTCGCTTACCTGTTGAAAGTTGATGGATTCACGCGCGACATTTTTAAGCAGGTTGCTCCAAAAGTCTGCTGTCGCTCGGAAACGTTTCGCATTCTCTGCGAAGGCAAAGTCAATTCCACCGGCGCTCGCAAACGTATTCAGGTGATCGTTCGTCTCAAGCCCGGCGACATCGAAACTCTTTCCTGGAGGGAAGACCTGTGAAAGGCTTCGATCTGCTCCCACGCCTCTACCTGGAGATCGGTCAAAGCTCCCTCAAGATGCTCGATGGAGATGATGGTCTGGAACTATCGCTCGACCGCCAGGAAAATGGCCGGTTGACGCCGGCCTGCCGAGAAAGGCTTCTCTCCAGTTTGCGCGTATTCTTGAAGAAGCAAAGCTGGCGACCTCGCCGCCGAGCTTACTGTGCCATTGGGGCGCGGGGAGTCTCATTGCGCCGGGTAACGCTCCCGGCTTGTTCCAAGGAAGAACTGCAACGGCTCCTCCTGTTGCAGATCGAACGTGAATTTCCGCTCTCTCCGGATGAATTGGCCTGGGGCTACCAGCAACTCAGCCAGAAACACCCAACCACGAACGGAAACCCGGCCGCACAGGACTTGCTGGTGGTCGCCGTAAAGAAAGAGGTTCTGCAGGAGTACGCGGAAATTCTCTCCGCCTGTGGTGTGACTCCTATATTCACACTGGCGGCGCTGGCTCGAACCTCCTTGTGCGCACAAGCGCCTTCCTCTTTTGCGGTATTGGAGCTGGGGCGCAAGCAATCGGAGTTGATCTCGTTCGAAAAGGGTGTGCCCAGTGCGATCCGCATCCTGCCCTGGGGCGGCGACAACATCACGCGTGCGCTCGAAAAATCGCTCGAGGTCAACCACGTTCAGGCAGAAGAACTAAAGCTCCAATTCGATCGGGGGCAGTCTTCGAACGTCGAGCCGCGCGAAAAAATTCAGGCCGCCGTCGATTCGGAGTTGAACGCCCTTGCAGCCACGATCCAAGCCAACTGGCTTGGACAGAAGCTTTATCTTAGCGGGAGAAGCACCCGCCTTAATGACCTTGCGCCGCGGCTTGCCAGCGCAATTCGGGGCAAGACCGAATGCGAACGCATCAACGTTTCGCCGGGCGAAGGCTGCTCAGCCGCGATCCTCGGTCTAAAAAGGACCTGCGAGGACACCGCAAGCGGCCAACCATTGATCCTTCACCTGAACAGTGCGAAGGAGACCGAATTCGCTGCCCGGCCGATGCAATGGAAGTTGGCTGCCCTCGCCGCATTGCTCCTTTTTGGGCTGTTCTCGCTCCGCTATGCCGAGGCGTTCATTCAAAAACCACGCCTCTCGCGGAAAATTGCCCAGGTCAAAAGTTACCGAGAGAAGCTTCCTAAAATTGATCGCGAACTGAGTTTTCTCCAATACCTCAAAACGAACCAGCCTCCTTATCTGAATCCAATCTTCGTGCTGGCAAATTCTGCTCCGCCAGGGACTCGAATCGAATCGCTCTCTATGAATCGGCGCGGGGATTTTTCGTTTCGCGCTGGGATGAGAGATTCGCAGCAAGTGGTGGACTTTCGTTCCAAACTGATCGATTCCGGGTTGTTCTCGACGCTCTCGGTCGAGGAACAAACGCCCACGCCCGACCGGCAGAAAATCGTTGTCCGAATTATCGGTCAATGGAAGCAGTTGAGCGAACTGCCACCAACCGCCATTCCCCCACCGTCAAGTGGGCGCGACGCGACCTCCCGAGAAATTGATCGTCCCCGTTCGCGTCGTTCGACCAGCGCGCCCGCCTCCGAACCGCCAGTCGACGTTCCCGGCGCAACCCAACCTTCCATCAGTCAGCCGACCAGGGTTTCCGCCGATTCGTCGATCCCATCGCCTGGTCCCTCGCAGCCAAAGGAATGAGCCGCTATGCCCGCCCTCTCTGATCGCGACAAACGAACCATTCGGTTGGGCGGCATCGCCATTGCTATTTATCTGGTGCTCTTTTTTGGGCTGCGCGGCTGGAAGCATCTCGAAGTCAGCCGCTCGGAATACCAACAGCTTCTTGCCGAGGCCCAAAGAATCCGCCGCGAGCTTCAGCCCTACGAGAATCGCGTCCTGCTTGCAGAAAAGCTGAAAGATAGCTTCCACATGGACCCGCAGAAACTATCGCGCGCGTCCTTGGTCGCCCAGGCCAGCGCCGCGATTCAGAAAGCCGCCGCTGGCGGCGGTGTTCAACTCGGCCCAATGCGCGAATCTGCCGCTCGCCCTTCAGCCAAAGAACTTGGGTCGATGCAATTGGAAGGCACGGGTCCAGTCGCCGCCATGATGACCTTGCTCCACCGTCTCGAAACTCTCGGATATCCCCTGGTTCTTGATACGGTACAGATCAATTCCGATCCCACTAAGCCAGGCATGGTCAAAATGAACCTCACCATCATCGTCCTGGACTTCGACCAGTGGAAGACTGAGGAGGTCCCCAGTGCTTGAGCGAATTAATCCCGTATTACGGATGGTCTGCGTCGCATTGGCCGCACTCATCGTCTATCAACTGGCGCGCATTGTCGCGCACAAAGACCCGCTCGGATCCCTCACCATCACCGCCGCAAGTGGCTCCCCTGCGCTTGCCTACAGCGGAACCAAATCGACCAATGCAGCGGCGCTCCGCGGAGCGGCCCCCCAGCAGCCCCCGATCCCTCCAGTTCTCCAAACCCGCATCGATCGAATCACGCAGAGCGAAGTTTTGGCCGCAATTGTCAGGCCCCTTCCGATGGCGCTTCTCGGAATTGCCGGCAAAGATGCCTTTCTGCGGGCGCCCAACGGCCAGACTGGGCTGCTCAAGGAAGGAGAGGAGCTGGGAGGCGTCAAGGTGCTCAAAATTGGGACCAACCGCGTGCTGGTCGAACACGAACAACAAAAGAAAGAACTAATGCTTTTTTCCGGCTTCGGTAGCGAAACCCTTTTACCCAAAGGAGCCCCACAGTGAAACCATCAAGCAAGCACACAATCCAGGCTGGCCTGCTCAGAATCGTTCTTTACCTAGCGTTCGCTTCTCTGCTGCTCTTCTCAACCTTGCCGCTGGCCGCGCAGGCTCCGGCCGCTCAAAAGATCGCCCCAGGGAACGACGATCCGCAAAATCAGTTGATCGGTCCTCAACTCCCGGTTGCACAAGCGCCCGCCACAACTCTGGCTGCTCCCAGGAGGGACCCTCAGCCCCGAGCAGAATCAGACATCACTAATCCTTCGGATGAAATCCAACTGAGCTTCCAGGCCGCAAATATCGACATGATCGTTCAGTGGCTGGCCAAAACTACCGGCAAAAGTGTCGTTAAACATCCTCGGGTTCAATGCCAGTTGACCATCGTCAGCTCAAAGAAGCTCAGCCAGCGTGACGCTGTTGCGCTCGTTTATCGCGCGCTGGCTCTCGAAGGCTTCACTACTATCGAAGGGACAAAGTCGATCCTCATCGTCCCTGAGGGGCAAGAACCAAAAATCAGCCCCGAACTGATCAAACCATCGGGGACCGACCTGCCGGATGGAAGACAGCGTCTCATAAAGATATTTCCGCTCAAAAACGTTCCCGCCGCCGAAATGAGAGAGAAAGTCCGCCCGGTTCTTACCGACAAAGCCACCATCGATGTCTCTGGTTCCAGTCAGCTTATTATAACCGATTACACCGACAACATACGTCTGGCTGGCGAACTGATTGAACAGCTTGACGTCTCGTCCCCGTCCGATGTGGTCATCGAATTTTATCCACTCAAATACTCAGAAGCCGAAGAGTTGGGCGCGTTGTTGACGCTGGTGTTGAACTCTCAGCCGGCGCCACCCACGCCTCCCTCGTCGAGCCGGTCCTCATCATCGAGTTCCTCCTCCATGAGCAGCGGTCCTCGTTTTGTGGGAGGTCCGCCACCTTCCGACTCCTCCAGCCCGCAACCTCCTCCCAGCGGTCCCTCTCAACCTTCCGCAGCCGGCGGTCAAAGTAGCAGCCAGCCGGTCCGCATTTGGCCGGACAAAGTGTCAAACCGCCTCATCGTCGCTGCGCCGAAATCAAAACTTCCCGAGGTCAAGCGGCTCATTGACCTGCTCGACACTGAAAAGCCGCAGGATGTCGCGATTCGGATCATCCCGCTCAAAAACGTGAGCTCCGAAGATTTGGTGAAAGATATCGGTCCTCTCTACCAGAAGATGAGCGGCAAATCTCTGAAGGACGTCATTGAGGTATCGGCCAATAGTCGAGGCAACTCGCTCATCATCCTTTCCAGTGAATCGAACTTTAATAACATCCAGAAACTGGTCTCGACCCTCGACACCGAAGACGCGCAGGAAAAGGCCATGCGCGCCTTCCCACTCAAGAACGCCGATGCCGAAGAAGTAGCCAAGCAAATGCAGGACCTCAACCAGGACCAGGACAGCCAATCGCGATATCCCTTTTTCATTTATTCTTACGGTGGTTACGGCAACCGAAATACCAAGAAAATCAACGTGGTGGCTGATAAGCGCCGCAACACCGTCATCGTCCAAGCACCCCCCGGTGCCATGGACAACATTGAGAAAATGATCAACGCCCTCGATGAGCCGGTCACCGACGACACTCTCGCCCCGAAAATCTTCCGTCTCAAATACGTCAGCGCTCCTGACATCGAAGATGTGCTGAACGAACTGTTTCTCAAAAAACAGCAACAGCGCCTTTACTGGAATCCCTATGAACCGTCGCAAGATTCGGGGGACCGCCAGGGCGGCAAGCTTTACGGCAAAGTTCGGATTACCAGCGAGTCGTATGCCAACGCCATCATCGTTACCTCCAACTCTCGCGAGAACCTCGCTGCTGTCGAAGAAGTCATTAAGGAGCTCGATGCTCCTTCACAGGCGGGCGAAAGCACGCTTCGGATCAATTTGCGTTTCGCCAAAGCGGCCACCGTTGCTAATAACATTAACATCCTGTTTGCCAAGCCAGGTTCACCGCCATTGCGCGCGGTCCCTCAGCAGCAGGGGCAGGTCAATAATCCCCAAGGCCAGCAACAGCAGCAAAACTATCAATCTCAGAGCAATTTTGCCCTCGAACAGGAAGCCAAAGAAGAGGGCTATTTTCCCTGGCTTGGCGGACAGCAGGAAAACTTTCGCAGTGGTGAGGGCCGCAACGTCAATCGCCCGGTCAGCGATCTGGTCGGCAGGGTTCGTGTCGTCCCCGATCAGCGCAGCAACTCATTGCTCGTATCAGCCAACGTTCACTTTTTTCCACAGGTCGTTAAATTGATTGAAGAATTGGATGCGCCCACCGCCCAGGTCTTGATCGAGGCGAGAATCGTCGAGGTCTCCAGCGATTTTCTTGATAAGCTCGGCGTGCGTTGGTCGCCGGACGGAACCAAAACGTTCACCGCCGACGACTTCGACAACGCTATCGTTGGTCACGCCAATAATACCTACACCAAAGGATACGGCGGTACCACACGCGCCAACCTCGCTGATTCCAAAGGAATTGTTCAGGGCCTGGCCAGTTTGCGCTCAGGCGTGCTTGATAGTTCGGTGAGCATGGATTTCCTGGTTCAATTCCTCCGGAAAACGACCGATGCCACCGTCCTGGCTGAACCTCAAATAAATATTGCCGATAACGAACTCGGCAAGCTGTTCGTGGGTCAACAAGTGCCATTTATCGACCGGAGTCTCAGCACTGATGTGGGCGGGTTGAATCAAAGTTTCCAGTACAAAGACGTCGGCGTTATTCTGGAGGTCACACCTCACATCAACAACTCCGGTGATGTTGCGCTGAAAATCCGCGCCGAATCTTCAACCATCGTGCCCGGGCAGACCCTGCTGGGGGGCGCCATTCTTGACACGCGCAACTTCAAAACAGATCTGACGGCGAAGAATGGGCAGACGCTGGTTCTCGGCGGCATCATTCAACGGCAGGTCTCCGACACGTTGCGTAAAACCCCGATTCTCGGAAGCATTCCGGGCGTGCGCTGGCTCTTCAACAAAAAGGACAAGACCAGCCGAGAAGTCGAGCTTATGGTCTTCCTGCGTCCGAGAGTGGTTCGCACACCCGAGGAAGCCCGCGAGCTCAATGAGGAAGTTGATAAGAAAGCGCCACTGGTCAAGAAATGGAGAGATGACCTCCAGCCTCCAAAAGGAGAAAAGAGCCCAACTGCGCCTCCCAAAAAGTGAGCAATGGATTTTTGTTTCGGACAAAACTGTGTCGCATATGCCACACAAGATTGTCTCGGACTGGGCGCCCGTTCTGGTGGGTAAATACCCCACTTACGCCCCATCATGTTTGCCGTTGCATCTGCGGGCATTCCCCATAGAGTCCCCAATGCGCTTGAGCTCGCAGAAGGCGGTTGAGCAGTATGAAACAAGACAATTCGAAACGAAACGGCAAACGACCTACCACAAAATCAGCAGCCGCCGGCGGCGAAAAGCCGAAGAGCGCTAAACCAGCCATCCCGCCCGAATTACTGGAAGGCGACGAGACAAGCGGTTCGGGGCCGGCCGGACCGGGCCGGCGTTACGCCCTTGGACCGAAGCCGCCAGAATATGCCGAGACAGGCGAAGCTGGAGAACTGCCGGAAGCCTATGGGACCAAGCGTTTGCTGCTCGCCGCCCGCGATCCTCGCTGGCTTTACGCTCATTGGGATCTCACCCGCGACCAGCTCAAGGAATACAATAGCTTGTCCGCCGATCGGCATCTGGTCGTTCGCGTCTACAAGGACGAAATCCGTGGCCAGGCGGCGAGCGAAATCCATGTTCATCCGGAATCCAGAAACTGGTTTATCAATGTCCCGCAAGGCGGCGCCAAGTACCTCGCGCAGCTTGGCTATTACACCGGAAAAGGCCAATGGACGACCGTCTCTACCTCCGACGCCACGCTGACGCCGCCCGATACCATGTCCAGCGATGACTCGGTCTGGTTTGAAACGTTGCCGGTCGAGCTGCAATTCCAGCAACTCCTCCAGCTCGTAAAGATGGCAGTGAAGGAGAATGTGCCGCTCATGGAAGCCATCCAGCAACTTCGCGCCAGCGGCTTCAAAGGATTGCCCGATCCCGCTCGCGTCAGTCCAGAGCGCTGGACCGCAGCCCACGACAAAGCATTGTCCGAACTGATCACCATGGACCGGGTGCGCCGCATTTGGATCGGCTCGCTTGAAATCACTGAACTCATACGCCGCCAGCTTTTACACGACCGCTCGTCGGCTGCGGTTTCGCAATTCTCCATTCCCAGTTCCTGGAGTGGCGCCGTCTCCAGCTTTTCCAGCCCGCTCGGTGGTTGGGAACGTCGCAAAGGTTTTTGGTTCAACGTCAACGCCGAACTCATCATTTACGGCGCCACCGAACCGGATGCCGAAGTAAAAATCGGAGACCGCGTGATCAAGCTCCGCTCCGACGGCACGTTTTCGTTCCGCTTCGCGTTGCCCGACGGCCGATACGAACTTCCCGCGGTGGCGACTTCGGCCGACGGCACCGACAGCCGCAGCGCTGGTCTGGCCTTCAGCCGTTCCACTCAGTATAAAGGTGACGTTGGCAAGCACCCGCAGGATCCCAGGCTCAAAGAACCCTCGCCCGCGCATGTAGCCTAAACATCACGGCATGGGAAGAGCGATGGACCCCCGCTGACCCATGCAAGGCTATCTCTGTCTCGTCCTGCACGGACATCTGCCGTTCGTGCGTCATCCCGAACACCCTCGCTTCCTGGAGGAGAACTGGCTTTTCGAAGGCATCACTGAGAGCTACCTCCCGCTCATCGAAGTGATGGATGGCTGGCTGCGCGATGGCATGGACACCCGCCTGACCATCACGCTCTCTCCCACACTGTGCTCGATGCTATTGGATCCGCTGTTGCAGGAGCGATATCAACGGCACCTGAATGGGCTCCTCGAACTGGTAGAAAAGGAGTTGCTCCGCACCTATTGGGACAAGCAGTTCAAGCCGCTGGCAGAGATGTACCATCGTCGCTTCCACTCTCTGCGAAACACCTACGAATCCTACGGTCGCAATGTCGTCGGCGCCTTCCGGAAATTTCAGGAGTTGGGAAAACTGGAGATCATTACCACCGCGGCCACGCATGCCTTGCTCCCATTGCTCGCGACCCATCCTCCCGCCATTCGGGCCCAGATTCTTGTCGCCCGCGATCATTACCGCACTTGTTTTGGCGTCGACCCGCGCGGGATTTGGCTTCCTGAATGCGCTTACACTGAAGGGGTCGAACTGGTCCTGCAGGAGGCCGGTATCCGCTGGTTCGTTACGGATACGCACGGGATCTTGCACGCCACACCACGCCCGCGTTACGGAGTGTTCGCGCCGGTCTTCACGCCTAACGGCATCGCTGCGTTCGGCCGCGACCTCGATTCCGCCCGCCAGGTTTGGAGCAAGCAGGAAGGTTATCCGGGAGACCTGCGCTATCGCGACTTCTACCGCGATATCGGGTTCGATCTCGATTACGACTACGTCAGGCCCTACATGCCGATCGAGGGTCAGCGCACATTTACCGGGATCAAGTACCACGCCATCACTGGGGAGGGCGAAAAACGGATTTACGATCGGCAGGCCGCGCTCCACACCGCCGCCGAGCACGCCGGGCACTTCCTCGGGGAACGCATCAACCAGATGCAGCATTTGGCCGGAATCATGGATCGCCCCCCTGTAGTGCTCTCACCATACGACGCCGAACTGTTCGGACATTGGTGGTACGAAGGGCCGGAGTTCCTGGACTATTTTATTCGCAAGACGGTTTACGATCAGAACGTCATCGAGTTGAGCACCCCGTGGGAGTATTTGCAGAAGAATCCGACCCAGCAGGTCGCTACGCCCAGCGCCTCCAGTTGGGGCGAAGAGGGCTATTGGAAAGTCTGGCTCAATGACAAGAACGAATGGATTTATCCCCACCTCCATGTAGCCCAGGAACGGATGACCACCCTGGTGGAAAAAAATCCCGTGCCGGGCGAGTTGCAGACGCGCGCACTTCGGCAAGCGGGGCGGGAGCTGTTGTTGGCGCAATCCAGCGATTGGCCGTTCATCCTGCGCACGGGCACCAGCCCGGACTACGCGCGCCAGCGTGTCAAAACGCATCTGCTCCGCTTCATCTCACTGCATGAGCAACTCGCCAGTACGAAGATAGATGAACCGTGGCTCAAGCGTGTCGAGTCCCTGGACAATATTTTTCCAGACATCGATTATCGCTACTGGGCGCGCGTGCGAACCAAATCTCCCTGATCGAATGGCCAGCACCCGGCTTCAAAAAGGTTTGCGCGCGACCTTCGTCGGGTTGACGGTCAATGCCCTTCTCGCGATTATAAAACTGGCGGCCGGACTCGTTGGGCATTCCAACGCGTTAGTAGCAGATGCTGTCGAATCGATCGCCGATATCCTGAGTTCTCTCGTCGTCTGGCGCGCCCTGGTGGTCGCATCAGCGCCGGCTGATGCCGACCATCCTTACGGCCACGGAAAAGCCGAGCCGCTGGCCGCCGCGACCGACCATCGTCACCGCCTGCGCGCCGGCGCCGGCAATGCTCACGGTCTTGCCGTCCTTGACGGCCGATCCCTGGCTGAAGTCGATCGTGCCGAAGTTGTCGAGCGGAATCTGGCGGCCACGGGCCGCACTCGGCGCTTCCTGAATCCACTCCGCAGACGACATCGAC
>Ga0137394_10001177_pt1 | contig 18885 bp, 10 predicted proteins | sample czobulk116metaG_FD_108278 | JGI IMG/M metagenome (GOLD analysis project Ga0137394, IMG submission 108278) | Vadose zone soil microbial communities from Angelo Coast Range Reserve, California, USA - czobulk1.16 metaG | ecosystem: Environmental > Terrestrial > Soil > Vadose zone | place: USA...
AATTACACGTGGGCGCACTGCATAGACGACGGCCAGCAAACCCTTTTCCAGAATGGTGGGTCGCAGCTTCCGGAACGCCGCCGCGCGAATCGCGGAAATTGCGACTCAGATCGCCGCCACAATTTCAACCTGTCAACGGTATACAGCACTCCGCAGTTCGCAAACGCGACACTACGCACCCTGGCAACCGGCTGGAAGATTGGCGGTATTCTACGCGTGGTTTCGGGGAGCTATCTGAATGTCACGTCCGGTCTGGATCAGGCATTGACGGGCATCGCGGGCGAGCAGCGCCCCAACCAGGTGCTTGCCGATCCCTTGAACGCCGACAAGAGCGGCGATCTATGGATTAATCCGGCGGCATTCGCACAGCCGGCCCTGGGAACCTACGGGAACCTGGGCTCGCGCAACATTCCTGGCCCTGGAAGTATTGTGATCAACACGAACCTCACACGAACATTCCAGATTCGCGAGAAACAGTCCCTGGAATTCAGGGTGGAATCGTTCAATCTGCCGAACCATGTGAACCCGATCAATCCGAACACGGTTCTGTCGAATAATACTTTCGGCAAAATCCTGAACGCAAATGATCCGCGAATCATGCAGATGGCGTTGAAGTACGTGTTCTAGAAAGCGGAGACATCGACAGCTTCTGTTTCGCCTGGCAAGGACTGGGCCTCAAGCCTGCCATTCCGTCGCGAATCATCGCTGGAACTGCATTCGGGGAGTTTCCCATTTGAAGCAGCGGCGAGATCGATACAGATGATGAATCGCGAAGCGAACCCGGCGAGTGATTCCCGCAGGTTTCAAATTAATCGCTAATTAGTACCGGTCGCGTCGGCCACCGCCACCGCCCCGTTGGCCGCCACCGCCGAAATCTTTTTTGACCATTGGTTTAGCTTCATTGACGGTCAGGGCTCGGCCACCGAGCTGGGACCCATTCAACTGAGCGATCGCCTTGTCGGCCTCTTCTTCGCCCATGACTACGAAACCGAAGCCCTTAGAACGACCGGTATCTCGATCGGTGATGATCTGAACCGATTCGACAGCTCCAAACTGCTCAAACGCGGAAGTGATATCGCTTTCCGTCGTTTGGAAAGACAGATTGCCAACAAACAATTTCTTCGACATATATTTACCCAATCTGTAAGGAACTTCTGGAACTTGGCGGCGGGATTGAAGATCAATCGACGACCGGTCAGGACAGGAGCTTCCGAACATTTTTGAATTTTAGCGAGTTAAATATCGCTCTTTTAACGATACCCTGAGAATCACAATTGTCAACCGCCACGGTTTGGCCGAAGCGTACCAGTCATTACCTGATGCTTAACCGACCCGCAGTTGCGTGAGCGATGCAACGGCACCGGCCCGCCCGATGTCCGGCGAGATGGTCAATTCCAATACGGCCACGTTGGAAAGTTCAACGCGGTAGTCCTCCAACTCTCTTACGGTGTTAGGTGGGCTGAAATTCCATTGCTGCCGGACAATTTCGCGATAAGGTGCGCCAGCTGCGGACGACCACCGGAGGACGAATTCCTGCGTTCGTGCGACTTCATGTTCGTCGAATATCAGCAAAATGCGCGTGAGGCGTTGCGGTTCGTTGAACAAGAGCCGGATCGTTTGATTACCAGATCCGGACGCACGCCAGCCGCCCTGTTCGCCGAGCAGGATTGCGCGCTCGATGGGATGCGACTCCGCCTCGGATGTCACCTCGACGTCTACCAGCGCTGTGAGATCAAGCCAATGCGCATTTCCGCCTTCAGTTGTCGGATCGGGAACAATGATGCGTTTCCTCATCGGGTACTACCTCTTTTGTAGGTGGCAATTGCCCGCATTTGGATGCAACTGACGTATCAATAGTCTACTAATCTCCAGCAGTTCCGTTCCAGAAAAGATGCCTCCGCCGTGTGGAAAAATGTTTCAGAAAGGCGAAGTCGACACGTACGGAGCATCAGGAGCGCAGCAAGTGCTCTACTCGATCGAATTCCGGCGCTCTTGCATGGCTATCATAGCTGATCTTAAGTCGCCGCATCACACGATCGAAGGTTTGCGTTTGTGCCACTCGGTGGCCTGCTCATACGCGTGAGCGACTCGCAGCACGACGGCGTCAGCTCCCGATGGCGCACTAATCTGCAGCCCAATCGGAATGCCTGAGGCAGTGAAGCCGCAGGGGACCGAAATGGTTGGCCAGCCATAAACGTTGAATGGAGATGTGTTCTGGATGTTTCGGGCTACGAACTCGGGCGAGCCATTTCGGTCGGAGCCGAATTCGGCGATGGCCGGCGGATTGATCGGACAGGTTGGCGTCACGATCACGTCCGCCATTCGAAACACCTGACCGATGCTGCGACGCACTTTATCGAGTTCCTGCCGCGCATGAATATAGGCCTCTGTGCCGACATTGGCGCCGGCGCGTAGTCGCGCGAGGGTCTCGGGCTGGTAGAGTTCCGGGTTTTTCGCGATGAACTCGGCGTGATACGCGTATGCTTCGGCTGCGCGCACTGTTGCGCGCAATTCCTCTTGATTGCGCGCGGATATCTCGACCTCCCTGATTGTGCCCATCAGCTTTTCCAGGACAGAAAGCGCGCGGTTGACGGCTGTCTCGATCTCCGAATCCAATCGCTCAAAAAAGAAATCACGCGCAACGGCGAGACGTACGGGCGACCGGAGGCGAAGCGCGGCTGCATAATTCGGCACATCCATACGCACACTCGTCGTCTCCAGCGGGTCGTAGCCGGCCATAGCTTGCAACAGAAAAGCGGTGTCGGCCACAGTGCGCGTCATTGGCCCGACGTGATCGAGCGACCATGAGAGTGGAATCACGCCGCGTGTGCTGACGAGGCCATACGTCGGCTTGAGCCCGACGAGCCCACAGTACGCTGCAGGATTTCTGATCGAGCCCGCCGTGTCGGACCCCAGTGCTCCAAAACACAAGCCGGCCGCAACTGCAGCGGCCGATCCACCGGATGAGCCGCCGGCGATATGATCGAGCTTCCATGGATTGTGGACGCTGCCGAAATAGGTAACCAGAGAACTACCGCCAAACGCGAACTCGTGCATATTGGTCTTGCCCACAAGCACAGTTCCGGCGAGCTTCAGCTTGCGTATCGCTTCCGCATCCTGAGCAGGTACGCGATCCTTGAATAGAGCACTACCTGCCGTTGTCCTGACCGCTGCCGTGTCAAAAAGGTCCTTCACGGCAATCGGAACGCCGTGAAGCGGTCCGCGCCATTTCTTCTGTTGGATCTCCGCCTCCGCTTCCCTGGCAGACTTCATCGCTGCATCCGACGTGACGGTGATAAATGCATTCAATGCTGGATTGAGCTTTTCGATGCGTTCGAGAATTGTGCGCGTGATTTCAACAGGCGAGATTTTTCGAGTGCGAATGAGTTCGCTTAATTCTGCAATCGACATAAAGACGGCATCGGGTACTCGAGCGCTTCCCTGCGCAGCAGAGCCGAGCCGGATGGCCCCGCCGATACCAGCCTGAAGAAATTCGCGACGAGACATGTCCATGGCAATTGTAAGATTTGCTTCTTTACTTCCCGCCGACTACGGCGATGCCTTGCACTTCCACCATGAGACCGGGAACCGCGAGGCCGCTGACGGTAATCAGAGCGCTCGCGGGAAAGCACTCCTTGAAGATCTCCTTGCGGAGCTGCACGAAGCGGTCGCCGAGCCGGGCGTCGGTGATGAACACCGTCATCGTCACCATGTCCTTGAGGCTGCCGCCGCGGGCCTTCAGCGTCTGGTCGAGCGAAGCAAAGACTTGACGTACCTGGGTATCAAAGTCCGGCGACGGAGGCAGCGAGGCCGTCTGCCCACCGAGCCAGACAGTCTTGCCACCTTCGGTGATCACGGCGCGCGAGAACGCCCGCTCCTGTGCCCGCGCATCGGGTGCGTAGCACTCCTTAGCGTCGAGCGGCGCCGCCCACAAAGCGACGCACAATCCCGCTGCGATTCCGATATAACGCGTAACGTGTCCTATCGTCATGGCTCGCTCCTTTGTGCGCTTACAATACTATGAGGCTGGCGCGATCTCAACCTGCTCTGCGAGCCGCCAATCGCTCATGACGCTTTGTGGCGAGATGGGGGAAACCCGGTAGCCGCGGAGTTTTATCGCCACCAGATTGCGCAAGCTGAACAGCCCAGACAACCGGAGACGACCGCAAGTTCGAATCCCGGTTCCGGCGCCTGGGTGATCGGTGTCGCGCTCACAAGCGACCGCAAATCGATCAAGCTGTATAACGGCCGCGGGACGTACAACGAGGCGGAGTTCATTGCTATTCTTGCGGCCGTCCGGCAGGTCCGCCGTTAATCCGGATTATTCATAAATTCCGCTAAAGGGTGGCAGTATTGCGATTACTGATTCCCCTCCTTGAAAAGGAGGGGTGGCCGCGCCATTAATAAATGCTGCGAAGCCACCGCTCATGGCGCGGACGGGGTGGTCAAATTTCCTGAAACATTCATCGGTCCTGACCACCCCGTCTGCGCCACTTCGGAACGGGTTCTTTATTCTTTATGGCGCAGCCACCCCTCCTGTTCCAGGAGGGGAATCCGTTGCTCGAACCTGCCACGATCTTCTCGTCGGGTTCGTCGGATTTCATGGCTCCCATTGTAAACGTGTTTGTGATCTGTGTTATGGTGTCGCGGCATGCCATATGAAAGCAACGCTTAGAATTGCCGAATTCATTACGGCTGCAAAACCTCCCGTCGAGGCCCGACAACGCGCGGCCATCGCTTTGTGCGACACCGTCGGCGTCATTCTCGCCGGGGCTCCGGAACCCACAGCGAACATCATTCGTCGAACCGTAGTCGCAGAGAGCCAGGGCAACTGCCGCGTGCTCGGCACGGCCGAGCGGGCAGGCCCAGGCGACGCGGCTCTCGCAAACGGCGTCGCCGCTCACGCGCACGACTATGACGACATGTGTTTCGTCTCTATGGCGCATCCCAGTTGCGCGCTCGTTCCCTCGATCCTCGCTGCCGGCGAACTCACCGGTGCGTCAGGGTCCGCCGTACTCGATGCGTATATCGCCGGCTTCGAAGTCGAGTGCCGGCTTGGACTCGTCATGAATCCGCGTCACTACCATGAGCGCGGCTGGCACTGCACTTCATCCATTGGAACTCTAGGAGCGGCAGCGGCGGCGGCTCGACTTCTCAAACTCGACGCGCCGTCCACGCTTCATGCGCTGGGGATAGCGGCCTCGCTGGCATGCGGTCTCAAGGAAAATATGGGAAGCATGGTGAAGCCGCTCCACGCCGGGATGGCCGCACGCAATGGCGTGACAGCGGCCCGGCTCGCGAAGGGTGGCTTCACTGCGAGTGAGCAGAGTATCGACGGCCCGCAAGGTTACCTCGCGGCAATGGACAGCCAGAAGCCGCCGTCGGCTCTCGCGGAGTGCGTGGCCGATCTTGCATCGCGTTGGGAAATCCTGGATACCGGAGTCACGGTGAAGCTCTATCCATCCTGCGCCGCGACCCATCCACCGCTCGATGCGTTGCTCGCCCTGAAGCGCCGGCACAACATCACGGCGGAGGATATCGCCGCCATCGACGTCGAAGTGGACTCCATGACGCCCCGGCTTCTCATCCACAGCCGGCCTTCCACGGCACTCGAAGCGAAATTCAGCATGCCCTTCTGCGCGGCATCCGCAATCGTGTTCGGCCATCCGACACTCGAAACCTTCGACGTGGAGAAGATTCGCGACCCCCTCGTTCAAAAGCTTCTTCCCCTTGTCACCATGCGGGCAAATCCTGACTTCGATGGTGCAGCGCACTTATCGCAGGCGAATGTCACGATTCGGCTCAAGGACGGCCGCACGATCGCGCAACGCGCTGATGGCGCTCGCGGATATCCCGGCCGATTATCCGACGATGAACTGAACACAAAGTTTCTCGCCTGCGCTCAGCGATCCTTGACGCATGCGGCAGCCATTCAAGTGCGCGATGTACTTCGCACGATCGAGACCGCGCCGAACATCGCGGTTTTGACTGAGCTCTGCTCCATTGGTAATCGTCCGGTAGAAACCGCACAGAGATAGGAGTGCATCCGTGGCTTTTCTCTTGATGTTCTCGCTGCAATGTCTCTTCCCGATATTCGATTCGTCGAGAGCCGACGAGTTTCTCGGCCTTTCCATCGTGAACCGTGACAATCAACCTCGCGAATTCACTGTGACTGCAACCGGGCCGGAGGGTACGAACGCGCAGACCGGCCGGGTGTCGATTCCTGCTGGAGGCCAGCGCGCTCAGCTAATTAACGAAATCCTGGGAACGCCGAGACGCCCGGCCTCGGGCTGGATACGCATCGACTCGCCGGCGACAGGATGTACGAGCTTTTTGGCAAGCGGTAATGACAGCATGCTGGATAGCGCCGACGCGCCGGCCATCACCAGCACGACGATTCTCATTCCTGATGTAGCGATATTCACGGGCTTCGTTGAATTGAACTACATCGACACGTATCTCGCCATCGTGAATTCAGGCAGCAGTTCGGCCACTGTCACGGCACGTTTGTTCGGCCTGGATGGCGCCATGCCGGGCAGCACAGTCATTACGGTGCCGGCAGGCGGAAGCAGAACACTGGCAGTATCTGAGGCGTTCCGAGAAGTTCTGCCGGATAACCGGCTGGGCGGGAGAGTCTTCCAAGGTTATGTGCGGCTGAATTCGAATGTCCAGATTGCGGCCTGGGGGCGGATCGAAACGCCACTTTCCCGAAAGCTGGCGCGCGGCCGGACACTGGAAGAAATTCGTTCGACGACGCTGGCGGTTATCCCACATTTCGCGATTGGCGCTGGATACGAATCCATACTGAATCTGGTGAATCCAACCGCGGGGCCACTGATTCTGGAGCTGACGGCAATGGACAACCGCGGAAATTTGATGGGAGAGGCTGCGCGAGTGACACTCGCCGCGGGACAGGTCCGACGATCACCTGTCGGTGAACTCTTCAGGATCGACAATCGCACTTCGCCTCAAACGCTGATTTCAGGGTATATCCGGATTCGCGAACCTCAAGGCGGATCGATTCAGGTCGCTGGGGACATCGAGGTTTTCACGTACGCCTTCGACTCCATCGGCTCATCCGTGCTTTATCCGATCAGCGACACAGCAGCGACGGACTGGATCATCCCGTTTGTCAGCAACTCGAGCGTCTACTTTAGCGGCTACGCGATCGCGAATCCGAACGAAATGCTCACAGTTCAGACGGACGTTCAGGTGGAGGTGCTGAATTCCGCGGGAACTGTCATCGACAGAAGCACCATCTCACTTTCGCCGCGCAGCCGGCAAGCGTCGGTCGTCGCAGCAGACGTTCAGAGCGGTTACCTGCGTTTCACGTCCAATCTGCCGATTCATATTGTGGGCGCCATCGGGACGCGTAACGGACGCCTTCTGGATCAATTGCCGGCGCTCCGCTAGACTTTCCTTTTTTCTTTTGATCTTTTCTGTTCGTTTGCCTGTCAATATACGTAGCGCGTGATTGTTAAGGTGGGGTAGAGCCTATGCCTATGTTACGTATCCAGATCAACTGTTTCGCCGCCGTGGCCGTCTTTCTCGTGTTGTGGAGCGCCGCCTGCAGCGGGCGGGCGATAGAGACGAATTCAGTGACGGAGCCGCAATCCGAGATGGTATTGACTTGGGGCCGCTACGGTGGATTCGCTGGTTTTTGCGACGAGATGCAAGTGTCGGTGAGTGGAGAAGTGCGCATTCAGTCCTGCCGGCCGAAAGCCGAAAAGGTTGGAAAGCTCTCAAACGACGATTTGAGGCGTCTTGCGGAGTGGCGCAAGTCGTTCGGCTCTGTCGCAATCGATTCCAAAGATGGCGCGGTGGCCGACGGCATGAGTGTGATGCTGACCTTGAAGGGAACCGGCCGCGGTCAACCTACCGATACGCAGCGGCGGGAAATCCTGGAGTGGGCAGAAAGAGTCTACAGCCGCACGAAGGCTTGATACCGCCCAGCCCACCAGAAAAAAGGTGACGGTGGCGTTTGCCGTCAAGCGAACGCCACCGTCGAGTGCTCGTCTGCAGTATTGCGATTACTGATTCCCCTCCTTGAAAAGGAGGGGTGGACGCGCCATTAATAAAATGCTGCGAAGCCACCGCCGATGGCGCGGACGGGGTGGTCAGGTTCGCGTAAACATTCATCGGTCCTGACCACCCCGTCTGCTCCGCTTCGGAAGGGATTCTTTTTCTTTATGTCGCAGCCACCCCTCCTGTTCCAGGAGGGGAATCCGTTGCTCGAACCCGACCGGTACCGATTTCACTGTTACGCGGTAAAACCGCCGGACTAGTTCGGCGCGCCGACGAAGTCCCAGGCGGCTCTGGTTTGGTTGAACTCGTTGCTGCCCGCTCCGTAAAGAGAGCTGGCTGCCCATTGCGTACACCGTCGTGTCCAGGCGAATCCGTCCGACGAAATCATGCAGTCGCGGAGCGCCTTGTAGAAGATCTGTGTGGCTTTATCGGCTCCGATTCCAGTTACGGCTCCCGGCCAGCCTTTGGACAACGAATAGAATGCGAAGTTCGAGATTGAGGAGTTGGTATGGACGCCACAATTGTCGTTAAAGATATTGGGCGTGCACGGATCGGGGTAGACGCGTTGCGAATAGTGCCATGGGTATCCGTTCCGCCACGGCTCGTTCATGTACCGCATCGAGTCGCCTGCGGTACCCGGTGTGTATGATTCGTCACCGATCTTCCAGGTTGTGCAGTTACCGGCCAAATTGCAATTGGAAGTAAATGCGTTTCCGGACTCGCCTCTCCAATATCGCTCGGTCATCGCGCCCATGATGTCGGAGAACGACTCGTTTATCGCCCCAGGCTCATTTCTGTAGACGAGATTGGCAGTGTACTGCGTCACGCCGTGCTGCCATTCGTGACCGACGATGTCGAGCGACGCAAACGAGCTGAACGCGGTCCCGTCTCCGTCTCCCAGGTTCATCGTACCGGTAGGCGGATCCCAAAACGCGTTGTTATAGTTGGACCCATAATGGTTGCGCGCGGTGATCAACGTGCCCCCGCTCACCGAGGTGTAATATCTTGGTCCTCTCGCCCCGTCGACGAAGTCACGCCCCAGAACCCAATACATGAAACTCAAGGTCTGGACGGTGGTCGTATATGTGTCCGCGTTGGTCGTGTTCCGCTGATCCGTGCTGGCGTGGCCAAAAATGTGGTTTCCGATATTTAGAGTGGGACTCCAGGCCTGGTAGGTGGTGTTGGTGGTATCAGAATTGTCATAGACACCTATCGACAGGCTATTGTCGTTGACGACATAACCCCCAAAGGCGGCATCCAGAGTAATCCCTTGATCGCCTTGATAGAGAGTATGTCCCGTTCCGCCGAAGATGCCGGACTGCAGGTTGTTGTAGGCTTCCAGGACCTTGCCGTCCTGATCCACCCATGCTTCCATGAGGACGGGCCCGTTCACGGCGTTTTCCCTTGTCGATACGTGCCAGGCCAGCTTCCGCTTGCCCCTGCCCTCGCCAGGGTGGATTTCCAGTGTTGCCTCGTCATTAAAAGCGACAGGGTCCTTGACCCGCATTTTTTTATCTGGCGTATCCTTCGAACTGACATTCCCCGCAAGGCCTCCCAGCGCGTCAACGTCGTTTTTCGCTAACAGCTTGACGATTGAAATTGCTCTCTGCCTGCTGAGCTTCGGGTTGATATCGACGACTTGAATATCATCGACATATTCTGCGTGCACCGAAGCGGGATCCGGCTGGCTTTGGCCATCCGCCAGTTCCAGCGTCATGTTGCCGTTGCGAACCTTAAGGCCCTTGTACACTTGCGAAAGCCGGTAGTGGGTGAGGCCCTTTCCCCTGGTGATGATCGACCCTTTGTGAGTCCATTCATTCTTCGGATCCTTCAAGCGCGTTCTGGCAATCGGGCCCGCTGGGCCCTGTGATGTGCTAATCGAGTCGATTGAACCCATCAACAGATCAAATGCGGCATCCTTTTCGGATTCTGTTAAAACGCGATCCTGCGCTGTAATTGTCGGATCCAGCGGACTACGCGGGATCGCATTACCTTGACCATTGTTCACTGCGGGGTAGTTCAGTACCGCGATCACCGCAATCAAAATCACGAGGGCTCCCCGGACGCCTACTCGATATTTCAACATTGACACTTGTGTGCTCCTTTTCCTCGGTTGAGAGCTGCCTTCATGTCAGGTCAGCGTGCTCAGCTGATTCAACCGCCGTTGTTCGGCCGATTTTGGGTTGCAGCGAAGCACAGGTTTTGCCAACACATCTTCAAGGTGGGCTGTCTCGGGGGATACAGGCGAGGACGAGTCACTAAATGACCTGAATTCAATAGCGACCGGTGAACCCGAAATTAAATGATTAAGTCCGCGAGCAGAGATATGCGGGCGTCAACGAACGCTCCGACGTCTGTCGTCGCCCGGAATCTAATTGAAACAGATAGCGCGCCGGCTTTTCAGATAGAGATGCGGGTCGCGGCGCGAGGCAGGAGCAGGCCCGTGTGTTGTGCTTCTGCCCCGTGCCCGCCCCTGCTGTTGACTTCGCCGCGCAAAAATCAAAACAGGAACTTCAGCGCGAACTGGATTTGCCGCGAGGTGGTTGCCGTGCGGTCTATGACACCCCCAGAGGAGCTGTAGTTGTTGCCCTGGAAAACGACCTCATTCGGGAACGCAAAGTTGGGGTGGTTGAGAACATTGAACGCCTCGGTGCGGAACTGCAACCTCAAATCCTCATTGATTCTCATATTCTTGAACAACGACGTATCGAGTGAGAACAGGCCCGGACCACGGAGCGATCCGCGCGACACGTTTCCGAAGGTCCCCTGAGTCGGGAGCACGAAGGCTCTCCGATCGAACCACTGATCGGGTTGTCCTAAAATCACCGGTCCCTTGAAATCCGGGTTCCAGTTGGGTGTGTCGGATTGATTGGCGTCGCCGGTGCCGGAAGTATTGGAGCCAACCAGAGGCGTGAAGGGGAACCCGCCCTGAACGTTGACGATCCCATTCCACTGCCAGCCGCCGATCAGCTTCTCCATAACACCGGCAGCGCCGCTTCCGAAGCGCTGCCCGCTTCCAAACGGCAACTGATAGCTGAAGTTCGTGTTGAACTGGTGGAGGAGGCTGTAGGACGCCACCCCGCGGTTCAGGTTGCGATAATAGGGACTAAAAAGATTCGGTGGCTCATTTCCCGCGGAAGGCGCCAGGATCGCGGAATTCATATCCATCGCTTTTCCGTAGGTGTAATTCGATTTGAACGTAAGCCCACGGGTGGTGCGCTTGATCAGCGAGACAACCAGCGAATGGTAACTGCTGGTACCCTGATCGAACCATTGTGTGCCGTTGCCGACGTACGGATTCGGACGCGTACCCGGCGGGATGTACAACGCGCCCTTTGGCACTAATCCCCTTTGACTGACTGGGACAGGCGAGCCACCCGTCGTCGTGCCGCCGCTGACGCATCCTTGCGCGTCCTGGCATACCAGGGACTGCGGCGTATTGGCATTCATCGAAAGCGGAGTGTGGTAGGACTGGCTGCCGACATACCCTGCCGAAAGCATGAGGTTTCTCGTGATCTCGCGTTCCACCGTCAGGCTCCATTGCTGGATCGTGGGTGTGAACAGTTCCGGATCGACACCGCCGGGGCTATAGATCGCGCAGGGTTGAGGTACCGACGGGCCGCACGTCGGCGGCAGAGCTACGTTCTTCTGGAGCGGAAGGAGAGAGAGCAACGAGCCCGACAACTGCTCGCGGGCATTATACGGTGGGTTCGCGTAGGTCCGGTTGGCGAGGCTGTCCTGCAGATCGTTGTGGATTCCGAAGCCGGCTCGCACCGACCAGCTTCCCGTGCCCGTCGGATCCCAGGCCAAACCCACGCGCGGCTGCAATAACAGCTTGGCATGGTTCACAGTAAGGCATGATTTGCCCATTGCCGGTTCTGTCGAGATCACGAAGTTTTTGTCAAACACATAGTTGGAACAGCGGCCCGCCACTTCGTTCCACCCATCCGTCATCTCGTGCCGCAATCCCAGACGGAAGGTGAGGTTCGAACGGAGCTTCATTTCATCCTGGAAATACCAGGCTCCTTCGGTCTGCCGGTAGCCTATCGGAAGCGGATTCCGGTTCAGGTTGAACTGACTCGGGACGTCCTGAAGAAATGTCAGCATGGTCGAATAGCTGACGCCGCCGGCCGAAAACTGGGCGGCCCCAAATTGATTTTGGTGTATCCGCTGCACCCAACCGCCTGCGCTGAAGGAGTGCCCGCCGCGAGTGAAGTGCAGGTCATCGGATAAGGTGTAGTACTCTCGGACACCGCGTATGGGATTGTTGCCGGGCGCCGGCGTGACGGAGGCCGGGGCGACGGTGGTCGCGCCACCTCCGATGACAATCGAGCCGGGATTACCCCCGGGAAGCCATACCAGGCTCGCAGGGACCGAACCTCCTGTACCGTTGGGGGCGGTTACCTGGCGGCCTATCGGCCGAGACCACCCCAGGGTCGCGGAATTGACGACCGTGGGGGAGAAAACATGCGTTTCCGTCAAGCCCAGTGTTTGGGCGCGCAGTGGAACGAACTGCGTGTAATACGAGTCCGCCTGCGGCGAGTTCCTTTGCCCATCGCTAATCGTATAGTTTGCGAACAAAGAATCTTTGTTGGAGGCGGTGTAGTCGAAGCGGTACAGCATAAAATTTTCCCAAATCGACTGCACACCGTTGTTGTAATTGTAGGCAGTTCCGCTAGGCAGGCCGTCGATGAGGACCTCCGGACCATTCGGCACCGGCCAGAAAGCGTTCGCATACGGCAGCATGCCCTGCTTCAGATTTGGAACTGGGACGAATGCACTGCGGTCCGGGCAGGCGGCGCTTGCCGCTGAACCAGGATAGGCGAGATAGCACGGCAACAAACCCTGGCGTGACTGCGGATCCGGCACAATCGCGCGGTTGCTCTGCGCCAGGCGTTGCCGGAATCCTTCATAGTTTCCGAACACGAACAGTTTGTCCTTCTTGAGCGGACCTCCCAACGCTCCTCCGAACTGATTCCGTTTGAACGGACCCTTGGTGATCTCGAAGAAGTTCCTGGCATCCAGAGCGCTGTTGCGCAGATACTCGAAGACGTCGCCATGCCACTGGTTCGTTCCTGAGGAGGTCACAATGGTGACCTGCCCTCCGGCCCGTTTCCCATACTCGGCGCCATAGGTGTGCTCGAGGACGTTGTATTCCCGCACCGCTTCCACCCCCAGCAACTGCGAGCTGGCCCCGGACGGCGTAATGAACTGGCCGGTCGCGTTCGCACCGACCCAGTCGACTCCGTTGATCATGAATCGGTTGGTTTCCTGCCGCTTGCCCGCCACCGAGAAAGCGGGAAAGCCGCCGCCCCCTCCCATATTCGACGTATTGTTGATGACGCCTGTGTTGAGCGTCAGAAGCTGATCGAAGCTGCGGCCGTTCAGCGGCAAGTCCTTGACCTGCTGCTCGGTGATCAGCCCTGAGGTCGAGCTCAGCGTGGTGTTCACGAGAGCGACTTCCTCCGTTACCGTTACCTGCTCTGCAACCGCTCCCACGTCCAGCGTTAGATCCACAACGGCTTCCTGAGCCACCGACAGGTTGATGCCCTTCCGTATCCCCTGCTTGAAGCCCGATTTTTCTGCGGTCATTTCATATGGCCCTACCGGAAGCGACGGCATTCTGTAACCGCCGTTCTCCGTCGTATCCACCGTGCGCGTCAACCCGCTCTCGGTATGCTTGGCGGAAACGGTCACTCCCGGTACCACTCCGCCCGTCGCGTCCCGCACGATGCCCGAGATAGTGGCCGAAGAACCTTGAGCAATAACCAGGCAACTCCCCAATACGGTCAATCCAACAGTCACTGCTCCCCATTTGACCAGCGCGTGCAATCCCGTACGTGTCCTGCTTAACATAGTCCCTCCTTTTTGAATTGATTGGGACTGACTTAGAGGAGACACGGGCACCGGCTGGATTCCGGCTGCTGTGAAGAATCATCGTGGCAAGCTTTCAGGCCTTGTCATCGCTCACAGCACGACAGATCCGGCGTTGTCTGCTGGCTCTTTCTCAGTCGGCCCCACCGCTCGCAGAAAACTCGTACGTTGAATACGGACTCGCCTCCAATTGGAAACTCAGGCGCATAACTTCCGCTTCAAAATTGCAATGTATGGAGAGAAATGATACCGATTAGCTACTCCGGTTCCGCGAGTTTGTCAAGAAGTGTTCAGGCGGGTGATGGCGAAGATGTTCACTCTGTCCTCCATGCGACCTTCCGTCAGAGGAAAAGAACCGTTTCATTCCGTTGTGGCGTCACGCTCCGATGTGAACTCTATTTAGATATATGAACACTATTGTTAATGTTGACACGGAGGTCATTCGGTGATGTCATGGCCCCCGCCCAATCCTGAAAAACTTTAAGACAAACAGCCCGCCAGGAATGCGGACCTCAAGGGAACGTTTTAGTGGGAAGAATTCCCCATGTATCCCAACATTCGAGGGGATCCACGTGAGAAAGCTTCCAGTCGCGTCAACGGTATTTTCTCTGATTCTGGCTGTCCTTGCTGTCGAGGCCTTCGGTCAATCCAGTAACGCCACCGTGAGCGGGACCGTCACGGACTCCACGGGCGCCGTGCTGCCCGGCGTATCCGTTACGGCCACGAACAATGGCACAGGCGTCGTCACGTCGGTGTTGAGCAACGAAGCCGGAGTGTACAATTTTGCCAGCCTCCTGCCGGGCGTCTACACGGTGAAGGCAGAGCTGCCCGGCTTTCAAACTCACACTTACACCGGTGTTCAACTCGGGAATGCGGCGCAGGTGCGATTCAACTTCTCGCTGCAGGTTGCCGGCCAGACGGAGGCGGTAGAAGTCACGATTACCGCAGACACGCTGCTGGCGACGTCGAGTTCGTCGGTTGGCAGTGTACTTCCCGAATCGAAGGTACGCGACCTGCCGCTGACGAGCAACAATGTGCTGGATCTGACTCAGGTCATGGCCGGTGTCTACACGACAGTCAGTCCGGTATTCGGAGCCAACGAGACCAAGTTTGCGGGCGTCAGCGCCCGGGACGTGAACGTGCAGCGCGACGGCATCTCGGCGAAAGGTCCGCGGTGGCCGACCGGTCTCGATGCGGCAACGGAAATGAATCCTGACCTGATTGGTGAAGTCAAGATGATCCTCGCTCCCGTCGATGCGGAAATGGGCCGCGGCAGCGGGCAGGTTCAGATTCAAACGCGATCGGGCACGAACCAGTTCCATGGTGCCGGTGTGTGGAGCGCCAAGAACTCCGCTTTGGATGCCAACGTTTGGGAGAACAATCGCACGATCAACCCATTTACCGGTCAATCGGCGGTCCGGCCCTGGAGAAACTTCGAGCAGGCGACGGCGCACGTTGGCGGACCCATCGTTCGAAACAAGACGCACTTCTTCGTACTGTTTGACAAGAAGTGGGCTCATACGAAAACCGAAGTCAATCCGATTGTGCTCACACCGTGCGCTCAACGCGGCATCTTTCGTTATTACGACAATTGGAATAATGGAAACGTCCTGTCGGCGACGACGGCGACAAGCACGACTCCGACAATTGCTGTAGTCGACGGCGCAGGCAATCCGAAACCGCCGGCCACAAATCCGAACAGTACTCCTCATAATGGCATCCTGCGCTACGCCAGTGTATTCGGTCCCTTGCTGAATACTCCCACGCGGCCCGACTGTTCCGATGCGGTCATGCAGCAGGGCAGTCCCTGGGATTCGTATCGGACACGGTATGATCCGACCGGTTACGTTCAGAATGTCTTGTTCAAGTACATGCCCGGCGCGAACAGCTATGACGTTGGCGATGGTCTGAACACCGCAGGTTCCCGCTGGAATCGGAGCTTACATGGCGCGACGAACTTATTCGGCATCGGCCAGTACCCGGAATTCCGGCAGATCAATGCCAAGATCGATCACTACTTCAACACGCGTCATAAAATTAGCGGAACCTGGAGCTATGAATCCAACTATGCGGACGGTTACACGTCGCTTTGGCCCAATACGTGGATCGGTCAGAACTGGGTGAAGCCGCAGGTTCTGTCCGTGAATTTCACATCCACACTCTCGTCCACAGTTGTGAACGAAGTTCGCTTCGGAATGGTTCGAACCGGCGTCAACCAGATTGGACCGCTGCATCACGAGAAGAACGATGAGCTCCGGAAACTTCTTCCCAAGGCCGGCGGAGTGCTATGGGCACCGTATTTGGGAGCCGGAACGGGCGACTCCGCGGTCAACTTTCAGTTCTCACATATCATCGGCGGCACGAATTTTGCTCCCGCCATAACCCAGCGCGATCAAAGCCCACGTAAGAGCTATGGCGACACAATCAGTTGGACCAGAGGCAAGCACACATTCAAGACGGGCGCCGAGTACCGAATCACGAGTTCGAAAAGTACATGGACTGGGAATGCGGGCACAGGCGGCGCATTTAACAACGTCGACACCGTTCCGGGCGTCCACGGCGGAGAGACGCAACTCAGCCCTGTGGCAGGGATCAACAGCCGCAATATGGCGGGACTGGCAGGCACCGCCACCACGGGAAATCAGGACCGGATGGAGAACCTGCTGGTTCTGCTGTCTGGATCGGTGGGCCGTGTCGGCCAATTCCGTTTCATCAACCGTCCGGACCAGGCCCAGAAGGAATGGAACGATCCCGGCAAGGAGCCGCTCAAGATTCGCGACATTCAGCAGAACGAATGGGCTGCTTTCTTTAAGGACGATTGGAAAGTCACCAACCGTTTGACGCTCAATGTCGGGATGCGGTGGGATTACTACAGTCCGCCATGGGAAAAGAGCGGATTGACCGCGACGTTACGCGGCACCGGCAATGCGCTGTTTGGAATTTCCGGACGCAGCTTCGGCGATTGGATGCAGCCAGGAACCCGCGGAGAGTCAAGCGAACTGATTTTTGTCGGGCCGAATACTCCAAACCCCGGCTTGATGGTCTATCCGCGGGACCTCAATAACTTCGGCCCGGCCCTGGGATTCGCGCTGAACCTGAATGACCGGACCACGATCCGCGGCGGGTATCAGATCCAGTACGTCGGAGGCGACGACCTCACGACGACCGAAGGCATTATCGGCAATCCACCGGGCAGCATCTTTTTTTCGAGCTACGTTGGGGATACCAATAATCCGTATCTCGATCTCACCAGTATCAAATCAGAAACTTTCCCTGTTAAACCTCCGACGTTACCGGTGCAGCAGTTGCTCGTCACGGATCGCACCCAAAACATCACGGCTTACGATGCGAACTACATCAATCCGTACATTCAAAACCTGACACTGCAGGTCACGCGAAACCTCGCCTCGAACCTGGTATTGGACGTCCGCTACATCGGCACGTTGACCCGTAAGAACCTCGACACCGTGAACCTGAATATCTCGAACTTCCCGACGAATGGTATGAAGGAAGCCTTTGATGCCGCGCGGAGCGGCGGAGAATCGACATTGTTGGATCGGATGTTCCGCGGCATCAACATCGCGGGCGCGGGTTTCGGACCGGTAGGCACAACCGTGAACGGAGTGCCCCAGACCGGGGCAATGCATTTGCGTGCCGCAGCGTCGCGAAACTTGCGCAACGACCTCGCCAACGGAAACTACCAGGCGCTGGCCGACTCTTTGTACGTTCTCAACTACAATACGGCCTTCCCAGGTAACCAGACCCTGCCGTTTGTTCCGAGTGAAATCCAGGGAGCCGTGCTCCGGTATAACGGATTCGCGGAGAATTTCATCCGGACCAATCCGCAGTTCAACCAGGCGAACCTGCGATCGAATGGAGCCCATTCGAGCTACCATTCGCTGCAGGTGCAGGCCACAGTCCGGCCCACGCACGGGCTCAGCCTTGAAGGCTCGTATACGTGGAGCAAGGATCTGGGTGTGGGCACCCCTGTCCTGCCGACCGAAAGAACCGGCACGTTTACCTTCATGGACGCCAGAAATCAGTCATCGGACTATACGCTGCTAAACACCAACCGGGCACACGTGTTCAATTCCTACGGCACTTTCAGTCTACCGATGGGACCCGGCAAACTCGTTGCGCGAAACAGTTCGGGATGGTTGGCGCGCGTGATCGAGGACTGGCAAGCCAGTTGGATCCTCAACCTGTCTTCCGGAGCCCCAGCCACGCTGACGGCTGCAAACATGCTCTATGCCCGCGGAACTCCGGACCAGGTGCGGCCATTCGACTTCAAAAAATCCAGTGGAGTCCAGTGGGGAGCCTTTCCGAGTGAGAGCGGACAGGTTTACGGCAGCTACTTCGAGCCGGGCGCTTTCAAGACCGTCACCGATCCGCAGTGCGCGGCAGCCGCGGCGAATATCCGAAGCCTATGCACGCTGCAAGCGGTGGCGGATGCGAAGACTGGCCAGGTCGTTCTTCAGAACCCGCTACCGGGAACTCGCGGCAACGTCGGCTTGAACACGCTGGAGTTCGCTGGAACGTGGCGCGCGGATATGGCCCTGGCCAAAAGCATCCGGATTCGAGAAGGACTGCGTGCCACGATTCGGCTGGACGCAAGAAACGTGTTTAACCACCCGACTCCAGGTATGTATGGCGTTGGATTCGGCCAGGGTCCAATCGTGGGGGGCTCTAACCTGAACATCAATAGCGCCGATCCGTTCGGCTATATACCGACGAAAGGCCCTTCGATTCCCAATTCGCCGGATTACCAGGATTCGCGGCAGTTTGAGCTCAAGATGCGGCTGGACTTCTAGCCCGGATTATTGATGGTGGCGGTATTGCGATTACTGATTCCCCTCCTGGAATGAGCGTGTTGCAAAACCCAAAGGAGAAGCGGGGAAGAAACCACAAGAAGCACAAAATGCACAAAAAGGCGCAAGAATTTTTGTGCTTCTTGTGCTTTTTGTGGTTACGTCCCCTCCCCTTCAA
>Ga0137394_10001179_pt1 | contig 18875 bp, 10 predicted proteins | sample czobulk116metaG_FD_108278 | JGI IMG/M metagenome (GOLD analysis project Ga0137394, IMG submission 108278) | Vadose zone soil microbial communities from Angelo Coast Range Reserve, California, USA - czobulk1.16 metaG | ecosystem: Environmental > Terrestrial > Soil > Vadose zone | place: USA...
CCCTCCTTTGCAGAGCGTGTTGCAAAACCCAAAGGAGAAGCGGGGAAGAAACCACAAGAAGCACAAAATGCACAAAAAGGCGCAAGAATTTTTGTGCTTCTTGTGCTTTTTGTGGTTACGTCCTCTCCCCTTCAAAGTTTTGCAACATCCTCTTGCAAGGAGGGGAATACTATTTCCCCCTTGCAGGAATGGAAACACGTATTCCCCTCCTGGAACAGGAGGGGTGGACGCGCCGTCAAGAAAATGCCGCGAAGCCTCGTTTGAAAGGCACGGCCGGGGTGGTCAGTTCGGAGCAACGTTCCGCAGCCACCCTTTCCACGCCTGATCGAAGCCCCGCTAAATTACACGCTGGAAACCGGGCTTGAGCTTCTTTGTGAAGAAAAGAATCGGCGAGGCGATCAGCCAGCCGATGAGTGGAAGCAGGAAGACCCCAAGAGTGAGGTGTATGGCAACGTGCGCCCAGTTCCTGCCGTTATTGCCACCGAAGAACTCCGGTGCTGTGTAGATACTGTCGGTTCCTGTGAGGATACCGAGCGCGATTGCAAGCGCGATGAGGACGTGGGCGAGCGCAGTTTGGATGAAAAGAACACCGAGGAGTTGCTTGTAGCTGCCGAATCCTTTGGTGTGAACGGCAATCGCGAAATAAACAAGTCCCGCCAGAACGACAATATTAATGCTGGCCCATCGGGCGACGCCGGACATGCCGGCCATCGAAAGCACCAGACGGACCAGCCAGACTGCTGCGATCAGAATCAAAATCCACCGTTGAAAAGCGAAATACTCAGATAATTTCTTGCCGAACATGCGTCCTCCATCGGCGCCCTCACCGGGTACCAGGCAATGGCCGGACTTGCGTCCGGCCATTGTCTCTTAAAAGATCACCTTGAAGCCAAACTGAAACTCGCGGGAGCCTCCGCTTCCGAGCGAGGGGTTGTTATTCGAGACGTCCGGCGTTGCCTGGGAAGCGCCGAAGCTTCCGGGCGTGCCGAACGGAGTGTTGCCGCCAGCGCCATTGAATTGCGGGTTGCCGTATTGGGTCGTGTTGAGAAGGTTGAAGACCTCGGCACGGAACTCGCCCGTGAATTTCTCGCCGAATTTCCAGTCCTTCATCACGGAGCCGTCCCATATGTGAAGACCATTGCCCCGGAACATGTTGCGGCCCATTGTGCCGGTGGAGCCGATAGCGGGGGCAACCATGACGGACTTGCCCTCGACAAAGCAACCCCACTTCTGGAGCGACACGTAACCGAGCGATCCCGGTGCCCCGGCAACCGCGGTGCAAGCCGGGTTGTTGATGGCGAGCTCGGAGGCGCTGCGTCCGGCGGGCGGCGTTGTTCCGGGCAGGAAAAACGGGATCGGGCTCGTTTTGCGGCCGTTGAAGTCTTTCGCGTCGCCGAAGAAGTTCCATCGTTCCTGAAATTCGGCGATTCCCGATGGATCGGAGCCCCGGCTACCGATCACGCCCCAGGGCAGGGCGCTCTGAATGGTGACGATGGAGGTCAGCTTCCAACCGCTCAGCATCTGTCCGAAACCATCCTTGCTGGGAAGCGCATATGTAACCGTCGCAGTCATTCGCTTGCGGATGTCAAAATCGCTGCTCGCATAGTCACTCCTCAAATTCGCCGGAGTTCCGTTTGGTCCTCCACGTTCGCCCGTGGACTGGTCGAGGGCGTGAGCGAAAGTGAAGCCAAGGGTGTAGGACACGCCGCGGGTCGGCCGCTGTGTCAGCGTGAGCTGCGCCGAGTTGTAGTTGGAAAAGTATGGATTCGACACCGTGTAGATGTACGAATAATACGGGAACCTGTCATTGAGCGGGCGGGCCAGCTGAATCGCGTTGGCGTTGGTGCCGGTTGCCGCTGTGATTGTGGCCGGGCAGGGTGTGCCGGTGGCTGCAACCGCCGCGATCTGTGCCGGGGTGAAGCCAAGACAGTATCCGGCGCCTGCAGCCGGCGTGTTCGTGTATTCGAGACCCAGCAACTTCGTGGCATGGTTCGCCACATAGCCCACGTCCAACGAGACGTTGCGAGTGATTGCGTGCTGAATACCGAGGGACCAGCTCATGACGTAGGCGTTCTTCAGATTCGCATTCGTGGCCTGGACGGTGCAAAGCCGGTTGGTCCCGCACTTCAGAACACTCGTATCGCTCGAATTGGGGTAGATGTTGCCCGCGTAAACGCCAGGACTCTGATTCCAGTTCAGCTGTCCCGGCGAGGGCGTCTGCACGTTATTCGTGACGGTTGCCGGCGGGAGCGGCAGACCGGCAGACCGGATGTCGCCGATCGTTGGATCGGTTGTCACGCCTGGCGCACACCCCGCCCCCGTCGTGTTCACCGCCCCTTTACACAGCAGGAATCCGCTGGGGTTGGTGCTCAAGCCGACGGAGGGATTATTCTGGTTCTGCTGAGAAAGGAAGATCCACCAGCCGGGAGTCACGTACATCATGTTCGCGCCCCCGCGAATTACAGTTCTCCCGTTGCCCGCAAGATCATAGGCGAAACCAATGCGCGGCGCGAAGTTGTTCTTGTCCGCGTTCCACATCTGATCCGTGTTCACTCCCAGCTGCAGCAGGCCCTTGGCGGGGTCAAAGTTTGCGAACTGGTTGTGGGCTTCCGTGATCGGAGTGAGGTACTCGTACCGCAGTCCAAGATTCATCATCAACTTCGGCGTTATGCGCCAGTCATCCTGAAAGAACGCTGCCATCGCCTTTCCGCTAACGTGGCGGCGCGGATCGCCGATGAAGATCTGTCCGTTGCTGGTCGTTGTTCCGGACATGAAATTCTCAAGCGTGCTGAATGTCACCTGGCCTCGCCCGCGGTTGAATGTGCCGCCGCGACCGATGCTCGTGGTGCGGATCTCGCCTCCCGTCTTGAACGTGTGATGGCCGCGCAAATACGAAACATTGTCGATGAACTCGAAGATGTTATCCGGGCCATAGTACTTGGGGAAGCTGGAGCAGCAACCGATGCTGCCGGAGAAGTTGCTCAGTGTGATGTTCGTAAACCCGCAGTTGGGTTTCGTGGTGCCGTAACCGAATGGAATGCCGTAGTCCGGCTGGCCATTTCCGGCGTCCGCACAATCGGAAGTCTCGAACTGCTGATAAAACCGGTTATAACCAAAGCGGAACGTATTGACCACGGAGGAACTCGGCACATAGTCCCATTGCACTCCCGAAAAATGGACCCACGCATTATCGCTTGGCCGCCAGTAGGGCTGCGTGATGGTCTGATTGTTCACAACCAATCCCCTGTGGGTGCCGATGTACTGCTTGACGTTGACAGTGTTCTTATCGCCAAAATGCAGATCGACCTTTCCCAGGCCCCCATCGACTTTGTACTCGGTATTGAGGCTTCCGGACACATTGGCTCCCACAGCGCCGTTGGCGTCTGTCGCGCGCTCGAACGCGGAAGGCAGCTCGAAAATGGAATATCCGGAAGTTCGAGCGCAATTCGCGTCGAGTCCCGAAACCTTCAGGCTGGTGGGACTGAGCGGTCTGCCGGAAGTCCTCACACTGTTGCAAGCCGCGATGAGGCTGGTCGTATTCCCGGCGATCGGCAAACTATTCGGAGCCAGGCTGGGGAAGGTGAATACCGCGGGATTTCCGACCGTGTATCGCTGACCTTCGTACGCCCCGAAAAAGAAAATTCTATCCTTCTTGATCGGTCCGCCCACGGTGCCCCCAAACTGCTTCAGGCTGATTTGCTGCTTCTGATCGCCGGCGAGAAATGGGTTCCTCGCGTCCGTCCGGTCGGTGCGGCCAAAAAAGTTGCCCGTTCCGTGCAAGGCGTTGGTTCCGGACTTCAGCGCAACACTCGTGACAGAACCGGGCTTCCAACCGTATTCGGCTTTAGGATTCTGCTGCGTCGCGAACTCCTGAATGGTGTCGATCGCCAGAATCGATGCCGCGTCGCCGGCGAGGCTGACCGAATTGATGGTGCTCTGGCCGCCCAGCGGTTCCATGGCCGTGATACCGTCCAGGATATAAACGTTGTGCTCCGGGCGCAGGCCGTTGGTCGTCTGGGTCCAGGCCCCGCCACCCGGATAAATCGTCACACCGGGCCGCAGTTGCAGCAGGTTCATGAAATTCCGGCCGTTCAAAGGCAGGTCCGCGATCGTGCCGGGTTGCAGCGTGCCGCCCAATACGGCGTTGGCGGTCTCCACCATCGGAGCCTCATCAGTCACCGTTACCTTTTCCGTAATCGCGCCGGGCTCGAGCGTGAAATCGACTTTCAGTTCTCTACCAACCTCCAGCACGATGTTCGGGCGCTCGACGCTCTTGAAGCCGGTAAGCTCGACGCCGACGCGATATGTGCCGGGGGGAAGGCTGGGAGCATTGTACGCTCCCGCTTCGTCTGTGATGAGAACACGCGATGTGCCTCTCTCCACATCCGTCACTGTCACTCTGACGCCGCCAATGACGGCGCCAGTTGCGTCCGTGATGCTTCCCAGAATACGACCCGTATTCCCTTGCGAAAATACTGGAACAGAAACAAGAAGGACCAAGAGACAGATACCTGCAACCCAAACCACCTTCATAGAGACCTCCTGTAGTTGATACCTAAGGAAACCACAAAGACACAAAGGTTTTTAGCCGCGAATTACGCGAATGACGCCAACGGGCGCATCAATAGCTTCTTTGAGCGCCCGTTGGCGTCATTCGCGTAATTCGCGGCTAAAAACCTTTGTGTCTTTGTGGTTGCCATTTACCCCATCATCCGAACTAGAAATTCAAACGACCACTGATCACAAACCGTCGCTCTCCGGCTGCGGATGTGATGCGTCCAAAGGGGACGCTGGTTCCTGCGGGCCCGGTAACAGTTCCGGAACCCGTGCTGTTGATGTTCACGTTAGGTACATCGAAATTGGGATGATTCAACACATTGATCGTGTCCACGCGAAATTCAAATTCTTTCGTCTCGGTAATCCGCACACGCTTGATCAGGTTCGCGTCGAACCCAAGCAGCGGCGGTCCCTGGATCGTATTCCGGCCAAGATTGCCGATTTGTCCCGGGGCAGGATTCGCAAGAATCACACGGCCCTGCGAATCGGCAATCGCCTTGTTGCTGAATGCTCCGCTGAGCCCGTTCGACGCCGACACGTTGGAAACTGAAGGATCGGTGATTTGCTGAAACCCCGGAAAATAGGTTACACCATTCGACAGCTTGGTGATTTTCCCTATGTTTTTGGGGAAATCGCCCACGACGACAGGCGTGCTGTTGGTCGTGATCTGCCACACCGACGAGATGGGAGCGACGACGGTCAACGGCGGTCCGGAAGTCCAGCTGAAGATTGTGCCGAATTGCCAGCGCTCGGTCACGTGCCGCACAAGTCCGGCCGAGTTGGCCAGGAATTTCCGATTGGGCCCGAATGGCAATTCGTAAGTCCCATTGCTGATGAAGTTGTGCGTGCGATGGTAACCGAGCACGGCTTTGTCGAGAGCCCGGTTATTGGGGTCGCGTGGATTGTAGAGGGCGTCACCATCGTTTACACCCAGGGCCCGGCTCCAGGTATACGTCGTCTGATTCGTGAAGCCGTTCGAGAGGCGTTTCGTCAACTGCAATTCCAGCGAATGGTATGTGGAGTTGTCTGGATTCGACTGCAGCGCCACAATCTGGAACTGTGGATTCAGCACAAAGAAATTCTCCGGCAGCCCTCCGTTCCGGACGAAACCGCCGCCCTTACCCGTGATATTCGTGCTGCGGTTCAGGAAATCCGCCAGGCCGCCGACATTCGCATTGGCAATGAACGCTCGAGTGGCCGTGTAGGCGCGCAGCGCGGCCGAACCGGTAACTGTCGTGCCGTTGACCATGCCCGCTCCAGGGACGTTGAGTCCCATCAGCATCTGGTCGAACAACGCCGCGTTGCCGCCATTCCGGGTCACGTTGAACGCATCCAGGAATTTGTTCTTGTAGATGTCCACCGCGCTGAGGGGAATTCCACCGAAAAGCCTCGTGCCCTTGGTCCCAACGTAGGAGACGTTCACCGTCAAAGTCCGGGCCAATTCCCGCTGGATCGAAACATTAAAATTCTGAATGTAGGGGCTTACCCGGTGAACGGAATACGCCTGTGCGGTTTCGGAGCGGCTCGCGTCGAGCCGGCTCGACTGAAGCGGAGCAAACTGATGCACTATCGGCAGTGTGAGGTTTGCCAGCGAGAGATAATTGGCGGTCGTGTACGTGACGCCGGTATTACTGAAACCTTCAAAGGTTCCGGGGAAGCCCCCGGATACAAAATTGAGATCGTTCGAAGCACCCTTGAGAGGCCCGCCCGCATAGCTCAAGCCGTATCCTGCGCGAAGTACCGTCTTGTCTTTTCCAAAAAAAGGAAGTGACCAGGCCAGACCGACGGAAGGGGCAACATTATTCCAATCGTTGTTGTATAGAGGTGTATTCGGATGCGGTGAATTCTTGCCGACAAACTCCGCGCTTGTCAAAGCGCCGCACGAAATGCCGCACAGACCCGCGTCTCCGCCAACGGGGCGTCCCGCAAGTCCATGAGCTTCGTATGGCGGGCCGTACCATTCCCAATGGATACCCAGGTTCAGCGTCAGGCCCGGGCGAGCTTTCCAGTCGTCTTTAAAGAACGCGGAGAACTCCTGCGCGCGCCAGTCGCGCAGTTTGTATTTGACTCCGTCCTTGTAGCCGAGAAACGCCAGTTCCTGCGAGCTTCTGAGATCGAAACCTTCGACAATGCTCGTTAGCGAACCGGAGAGATCGGTCAGAATGTTTCGCGCAGTCGTCTGATTGTTTCCGCTCAGGCCCGGAATTGCGACGTTGTCCAGATTCAGCACAGCCGGCCCGCCGACGCCAAGAATCGCCTGGGGAGTGATATTGCTGTCGTTTCCGGAGCTTGTCCTGTTGTACCGCCATTCCGCGCCGGTTTTGAACGCGTGTTTGCCTGTGGTCCAACTGATGTTGTCTCCAAGCTGGTACGAGGGACTGATCGTCCAGCGGGAGGCGCCCGCGTTGGAGCTCCAGTTCATGAAGTTTTCTGTGGAGAGCAGCATGATTGGCGTGTACGGGACGCCGTTGTTCTTTGGAACGAGCTTGAATGCCGCAGCGCCGCCGGGTCCGGTCTCTTCGTTCTCGTTGTTTCTTCCCACGTACATCGGCGCCCAGCTGAACTGCCTTCCCACTTTCTTTGCGACGCGGAGTTCATTCACGAGAGTCGAGGAGAGAGTGGATACCAGAGATCCGGTGTAGATCTTTGGCCAGCGGTTGTTTCGCCCGTTGAACCCCTCCGGCCATTGCATGATGCCGGCTTGGAAACTGTTGTCGATGTTGCGTTCGTAAGTGTAGACCACGCTGAGCTTGTTGTTGGTGTTGAACTGATGATCGAGCCGCATGTTGAACTGATCGCGATTGGTGTCGACTCCATTTCCGTCCGGTTGATCGAGACCATATATGCGGCGTGAAAACCGAATGCCCGCTGAATTCAGACCGTCTCCCGTCGTGTAGTCGTTAGGGGCCGGCATTCTGGAAAGCCACGTGTTCTGTACAAAGCCGCTCGGATCGACACCTGTGCGGAATGGATCGCGGGGACGCCCATCCGGAAACTGGAAGACGTTGAAGGATTGAAGATCGCCCGTCGCGCTTGCCGGCCTCACCGGATTGCCGTTCCGATCGACAGTCGGGTTGTTGGAAGTGGCGTTCTGATTGTCGGCGTTGGGAAAGAATCGGAAAATGCCTTGCCGTGCCAGCGGCGTCAGCACGGTGCCTACGAAAGTCTGGCGAACGAGGTTTCGCTGTTCGTCCAGCAGAACGAAGAAGAATGTTTTGTTCTTGATGATCGGCCCGCCGAAACGCCCTCCAAACTGGTTGCGGTTCTGATAGTCCTTGCGGACGCCATTAAAGTTGTTGAACCAGTTGCTGGCGTCGAGAGCGGAATTGCGGTTGGTCCAAAACAGGCTGCCGCGGAACTGGTTGGTTCCGGAGCGTGTCACCATTTGCACCTGCCCGGAACCGCGGCCCATCTCGGCATCGACGGGCGAGGTCACGACGCGCACTTCCTCGACAAGATCGGGACTCGTATACGTGGCCGAAAATGCGCCGTGGTTGTATCGCCCGTCTGAGACAACGAAGCCGTCTCGCGTGGTATTTACGGCGCTGAGCCGTCCGCCGGCGAAGTAGCCCTGATCGGTCTCTCCAGCGCGCGCAGTGGCGACGATCGGGCCGGTACCCGCCGATTTCAATACCAGGTCCATCACATTCCGGCCTCCCAGCGGAAGGTCGCGCACCTTCGACTCCGGAAGGACGGTCCCCACCGACGACGACGATGTTGCCAGAAGAGTGTCCGCCGCAACTGTCACCTCCACCGACTGCGCCACCGAACCGACCTGCAGTGTGAAGTTCAACCGAACTTGCTGCGAGACGCCGAGAGTAACGTCACTGTAAGTCTGTGTCCGAAAGCCCGGCAGCTCGGCGGTGACCTTATATGTTCCAGTCTGGAGATTGGCGAATTGGAAAGCGCCGGATTCGTTGCTCACGACGGTCGTGACGATCCCAGTCTGGGTATTGCTGGCCGTGATCGTCACACCGGGAATCAAAGCATTCGTGCTGTCGGAAACGATACCGCCGAGGGTGGCATTACTTGTCTGGCTGAAGGTGTAAGTGGACAGAAGGAAACACAACGCTACTGCGGACGCGATGAAGGGTCTGCTCATGGTGTCCTCTCCTCCGTGGCAGAGAGGAACACGACACCCCTCCGCAAATGGGTCTCGGGAATCGGGATTGATCCCACATCAACTCCGAAATAGGTCCGCCTGAAATCGGGGTGCCCAAGTCCGATCAATTGTTCCAAGTCCGCTCATGCCGGACGGGCGCCCTCAAAGTGTTTCTGAAAATGTTGAGTGGATTATAGCAAGCGATTTGGATGCGTCAAGGCTGGTCAAGAAAAATGGGGTCGTAGCCCTATTTACCTGTTTTTCGCGCCAGCACCATGATTCAAAATTGGAAAGTCGTTTGGCGCGAAAAACGGGTAAATAGGGCTACGACCCCATTTTTCACTCGCACGTTTGACACACCGTCGAAATCGTGTGACATTACTGCGGAGTTAGGAGGTATGGCTTAAATATGAATAGCAAAGCGCTGACGTTGCTTGGTTTTGTGGCAAGCCTTCTGCTGACATCGGTTCCATTTCTCGCCCATCACGGGGATGCCGGCCGTTACGAGGAAAACGTGGTCGTCATGACAGGGACTGTGGTGGAAGTGCAATTGGTGGATCCGCATTCGATCCTCGTGCTCGACATCCCCGATGCGAAAGGCCAGATGGTCCGCTGGCAGGCGGAAATGGGTGGAAGGAACGCTCTGGCAAAGAACTTCGGCTGGACGAAGAACACGCTCAAGTTTGGCGACAAGCTTACGATCACCGGCCGGCGGGTCAAGAGCGGCGCACCGTATATCAATTTGACAGAGAAAGCCAATGTGGTGATGGCCGATACCGGTAAAGAAATCTTCCGCACACCCAACTACGAAGCTCCGGCTGCAGGGAAATGAGAGGCAGAAACCTTTTCCTGGTTGGCTTGGCGCTCCTTGCTGCGTGCGTCATCGCAGCAGCGCAGACCTCCTCTCCGCAGTTGAAGCAGGTTGCATATCTTAAGGCGTCGAACACGGAGATGGGTGACCATTTCGGAAACGGCGGGACGCTCGAAGGGCACAGCGTCGCCCTCAGCGGCGACGGCAGCACGCTTGCGGTGGGCGCTCCTTATGAGAGTAGCGCGGCTAAAGGGATCAACGGTAACCAGAATGACAATTCGCTCTACAGCGCGGGCGCGGTTTACGTTTTCATCAATAGAAATAATACGTGGAGCCAGCAGGCATATATAAAAGCCTCCAACCCGGGACAGAGCGATAAGTTCGGATATGTTGTGTCCCTGAGTCAGGACGGGAACACGCTCGCGGTTTCGGCCGTCTGGGAAGCCAGCGCCGCCAAGGGCATTAACGGCGACCAGAACGATGACTCCATCCCCCAGGCCGGAGCCGTCTACATTTTCACGCGGACGGGCGCCACCTGGTCGCAGCAGGCGTATATCAAAGCCTCGAATACAGGTGAAGCCGGAGTCGGAGATCAATTCGGCGATGGAGACGAGTTCGGTTTCTCTATCAGCCTGAGCGGCGACGGCAACACGCTGGCGGCGGGCGCCATCGGTGAGGACAGCGGTTCCAAAGGCATCAATGGCGACCAGAACGATAACTCGCAGTCCGGGTCCGGCGCCGTTTACGTCTTTGCGCGCAGCGGCACGGCCTGGTCTCAGCAGGCATATATCAAGGCGTCGAATACAGATGCCGGCGACCTGTTCGGCTATTCGGTGGGCCTGAGCGCCGATGGCAACACGTTAGCGGTCAGTGCCTACGACGAGGACGGTTCCTCCAGAGAGATCAACGGCGTGCAGGATAAAGCCCGGCGCGGCTCCGGCGCGATATTCGCGTTCACGCGCAGCGGCACAACCTGGTCGCAGCAGGCATATCTCAAGGCCTCGAACGCCGAGAACGGCGATTCACTCGGATATGCTACTGCGATCAGTCAGGACGGCAACACCATTGCGGGAGGCGCAGCGGACGAAGACTGCATGACCCCTGGCGTTTTTCTTCCATCGCCTGTTGTGTGCGACAAGGACCAACCCATGGATAATTCCAGCGGTGCGGTGTATGTATTCGTTCGCAACGGCACAACCTGGACGGAGCAGGCATTTATCAAGTCCTCGAATCCGGGTAAGGAAGACTGGTTCGGCTCCCGCCTGACTCTCAGCGGCGACGGTAATACTCTGGCCGTGGGTGCGCAGGTCGAAAACGGCAGCGCCAGAGTTATCAACGGCAAGGCGGATGACGCGGCCGAGGACGCCGGCGCTGTGTACTTCTTCACGCGGTCGGGCACGACGTGGATGCAGAAAGCCTACGTCAAGGCATCCAATGCGGATGCCTACGACGAGTTTGGAAGCGCGATGGCGCTCAGCAGGGACGGCAAACTCATGGCCGTCGGCGCCCGCAGCGAAAGCAGCTCGGCCAAAGGCATCAACGGCGATCAGAGCGACAATTCGGCGCAGGGATCCGGCGCGGTCTACATCTTCACGTATCAATAGGTAATTCGGGGAAAGAGTAACCACAAGAAGCACAAAAGGCACAAGACGGGATCCGATCCCTTCTTGTGCCTTTTGTGCTTCTTGTGGTTACTCTTTCCCCGCGAATTACCCGAATTACCGCATTACTGAGGCAAGGCCCAGGCCGTCAGCGTGGTGCCTGCGGGCACGAGCAAGTGCTGGCGCCCGTCGAGCATATACGTCGTTGGGGACGTCCCGTGCATGGCCGCGCCCATCTGGTATCGCCACAGCAACTTTCCCTCTCGCGAGTCGAGCGCCAGCAGATTGCCTTCGGCATCGCCGCTGAAAATCAGGCCTGACGCGGTTGTCAGCAGGCCCGCGGTGGACGGAGTCAAATAGCGAAACTCCCACTTCCGATCACCTGTGGCGGGATCGATCGCGCGGAGCGCGCCATATACCTGCTCGGAGCCTTGCGCCCGTTGCCCGGCGCCGCCTGTGAAGCGATCTCCTGCTCTGTACTCCGGTTTCCACGCGTAAAAAGTCATACACGCTTCGCGAGCGTTGACGAAGAAGGTCCGCGTGGCCGGGTCGAACGTCGGCGGCCAGAAGTTCGTGCCGCCGGTGATGTCGGGACAGGTGGGCGCGCCTTTTTCGTCAGGCGTGTGGCCCGGAAGTTCGATCGGCCGGCCATCACGGCCGATCTCTTTCGCCCATGTCGTAGTCACGAACGGCTTCGCAGCGATAACCTTACCGGTCGTGCGATCCAGCGTGTAGTAGAAGCCGTTGCGGTTCGCGAACATCACGACCTTCCGCGGCTGTCCCGCGATGGTCATATCGGCAAGGACGGGGACCTCCGTCGAGTCCCAATCGTGGACGTCGTGAGGAGTGAACTGGTAGTGCCAGCGGAGCTTGCCGGTGTCAACATCGAGTGCTACAAGCGACGTGCTATACAGATTGTCGCCTTCCCGGCTCTCGCTGTGATAGTCGGGACCTGGATTGCCGGTTCCGTAAAAAACGAGGTTCTGCTCGGGATCGTAGGCACCGGTCACCCAGACGCCCGAGCCGCCGATCTTCCACGAGTCGCCTGCCCAGGTCTCGTGACCCGGCTCGCCCGGACCGGGAATGGTATAGAAGCGCCACTCGCGCTTTCCCGTTTGCGCGTCGTACGCATCGATGAACCCTCGGATGCCGAACTCCCCGCCGGCTACGCCGACGATCACTTTGTTCTTTGCGACGACGGGAGCGATGGTTGAGGCATAGCCGGTCTTATAGTCCTGCATCGCCACGTCCCAGGCGACGGCCCCGGTGTTCTTGTCGAGTGCGAGGAGATGTGCGTCGAGCGTGACCATGAAGAGCTTGTCGCCGAGCACGCCGAACCCGCGGTTGACAAGACCACAGCAGGCGGTCAGGTTGGGTGGCAGCTCGCGGCGGTACCGCCAGATCTGACGCCCCGTGCGCGCATCGAGCGCCCACGCGACATTCTGCGGTCCTGTCACATACAGAACGTTGTCGCGGAAAAGCGAGGTCGTCTCAAAGTTGCCGAGTGTGCCCGTCTGGAACGTCCACTGCGGGACAAGACGATTGACGTTCGCAGGCGTGATCTGTGTCAGCGGGCTGTGCCGCTGGTTGCTGTAATTGCCGCCGAACGTGAGCCAGCGCGACCCGTCGGGCGTCAGGCCATCGAGGATTTCCTGCGCTGTGACGAGCGGCGGAGGGGGAGTCTGCTGTGCCGTCAGCGCAGCCGCGCCGGCCGAGAGTACGAGCCCAAGCCCGAGGAAACGAAGAGTCCTGGCGTGCATAAGCCTCCTTACGGAACAACCGCGGGATCGAATCCGCGCAAGGTTTGTAGATAGCGAAGAAGGTCGTCGAGATCGCCGTCGCTGAGCCGATCCGCGCCGAAGACCGGCATTGCCGATTTCGTGTCGTCCTTCACCGACTTCATCTTGTCCTTCTCGTATCCCTGAATCCGCTCGCGCGTATCCATGATCTGGACCGAGAAAAGATCTTCGTTCTTCTTGACGCCCTGGATCGGCGGCCCGGAAGGTGGTGTCAGCGTCACCGGCTCGAAGCCGGCGCCGAAGCCTTCGGTGCCGCGCCGAATCCGCAGCAGGACAGCCTCGCGCGAGCGCGCCACCCCGATGCGCGACAGGTCGGGTCCGAGGCGGCCGCCGACGCCCTTCACCCGATGGCAACCGGCGCAGTTGGCGCGAAAGATCCTTTCGCCGTTCAGGGCATTGCCGCGCGGCGGATCGGTCGGGGCGGGCGCGGCCATCGTGCGCAGGTACGCGAGAATCTGCCACGCCTCCGCATCCTGGACGCGCGGGTTGGCCGGCATCTCGGTTCCCGCCACACCCTCTTTGATCGTCTTGAAGAGACCCGCGTCGGTTCGACCGGACGCCCAGACCTGCGTGATATCGGGCGCGCGAACGCCTCGGGCGTCCATGCCGTGGCAGTCTGCACAGCGCGCGCGATAGAGACCCATCCCGCCACGGATGGCGTCAGAGTTTCCTTCGAGCGGGTTCTTTGCCGGCGGGTCCTGGGCGGCGAAAAGGCTGCCGCCGACCATGCACACCATCGCGACCGTAAGCATCGAGTGGGTAATTCTCATTTTGCGGCCCTCCCTGCAGTGGTGTGTTTATACAACCCTCGAGGGAAGCCGCGCTAGGAAAAACGCGGGCTAAAGCCCGCGACTACATTGGGAGGAGAGTGGTGGGATTCGACCAACGGATTCCACCCCTCCTTCTCAAGGCTGAGCCGTCCAAAATAGACGAGGATTTGCAGGTCCCGGAAATAGATTGGCGCGCCGGAGGCGCATCCTTATTGAGCCGCGGAGCGGCTGGAATTCGGATGCGCTTCGCGCGCTATTTTGGACAGCTCAGCCTTCTCAAGGAGGGGAATCAGTGGTGGCGATATTTAGCCTGGGTTATCGCCGGCGAAGCGCAAAATCGTGAGTATGAAGTGTTCAGTCGCGTGTGTAACGTGTTCAGAGGAACCGTAAAATCACTTGTGCACCGGCAAAACTGCATAGTCCGGCCTACCGCGGAGCCGGTTTGACGAACTTCGAAGCGTCAATCTGGACGTTCGGCCGGACCTCGGTCAGCTCAACGTTTTCCTTGCCGTCCAGCCAGCTCACGGTCCAGCGAAAGGGCATTTTGATTCCGGAGACGTCGCGATAATCCGAGTAGTCAATCTGGGTGGGAGTGCGGCCGACAACGGAGTTGGAATAGCGCAGGAGCCGGACAAGCAACCCCGACTCCGCGTCGAAATACAACGTTGCTATGGCGCCGCCCGCAGCGGTTCCCTGAACGACCTGGACGTCGCGGTCGTTGATCGTGGCCGGCAGGCCGACGCGCCAGCTGCTCAGGACTTGCTTGATCTGCCCTGGAAAAGAAAGCTCCGACTCCAGCTTTGCGCCCTCGAGAGCACCGCCGCTCAGCGCAAGCACCGGCACCGGCCGGAGTGGGGCCGCGATCCAACCGGCACGGCCGTCGAAGGTCGTGGTGTTGTCTCCGTTGTCGGTGTGAATGATCGTGGTACGTTGAGCTGGAGCTTTCGCGAAGATCTCTACGGGACGCTTGTTGCCTTCAGGTCCGTAACCCACGCTAGTCCCCCTGGCGACAAAGCTGGTGATCTGGCCCAGCCGCTGCGCGCCGCCGATCGCCTGGATGTACTTGTCCAGAACCTGGGCGGCCGAAGGCGCGCCGGGAGCCTGCGCAATAACGTCATCCGGTTCGTCCGGCATGTTGTACAGCGTGGTCAGGTTTGGCGTGACCTTCGGATGATCGCCGCCGCGATGGCAGGAGTAGCAGGTCACCATTTGCCGCCCGCCGAAATTATCTTTGTTGATGGCAGCTACCATCATCACCATTCTGCGCGCGGTCCGCTTTTTGGGACTGGTATCGAGGGCGTAGTTTTCCCACTTCGTGTCGTTGGAGGCGTGGCAGTCCTCGCAGGACATGCCGAGGGCGGCGGAGAAGATCCCCATCGTGCTCATGAATTCGTCCACGGGAATACCCTTGAGCACTTGCACATTCTTGAAGACTTCCTCCGCCATGGGCGGTCGTTGTGCCGCGCCGGCCTGGACCAGCAGCCACACAAGCGTTGCTGCGAGCTTCATCAAATCGCCTCCTCCAATTTATTTCCATGCAGAATAGACCGGCTTGCCCACCAGGAACGCCGGATTGACGCCCTGGCGTGGACGGAACTTTTGCACGCGTCCGCTATCGACTTCGGCCACATAGAAATTGCCTTCCTGGTCCACGCTAAAGCCGTGCACACCCCAGAAGCCGCCGGCAAAATCCCCCCAGATGCCCCAGGAGTAGAGGAAGTGTCCGTCCAGATCATATTTCAGCATCTTGGACGTACCGCGGTCAAAAGCCCACAGCGTCCGGTCCGCGCCGATGTAAAGCAGATGAATATCGGACGGCTCCTGTCCCGGACTCCACTCGTACAGGTATTTTCCGTTTTCATCGAAGACCTGGATGCGGTGATTGGCGCGGTCGTTCACAAAGACCCGCCGGGTTTGGGGATCAACCGCGATGCCATGGACGTTGTTCATGTAGCCGGGCCGCTGTTCGTTTGGCGGCGTGCCCTTCTGTCCCCAATCGAGGAGGAACTTGCCGTTCTTGTCGAACTTCGCGACTCGCGTTCCGTTGTAGCCATCGGAGACAAACATGGTGCTGTCCGGAAGCCATGCCAGAAACGTCGGGCGGTTGAAATGCGTGCCGTCGGCGCCGCTCACTTTAGGCGTTCCGATGGTCTGCACGAGTTGTTTTCCGTCGTGGGTGAACTTGTAAATGGCGTGCATGTGATCGTCGAGGACCCACACATACTTCTCAGGATCGTAGGGATTGATCGCAACAAAGTGCGGTCGCTGCAAAATTTTGTCCCACTGGGTCCAGCGTTCGACGATGTTGCCCTCGGCGTCCGCCACCAGGATACAGTTCTCCCATTTCGCATCGACGCCGAGTGTGCCGTTCCATCCGTCGGTGGGCGCTCCAGGCACCGCTCCGGTTGCGCCGCCGCCGGGCAGCGAAGCGGTGGTCGCATCGCGCCAGGGTAGTCGGCCGATCGGGAATTGAATACTCGGACCGAACTCCGGCAGCATCTTGGTTGCAGGCCGTCGGATATTGGGCAACTCTCCCCGGAAAAGCATGAACACGCGGTTCGGACTTTCTGCATACACACTCTGGCCCGCGCCAAAAGTCCACTTTTCATTGCCGGGCAGAGCGCTGATGTCTTTCGGCCATGCCTTCACGACCTCATAGGGCCCGAAGATGTCCTGGCCTCCCTTTGTTCCTGGAATCGAGGCAAAGCCGGCGCCCGCCGTCGATTGCGCCTGGACCGACCGGTAGGTATTGCCTGCCACCACAAGAATGGTGATCGCCAGCAGAACGAACAGCAACATCGAAATCCTACGCATAACACCTCCCATCGAGGCGTATCGTATTCCCAGCCGTGCAACTAAGGCAAGCGGGTCCCCTGTAGCGGCGGTCTATGACCGGACGTGACCTTAAATTCTCAATGTCGCCGAAGGCATCCAGGCGAAGCCGCGTAGCGGCAACAGAATGTAGCCCCACGCGCCAGCGTGGGGACATCGTAACCCCGATTTTAGTGGCTCCGGCAGGAGAGTAAGATGGTCCCGAAGAATCTTACGCCCCCTTGCGGGGCTAAGCTTTTAGCTGCAACCACAGGCCCCACGCTCGCGCGTGGGGCTACATTCTGCTGCCGCTACGCGGCGCTATTCGGATGCGCTTCGCGCGATATTTGCCGCTACAGAATTGCTTTCCTCGGATGGTGGATGATTTAATGCGCGGAAGAGGAGCGAACAAATGATGAACCTGAGAATGTTGCATGTCGTGGCCGCAATGCTGGCCGTCGTTTTTGCCGGAGTCTGGTTGGTGGTGAGCGCACAGGACGAACACGCCGGCCACACCGTGAACGGCGACTTCGGCACCGTTCACTTCGAGATCTCCTGCAGTCCGGCCGCGCAGCAGCAGTTCGATCGCGCTGTAGCGATGCTGCACTCCTTCTTCTACCCTGAAACCGAGAAGGCGTTCCGGGGAATTGTTGAGAAGGAACCTTCCTGCGCGATGGCCTACTGGGGCATTGCCATCAGCCAGCGTCCGAATCCGCTCATATCTCCATTCTCGCCGGACCTCTTGAAGACAGGCTGGGACGCCATACAGAAGGCTCGCGCTGCGGCGCCGAAGACACAGCGAGAGCGTGACTGGATCGAAGCTCTGACGCTTTTCTTCCAGAACTATGACACCGTGGATCAACGGACGCGCACGGCGCGATATGAGATGGCCATGGAGCGCCTTTACTCTCGATACGCCACGGACAAGGAAACCGCCGTGTTCTACGCCCTGGCGTTGCTTGAAGCGGTTGACCTCTCCGATAAAACGTATTCAAAGCAACTGAAAGCTGCAGGCATCCTCGAACGGCTGCAGAAGACACAGCCGGACCATCCAGGGATTGTTCATTATTTGATCCACAGCTATGACTACGCGCCGATTGCGGCGAAGGGTCTTCCGGCAGCGCGTCGTTACGCCGCGCTTGCGCCATCCGCTCCGCACGCCCTGCACATGCCGTCGCATATCTTCTCAACGCTGGGTATGTGGCACGACGCGATCCGGTCGAACCTGGCTGCGGACGCCGCGAATCGAGCGTACGCAGCAAGCACCAACCCGAGCGCAGCGGCGAATCCGGCCGCCGTCTCGGCGCGCTATCACAATCTCGACTTTCTGGCGAACGCTTACCTGCAGCTCTCACAGGATCAGCGCGCAAAGACGGTTCTGGACGAACGCAATTCGATTGGCACTTTGCCGGCCGGCGCAGGGATGACCTCGCAGACCGGCTTCGCCGCGATTGCCGTACGCTACGCCATTGAACGTGGCTCGTGGAAGGAGGCTGCAATGCTGCCCCCGATGAACACGCCGTTCAAGCAGGCGGACGCGATCATTTGGTTCGGCCGCGCACTCGGGGCGGCCCGGTCCGGCGACATCGCCGGCGGCAAACAGAACCTGAGCCAGATCTCCCGTCTGCAGCAGGAACTGGCTTCCGCCGGGGATCCCTATTGGGCGGAACAAGTCGGCATTCAGGAAACAGCGGCATCCGCCTGGATCGCGCTGGCCGAGAAGAATCCCAGTCAGGCCATCACTCTGATGCAGAGCGCAGCGGATCGTGAAGACCGTACCGAAAAGCACATCGCCATGGAGAACCGGCTTTCTCCAATGCGCGAACTCCTCGGAGAACTTTTGCTGGCCGCCGATAAACCCGCCGAAGCCCTGCGAGAATTCGAACGCTCGCTGCGGGTTGTGCCGGGCCGCTTTCGATCGCTCGCAGGCGCAGGACAAGCCGCCGTGCGAACAGGGAACAGGCGATTGGCACAGTCCTACTTCAATCAACTGCTCTCTCTGGCCGGCAATGCCGATAGCGAGCGTCCGGCTCTCAACGCCGCGCGCAGTTTCATACGACAAAACGGCCGGTGAGCTGAATTACAGGTCAGGAAAATAGTATTCCACCCCTGGAACAGCGGGGGTGACGGGGTGGCGCTCACACGAAACATTTGCCGAACTGACCACCCCGTCCGCGCCTTTCAATGGAGGCTTCCCAGCATTTTTATTGATGGCGCGTCCACCCCTCCTTCTCAAGGGGAACAATACACTTCGCTCCAAATTCCAAGCTCGGGTGAAACCGGAGAAATGAGCGGGAGCCCGAGCGCTTCCCGCACTTCCTGACCAGGAAGTCCGGGAGCCAGAGCGCTTCCCGCACTTCCTGACCAGGAAGTCCGGGAGCCCGAGCGCTTCCCGCACTTCCTGACCAGGAAGTCCGGGAGCCC
>Ga0137394_10001181_pt1 | contig 18866 bp, 13 predicted proteins | sample czobulk116metaG_FD_108278 | JGI IMG/M metagenome (GOLD analysis project Ga0137394, IMG submission 108278) | Vadose zone soil microbial communities from Angelo Coast Range Reserve, California, USA - czobulk1.16 metaG | ecosystem: Environmental > Terrestrial > Soil > Vadose zone | place: USA...
CAAGCGGCCACAGGCTCAAGCGGTCTGGAAGCATTTCCATTAGAACCTGCCTTCCTGTTACTATGGGCCCGTAAGATCCGAGGAGAACACAATATGAGCGAGAACAGCGGTGGCGACAAGTTCGTGTACTTCCTGGCTGGAACTGGTATCGGTGCAGTGTTGGCGCTCCTGTTGGCGCCGAAGTCCGGCCGTGAAACACGCGAGATGATCGCGCGGACGGCGAACGATGGCCGGGACTTCGTCACCAGCAAAGTGAACGAGGGGCGCCAAGTTGTCGAAGAAAGAAGCCGTAGGATCGGCGACGATTTCACGAGTTTTCTCGACAAAAGCAAAGAGGCCGTTCAAAGGCAGAAAGAACAACTGAGCGCCGCATTCGAAGCCGGCAAAGCGGCATATCGTGAGGAGAAGGGATTGCCGAACGAGTGAGATCCTGACCCCGGTCCTGTCCCTGCGGGGGGAGAACATATAGTCGACTGATCGTGCAACCAAACGAAATGTCTTCGCGTTCTCCCAGGGGGAGAGGGCAGCGATGCTAACAGATGGAGGATAACTTGGAAGGTTTGCTGACGCTTTTTGTAGCTTTGACGGCCATAGCGGTCATTACGCAGGCCGGTGTGCTGGTGGGAATCTATATCATGTCGAAGCGGCTTTCGGAGCAGGTGGAACGCTTCATGAAGGAAACCCGCGAGACGATGGTACCCGTCCGATCCATCGCCGAAAATCTCCGGGTGGCTTCGGCCAACCTTGTCGAGATCGGATTGTCCGCGCGCGAACAGTTCCGGCACGTCGAAGCCATGGTTACCGCTACCGGTGAAGCATTACATGTCCAGCTTGCGCGGTTCGATCGCGTCGGCCAGGACATCGTCGATCGGGTCAATGAGACAGCCGAGATTGTGCAGGATTCCGTGGTACGGCCGGCCCGCGAAGTCGCGGCACTGGCGAAAGGCCTCAGCCGTGGTTTTGGCGCGTTCCTTTTCCGAAGAACTCGCAGCACGGTCGATCAGGCTCGCCAGGACGAAGAACTCTTCATATGATTTGATGGAAATCGCGCTCTTTCCTCTTCCCAATCTCGTCATGTTCCCCAACATCATCGTTCCTCTCCACATCTTTGAAGAGCGTTACAAGCTGATGGTCACTGGCTGTATCGATCGCAGTGAGCCGTTCGGCCTGGTGCTCCTTCGCAGCGGCGCCGAACAAGAAACCGAGGACACGATTCACCGCGTCGGTGTAACTGCGAGGATTAACGAGGTCGAACGTCTGGAAGACGGACGAATGAATATCATGTGTGAAGGCGAAACGCGGTTTCGCACATACCGGTTTACGCAACAGACGCCGTTCTGGAAGGGATCAGTGCAGTTCTTCGATGAAGACCCGCTGCATCCGCCGGTCGAACCATTCTACCAACAGGTGTCCGATCTGTATCGCCAGGCCGGCGAACTCGGCAGCAAGCTCAGCGGGTCCCCGCAAACTGAATTGGCCTTGCCTGAATCTCCAACCGATCTTTCCTTCATGATCGCTTATGTTCTCGATATCGATGCGGAAGAGAAACAAAAGATGCTCGAGATGACATCCACCACCGAGCGCCTGCAGGTGTTGGTCGCTCACCTCACCGAATTGATCCGCAAACTGGAACAGCAATTGGCTTATAAGGAAATCGTGACAAAGGTTCGAGGTAATGGCGATCTGGGCAAGCCTGGAAAGGGGAGTTAAACGCCCTGGACAAATGTAGCCAGCCGCGAAGCGGCGCTGGACTTTAGCCGAGGGCGTGAGCCCTGGCGAAGGCGATGTTTTGGAACGTCAAGCCCTGAAAGGACGGCAGATCTTCTGCCGTCCTTTCAGGGCTTTCTTCGGGATGAACCCAAGCCCAGGGCGTAAGCCCTGGGCTATTGTCTCGCGCCGCTCCGCGGCGCCGGTTATTTAGCAACACCGACCTCCTGAACAGCCGGTGTGCGCATCAGGCGAACCGAACTGTAGTAGCCCAGAGAGATGATTGCGACGAGAGCAACCACCACCGCGACGCTCTGGCTGCTGAACATAGCCACGACGCCAAGCGACAGAAGCCCTGCCAGCAGGAACGAAGGCGCGGAACAGGCGAAGTGCTTCAGCCAGACTTCAGCGATCGACATCTTCTTCGTGAGCGCGATGATCAACGATACCGAAATTGAATTACCGAGGAAGTAGACGAAAGATGCGATCAGAGTAGCCACTGCCTCCATCGAGAGTGGATTGGCCAGTCTCGTGCTGGCGAGCGATTGGTGCGTGAACCACGTTGCCGTAACGGTCAGCGCGATCATTCCGAGATTGAATGCCAGTTGATGCAGGACCATCTTCTTCGACGGAACGACCGACTGAACCGTTGCACCGAAGACAGCCACGATCAGAGCAGATGCAAGTCCTTCCTGAATGACGGCCAACAGCACTACCGCAGTCAGTAATGAGATGTTCGATGTTCTGGTGAACTTTACTTTAGCCCGCGAGCAGACGCTGGCTGCCGCCATGAGCAGAAACAGCCGTCCAGGTGCAAAACCCATGTGGAAGATCACGGCGTAGACGATTGCAGCAAATCCGAGCAGTGCGAACAGTACAATCGCGAATCGCGCCGCGGCAGGCATGGTGGTGAAAGTAGATTGAGTTTTCATTTTCCTTGCCTCCCTTATAACTCATCCCACAGGATGGTTTCGTCCCAGATTATGGTTTCGGCAAACACGGGTAGATCACAAACGATGACCGTGCCTGGAGTGAGGGTGTTACTCCATAAGATGGTCTCATCCCACAAGATGGTTTGATCCCAAGAACTCTTATCGCCCCAAAGAATCGTCTTTGCAAAGAGCGGCCGGTTGTAGCTCATGAAAGAGCCTTGATCGCCGTACCGGTTTTCGGACCAGACGATCGTCTTGCCCCAAACAGCAAAGTAACTGTTGATCATGTCGTACGGTCTGGCGAAAACCCAGGGATTGGTTAGCCAGTATTGACCTGGCCCGGCGTTAGGATTGACAGCCGTGGCCAAATCCATCGCGCCCGCGATGTTGACTTCGCCCGCCCCAAGGTCTAGAGCTGCACCCTTCTTTTCCGCCGTGTACATGAGGATAGACTTAACCAGGTTTGGCGTCAGATTGGGGTTAGCCGAGAGAATCATTGCTGCCGCGCCGGCGACGACTGGAGCAGCCATGCTGGTGCCGCTCAGTTTCAGGTATAAGGTACCGACCTGCAGATTCGTCATCGAGGCTAAATGGCTACCCGAACTCGACGCAGAAACAATTCGTGATCCCGGCGCACCAAGGTCGGGCTTCATCACGTGGTCGATAGTCGGGCCCCTGGAACTGAAGGTGGACACCACATCGTCAGCCCGTGATGGCGTTCCCCAGGTCGTGATCGCTCCTACCGTGATGACCGACGGTTCAATTCCGGGGGTTGTGATTGTGCCGTAGGCCGGATTACCAAGAGGGTCTTTGCCATTATTTCCAGCGGAAACAACGACAACAATTCCCGCTTGAACTGCCCTGCGACAGGCGGCAGCGAGGGGGTCCGTGGCCGAGGACTCATACGGTGTATGACCGGCAGAAATGTTCATCACGCGGATGTTGAGAGGTTTTCCGTCGTCCCCGAGCGCATTTTGATTATCAATCGCCCAGTCGATAGCGCTGATGACATTGCTCGTAGAACCAGCTCCGGTGGCGTCAAGCACTCGCAGGTTGATCAGACGTGCTGATGGAGCGACGCCTGCATACAAGCCTTGTGAACTCTGCCCCGAACCGCCGATGATACCGGCAACATGGGTGCCATGTCCGTGCGGATCGCTTCGGACATTCGGCGCGCCCGTGAAATCTACGGTTTTAACTACATTGGGAAGATCCGGGTGCGACGCGACTCCGCTGTCGACGATTGCAACACCGACCCCGGCTCCCGCGTCCGGATACATCTCTGCATACTTCTGAAATGCCGCCAAGGCGCCTGACGAGCTGTTGGGCGCCTCCAGGCCATCGGCGGTGGAGTGTCCCTTCATGGGTGCGTCCACCGATATAATGAGGTGCCACTTCGCCAACTTGTCGAGGTCCCTGGCCTTCATTTCCATTGTGAAGCCGTGAAAGTTTTTCCATTTTTTCAAGAACTTAGCCTGAAATATGGCGGCTTGGGGTGAAAGGAAAGCAGGGTCTATGCCTTGAATGATGACCCTGACCGAGTCGTTTGGCTTTGTCTTCTTAAGCTCCTGAAGCTTATCGTCAAACTGGTTGTCAAAATTATTGTTTGCGCCGTTATTGCTCTGGCCCCAATTTTGGGCACTTAAGCCGCCCGCAAACATCAGGACAACAACCAGCAACTGAATAGTGCGTCTCAACTGTCCCTCCTAAAGCGAGAATTACCGCTTTCAGGAGTCTTATCGGTTGAGGATAGAGAAGCTTTAGAGGGATTCGTACAAATTGTAGAAATCTTCAATCAAGTATGTAGTCGCGGGCTTTAGCCCGCGTTCACGACACGCCCAAACGCAACATTTTGAGAACCAACGAACGTGGGCTAAAGCCCGCGACTACATACTGATAGGAGTTTCTCTAGATATTTCAGAATTGGCGAATAAAGGTTCTTTGTCTTGTAGACGATACAACCTTCTTATGAAGGAATGCGGTGATAAGGTTTTCGTGGGAAGGCAACCCATCTACCGGGATGGCGTCGATGTCTTCGGCTATGAGTTGCTGAGCCGCGACAGCGAGCTCAACCGGGCTGCATTTGCCGATGGCGACAAGGCAACAGCCCAACTGCTCTTAAATACGTTCCTGGATATAGGCCTCGATCAAGTTGTCGGACCACATCTCGCCTTCGTGAATGTCACGCGGAACTTTCTGTTCAGTGAGTACTGCGAATCATTGCCAAAAGGACGTGTGGTACTCGAACTTGCTGGCGACACAGACGCCGACACGGCATTGCTGGACAGGGTCTCGAAGCTTGCACAGTCCGGTTACTGCGTTGCGTTGGACAACTTCGTTTACAACGAGCAGCTCCGGCCCCTGGTTGCAATATCCGATATTGTGAAATTGAACATTCACGCGCTCGACCGTGATTCAGTAACGCAACAGGCGCGCGCGCTTCGCGAATACGAAGTCAAGCTGCTCGCCCAGAAGGTCGAGACGCATGAAGATTACCAATTCTGCAAACAACTGGGCTTTGACTACTACCAGGGATATTTTTTCTGCAAGCCCCAGGTCGTCAGCGAGACAAAGATCCCGTTCAATCGATTGTCAACGCTGCACCTGCTGGCGAAACTGCAGGACCCGCGCATCAAGATCGACGAGCTGGAACATGCGGTCGGGCAGGACCTCGCTGTAAGCTATCGCATTCTGCGCTACCTCAATTCGCCAATGCTGGCGATGCCACGGAAGATCGACTCACTTCGACATGCAATTACGCTGGTTGGCACACGGCTCATTTGCAATTGGGCAAGTCTTATCCTGCTCGAAGCGATCGAGGATAAACCACGCGAGTTGATGACGACGACGATGGTCAGGGCACACATGTGCCAACAGCTGGGCACGGCCATGCATCAGGGAAATATCGACCAATTTTTCACTGTTGGTCTGTTTTCGTTAATTGACGCGCTGCTCGATCGTACGATGGCGGACACTCTCAACGCGCTTCCTTTGGTCGATGACGTCAAGAATGCGCTACTGCACCGGCAAGGTCCGATGGGAAAAGCTCTCGATTGTGTCGAGGCCTACGAGCGCTGCGATTGGGAGAACACGGCCTGTGATAACCTCGATGAGAAAAATATCCGCGAGGCCTTCCTGAGCAGCGTCGCATATGCGCGCAAGGTCGCGGGCGAAGTGGTTACTTAATCGGGAAAAGGGAATCAGCCCACAAAAAGGCACAGAATTGCCCTTAATTTTGTGCCTTTTTGTGGCTGATCTATTTCTTCAGGATGCGTATCCGCGCCACAAAATGCCGTCTCGAGGAATCCGAGAACTGCATGAAATTCACTGAATTGACGTTCGGATCAACGAAGCGCGGGTTGAAGTGATTAAAGAGATTCGTCACACCCACGCGCAATGCCACGCGTTTTCCATTTCCGAATGGGATGGGAATCTGTTTTTCCAGACTGGCGTTCGTCGTAAAGAAAGCGGGCATCTTGTGGCTGTTATATCCCGCCACGATATGATTCAGATCATCGATCGCCGTGAACGGAAAGCCCGATCGCGCTTCGACCGAAAATGATCCGCTAAGCTGTGAGGGCAGAGGAAAATATCCCCACGACACAAATCGGTGAGGCGCGTTCCATTCGACCGGCGCTTCGGGTATAAATTCGACTGCCGGATCGGGAAAGTCCAATGACAACGACGGCCGCGCCCTGGCATTCGAGTAAGTATAGGAAGCCAGAATCCGGAGATCTGTTCGAATCGGGCGATCAAGGCTGAATTCGACGGCCCGGTAATCCGATTTCCCGGAATTGTTATATATAAGGTCGAACCGTTCCGGTGTTGTCAGGGCGGCAAGGCGTGTTTCATCGCGTCCGTTCTTTTGGATGTATTCCACACGGGACACCCAGCGCGGTGCCCATTCGTTTTCCCACGCAAGATTCCAATGCAGCCCGTGGCCGTTCCGAAGATCCGGACGTACACGGATATCCGTTGGCGCGGGAGTTGCGACAGGCACACCGTCGCTATAAGTCGTCGTGTACCGGCGCTGTAATTGCGTCAATTGGATATTCAGAAAAGTGATGTTGTCGTAAAACAGTCCAACGCCACCGCTGATCTTGGAGCGGGTTGTTTGCCTGGGCAAAAATGAAAATCCCAGCCGGGGCGCAAAATTGTTACGTCCGGCGATGCGCTCGCGGTCATAGCGTATGCCGGTTTCGACTTGCAGCCTGGGATTCAAAAGCATGCGATCCTGCAGAAATGCGCCGTACTCCAGGTTGTGCAATTCTGCGGAATCCGGTCCAACAAACATTACACTCGAACGCAGAACTCCGGCGTCGTTGAACAGATCGAAACGCCTCTTGTCCAATTGCAACGTCGAATCCACATAATCAAACTCGCCACCTGCCTTGAACCGATGCTTGAGTCCTCCGGTTTCCTGTTGCCACGCTATCGACTGGGCGGCATGCCAGCGCTGGACGTGCCCGCGCCGGTCCGTGAAGTAATTGCCGCTCCATAGTTGAGGCCGCACTTCCAGGAGTTCGGTTCCCTTTGCTAAATCGCTATCCTGGCGGTGAGTCCACTGAAGTATCGTTTCCAGGAGCGCGCTGCCGATGACACGCCGTTCCGAAACACCCAGCGTTGTGCCGCGTCGCACATAATTCGTCGTGGTTTCGCGCGGCCGGATCACGCTCAGCCCGTCGTTGCCTAAAAACTCGGTGTTGTGAATCAAATCCACAGTGACTACGTGCGACTCCCGCAAATTCCACTGGACCTTGAAGAGCTGATCCGACATTGTTTGCCGTTGCTGGTTGTCAGGCTTCGGCAAACTTTCAATCCAATTGTGAATGTAGCGAAGGCTTCCCGAATACATGAACCAGACCCTGTTTCGCACCACCGGCCCCGAGAAGAGAAGTCGAGGCGAGAATTCAGCAATCGATCTTTCACGGACGTCGACGCCGGGAACGAAATCGGTAGCATTGAATTTGTACTTGTCTCCAATGAATTGGCTATGCACCCGCACCACTCCGCCGGAACCCTTTCCGAATTCGGCGGAATAACCTGCAAGGTCCATGTCTACACTTTCGATCGCATCCAGCGGTATGTTTGAAGCGAGACCACCTGCAGTGGCATCCGTTAAATTCAGCCCGTCGAGCTGATAACGAATTTGATCGGCACGAGATCCGAAAATGTGAAGCTTGCCGTCACTGTCGCGCAAAACACCCGGCATGAGGGCGATGGCATTCACGAAATTCTGGCGGCTCGTGTAAGGAATGTTCTGAATCACTTCGTCGTTCACCGTAATTTGCGGCGATACGGTGTCGGGATTGATCGGCTCCGGACGGGCGACAACATCGATTTCCTGTTCAAGTTTTTCCTCAGCGGCAAGTGTGAATTCGACACTCTTGCTCGATTCGAGACGAACTTCCGTAGAAACTTCGAAGTACCCCTCCTTCTGTACGGTCAGCCGGTAAGTCCCATACGACAACCGGTCGAATCGAAAACTGCCGTCCGCCTGAGTAATCGTTTCCCACTGCTTTTGTTCCGTCGGCTGATCCAGCCGCAGATGAACGGCTGGAGCGGGTTTCCCACTCGGATCGAAGACACTTCCACTGAGCGACAAAAGATCGTTTTGAGGGAGCAAAAGGAAGAGAACGGCCCACAGCAACATCAGCAGTCCTATTGCAGTCCTGATTATGGTTGCACAAACTCTGATTGAAGGCTAAGGCAAAGAGATGTAAAAAGCAACGGGAGCGGAATGAATATGCTGCTGGCTTCCGTACGGGGTTTCTAGCTGGGGCTAGCTGGGAAGGCCACCTAAATACCGTAGTCGATGAGTTTCTTGTAAAGGCTTTTCCGCGAAATTCCGAGCATGTTGGCGGCGAGACTCTTGTTGCCTTTGCTTTTTGCAAGAGCGTTGACGATAAGTCGCCGTTCTGCTTCTTTTAGCGTGGTGACTTCGTGGCTAATGACGGTGGAACTCGCCTGGGCTGGAGAGAAATCAACGATCCACTCCGGCAAATCGGCAATTCGAATCAGCGGCGCTTTTCCGTAAGCGAGCAACATCTCGATCAGGTTCTCCAGTTCCCGCACATTCCCTGGCCATGGATATCTCATCAGCGCGGCCATGGCTTCCGGTTCAACCGGGTCGGCGGCCACCTTGTAATTCTTGTCGTGCTTTTTAAGAAAGTGGTCAATCAGCAACGGGATATCCTCGGCGCGGTCGCGCAGCGGGGGCAGGTGAATCGTGATCACGCTAAGGCGATAGTAAAGATCTTTCCGAATGAAGCCGGATTCGAGCGATTCTTTGACGAATCTGTTTGTCGCTGCAATTACTCGAACATTGATCGGGATTTCCCGTGTATCACCCAGGTGCCGGATCGTCCGTTCCTGGAGAACGCGCATGAGCTTAACCTGAAGCTCCGGTGACATCTCCATGATTTCGTCGAGGAACATCGTCCCGCCCTCAGCCGCGAGGAACAACCCTTTGGAATCCGTGACTGCGCCCGTGAACGCCCCTTTGTTGTAGCCAAAGAGTTCGCTCTCGATGAGTTCCTTGGGAAGAGCGCCGCAATTCACTGCGACAAATGGACTGCCCTCTGTTACCGTCGGGCCCGCCGGCCGGCTACCGGATGAATTTGTTTGATAGCCGGCCGGTCCCCCCACATCTTTGAACATACTGTAATGAATCCCGCGCGCGACCAGTTCTTTACCGGTGCCGCTTTCACCGGTGATGAGAACCGTTGCCCGATTGCCGCAAGCCGCAGTCATTTTCTCGTGTACAGTTTGCATCACTGGACTTCTGCCGATGACGTTCTCAAAACTGTATTTGCCTTCAAGCTCGGCCCGCAGGCGATCGACCTGCTCCTCCAGCTTTCTTTTCTCGATAGCGCGCTGGATCAGCAGATTCAGTTCATCGTGGTCGAGCGGCTTCTGGATGTAGTGCGCGGCACCGCGTTGCATGGCCTCGACAGCTGTTTTCACAGTGCCGTAGCCCGTCATCACGATGAATTCGATATGGGGATACCGGCCTTTGACTGCGCTCAACAGCTGAATGCCGTCCATTTCAGGCATCTTCAGATCCGCGAGGATAAGATCGACATCGTCGTGTTCGGCCAGCACCGACAGCGCCTCACGCGCCGACGTGATGGCGCGCGCGCGATATCCTTTGCGCTCGAGCATGCGAGCGCACATGGCTCCGTGATTGGGATCGTCCTCGACAACCAGAATTCTAGGGGACTCAACCAACGCGAACCTCTGCGTTTGCCGGCAAGCGAACTCGGAACGTTGTGCCCTGTTCCATTACCGAATCGAAGTTGATGGAACCCGAATGGTTTTGAACAATCTTGTAAGAGATTGACAGGCCCAGGCCGGTGCCCTTGCCGACTTCTTTCGTGGTGAAGAACGGTTCAAAGACGCGATTGCGGTCCGATTCCTTGATGCCGTGGCCCGTATCACGCACAGCAATCTCAATTTCGTCGGACAAATCGTTGTAATTGGTCGAGATGTAAAGCTCTCCGCCGTTCGGCATGCTGTCGGCAGCATTGTTGGCGAGGTTCAGAATAACCTGTGCGATCTCATTATCGTTAACCGACGTCCGCGGGAGATTGGCGTCCAGATCGGTATGAATACGCACACCCTTCATTTCGAAATCATGATCGACGAGAGAAAGGATTCTGCGAATAATGTCGTTGATGTCGGCTCTGGCTTTCTCGGTCGTTGAGCGCCGCGAAAAATTGAGCAGATTCTTGACCAGATCTCGGCAGCGCCCGGCCTGGCCGATGATTTCATCGATTTCACCGATGTCGTCGCGATTCGCGGCGCCAGGCTTCTCTGTCAGATCTTCGCGCAGCATCTGAGCGTACCCGATAATCGTCCCAAGCGGAGTATTCATCTCGTGAGCGATGCCGGCTGCCAGCTGGCCGATGCCAACCATCTTTTCCTGCTGCACCATGGTTTCTTGTGATTTCTTCAATTCGCTCGTACGCTCTTCAACTTTCTTTTCCAGTGTCTGATAGGACTCTTGAAGTTTTGAAGCCATGGAATTGAATTGTTTGCTCAATAACTCGATTTCGTCGCCCGAATCGATGCGAAGACGATGGTCGAGTCTTCCTTTCTCGATGATTTCGGCGCCTTTGCCCAGCTGGTCAATACGAGCCGCCACCCGCTTCGAAAAGAACGATGCAATCACCACAGCCACAAATAACGAAATCACAGCCGACAGGACAATATAGAAATTTGTCCGGCGCGCAGCCCCGGTTTCAATTTCCGTCTGGGCCTTGTCTATTGAGTCAATGAACGACAGCGGCCGGCCGATCCAGATCGCTCCAACAACCTGGTTTTCGTAATTTCGAAGAGGTTCGTACAAGCCCATCAGGCTATCGGTCCTGAAGTGCAATAACTCACCCCGGCTCAGGACACGGTCTCGATCGGCGTCGAGGAGTGTGCCGGTGGCGTTCTGCCCCTTGTAGTCGCCGCGGTTGATCGTCGCGGTTGCCGCAATTCGAACGTCACCCAGGAAAATCGAGGCGGAGTCCTCGAGCAGTTTTTGCATGTCGGTCACAATCTCGAGATCTTTGTTCAACAGCCGTCCCGCGAGAACTGCGCCGATGATTTTTCCCGACGAAGTTCGAAGAGGCATCGCAATCGTCATCACGAGTCCACGCTCTTCAAAAGCGTTCGCGGGAGCCGGCCGGATCCACGTCTTCAACTGAATCTTGGCCTGATCTCGAAGATTTTCTTTGGCGAGGATTTCCGGGGCGAAGGTTTCAAAAGACTCGATCGTTTGGCCGGTCAACACGTTCAGAAGAAGCCGGTGAATTGAAGAGACCGGCTTGGGAGCCTCGTAATCCCGCATGAGTGTTTCGTCGCCGTATAGCGTGGGATTGGTTGCCCGAAGGATGACCCGTCCCTCGAGATCCACAATCGTGAATATCGAAAGCTTTGCTTCCTTCTGCACCCGCTGGAGCATTCGGGCCATCTCATGGCGTTCCTCCGGTGTTTGCGGCAGATGATCGCCGATCACACCCGACGTGACGAGAGTCCCTACCGTCGTCTTGATGCTGCGAAAGATATCCTGGAAAGAGTCCTTGAAAATAGCCACGTTCGTGCGGATTTCCCGCTGGCCTAGTTCTGAAACGAATTGCAGACGCACTTCACCCAGACGCTGAAAATAGTCATTCATGATGCCCTTGATGACGATGCTGAACAGCAGAACCGTCAGGAGCGAGCCACCAAGGAAGGTGTAAACCAGCTTTTTGCGGAGCGACCGCCGGAACGTCATAACTCCAATCGCGCCTATTGTAGCGCATCCGGCCAGGGGAAGCGTATTCGGATGGTTGGGAATCGTTTCTCGACGAAGGTCGCGTTGTCAGTCGAGAAGATGGGACTTTCTCGACGAAGGTCGCGCCCTTCGCCAAGAAGATCGCATTTGCTCGCAAGTCATTGCATCCATAGGAATCTGACGCCGCCGGCTTTGAATTTCCGGTGGAAAGGGACGCTACCTTACTCGAACAATCTCACGCGGCGAAGGAGCACATCGCTGAAATAGAGCACGAGCGCCAGGGCGGCGAGGTAAGGCCACAAGGGAACAGGGAGGGCAGTGGTTTCGCCTTGCGGGTCGAAAATCTCTTCGGTGTGGGGCTGGAATCGGCCTTTGGTCTCATTACTGATAGAGCGCAGAACCTCGGTGTTTGGCGGGTAGAAGTGATATTCATCCGGATATGAATAGGCGAGAACGCGCGATGGACCGCCGCTTTCCGCACCAACGGCTCGGAACAAATAGGATCCTTTTTTGGATAGCGGGAATCTGGCTTCATATGCGCCCGGCGCGATTTGATGGACGGCTACGTCAGATACAGCCTCGTCCGGGCCAAGAACTCTCACCTGCGGTTCCAGCTTGTTCCTGAATTGGCCGTCTTTCTGGATGGCATTAATGGTGATCTTCGCTTCGTCTCCATCCTTGACCACCCGAAAATCGAACTCGTTATTGTCGTGGCGGCGCATCGTTTCGCGAACCAGTTGCGACCAGAATTTGGGATAACCATTCCATCGCAGCCAATCCACAGCCCACCGGTCCTTCAAGTCAGACAGAAAGGCTGCCGTTTTACCCAGGCCATATTGCCATCGCGCAAGAATGGGATCTTTGCGGCGCGATTCGAGCAGGACTTCCGAGGTGTCCTTTGATTTGGTTGCGACGTAACCTAACAGTGGCGGCGCCGCATTGAAGTCGATTCCTTTGAAGGCTTCGACGTTCTTCTTCACGACCGGCTTGAAGGATTCTTCGCGAAGCGTTTTTCCGGTAGCCAATTCCGTCTCTTCGGTGAAGATTTGCGGCACAGACGCAGGATCTTCCAGGTAATACGTTCGTCCGTGTCCCCAATTCGCAATTTGGGCAAGCAGCTCCCGATCGGCGCCATTACCGACGGCGACGGTTGAAACGGTGATCTTGGAGTCGGCCATCTTCTTCGTCAGGCCTTCGAAGTCGTCGGGCAATGACCGGCCGTCGGAGAGAAGAATGACGTGCTTCACCTGTGTGCTCGCTCCGGCAAGCGAAATATAGGCCTCCCGAAGTGCGGGATAAATGTTCGTCTCTCCCCCGGCGATGATCGTGCTGATCGCCTGATTGATGGCAGCGCGATTAGCCACAGACTGGAACTTCACCGGCCAATAGAAGTTGTAATCGAATGCGACGACACCGAAGCTGTCGGTATCCTTGAGCAGGGCGAGCGGCGCCTTTGCAGCTTCCTTGGTCATCTCGATTTTTTGACCGCCCATGCTTCCGGATTTGTCGAGCACCATGATCATGGCTACGGAATCCGGCTTCTCTTTCTTGGCCTCAAACGTGACGGGAAGGACCTCTTCGATTGCCGTCTTCGAATATCCGCCTTCACCGTAGTTGTTTTCACCTCCAGCCAGAATGAAACCCCCACCCAGATCACGCACATAACTGGCGAGGCTTTTCATTTGAGGTTCGCTCAAGTTACCCCGGGCAACGTCGCTGAGGACAACCGCATCGTAGGCGTCCAACTCCTCCACGGCGGTTGGAATCGCGGCCGCCGATACGGCATTTACAGTAAGGCCCTCATTCGTAAGCGCAGTTTGCAGGTAGCGCGCACTCTGACCGTGGCCTTCAACGTACAGGATCTTCGGGCGTCCTTCGACGACGATTGAAGAACGGAATTTATTGTTGTCCGGAAACGGGTCGTTTGGCGCTTTCACCTCTGCTTCGAGCGTTACCGGCCCGGCCTCATCTTTAATGCTTACGTCGAATGCGATGCGATTCAGTCCGCGAATAAGCTGGAGCTTCCGCGTTCCAAGCGTCTTATCTTTCAATCGAATCTCGACTGCGGCGGCGGTTTCGACCTGGCTGTAAACATGGACTTCGGCAGGGAACAGTTCGTCCGCCGTGACTTGCGACGGAGCCATGATGTTTTCGACCCAGACATCGCGATTCGTGCGGGCCGTCGAAGGCACCGCGTAAACATGGATGTTTTCCGCCTTCAGCCTCGACAGCATGTCCAGCATGTGTCCCGAGTTTTCGTTCCCATCACTGATGAGCACCAGCCGTTTCAAATGATGAGGCGCAAAACTCCGAATGCCTGTGTCAATTGCTGCTTCAATATCGGTGGCGCTTTGATCGATAGAGCCGCGGGAAGACCGGTTCGTGACCTCAACCTGCTTCAGCTTATCCAGGGTGTCGAAAACCGTCGAGTTCGCGGCAAAAGGAACGAACCTCGCGTGGTCGGGATGGCCGGAGTTGTCGGTTTGCTGGATCCATTGAATGGCGGACTGAATCGCAGATGGAGAGACACTCTCGGAAACGTCGAGCAGATATACCACCGACAGCCAGGCACCGGACCTGTAGAGGACCGGCTGCATCAGCGCAAGCGCGATCAGCAGGACGATGGTCGAGCGCACGGCGCCGGAAAGCTGCAGATGCTTTGGACTGAGGTCCGCCAGCGTCCTCCGCTGCACCCACCAGAGGAAAGGAATAATCAGCAGCAGAAACAACGGCCAATATGTGTCAAAGCTTAAGCGCATGGTGGTTGTTGAACGCGACGACAACGCGGGCTGAAGCCCGCGACTACATGCATTTTCATAACGTGATCCTGCGGTGATACGTGAACCATTCAAGACCGATCAGCATCACTGCAGCCAACAACATATAAAACCACAATTCGCGGCGCAGCCAGTACTGTTGCGCGGCGGCGGCACGGTCCGTTTTGAAGACCGATCGATTCACGTCCGAGAATGTGGGATTGGCCAGGTTCACCGCGAGGTGAACCCGCGTATCTCCCTGAGTTCCGTCGTACAGGCCGGGTTCGTTGGCAACGAAAACCGTCCTTCCGAGCTGTTGTTCAGACGCGACAGTTTTTCCATCGATCGTATGGATCTGCGCATTACCCAACGGGACGTCAATTATGCCGGGCGACCGCTTTAACGCAAGCTGGTCCCGGTTGAACCATGCCAGAACGTTTTCAATGAATATGGGGAAGCCGACGTGAAAGGCAAAATCGGACGATTCGAGATCGAACGTGAGCATCACCCATTTCGGCTTTTCGGATACGACAATCAACGGTGTTTGTTTGGAGGCAACGACAACCGTCAAATTCTGTGCGTCGATGCGGGCCGCGCGCTCGATCGCAACATCGTGAACGGCAACGAACTGCATGATCGGGTGATCCTCCGACCACGTCGTGATCTCCGGCTTTTGGATTTCACCCGACGCGGGTTTCAACCATACGGCGTTTGGCGTGCCAAAAATCAACGCGGGGCGAGACGGCGGCGCAACTGGAGCGAATTTGTCGAAGATATAAGCATCGATGTTTGCAGACTCGCGGTAATTCGCCGGATCGGTCACGGATAAGTCGACATAGTTGTCCAGCTTCAATACCGTTTCGAGATAACGGTTGCCTCTCGTGACCAGTAACGTGCGTGTCTTTCGTTTGATCGGAAGATAGGCAAACGCGACGTCGTCGAGTGGAAGCGCATCATCTTTCGCCTGAACTGTCGCGCGAATTCCGCCGCCGGCGAATTGCGAGAGATCGAAAACGTCTTTGTATGTTTCTTCCGTGCCAAGACGAACCGTCTTGTTGATCCGCTGCCCGCCGGCAGCGCTCAACGTGATGCCGGCTTCCGTGGGCGGTCCGAAATTCTGAACCTCCAAATAGGCTTCGTAACCGAGCGGAGTAGAAGGCATGGATCGAATTTCGAATGCAGTGATCCCGACGTTATTGGCCGTCTCGAAAACCGAAATGCGTTTAACGAAGGAAGGTGTGTTGTGGATGGCCACGCCATCGGAAACGAAATAAACCTGAGAAATGCCGTCGACTTTTGGAAATTGCGGATCAGCGCTCTTCGGCGACATCGTATCGATCAGTTTGCGCGCTTCGTTGCGATCGGTCGTAAACGCCGAGGCCGTGACTCCGGCAGTATCGAGAACGCGAAATTCGGTAGTGGGACCGCCGCTATCCAGCAGCGATTTTGCCCTTTTGACCGCGTGCTGCCACCGTGTTTCCCCATCCGAGGTCTGCGTGTTCATGGTTGGAGATGTATCGAGCACGATGACGACGCGCTCATTCTTTCCCGTGAGAGATTCGATTTCCGGCCGTGCCAGCGACATTGCAATCAACAATGCAATCGCCGTTGTGACGACGATCGAAATGATTCTTCGCAGCTTTTCCCAAAGTGAGTGCGATTGCCGTTCATCCAGCACGCGGCGCCAGAGGATAGATGACGAAATGAACACTCTTCGGTGCCGTAATTTCAGAAAGTAAAAGGCAATAATGATTGCGGTAGTCGTGAGGGCAAGCAGTGCCGCTTGTATCGGAGTCAATGCCAGAAATGTCATTTCAAGAACCTGCCCTGCCGGAAGACTTTCAGTACAAGCTCCTCAAACGGAAAATCGGTCGCGGTTCGAACATATCCCAGCTGGTACTTGCCGCAATATGATTCGATGCTGTCGCAATATTTTGCGAACTCTGCGCGATACGCAGTAAGCAACGAAGGCGTGATCGTGATTTCACGGCTGATGTTGCTTTCGGAATCCACCAGTTGAAGCTCGCCTTTTAACCGTGGATTGATTTCTTCGTGACTTGCGATGTGAATGACGAAAATATCGTGGCGGAAATGGCGGAGGATATCGAGCGCGCTTTCAAATCCATTTCCGTCGAACATATCCGAGATGACAACAGCCAGCCCGCGCCGGCGCGTTTCGGTGCAATATGTCTTGAATGATGCGCGGGCGTTGGTCTCGCCCCCGGAGGTGACGTCGGTGAGGAATCGAAAAATTTTGAAGATGCGCCCCTTGCCGCGCTGCGGGGGCATTTCACTCTTGACGCCGCCGGCGAACGAAATGACATTCACGCGATCCAGATTGGCGAGTCCGATGTAGCACAATGCAGCGCACACTCTGCGTGCATAGTCCAATTTTGAGGGATCGCCATAGTTCATCGACTGACTGCTATCGACGAAGAAATAAATCGGAAGGTCTTCTTCTTCTTCGAACAACTTCAGGATCAAACGGTTCAGCCGGAGGTAGGCTTTCCAATCGAGATGACGAAAATCGTCCCCCGCCACGTAAGCCCGGTAATCCGCGAACTCCAGGCCGGTTCCGCGCTTGCGGGTGCGTCTTTCGGCCCGGAGTCGTCCCGCGAAGAGCCGCTTCGAGATGATGTTCAAATACTCGAGCTTCTTCAGGAACTCGTCGTCGAAGAGTGTGACATTTGCGGTAGACATAATATTCACGGAACGCGGGCTAAAGCCCGCGACTACAGTTGACTGCCGATGTAGTCGCGGGCTTTAGCCCGCGTTCCTCTAAGTACCTAATTCGCTTCCGGCGTACTCTCGAGGATTCCCTTGATAATGGTGTCGGTTTCGACCCGCTCCGCCTCGCCTTCGAAGTTCAGAAGAATCCGATGACGTAAGGCTCCATAGGCGACCGAGCGAATGTCCTCGCACGAGACATGCACGCGATTGTTCAGCAACGCGCGAATCTTTCCGCCAATGACGAGGGCTTGAGCTCCACGCGGGCTCGATCCGTATCGAACGTATTTCATGGTCAGGGAGTGGGCATATGGCGGCGTTGGATGCGTCGCCATCGTGACGCGGATGGCGTAATCCTGCACCGGCCGCGCGATGGGAACAGCGCGCACCGTTTTCCGCATTTCGAGCACTTCGCCCTGGCTGAGCACACGATTCACCTTCGGCTCTTCGATCTTCGTCGTGCGGTTCATGATCGTATGAAGACTCTCTAAAGTCGGATAATCGACCTTCAGCTTCATGAAGAAACGATCAAGCTGCGCTTCGGGCAACGGATACGTACCTTCCATTTCGAGAGGGTTCTGCGTCGCCAATACGAAGAAAGGTGAATCGAGTTTGTGTGTCTGCTTCCCGACGGTCACGCTGCGTTCTTCCATCGCCTCGAGCAGGGCCGATTGAGTTTTCGGCGTTGCGCGATTGACTTCGTCGGCGAGCAAAATATTTGAAAAGATCGGTCCCGGCTGGAAGTCGAGAAATTTGTCGCCCATTGCGTCTTCGTGGACCATGTTGGTGCCGGTGATATCGGCAGGCATGAGATCGGGTGTGAATTGAATTCGCGAGAACTTCAGGTGCATCACATCCGACAGCGTTGAAACCAGTTTCGTTTTGCCCAGACCCGGAACACCTTCCAGGAGGACGTGCCCGCCGGCGAGAAGACTCATGATGACGCCGTCGATGATTTCGCCGTAACCGACGATAACCTTCGAGACTTCATCCTTTACCCGTTTGAACTGTTCCTGGAACGTGACAACTTGTTGATCGATGGCGGTGCTCATCTATTTATGAATGCTCCTACTTTTTGGCGGGCGGCCGAATCGCCTCGAAATAATTCTTGATGAGCGGCCGATATTCCCATGGAATGCGGTCCTGATTCAGCAGATCTTTTTGCGCGGGACTTAACTCGGATTTCACGTTTCGGTAATCGAGTCTCGATCGCTCCTGCTTGCTCACCTCTTCTATGTTTTCTTCCTTTCCCTGATCCTCCATTCCTTTGACTTTCTCCTGCTGGAGTTTTACATCGAGCGTGGTTGCCGCGCCCTCGCGTGGAGCATCACCGCCGCCTTTTCCTGACGGCATCAGGCCATTACCTTCGCTGTTCCCCGGCATCGGCGCACCGGCCTGGCCGTTCTGCCCCGCCTGGTCGGTAGGCTCGCCTTCAGTTCCCGCGCCGGACTGCTGACCTTCACCCTGATCATTTTGCTG
>Ga0137394_10001182_pt1 | contig 18863 bp, 18 predicted proteins | sample czobulk116metaG_FD_108278 | JGI IMG/M metagenome (GOLD analysis project Ga0137394, IMG submission 108278) | Vadose zone soil microbial communities from Angelo Coast Range Reserve, California, USA - czobulk1.16 metaG | ecosystem: Environmental > Terrestrial > Soil > Vadose zone | place: USA...
AACCGCAATAAATTTCAAATCGTTTAAACCGTTTGTCGCCCCTTATGAATTGAAGACATTCAACTTGTTCGGTTTTTCAAAATCGTCAACCGGACAGCACTGATTTCGGATTTCGGATTTGAGGTGCAGGATTCGTCCAATTTTCAATTTCCCGCGTGCATGATTCGTCAAGTACGTTGGTGCCCTCTTTGAGGAGGGGAATCCGTTGCTCGAACCCGACCGGTACCGTCCCCATTTGGCCGAATTCATGAATAATCCGGGCTGGTGTGCAATCGCATTTCGGACGGATCTGCTACGGCGCTCGCCAACGTGCCACGACCGCGCGCAACTCCGTGGCGAGGGACAACTGTCGACCTTTCTCCACCAGGTCGGCCAGATCCAGGATGTGGCCCAACAATCGCTCAAGGTAGGCCGGATTCCCCGGGTAAGCCACGAACGCCAGGTGCTGGCAGGCACGGACGACGGTCACTTTGTCAATAATGCGAAACTGTGGAAGCCTGGCCAGGACTTCGGTCGTCAGCCGGTTCAACTCGATTTGTTCCGCTTCGTTCAGTGGTTCGGAAGGCATTCTCTGGCTCTTGCATGAAGACGTAATCCGCAAGCCAAAACGCCCACACGATGATCAAAAATGTTCGCCCGCGTGCACGCAGCTAGTCCGGCAACATTTTGCCGCGGGTTTCGGGGAAGAACGGGGCTGCCACCAGGCCAAGAACATAGATCATGCTCACGATCACTGCCGCCCTGCCGTAGCCGCCGAAGTAAGTGATGAGTGTCCCGGCGGCCAACGGGCCCAGGAACGCGATGAACCGCGGTGCATTGAAGCAAAAGCTGACTGCGGTTGCCCGGATCCGCGTTGGATAAACCTCCGGCAGCCATGTTGGGCACCACGTGTATTGGCCCAGCGAGAAGACGCCATTGATGGCGCATGCCAGCAGGAGCAGCGACAAACCATGCGTCCAGAGAAAAAGAACCGGGGTCAGGAGAAGAGCGAGGGCAAACCATGCGATGGTCACGGGCTTACGGCCCCACGCATCCGCGCAGAAGCCGAGCCCAATGTATCCGCATATCGCACCCAGGTTGTAGCACATGCCCGCAAGACTCGCCCATCGCGCTCCGGGAAGCCCTTGCATGGCAGCCACTGAAGAGACGTAGGCCGGTACCCAGCTTGAAATGCCCCACCAGGCCAGCGTCGTCGTAGTCGACATCAGCAACGCGATAATTGTCAGCCGCCGCGTTCGCGGATCCGCAAAGAGATCGACCAGAGTGAACCGAGCCAGTTGCCGGGAAGCTTCGTCGAGTTGCTCGCCGCGGTTCTGCGCAGCGATAACCTCGCGCCGCCGCCGATCGGATCTGGTCCATTTGTCCGATTCAACCAGGCCACGCCGGATCCACCACGTGGCGAGGGCCGGAAGCACTCCGATGACGTACATCCAGCGCCACGCCGAAGGACCGAGGGCGCTGACGAAAAACCATACGGCTGACGCGAAGAAGAACCCGATGCCCAGTCCGCATTGCATCAGGCCGGCGCCCTTCCCGCGGTGTTCGGCAGGCCACATCTCCGCCACCATTGACGTACCCGTGCCCCACTCCGCTCCGAGCGCGAGACCGACGATGAAGCGCAGAGCCACGAATGACGGCCAGTCCCAGGCCAGAGCCGTACATCCGGTTACCAGCGAGTATGCCAGGATGGAATAGATCAACGTTCGCTTGCGACCGATATAGTCGGCCAGAATCCCGCCGGCGATTCCACCGGCACCCCATCCAAGCAGCGTGACCGCGATCGTCAACCCCGCATAAAACGGAATTGCCGGATGGCTCTCGACAGGCAGCAGCTGTTGAAAGGTGAGACCGACCGTGAGTATCAGGGCGTACGTCTCGTATCCATCGAACAGCCAGCCGAGATTGGCGACGACCAGTGTGTTCCACTGCCGCCGGTTGAGCACGCGATACCAGATCACAGCCGGCCGACCGGTTTCTTCAGACAATCGCGTGATGGCCACGGATCACTCCAGTTTATTGCCTAATATGCCCCGTTTTATGAGGTCCAGACGTTGTTCGTCGTCGTGGCTTGCGATGATGAACAAGTTCTTTTCCGTCTTGTAAAGACCGTTCAGCCAACTCAATTGGGCAATGAGCGTGTTTTCGTCTTCCTGAATCCAGGGCGCGTCTTTTCCTTTTACATTCCGGACTCCGTCCATATGCCATGCGGTGTCTCCGATCAAAAGATATTCCCGGCCGGAGCCCAGTACGACATAGATCATCTGCGAACCCGGAGTATGTCCGGGCGCCTTGATGAGCACGACGCCCGGTCCAAAAGGCAAATACCTTTCATAGTCGACGACGTTGTAGCGGCCGGCCATTTCCGGTGTGAGCCTGATCTCAGGCATTTGCGGGTTCTTTAGCAACGTTTGGACCTGGTCGCTGGTCAGGACTGTTTTTGAAGCGAGTTCGTTCGCCAACGGTGTGTGAATGACCCCCGCCACATGATCGCCGTGTTCGTGAGTCATGATAATGGCCCGGGCGCCGCGGACGGCTCGCTCGACTTGTTTTGCCGAGTCCGGATCGTAAGGCTCCACCACGCCTCGTCCGAAAAAATTGTGGACCTGCTGGTCCATGCCGGAGTCAACCATGACATAGCCGTCGGCATAGACCACCTGGAAGACGGTTCGGGCCTGCACGCTTGGCTCATCAGGCGCACCCTTCACTGAAAATTTCTTGGCGCGGCGGCTTTCCGCAAACTTCAGGACGTTAACACGCAGGGGCGCCCTGCCGGGGATCATCCGGGCCGCTTGCCGTATTTGATCGATGTCAGCCGTCCAGACTTGCTCTTTTTGTGGAGTTATAAACAGAAGCGCCAGCGTGAAGAGATAAAATGCATTTTTCATCGATGTGCCTTTCTAACCAACACGAAACGCGGGCATAAAGCCCGCCGCCAGGTGCATGAATGCTGCCATGAACCCGTGGTAGCATGATAGTTCCATGAAACGACAATTTATTTCTGTAGTTGTGCTTCTCCTGGCGATATCGGTCGGCGCGTCTGCTCAGAAGCGGGCGTTCACAATTGAAGATGTCTATCGCGTCAAGGGTGTCTCGGATGTGCGCGTATCGCCCGATGCCAAATCCGTGGCATATGTTTTGACCGAATCCGACCTGGGCCGCTCGAGCCGTATCGGCCACATCTGGATGATGGACATCGATGGTCAGCATCCCCGGCAATTGACGTTCGGGGCCAAAGGAGAATCTTCGCCGCGGTTTTCGCCGGACGGAAAGTTCTTGCTGATGATCAGTTCCCGCGACGGAGCGGCGAGCCTCTACCTGTTACCCGTGGCCGGCGGCGAGGCGAAGCGGTTGACCAACATCTCCACCGGGATCTCGGATCCGCTGTGGTCTCCGGACAGCAAGTGGATCGCGTTCTCGACGGATGTCTATCCTGCCTGCGGCGATGATGATGCCTGCAACCAAAAGACGCGCGACGCCCGGAGCAACGGCCAGGTTAAAGGGCACATCGCCGATAGCCTGTTGTATCGCCATTGGACCGATTGGAAAGACGGCACTCGTACTCATATCTTTCTCGCCGAAGCGGAAACCGGCACCATGCGCGATCTGACGCCTGGAGATTTCGATTCACCGACGTTCCAGTTGGGCGGTCCGCTTCAATACGATTTCTCGCCGGATGGGTCGGAAATCGCATTCGTGTCGAATCACGACAAAACGCCGGCATCATCAACGAACAACGACCTGTGGACGCTTTCGCTCGCGAACCGGGCCGTCAGGCCGGTTAACATCACCGCCTCGAATCCGTCATACGACGGCAGCCCAAAGTATTCGCCGGATGGAAAGTACATTGCATACCGCATGCAGAAGCTTCCGGGCTATGAATCGGACCTGTTCCGGCTCGCGATTTACGAACGGCGTACGGGTGCCTCGACCGTGTTGACCGAGTCCTCATTCAACAACTGGGTCGACGCGTTTGAATGGGCGCCGGATTCGCGATCGATTTTTTTCACCGGACCTGTGGAGGGGCAGACTCCCATCTACCGGCTGGATCTGGAATCGAAGCGCGTTACGGAAGTGCTCGCGGACAAGACCATCGACGAGTTCGAGTTCACGCGTGATTTCAAGCGCATGCTTTATGTCCGGCGCTCGACCGGTGATCCTGTGGAAATCTACAGCATTGAAATCAGCAATGGCAGCGCTTCAACGGCACGCCGGCTGACTAATGTGAATGCTGCGCTCGCGGCAGAGGTCGATATACGGCCCGCTGAAACGATGTGGGTCGAAGGAAGCGGCGGGTCCAGGATTCAGGTATTCATCGTAAAGCCTCATGGCTTCGACCCTGCCCGAAAGTATCCGCTGATCCTCAATGTTCATGGCGGGCCGCAACAGCAATGGACCGATGGGTTTCGCGGCGACTGGCAGGTTTATCCGGGTGCCGGATACGTTGTCGCTTTTGCGAATCCGCGCGGCTCGACAGGTTATGGCCAGCAGTTCACAGCGCAAATTTCAGGTGACTATGGCGGCGCGGTCTTCGAAGACCTGATGAAAGTCAGCGACGCGCTCGAGAAATTGCCTTACGTCGATCGCAACAGAATGGGGGCGATGGGCTGGTCTTTCGGCGGCTACATGATGAACTGGTTCGAAGGCCACACCGATCGATTCAAAGCGATCGCATCGATGATGGGACTTTTCGACTTGCGCTCTTTCTACGGCGCCACCGAAGAACTGTGGTTCCCGGAATGGGACCTGAAAGGACAGCCGTGGAATTCCGATCTGTACGAGAAGTGGTCTCCGTCCAATTACGTCAAAAACTTCAAAATGCCCGCTCTCGTGATCAGTGGCGAGCGCGATTATCGCGTGCCCTACACGCAGTCGCTGCAGTTTTTTACGGCGCTGCAAAAAATGAACGTCCCGTCGAAACTAATCATCTATTCCAACGCGGGCCACTGGCCAAGCTGGTACGAAATGGCGCTCTATTACACCGCCCATCTCGAATGGTTCAGCAAGTACCTCGGCGGCGAGGCTCCGCCCTGGACTTCTGAAGAGTTTTTAAACAACGCGGTCTTCGACTCGAAGACGGGAAATCGGGTTGTCCCGAAGAAATAACGAGGACGGCTGGGCGTTGGAACAGGCGCATTCCGGGCACACTGCGCGCATTTCTCAGACCCACGTTTTCAGGTATGGAATCGCTCTGGCCTTTGTCGGAGCCGCGCTCTCCTTATCGTTATTACTTCGACCTTTACTGCCGGACGGTTTCTTAATCTTTTTTCTCTCTGCGGTGATGCTCGCGGGATGGTTTGGCCGGACAGGCGCCGGTGTATTGGCGGTGATCGTGTCGATGGTCACCGTCGATTACTACTTCATTGCACCGTATCGGGCGTTCGTTGTGGAGGTCGATGAGCTTCCGTATCTTCTCGCGTTCCTGTTCAGTGCGGTTGTCACCAGTTGGCTGGGATCTGCCCGAAGGGCGGCTGAGGAGAAACAGAAAGCTCATCTCGATGAGCTGTTCGAGCAGACTCCGGAGGCGATCATACTGGTCGACCTTCAAGACCGCGTACTGCGCGTGAATAAAGAATTCACCCATATTTTCGGCTACAGGATCGACGAAATTCTTAATCGTCCCAGCGTCGATTTGATTACTCCAATTGAATTGCGAGCCGACGCGATGAAAAACCGCGAACGCCTGGCTGACGGTCAACACATCAATGTCGAGACGATTCGGAAGCGAAAGGACGGTTCCTGCCTGAACGTATCGGAAGTGTCGTTTCCGGTGATCGCGAACGGCAAGTGTATTGGCTACTACGCTATTTTTCGCGACATTACCGAGGGCAAACGCGCGCTCGAACGGCTGCAGAAGGCTCAGGCGGAACTGGCGCATCTATCGCGCATTACGACGATGGGAGAGCTGGCAGCGTCGATTGCCCATGAAATAAATCAACCCATTGGAGCGATTGTCACCAATGGTAATGCTGCTGTCCGCTGGCTCAGGCAAACGCCCCCTTACACAAACGAGGCCGAAGAGACATTAGAGTGCATCGTTCGAGATGCCAACAGGGCGGCGCAGGTTATCGGACGGATTCGCTCCCTCCTCAGGAAAACTCCATCTGTGATGGTCCGTCTGGACGTCAACGAAGTCATTCGCGAGGTCTTGACGTTGACAAGTTATGAGACCGGCAGACGTGGCGCATTCGTGCTGACGGAATTGGCCGGCGGCCTGCCGATGATTTTCGGTGACCGCATACAACTGCAGCAGGTCTTACTAAACCTGATAATGAATAGCTTCGACGCAATGAGTGGAATATCGGATCGGCCCCGGCACGTAATGGTGAAGTCGTCGGTTCATAGTGATTCCGTTTTAGTCCAGGTGCGGGATACGGGCAGCGGTTGGGAAGACCAGCATGCGGCCGTCATATTCGATCCGTTCTTTACAACCAAGAAAGATGGAATCGGAATGGGACTCACGATCAGCCGCTCTATAATTGAAAACCATGGAGGCAGCTTGTGGGCCGAACGGGGAATACCTCACGGAGCAACTCTAAAGTTCACCCTCCCAATCGCAACGAAGTCGGAATGAATTCCCTGCAAAACCACGTATTTGTTGTCGAAGACGATCCATCAATGCGGAACGCCCTCAAGAACCTCTTGCGATCTGTCGGCCTGGAATCCCGGCAGTTCGCCTCCGCGCAGGAATTTTTGGAGGCGGACAGGCCCGACGGGCCCAGGTGTCTAATTCTTGATGTCCGATTGCCCGGCCTCAGTGGGTTGGACCTGCAGAAAGAACTGGCGAGAGCAGGCATTGAAATCCCGATAATCTTCATTACTGCACATGGAGATATTCCGATGTCGGTCCGTGCTATGAAGGCCGGGGCTGTGGAGTTCCTGACCAAGCCGTTTCGCGATCAGGACCTCCTGGACGCCATTCACGCTGCGCTTATGCAGGACCGTGTCCGGCGCCAGAATGACAGCGTGCTTGCAGAATTGAAAAGGCGATTCGAATCGCTCACCTCTCGCGAACGGGAACTGTTATCCCTGATCATTTCCGGCCGGTCCAATAAGCATGTGGCCGCTGAAATCGGGACCAGCGAAATCACTGTAAAAGTGCATCGCCGGCATCTGATGCAGAAGATGCGAGCCGCATCGTTTGCAGATCTCCTCCGCATGGCAGCGGATTTGAAGATTCCATATACCAAAGTATAAATCTATATACTTCAAGACAATATCGCACCGGCCCGCCCGATGATAGCGTGTACGCCGCTAACGCATTCCTACCGGTACAACGCCGTACCCACACGACGATGAAGTCTCGATTGGTGTAAGAGGCAGCGCACTCAGCCTTCAGGGTTGAGCCTTGTTCACGCGCACTTTCTTAATGGAGAAAAAATTATGACAAGAGTCAAATTCGCCGTCCTGTTGGTACTTCTGTTTCTGTGCACTGGTGTAACCGCATTCGCTCAGGGCGATGCGCCCAAGATCGACACCGGTGACACGGCATGGATGCTCACATCGGCTGCACTCGTTCTGTTCATGACCATTCCCGGCCTGTTTTTGTTCTACGGCGGCCTGGTCCGCTCAAAAAATGTTCTCGGCATGTTCATGCAAAACTTCATGATGGTGGGGATCATCACAGTTCAGTGGATCGTCATCGGGTACAGCCTGGCATTTGCGAATGGTACGAGCTTTCTCGGAGGTTTGCAGTGGGCAGGTCTAAACGGTGTCGGATTCGCTCCAAATGCGGACTACGCCGCGACCATCCCCCACCAGACGTTCATGTTTTATCAGCTCATGTTCGCCATCATTACTCCCGCATTGATGACAGGCGCATTCGCGGAACGAATGAAGTTCTCGACTTTCATGGTGTTCTCCCTTTTATGGGCCACGTTCATCTATGACCCCCTGGCGCATTGGGTGTGGGGAGTCGGCGGCTTTTTGCGCAACATGGGTGCGTTGGATTTCGCAGGCGGCACTGTCGTGCATATCAGCGCGGGTGTCTCGGCCCTTGTGGCGGTCTTGATCATGGGCAAGCGTGTCGGTTTTGGGAAAGCGCCGATGGCGCCGCACAATCTTCCCTTTGCTGTGATTGGTTCCGCAATGCTGTGGGTGGGCTGGTTCGGATTTAATGCAGGATCGGCGCTGGGTGCAAACGGCCTGGCATCGAGTGCCTTCATGGCGACACACACTGCGGCCTCCCTGGCAGCGCTGGGCTGGATGTTTGCGGAATGGATCAGAACCGGTAAGCCGACGATGCTTGGCGCCGCTTCGGGCGCGGTTGCCGGCCTGGTTGCGATTACGCCGGCATCCGGGTTTGTCACACCTATGGCTTCAATCGTCATCGGTTTTGGCGCCGGCATCATTTGCTACAGCGCTTGTATGTTAAAGCCGAAGTTTGGATACGACGACTCTCTGGATGTTGTCGGCGTGCATGGCGTGGGCGGAATCTTTGGCGCCATCATGACCGGAGTGTTCGCGACGAAAGCAATCAATCCAGCCGGTAATGATGGCTTGCTCTATGGGAATCCTTCTTTACTTGTGACTCAGTTGATTGCTGTCGGTACCACAGTCGTCTTCGTAGCCGTGGGCAGCGCGGTGATCCTGCTTGTGCTGAAAGCGGTCATGGGGCTGCGCGTCAGCAGTGAAGAGGAACGCATGGGTCTGGATCTCAGCCAACACAGCGAGAGTGCCTACGTGTTCGCGAGCGATTTCGAGGAATTGCCGACCAGTCGCGGTTCCGGAAACCTTCCATCGAGCGCAAAAATCCATTCGCAGAATGCCTGAGAGGTGCGGGATGAACGGAAGTGTTCCTATCCCTGCGCGGGCCGGCGGAATTCAGCCGGCCCGTACCGGCTCAAATTCCGGCCCAGACGCGGTCGTCGATGAGTTGCTCGCCATGCATAATTTCTTTGATGCGAGCGACACAGTTCAAGTGATGTACGAGATGCTCCGGTGCGTGGCCCTGGATGAGTTATCGATCGATGCCGCAGCAGTGACCTTCGGTTTGTCGCCACAGTCTTTCTATCGCGCGAAGGAAGCCTTTGAACAGCGCGGTCTTGCCGGTTTGTTGCGTTTCAGGGAATCGCAAACGTGACCGGGCTTGTGTTTGCCCTCGCTGTTTCTGCCGCGATCGTCGTGGCCATATGGGGATGGCGCGGAGTGAGACGCTACATGCGCGCGCAGGAAGCGATTCGCCACGTTCTGCAGCAGCGCTACCCTCTATCCAACACCGCTATCTGGCGACCGCGAAAACTGCGAGGCATGCCCAGCCGATCAGAAAAAGCAGGCCGCCGAAGGGCGTGACGGCCCCCAGTATTCCCACGCTGGTGAGCGCAAGCGCGTAGAGGCTCCCCGAAAACAGCAAAATGCCGGCTAAGAAGGACCACCCCGCGAACGCCAGCAGGCGGGTGTTGCCGATGTGTCCTATGGCGGCGGCGACGATCAGCACCGCGAGCGTGTGGTACATCTGGTAACGCACGCCGGTTTCGAACACCGTGAGCATCTCCGGCGAAAGCCGGCTCTTCAGGGCATGAGCGCCGAAAGCTCCGAGTGCCACACCGAGAAATCCGAGTACCGCTCCGATCAGCAAGAAGGTTCGATCCATTGCGATAATCATTACACAGGTTCGGTAAAATCAGATGGCATGGCGAACCAGGAAACAACATCCTTCCCCGAATGGATTGTGCCAATGGCGGCGACGCTTACGCAGGAGCGGTTCACGGGGCCCGAATGGATGTTCGAGCGGAAGCTCGATGGAATCCGGATGCTCGCGTTCAAAAACGGCGCCGATGTGAAGCTTTATTCGCGCAACCAGCTGCTTCAGCACTATCCGGCGGTTGCCGAGGCGATCGCCAAACTGCCGGTGCGGAACGTGATTTTCGACGGCGAGGCTGCGTGGGATTCGGCCAGCAGAATCGCATACCACGTATTCGACATCCTGTGGCTCGAAGGCCGTTCCGTCATGCACCTGCCCCTCGACGAGCGACGAGCATTGCTGAAAGATTTCAGGCTCCGCGCTCCGCTGGCGCACGTTCCGGAAGTAACGGACAACAAACCGTGGGAGCGCGCGTGCAGCGAAGGATGGGAAGGAGTGATCGCGAAGCTGCGCACGTCACCGTACGAGCACCGGCGCTCGCCGCACTGGCTAAAAATGAAGTGCGAGGCGACGCAGGAACTCGTGGTTGGCGGGTTCACGGATCCGCAGGGCAGCCGCGTGGGTCTCGGCGCGCTCCTCGTGGGGTACTTCGATCGGGATGATTTCGTCTTTGCCGGCAAAATCGGCACCGGCTTCGACACGAAGCTGTTGCTGGACCTTCGCGCGCGACTGGACAAGCTGGAGATCCCGAAATCGCCGTTCACCAAAGCCAAAGGGCTGCCACGCATCCGCGCACACTGGGCGTCACCCGAAATCGTCGTGCAGGTAGCCTTCATCGAATGGACCGTGCACGGTAAGCTGCGCCATCCACGGCTGCTGGGCGTTCGCTTCGACAAATCACCCCGGGAGGTTGTCAGGGAAACGTGGTAATCACGCATCCTGAAAAGGTCCTGTTCCCTGATAACGGGATTACGAAGGGCGAACTTGCCGCTTACTACGAGATGATCGCGCCCATCATGCTGCCGCACATCGCTCGGCGTCCCGTTACGATGGAGCGGTTTCCTGCCGGCATCGGTAAAAAAGGATTTCTCCAAAAGGACGTCTCGAAAGGATTTCCGGACTGGCTGCAGCGTGTCGAGGTGCCGAAGAAAGACGGCGTCGTGCACCATCCAATCGTCACGGACACGCGGTCTCTGCTGTGGCTTATCAACCAGAACAGTATTACGCAACACGTGTGGACATCGCGCGCGCCTGACGTGTACAAGCCGGACATCTGTGTGTTCGACCTGGATCCGTCTGTCGAGGATGCAGGCATGCTGCGCGCCGCAGCGCTCGCGGTTCGCGGCCTGCTCGACGAGCTTGGACTCCCAAGCTGGGTGAAGACCTCCGGCTCCAAGGGATTTCACATTGCCGTCCCACTCGACGGCAAAGCGAACATCGAAGAAGTCGAAAGATTCGCTCATGCGATCGGGACGCTCCTGGTCAGGCGCGATCCGAAAAACCTCACACAGGAATTCCACAAGGTGGATCGCGGCGTCCGAATCCTTGTCGATACCGGGCGTAACGGCTGGAGTGCAACGCACGCGGCCGTGTACTCTGTTCGTGCGAAGCCCGGTGCTCCCGTATCCGCGCCGTGCACCTGGGAAGAGTTGGAAGGCGGGGACGTGGGGCCTGGAACCTTCACGCTGAGAAACATGGCCACCCGCATCAAGGATGTCGGCGACTTGTGGTCCGGCATGCGAAGGCGGCGAAGATCGCTTCAGCGGCCACTGCTGAAATTGCGTGGCCTCTCCCACACCGAGGAGAGCTAGCCCCGCATTTCTCAGTGCCAGGTGTGAGTTCCCAGCCGCGGAGCGGCGTTAAAATGTAGCCCACGGCGGAGCCGTGAGTTACAGATCCGACAAACATCAGCCCCGACAGGGCGAAAGATTCCATGACAATCTGTCGCCCCGCTGGGGCTTACTTATTAGCTAAATCGATTGCCCCACGCTAAGAAGCTGTGAATGAATTACAGGTCAGGCCGCCCTCCCTGGATTCGGCAAGTATGTTGATGCCCTGTTCCAGGGGAATACATTGTTCCGGCAATTCATTCATACCTTCACGCGTGGGGCCACATTCTAACGCCGCTCCGCGGCTGGATTCGGTGAGAAATCCGAGCTAGGGTATGCCTGGACGAGAGTGTTACCACTGCCACCAGTGGGTGGAAGACAAGCAGGAGCACGACTGCTGGACGACGACGGAGAAGAATCTCACGTCCGATCTCTCCGAAGACCTGATGGACGCGTGGGAAAGGCTGCGGGAAACTGCGAGCTCGTTCGGCGAACAGCGAATATACGCTTCGCACAACTCGATCATGTTTTCTCGCAGGGCGTGTTACTTCTTTGTCCGGCCAAAGAAAAAAGTCCTGGAGGTCTGGTTTTTCCTGGGACGCACGCTGAAGGCACCTCTGGTTCGCAAAACACAGAAGGCTTCAAAACTCAAGGTGGCGCACATGGTTCACGTTACACACCGGGACCAGGTGGAGTCGCCGCTGACCGATTGGCTTAAGGAGGCCTTCAAAACTTCCGACCGCTTGAGTGGGAAACGCGATGGAAAAAAGGGCAAAGCGCTCGGCTGAAAGGTCGAGCGCTTGCCTCCGGCTCTACTGCCGCGAGCCCGATGTGGCGGCGCCCTCCCGCTTAACCGGCTTGCCGTAGACTTCGACCCAGCCGACATCCACGTATCCGCCGTCACCGTGACCGCTGCCGGGCATCAGGTCCGCAAAACCGATCTCATCAACTTTAGTAAGGTCCACGCTGTCGAGCAAATTGCCCCGCGTATAGACCTTATTGATGTCCATCTTTATCCAGCGGACGTCGTTGATCGAGAACTCGTAGACGTGATAGTCCGAGACGGTTCCATCTTCACGATCGCCCAGCAGCCACGTGCCATCGACAAGCTTGATCAGCGGGCGCACTTTATGGAAACCGGACACCTTGATGTTCCATCGGATTTTCGCGCTACCTGTGAGATCGACGAAATTGCTCTTGTCGCGGAACGCCAGAGCACACGGTCCTTCGCAGAGTCCCGTCCACACGTGGAGAGGATTATCTACATTGGTCGGGGCTCCATTCTCCTGAATATCCTTACTTGCGGCCCCATATAACTTGAGTTCCAGATTCGGATTTGCAACTGCGGCCTGATTCACCGGATGCTCCACCGGCAGGCCCGCCACGGTTTTCCATTCTTCCCGGAAGAACAACGGTGCGGGACCGGGACGGCGCCTTTCTGCCGGCGCCGCACCTGCCGCACCCTGAGCGGGTTGCTGCGCGAACGCGCTACACGCGATCGACAAAAGGATTAAGCAATTCAATATCGATGGGATAACAATGCGTCTGGACATACAGGCCTCCCTTTCGGTCGTGGAATCGGTCTCTCTAATTGACTGAGTGGCGGCAGTATATCAGATGCATAGCCGAAGTGATGCACCAGCGCCTGAGACAACGGATGAGAGTTCAGGATTGCATGAACCTGAACCCTCATCCGCGCGGTGTGCCTCCCTCTTCAATCCGGCAGGGTCAGATTCGGATGCAGGCCGAAAACTCGGACGTCCAGAGCAGCGGCTGCCATCTCGTCGTCGAGGTGGCCGTCACGAAACCGCCGATACGGGGCAGAAAAAAACTGAAGGTGCCGTTGGCAGGCAGCCTCACCGAACCCACGTAATCCTGGCCTTCGCCGTTGCCTGAAGGATCGCAGGTCGGGCTGTGGAAAATCTGGACGACAACTTCCTGGTTGCCGCGGTTTGTAATGGAACCTGTAACTCGAGTACCGACGAATGGCGGGAGGAGCATGAACTGTCTTACCGCCGACGTCCATACCGGAAAGTTTCGAGAACTGTTCACCGCGTTCGGCGTCACTCCGATCAGATCTGCGTCGATTCCGAGAGAGCCATTCGAGAAGATCGAATTCGAGAGGAACCAGTAGCGGTTGAATCCCCCGGTGATCCCATTCTGGCTGTTAAACGCGATTCGGTTGCCGCACTCGGGGTGATCGTTGACCACGCGGCCGGTTGCCGCGTCGATAACGACTCCGCACTGCGGATCCGCGGAATTCAAGCTGGCTCCGATAGCGCCAGTCGCCGAAGACAGCTGCCCGCCGGCAATGTTGATACCGTCAAATTGATTGCCCAGCGCCAGGGTGCCGGTGACATCTGTGCCGATGAAATTTCCGCGCACGTAGTTTCCCCGGCCTGCGAGCAGGAGTCCTTGGCCACGATTGCCCGAGATCACATTGCGCTCCGCAGGCGTCGATCCGCCGATGATATTGAAGTCTGTGATCGTCACGATTCCAGCCGTCTCGATGCCGGAACCATTCCCGAGGGCGATCGTTCCGGTGGAGTCCGTACCGATGAAGCAACCGACGATCAGATTACTGGCGCCGGCGCCCTGCACGTCCGGTATATCCGGAGGAGCGGAACCGCCGCCGGGCGGGCAATCGGGCTCCTGGGGCCGCGCGAAGCGGGGAATGACAGGAAGCGTCTTATCGGGAATCGAGGGCGGAGTGGGATCGGGCAAAACGCCACCGGTGATGGCGTCCAGCACAATTCCGTCACCGCTGAATCTGTTGATCACCATGTTCCGGATCGTACTGCGGCCTCCGACCAGGTAAAGACCATGTACGCGCCCGAACAGCAGCCAGCGGGAAGCGGCCGTGCCATCGATTTCCACGCGCGTGGCGCCACCCGAATCTCCCTTGATGAAAATGGGCTCGAGGATGACCGGAAGCATCGAATTGGGACGGATGGTCGGAGTGCCTGAGCCGATGTCAAATATGATCGTATCGAGGCCAGGATCCCCTTTTGAACAACCATTCACCGCCACGTTTGTGTTGGCTGCAGTGATCGCATCCCGCAACGTACACACCGGCGGCGGCACCGGGTGCCCAGGGAAAATCAGAACAAAACCATCCGAGTTGCTGTCCACGACGATCGTCGCCGCCTGGGCTGTGAACCCCGCTCCCAACCAGATGCCGGCGAATAAAACGGGAAAAATACGACGGAATATTTTCATGCTACCCCCTTTGCTGAACTAGTGAGAGGCCGGTAGAACCGTTGTCCTCTCTCTCGTTACTGGCGGGGTAGTTGAAGACATTTCGCCGTATTTTTCCGAAAGGCGCCGGGAGTATGACGCCGCTCCGCGGGGAACTTACACTGTCACTGTCACCATGCCGCTCCAGAACTGCGTCTTGCTGCCCACCGCGACATCATATTTGCGGGCGAATGCGAGCTTGCCGTCGCTGCCAATCCGAAAGACAGTGAGGCCGGCGCTGAGCGTCTTGACGCTGCCGCCCTCGCGCACTGGAAGCGCCTGGATGCTGGCTGCGACCATCATGCGGGCGCTGGGATCGATTGCAAAGGTGCGCAGCTGGATGCCGTGGCCGTCGATGTTCTGGATCAGCGTCGGCTCGCCGGTGCTCTGGTTGATGGAGTGCACCGCAATGCTGTTCTCGCCGCCTGCGAAGACCTTGTTGCCTTGGAAATCGACCGTGGACGACGCGCGGTTCGCCTGATAGACGAACCGGCCGTTGGGATGCACGTGGACAGTGCCCGCACCCTGCCGGAACGGAGATTTCGGGTCCGACAGCGTTTCCTTGACGAACATCGGCTGGCGCGAAAGCCCGGTCGCCGGCTCTCTCTTATAGACATAGAGTTTGTTCTGGCTCTCAATCGACACGTAGACCCACGGCTGGGTCGGATGGAAGTCGAGATGGCGCGGCCCAAACTGCATGCCGTCCCCGGGCTGGATAGCCGCAAGATTCGTCAGCACGCCGGACTTGAAGCTGTAGGTCTTGATCGAACCCGGATTCACGGGGTTGTCCCCCGGTGCATTGTTGCCGCGCGTAACCAGGATCACCTGCTGATTGTCCGGAGTTGCACGGATCTGATGCGCATATTTGCCGGTGTCGAGCTGATTCGGCTGGTTCACCCGATCCCCGACCGTGCCGTCCTGGTTGATGTGGTGGACAGTCAGGGAGCTCGGGTCGTTGTAGGCGGTGAGCAGATATTCGCCCTTCATATCGACGCTGGTGTGGATCGGACGGGACGGCAGGTTTTGAACCGGACCGTGTTGAGTCAGCGCGCCTGTGGCCGGATCGATGCGGAAGGCGTGGGCGAAATTCTGGTTGCTCGCAACACCCGGACCACCGCCGCTGGACACCACATAGATGTACTGTTTCGATGGATGCGGCCACGCGTATTGGATGTTGGCCGGCAACGTCACGGTGTTGCGCCTCACCAGCGAGGCATCCTCGACGTCCATGCTGTAAAGCGTAAGATCGCCTCCAACACTGGAATAGAACACAGTTTTAGCCCTTGCCCCTGCCACCTGCGCCCAGGACGGCCTGGGTGCCGCGATGGAGCCGGCGAGCAGCGTTGCGAATGTGCGACGATCCATCAGGCGAGTGTCCTCCTGTTTGAGGCGTGTGGTTGGGTTATTGGACCGCATGATGATAGTCACACAAATGAGATCTTGCAACGTTTCCACCGCGCGGTAGTGACTCAGTTTGAACGCGGGCTAAAGCCCGCGACTACATTTCAGGTCCAACGTTGATTCCCAATGTAGTCGCGGGCTTTAGCCCGCGTTCATCCCTAAACTTCCCTATACATCCTTATACAACCCTATGATATAGTGCCGCCATGTCTACAAACGAACTTGATTTCCTATCAGTTGAGCAGGTAGCCGAGCGTTTGGGTCTCCATGTGAGGACGGTGCGCTCGTACCTCCGGACGGGGCGCTTGAAGGGCGTTCGAATCGGCAAGCAGTACCGCATTCGCCGGGAGGATCTCGACACTCTCACCGGCGGGTCCTCGCTCGACTCCGAGCCCGTGAGGCGGCACCGGCATGTCGACGTGTCCACGATCGTGCAGATTGACGTCATCAGCCCCGACTCTGTGAGTCGCGTTACGAACATGCTGATGGCGGCTGCCAAAGCGCCGCGCGATGCGGGCCAACCGCTGCGGATCGACACGGGCTACGACGAGGAGCGAGCGCGTTTCAAGGTTTTTGTATCCGGGAGCATGGAGACGACGATCAGCATGCTCAGGCTGGTGAACAAACTCACCGAACCGGACGGTGCGTGAACGCGATCGACAGCTGCGCAGAATGCCTGGTATCCGTTATTGCTTGTTACGAAACGCACTGAAGGCCAGAGCGAGCGATTCCAGAGAATCGTGACTTGCGCGTCCGGTATTCTTCACAAAAATCTCGACGAAGGTGACTGGGGTCGAACCCGTATTTTTGAACCCGTGGGGCGTGTTCGACTTGAAATAGTGCACCTGGCCCGGCGCAACCGTCTCTGTTTCTTCTTTACCCTCCGGCCCAAAGAAAACCTGCACAGGGCCGCTGACAGGAATAAACATGTGAAAGGGTCCCTCGTTGTGCATATGCGAAGGGCGCACGGCGCCAGCATCGATCTGGACACGCGTGACACGAACATCCGGTGTGTCCATAATGGTGGAAGGACTAACGCCCGTGATGCCGCCTCGACCCTGACCGCTCTGCTGAGCCAATGCGGGTGCGCAGCAGAGCACGACGATCACAACGATCAACCAAAATTGTTTCGACACATTTTCTCCTGGTGGGTAGCACTGTAGCAGCGTTCGATGAGCGCCGGCGATCATTTCCGTTTGAGCAGGACTCGAACTGCGCCTGTGCCGCCATCTGTCGGTCCGGCCGGGCAGAATGCCAGTACGGCATCGGACTGCCGCAGCCATTCATTCACCTTTTCCTTGAGTACCGATTTTTGATTCGGCGAACCATGACCCTTTCCATGGATCACGCGCACGGCCCGCCGCCCGGCTGCCGACTGCTTGTTCCGCAGAAAAGCCCGCAGTTCTTGCTCCGCCTCGGAGACGCCGCGTCCATGCAGGTCCAGTTCACCCTCTACTGCAATCTGTCCGTTCCGGAGTTTGCGCAACACCGTTTTCTGAATTCCGTTTCTGATAAAAGCCTGTTCCGGATCGGCTTCCGTTTCGCCATCGCCGGGCGTTCGCCTGATGTGAGTTCGAGGGGGCTGAGGGACCGGCCTCTCAGCAAGATTGTGTGGGGGAAGTGGCTTTACGCCTTCCATGGCGTCGGAAAGGACCTTCGCATCGTCGTCTTGCTTGTTGCGCGGTTTCAATGGATTTCTTGTACTATCGCCCGAAGGACTAGTCAAGCGAACGCGGGCTAAAGCCCGCGACTACATCAGAACGAACGTTGAGCGCCTGCAACTAGTTGTCACACTGCCCGAAAGTCTTTGTCACCGGGGCGCCGATGGTTATCAGGAAAGACGTCTGGATACAAGATCGCGGCGACTTCTTATAAGGAAACGCCGACTTCCTGCAAGATCCTGGCTTTTCCTTATAAGGAGAAGCGCGCAGCTTATAAGATCGCGGTGTTTTCTTGCAAGAATACGCGACGATCTGTGTGCCGAGCTCCGACAGCTTGCCGCCTACGACACGTCTAACAAAGAGTTTTGTCGTTAAAGAACTCCTGGGACATCACTCCATCACCATCACCATGCGTACCGCCCACCTCGCAGCCTGACACAGACGGCAAGCCGTCAGACTCCTCGATACAGCCTTCATATTCTGAGGCGGCGAATGATATAGAATGGACCGCAAATGGTGCGTCTATACATTCGAATCTTAGCCGTCGCAGCACTGGTCACCTCCCCACTAGTCGCGCAGACGCCGGTAAAAAAGCCCGCAGCGAAATTCCAGGTCGTGGAAACGACGATCGACGATATTCATGCGGCGATGCGGTCGAGAAGACTGACGGCGCGCGAGTTGGTTCAGGCCTATCTCGAGCGGATCGTTGCGTTCGACAAACAAGGGCCGGCGCTCAACTGCATCATTAATCTAAACGCGAAGGCGCTTGAAGATGCCGATCGGCTCGATGCGGCATTCAAGCGGTCGGGCATGATGGGGCCGCTTCACGGAATCCCAGTACTTGTGAAGGACGAGATCGACACAGCCGGTACGCCGACCACGTTGGGCACGGTTGTGTTCAAGGATTACCGCCCCGTACGCGATGCATTTCCAATCGAGCAACTCAGGAAAGCCGGCGCGATTATTCTCGGCAAGACCACACTCAGCGAATACGCGGCCGGCGACACATATGGCTCGATGTTCGGTGCCTCAAGGAATCCCTATGACCTGGAGCGAACGGTTGGCGGCTCATCGGGTGGTTCGGGATGCGCCCTGGCCGCAAACTTCTCGACGGTTGCGATCGGGGAAGAAACGCTGGCGTCGATTCGACGGCCG
>Ga0137394_10001184_pt1 | contig 18844 bp, 18 predicted proteins | sample czobulk116metaG_FD_108278 | JGI IMG/M metagenome (GOLD analysis project Ga0137394, IMG submission 108278) | Vadose zone soil microbial communities from Angelo Coast Range Reserve, California, USA - czobulk1.16 metaG | ecosystem: Environmental > Terrestrial > Soil > Vadose zone | place: USA...
CATGGGGATAGCTTACAGCGCGGAGCGCAAGGTGACGGGCCGCAGCTCAATCGACGCCAGGGCGTCGAGCAGCCGCGGCAGGACCTCCAGGATCACCGGCTTGCCGCCGCGGCCGCGTGCCGCATTGCCATCGTGCAGCAGCAAGATGTCGCCGTCCTGCAGCGGATTCGCCAGGCGCCGGTACACGGCATCCGGGTTCGTATTGACGGTGTCGAAGCCGCGGCGCGTCCAGCTGGCAAGGCGCAGCTGCAGGCGGGTGAGCACGGGGTCGAGAAACGGATTGCGCAGCCCCGCCGGCGCACGAAAGAACCGCGGCCTCGAGCCGGTCACTCCGAGGATGCTGTCCTGGGCGCGCGAAATCTCCGCGCTCATGCCGCCGGGCCCCAGCAGGGAGAAGTTGTGCCGGTGCCGCTGGCTGTGATTCTCGATGGCGTGACCGCGGCGCACGATTTCCCGCGCGAGGTCTGCATAACGCTCGACGCGCGCACCCACGCAAAAGAAGGTGGCGAGCGCTCGGTGCTCGGCGAGCTGCGACAGAACCTGCGGAGTGACATCGGGGTCCGGTCCGTCGTCGATGGTGATGGCGACGCCCGTCGCGACGCCGTTGCGGGCGGGCAAGCGGACCCAGTTGGCTCCCAGCAGCTGGCTGCGCGGCCAAAGCCCGGCCGCGGCCAGGGCAACATGGTTCGCGGCCAGGGCCCCGAGCGCCCATGGCCACAGGCGCGGGCGCGCCAGCGCCGCGGCAGCCGCACCCAGGTGCACGGCGGCGGACGCATACAATAGCGGCGGCGGCGACCAGCGCCGCGCGGCGCCCTCCTGCCCATTAGCGCCGAGCTCCCCGGCATCCTGTTGGGGCCTGCCTTGTCCCTTCATGTGAAGCGCGATTCCAAGAAATTCTCCCAAAGCCGAATCCAAGTGGACCACTCATGACCGCCGCCGATCACATTGACCGAGTCGGCCGGCAGCGTTGCCGCCAGCAGCTCATGCGCCGCCGCAAAGCGGTCTCCCCGGCCGAATCCGAGGTACAGCGGCCGTGAATCCGCATGGCGGCTTTTGATGTAGCGCCATATTCGGCGTTCTTCGTCGGTTTCCGCAAGTTCGCCCGGCTGCCATGCCGCAACTCCGGCCGCCTGAGCGATTTCAGCGGTCAGCATCCGATTGCCGAGATACGGAGCAAGCAGGCACAGCCCATCGAGTTCATCGGGATGCGAGGCGGCGTAGTCCAGCGCAAACAGGCCGCCAAGGGAGATTCCGCCCAGCCAGATCGACACACCCGCCGCGCGCGCCGGCAACACGATGTCGGATCGCAACCGTTGCAGCGCGCTGCGATCGCCGACGTGCGCCATCTCCATGTCCACGAAAGTGAGATCGAGGGCGATCCGCCGCATGCGCACCGCCTCCGCAAAGCCGGCGGTCAAGAAATCCCGAGCGGCATGGTAGGCGCCGGGCAGCCACACCACGCGCGTGGGTGCCGCGGCCGTCGACAGTGCGGGCACGGAAATACTACGCACGCGGCGTCTCGGGATGCGGTGGGTCGGTGGATGCGAGCACCGCGGCGAAGAGCAGCGCCAGGAAGGCGCCCGGCGCCACCGTCGTGCCCAGCGCCACGAGCACCGGGACTTGCGAGAAGGACAGCAGGCCAAAACCGATGACCGTGCTGGCATTGGCGATGACCAGAGAGGCGAGGGTCAGCGATTCGCCGCCGGACTGGTGCACGCTCGCCTGCCGGTCAAAGAACAATGCGTAGTTGGAACCGACGGCAACGATGAGCAGCATGCCCACCAAATGCAGGATGGTGAGCTGCACTCCGCAGAGCGAGAGGCCCGCGGCCACGGTGAGCACGGCCAGCAGCAGCGGCGCCAATATACGCGCGACGCGCGGCGGCGAACGCAGCGTGATCATCAGCAGCGCGAGAATCGCCAGCCCGCCCCCCAGCGACAAATGAATCGCCTCGGACAAATAGCCGGCATACAAGGCGTCGGACTCCTGTTTGAGATCGAGCACCCGAGTCTCCTCGAGGTTCGCGTCCCGCAGCGCCGCCCTCACGCGGGCCGTGTCGACCGTCTGCGCCGAATCGGCGGCGTGCAGCGGCAGCAGCGCATTCCAGCGATCCCTCTCGTGCAGGATCAACGCGTCGACGCCGGCGCGCAGAGAAGTCCCTTGCAGATCTTGCACCGTGACGAGCGGCGCGTGGCGCGCGGCTTCGGCGTCGCGTAAAAACGGCTGCAGGCGGTCGCTGCTCAACCCAACGCCTGCCGTGGCCCGCCGCAAGTTCTCGCGCAGCGTCGATGGGTCGGGCAGGCTGTCGCGGCGTGCCTGCTGAGTCGCCGCACTCGGGAGGTAGTTCCCCGGGCTGTCGAAACCACCGATGACCTTGGCGTCCACCAAGGCCTCCAGCGCCCGAGCAGCGCGTTCCGCACCGCTGAGCGCGGAATCGAGCGTCGGGCCGGAGACGATCACGAGGTCGCGCACGTCCGCGGCGCCCAAGTCGCTGCGCAGCTTGGCGTCCGCGTCTCGATCCTCCGCGGAGACCGGGCTCAACGCCGCGAGTTCGCGATTCCACAGCGTATCGTGATGCAGCCACAACACGGCCAGCGCCGACGCCGCCAGCGCCACGCTGAAGGCGGCGAGAGGCAAGCCGCGAAGCTGTCGTGCCCTGTGCAGCAGCCGGGCGACGCGTGACCCTACGGGCGTGACATCGTGGATGACGAATCCGCTCGGCAGCAGCGCGGGCAACACATGGCGCGTCACCAGCGCGGCCGCGATCAAACCGCTGATCGAATAGAGTCCGAGTTGCGCGAGTCCGGGAAAACCGGAAGGGAGGAGCGAAGCAAAGCCGCACACCGAAGTCAGCATCCCCAAACGGATGGTGGGCCACCAGGCCCGTTGCCAGCTCGACGCAGGCGCCTCGTTCTGCGGCAGGCGGCGCGACTGCACGAAAAAATAAATCGAATAGTCCACCGATTCGCCGATGAGGGTAATACCGAACCCCAAGGTGATGCCGTGCACCGCGCCGAACCCCAGCGCGACGGCGGCGATGCCGATCAGCGCACCGCTTGCCACGGGCGCCAACCCCAAGGCGAGCGCCGGCAGCGACCGATACACTGCAAACAACAGCGTCACGACCAGTATGCTGCTGGCGATCGACAGACGTACCGCGGCGTGCTCGATCTTGGCGCGCGCGCCGACGGCGAACACACCCGGTCCGCTCAGTTTCAAGCGCAGGTCTGCGGCGCGGCCCGCCGACGATTCGCGCACCGGCGCCGCGAACGCCGCGCGCACCGCCGCGATGGCCCGCTCCTGCGCGTCGGTATCGGAGCCGCCGGCCGCCGTCTGCGCCACCATCAGGGCGCGCGCGCCGCCGGGCGAAACCCAGACTCCATCGCTCGTCGGCGGCGAGGGAGTGCGCTCCAGCTGATCGATGATGTGCAGCATCTCGCCCGTGGGATCGTTCGGTAACAGCGACTTGAGCATGAGTCCGACCGGCGATGCCAACTCGTCGAGCGTGTCCAGAAGGGCAGCATGCAGACCCTGCTCGGAGAAGCGCGCCGCGCTCACCTGGTCGCTGAGCAGATAGCGATGTTCAAACAGGAACTCGCGATCGCGCTCCGCAGTGACCGGCTCGCCGTTGTTGACGCTGGAGAATTGGCGGTCGCGGCGCAGGCGGGCCGCCATCGCAACAGACACTCGCGCCCGGGCGCCGGCGTCGCCTCCTTCGATCGCAATCAGAATCAGGCGCGAGGCCGGACCATCGCGCAGCTGGTCCACCAGAAGTTGCTGCGTGGGAGTGGGGGATGCGGGCAAAAACGCCGACAGGTCGGTGATGTAGTGCGCGCGCGCCACGATGACGGCCGCCAGGGCGACGCAACAGAGCCAGAGCTTAGGGAAGCTCGCGCGCCGCCGGTTCATGGCGCCGCGGCTGCGCGCAGGGTCATCAGTGAGCGATCACCATCGGCCTGGCGAATTTCAATTCTGTGCAATTGGTCTCTCGACCCGTCGATCTGCACCTGCTTGACGGTTCGCGCCAATTGACGGTCCACGGGGACCAGAACGAGGTTCCAGCGCTCCACGCTGCCGGCAAATTCCACGTGGAATATTCGCTCGAGCGCGCTTCGATCGCCCGCCAGGGTGGCGCGGATACTTTCGACGAATGGCTGGATTTGCGGGTACCGCTGCAGGTCGAGCACATGCTTGCGGCCTCGGCGCTCCACGGTCAATACGCCGCCGGCGAGCACCAGATTTTCGGGGCGGGGAAGCAGAGTGCGCTTCTCCAGATGATCCGGCGCGTCGTAACGCAATTCGCCCGAGGATTCGACCGGGTGATCGAGGACGGCGAGGAACTGCTGCTCGATGAACTCGACCCGCCCGTGCTGGCGCATCGCCAGCACGCCCATGACGGCGTCCAGATCGCTGCTTGCGCCGCAGAGCCAGGCCAGCACGACGAGTGCAAGCGCACGCCGCATCATGCTGCCGGCAACATGCGTCGCGGCGTTCACCGCACTGCGCCCGGCTTGCGCCAGAAATCGTGGAAATTGAACCAGTTGTAGGGGTCGCTGCGGCAGTACTGGTCGAGCAGGGCGGCGTAACGGTCGATCGCCGAACGGACCGCGAAATGGCGCGGCGCCGCGGGAGTCGAGGAAAAATCGGCGACCGGCTCGAACACCACATGGTAGTGGTTCTTGCCGCGATACAGCCCGGCCATGAAGAATACCGGGCAGCGCAGAATGGCCGCAGCACGCATGGGACCCGTGGGCAGGTAGGCGCGCTCGCCCAGCAACGTCACCGCCTGCACCGGCTCGCCTCCCAGCGTTCGATCACCCAGCACGCCGACGAACGCGCCGTGGTCGAGGCGTTCGGCAATATTGAGCATGGCGTCGATCCTGCCCAAGGAGACGATGTCGGACTCGAGGTGCGGATTGATGGCCGCGAGGATGGCGTTGATCTTGCGCGCGTTCTCCTCGTACATGGCCATGGCCACCTTGAGTCCGTGCCGCCGCCGGCCAAGGCTGTGCATCACCTCGAAGCTGCCCATGTGGGCGCCCATAAGCAAGGCACCGCGGCCCTTGTCTACTAGCGCGAGTATCTGGGTCTCGCCTTCGAGTGTGATGTTGAATATCCCGAATTGCTCGTTGATCAGATAGACGCGATCGTGGATGGTGGTGGCAAAGCTCAATATTTGACGAAAGCGGTCGCGCGCGCCCGGGCGCCGGCCGAGCGCGAGGCGCAGGTAGCGTCGAGAATGGCGCCGCGCGCCCGGTGCGAACAAAAAGAAATAGATCGCGATTCCATACAGGGGAATCCGGCTCAAGGTTCTGCCCAGATGCAGGGAAACGAACGCCATGATCCGGAGCAGTGCCATGCTGCCTCGCTCGCGATGCCTGATCCAATCCGCCTTGGGTTGTGGGTCCGCGACGTTCGCGGCCTTGGGGGTCATGCGCCGCCGCTCGACGGGGCGGCATCCGGCTGTGGCGCGCCCTCCGGCGTCGCGCTCGCCAGGCTGCCGCTGGCCACCGTCCGGTCCGCGACGCGCACCGTAAAGCGAATCAGCCCGCTCTTGCCCGCGGCGAGATGCTCCAAGCAAAGTGCGTCACCGGGGCGTACGACGTCGATGAATTTGACGGATGCGATACGCCACTGAGTGAGATCGACGGCCCGCTCGCGTTGTAAGACTTGCAGCACCGCATCCAGCAGAGCGGCGCCCGGCAGGACGGGAAACTTGGGAAAGTGACCGGCGAACGCCGGGTGGTCTCTCGGGATCTCGATGGAGTTCTGCATGGCCGCCGCAGCTTTCACGGCGCTTCATTCGTCTGCAGGTGACGGCTTGCCAGCTGCTGCAGTTCCTGCTGCGGCAGCTTGCCGGTGGCGTTGCGCGGCAAGCGCTCGACGATGATCAGCGGGCGCGGCAGGAACACGGGATCGATCCGCTGGCGCAGTTGCTCGATGAGCGCGGCCGCGCTCAATGTGGGAGCGACCACGACCGCGCCCAAGCGCGCCACTCCGGTGGAGCCGGTGGCGCCGTCGCGCAGGAAGAACACGCCGTCGGCCACGCCGGGGATGGCATTCAGCTGCGCGTTCAAATAGCCGAATGAACTGCGCTTGCCGGCGATATTGACCAAGTCCGCCGTGCGGCCGTGCAGAAGAAATTCGTCGTCGCCGGTCATCTCGATGACATCCTGCATGGCCGTCAATTGTTCGACGTGACCGCCGTGCGCGAACACCTGATCGTTCGAAATTCTCAGCCGAACTCCCGGCCACAGCCGCCAGCCGGCCGACTCGGCGGTGCGGCGGAGGGCGATCTGCCCGGTTTCCGTGGAGCCATAAATCTCGAGCAGTGCCGCGTGAAATTTCCCTTCCACTCTGCGCGCCAGATCCTGATCCAAGGGAGCCGTCGCGGAGACGACGAGATCCAGCGGCGGCAAATCGATCTCCGATGCAAGTAGGGCGCGTAAGTGGACGGGAGTCGTCACCAGCACGCGCGGCCGGGGCACCGCCGCCAGGGCGGTTGCGATATCGGCGGGATAAAAGGGCCGCTCGGCGCAGAAGGAGTTGCCGCTCATGAGCGCCAGCAGCACGGTAGATTCGAAGCCGTACATATGCTGCGCAGGCACCGTGCCGATCAGGACATGGCGCCTGCCGTCCGACAGCCCCAAACGGGCGGCGCCGTCGCGCACGCAGCGTGCAAGGCGGCCCCAAGTTTTCTTGTAGGGCAGGGGTGTGCCGGTCGATCCCGAGGTAAAGACGATGGCCGCGAGCTGAGTCACTGGAATCTCCGGCACGGCCCAAGCCTTCTCGCTGGTGGGCAAGTCCTCGGGATAATGGACTCTCGGGAGGCCGATATCGCAGAGCGGGTCGTCGGTCAGGCAGAAAGCGTCCGGCGCGAAGCTCGCGAGTTGCCCGATCACCTCGGGCGTGTGCGTGGATGGCAACAGACTGACGCGCCCGGTGATGAGACAAGCCGCGAGACCTACCGTGAAGCGGTATCGATCGGCGCACACGTTGAGCACGTGCTCGCCGGCGGGCAAGCGCTGCGCCAGGTGCTTGGCGTCGGATAAGAAGCGTTGAGCGGTGACCGGGACTTGTGATCGGTACGCAATCACCGCCGAGGGTGTGCTGTGGGACAGTAACGCGATCGTATCCATCTTAACGTAGCTTAGGGTGAGTTCGCGAAATAAACCCGCACCGCGGCGAGTATGCCTCGGCGCGGCACCTGCGGGAGCACACGCCGCCGGACGGCATACTCGGCCACGAACATGAGTCCGATCAGCGGCAGCACGCAGAAATTCGCGAACAGCGACCAAATGCGCAGCGGCGTGAAGAGGAACAGCCCGAACGTCGCGCCGGTGATCAAGAGGAAAAACAAGGCCCACGCGGCCGTGACGCGGCGCGTGTAGCGCAGCTCTTGCGGTGTCAGCGGCCCATGCACCTTGTCCGCAAGCTGGGTGCACAGCGCCACGCGATTCCCCAGCAGGGACACACCGAAACTGGCCGCCATGAGACTGTAGAAGCCGCCCTCCTGCAGGAGATAGACCACGGGGAAGTTCTTTTCCAAGACCGGCCAGTAGTGACGCAGGAGCACGGCCGCGGCTGCCGCCCCCAGCAGGGCCACCCATGCGTGGGTCCAGCGCCAGAGTAGAAGGAGGCCGACGGTGAGCACCGGGCCCAAGGCGAGACCCACTCCCAAATCGCGGGTCTTTGCCGCGGAGTTGCTGTAGTGGGACAGTCCTGCGTAAGCGACGAGGAATACGACGACCGCAGCCAGCTGCAGCCTACGCCGCCAACGCATCGCTACTTGGTCCTATGTGCCGCAATGTACTCTGCTAGGTGCCTCAAGGAACGGAAGGTCTGCTGATTTTCCGAAGCGTCGGCGCGCAATTGAATGCCGTACTGCTTGGAGACGATCAACGCCACCTCCAAGATATCGATGGAGTCGAGCCCCAAGCCCTCACCATACAGGGGGGCCTCAGGATCGATGTCCTGCGGCAGCACCTCGAGGTTCAAGGCTTGCACGAACAGGCCGGCAATTTCCCGCTGTAGACCGACATCGGCCAGGGGCGCCGGCTGTTGCATGAGCGACGCTTTGTCGGACATAGGCTAGGCTTTCAATTGAACTTATAAAGTTGCGGGCATTATATAGGTGCCGGCCGGAGCGGCAACCCACCGGCGTCGCATTACCGTCGCCCGGCCACCCGTGCGCGTATGCGCCGCAGCGACAACAGCGGCAGTCGTGCGACGAAGCCCCAAAATAGCCGAAAATGCATCCAGGTCAGCAAGGCGTTGTCGCGCCCGTAGTTGAAGTGTGACACTCCTCCTTCCTCGGGACGAAAGTAGCGCACCGGCGCGGGCAGGTTGACGGGCCGGACGCCGCGCCAGCACAGGCGCACCGCTGCCTCGACGTCGAAGTCGAAGCGCCGCATCCAGGGTTGCCGGCTCATGACCGCGACCAGAGGGTCAATGGGGTACACGCGAAAGCCATACAGGGAGTCGTGGATGCCGGCCCACAGGGTCTCGAGGTTGGCCCACCAATTCGAGATTCGGCGGCCCTTGACCCGCAAACCGGGCGCACTGACGTCGAATACCGGGACGCCCAGCACCATGGCACCGGGCTCTGCCAGCGACGCCTGCATGAAGCCTCGAATCCGTTCGGCGGGGTGCTGACCGTCGGAATCCATGGTCAAGGCGTGGGTGAACCCGGAAGCCTGCGCCTCGCGCAATCCGTACAGCACGGCGGCACCCTTGCCGCGGTTCTCCGGAAGCACGAACACAGCCAAGCCGGGTTCCGCTTCGGCCATGGCCGACAAGCCTTGCGCGGTTTGATCGGTGCTGCCGTCGACTACCACCCAGACGGGAGCCCATTGATCGAGAGCGGCGCGCACGGTCGCATACACCTTGGGCCCCGGGTTGTAGCTCGGAATGAGCACCAAGTGAGAACTGGACCGCACCGGGGTGCGGGCGGCATGGCGCGCGTCCATGCCTACTTGCACTGTAGCCAGCGCGACTGCAGCGCCCCCTCGAGCGCCTGACGGTAGTACCGCTCGAGTTCGGCCGTGAACGCAGGGACGTCCGCCGGAGGGTCAAAGCGCCTCCCCAACCTTACCCGGTAGGTGATGGGCAAGTCAGGCCGCCGGAACAGCGGCCAACCCTTGCTCAAGAAGGGCGAATCGGTCTCGATCACCAGGGTTTGCACCGGGACATTGGCGTGCTTCGCGATCAGTCCCACGCTGCCCACCAACGAATTGATCGGCGCCCGGGTGCTCCGGGTGCCTTCGGGAAACAACAAGAGGACGCCGCCGTCGCGGAGATGCGACACGGAGTCCTTGACCATTTGGCGCGACGAGTCGTTGGGCACGTAGCGCGCGAGACGCGAACCGGATCCGAGAAACACATTTCTCATGAGCGCCGATTTCATGACGCAGACGATGTTGGGGTGGCGCGTCAGGATCAGCAGCGCATCGATCAAGCAGGGATGATTGGGGGCCAAGATCACCGGCGGCCCGTCCCTCAAGGTGTCGATGGCGCGCAAATCCAAGTGGTAGGTGCGGGTGACGGACAGAGACCAGGCATAGAGGCGAAATCCTGACATGATGCCGCGCCGCCCGACCGCGGTGCCGATGCGCCGCGGCAGAATGAAATACAGCGGCAGCGCGAACACCGACCAGGTCAGGCAGATGAGCCCCAGCAGCGTCAGCGATGTGTAGAGCGCGAAATATTCATAGGCGATTTTCAGAGGACGCAGCATCGGTGCGGGTACTCAATCGGGTACTTCGACCATGGTCGAAGACCGGTGGATCATCCAGGAAATACCGAATCCCGTCGACCAATAACTTCTGCTCTGGACCAGCGGGCTGTCGACGAATGCGGCCCCGGACAGGGTGTCATAACGCACGTACGCGCCCACCCAGAAATGCGGAAAGCGTCTGGACGCGGCGGCGATCGCCTGCGTGCCGGCGTAGCCGCCGACCGCCTGGTAGACGGGCCGCGCGGCCGTCGCATACTGGGGTGCGACCGTATAGAAATAATCGTGGTAGCGGCGGTCGGCGAACAAGGGCCCGGTGAGCAATCCTAGGTGCCAACCCGTGAACCCGAAAGGGTCCGCGACATCCAAATTGAAGCGCGGCGTGAACGTCCAGCCGATCATTCTGGGCGAGGCCTCGACTGTGAATGCGGCGCGCAGCGGCATTCGCAGATCGAATTTGATCCGCGCATCGTCGCTGCGCAACAAATGCAATTCCAGCGAGGGCCCGAGCTCCAGCGTGGATCTGAGGTCCGGCATGCCGTTGCGTTCCCGATCATTGCGTACCGGCGTGGTCGCATTGACGCTCAAATTGAGCTCGACCCGGTCTTGATTGAACAGAGTTCCGCGAACGCCCTCGCGATCCGATTTTAGAAACTTGCCGTGGTACACCAGATACGGAATGGGCAGGGGATAGACGTGGGCGCTGTTGGAGCCGCGATAGTCTTCGAATGCCACTGCGCCGACTCCAAGCCCATACTCCAGCAAGGGCTCCTCCTTGGACAGAACCGGCATGGCCCAGCACATCGCCAGCAGCGCCGCGCACAGTGTGCCGCGGGAACTCTTCGGCGCCGCGGGCATCAATGGTTGGTCATGTGTTGGTTTGAGAGATCCGGTCGGGCATAATGAAAGCGGCCTTTTGATGAGCTTGTTGGACAACCCGTGCGATCTTGGCTTTAGTCTATCGTGCCGACAAACACGGGTCCAACGGCTGTAAGATAGCAAGCCATGCACATCTTGATTGTTGAAGATGACGAAGTTGCACGCGATTACCTGGCCAAAGCGCTGCGCGAGGTAGGACACACGGTCGACGTGGCGGGAAACGGTCTCGAGGGGCTGCACCTCGCCTCGTCGATTGCCGTCGATCTGGCGATCGTCGATCGCATGCTGCCGAAGCTCGATGGACTCGCCTTGGTGCAGTCCCTGCGCGCGACGGGGCGCAAGATGCCGGTCCTGATTTTGAGCGCGCTCGGCGACGTGGACGATCGCATCACGGGCCTCCGCGCCGGCGGCGACGATTACCTGACCAAGCCGTATCACATGTCGGAGCTGCTGGCGCGCATCGACGCGCTCGCAAGACGCGGCGAGAACGGCAGCGCGGAAGCGAATACCAGATTGAAACTGGCGGATCTGGAGCTCGACCGGATGACGCGCCGGGTCATGCGCAACGGCAAGAAAATCGAGCTCACGGCGCGCGAATTCCAGTTGCTGGAGTTCATGATGCGCCACAGCGGACAGGTGGTGACGCGCACCATGCTGCTCGAGGGCGTGTGGGACTACCATTTCGACCCGCAGACCAACGTGATCGACGTGCACATCAGCCGTTTGCGGCAGGCGATCGACAAAGACTTCGACAAACCCCTGCTGCACACGGTGCGCGGCGCAGGGTACAGCTTGCGCGAAGACGAATAGCGGCCCACCCGTGGGACCCGATCAACGGTTTCTCCGCGTACTCGATACCTCTCCGTTCCGTATCGCCATCGTCTATTCGATCGCGTTTGCCTGCGGCGCGGCCGCGCTCTTGGGCGCGGTCGATTTCGCCGTCTCGCGCGTGGTCGACGGCAGCACCGACAATCTCATCGAGGCGGAAGTGCAGGGATTGCGCGAGCAGGTGCTGGTGCTGTCGCGCAGCGATTTCATCGAGTTGATCGAACAGCGCTCGCAGGATCAGGATGTGCGCGGCGCGGTGTACTTGATGGTGGACCCGCAGCTGCGCCCCGTCGCGGGCAATGTCCCGGCTTGGCCGAAGCTCGAAGCCGGCAAGGGTAAATGGTTCCTGTTCAAGGTATCGGTGCCGTTCGGCGATGAAACCCGCGAGCACGAAATGCGCGCGCAGCGCTTTCCGCTGCCCGGCGGTTATCGAATGCTGGTGGGACATGATGTGCAGGAGCGGCAGGACGTCAAGAGCCTCATGATGCGCGGTCTGATCGCCGCGGTGGTGATGACCTTGCTGCTGGGGTTGGGAGGCGGCTTTTGGATGGGCCGGCGCATTCTGGCGCAGGCGGGTGCGATTTCGGCGGTGGCGACCCAGATCATGCGCGGCGATCTCTCGCAGCGGCTGCCGGTTCGCGATGCGGACGACGAATTGAACACATTGGCCCGAGAAATCAACACCATGCTCGACAAGATCGAGCAGCTCACGCTGGGCATGCGCACCGTGCTCGACAGCGCCGCGCATGACCTCCGCACGCCGCTCAATCGCCTGCAGTCCACCGCCGAGGCAGCGATGATGCAGCTCACCGTGGGTTCGGCGGAGCGGCGGGTCCTCGAACGAGTCACCACCGAAGTCGATCGAATGCGCAGCACCTTGGACGCGCTGCTGCGCATTGCACTCGCCGAAACCGGCACGGTGGCGCGGGAACCGGTCAATCTGTCGGAATTGGTCGCGAGCGTGGTCGAACTGTACGCGCCGGTGAGCGACGAGCGCGGCATCATATTGGAGAGTTCGGTCGCTTCGGGGGCGGAGGTGCTGGGCAGCCGGCAGCTGTTGGCGCAGGCGCTGGCGAATTTGCTGGACAATGCCATCAAGTTCACCCCCGACGGCGGCCACATCCGGGTGCAGTTGCGCGGCTCGGGCAGCGAACCGGAAGTGATCGTCGAAGACAATGGGCCGGGCATCCCGGCCGACAAGCGCGAGATCGTTCTGGGCCGCCGCGTGCGGTTGGACGAGGCGCGCAGATTTCCGGGTTCGGGGCTCGGGCTGTCGTTGGTGGCGGCGGTCACCAAATTACACGGCGCGCACCTGGTGCTGGATGACGCGGGGCCGGGCCTGCGCGTATCGCTGAAGTTCTAAAGGGTCCCGGAAGGTCCCTGATCGTCATAGAGTTTTTATTCGGAGGGTTCATGTCACGATTTGTCACCTGCGGCGTGGGCGTACTCGCCCTGATCGGCTGCGCATCCGCCCCAGCCATGACGCTGCGGTCCGGGGTCGATCTCAACTATGTGGATCACTCGGTTCGTCCCCAGGACGATCTATATCGGTACTTGAACGGCAAATGGCTGGACAGCTTTCAGCTGCCGCCCGACAAGGCTTCCTATGGGTCGTTCACCTACGTGGATGACGCGACTCAGGAGCAGCTGCGCGGGATCGTCGACGGTCTCGTTCACGGACAAGCCCAGGCGACGCCGGCCGGCAATGCCGACGCCGAGGTCCGGAAAATCGCCGATTTGTATCAAAGCTTCATGGACGAGGCCCGGCTCGAAGCGCTGGGAATGAAGCCGCTGCGGAGTGAATTTGCCGCCATCGACGCGATCGCCGGCAAAGGCGGCATCCCGGCGCTCATCGCGCATCTGAATCGTATCGGGGCGGGCGCGCCCTTCAACTTGTACATCAATCAGGACGCCAGAAATTCCCTGCAGTACGCGGTGATCTTTCATCAAAGCGGATTGGGTCTGCCGGACCGGGACTACTACCTCAAGGACGACGCCAAGCTCAAAGACGCGCGCGCCAAGTACCTCACGCATGTGGCCAAGATGCTGGGGATGGTGGGCGATGCGGAGGCAGAGACTCATGCCGCCGCCATCCTCAATCTAGAAACGGAGCTGGCTCGATTGCAATGGACGCGGGTCGACAACCGCGATCCCGTCAAGACCTATAACAAGACCGCGATCGCCGATTTACCGAAGCTGATGCCCGGCTACGACTGGCGGCGCTACGTGCGCGGCACCGACATCGACGGCAAAGTCGACTCGGTCATCGTCAGCCAGCCAAGCTATTTCAGCGGCCTCGACAAGCTGATGGCGGCGACACCGCTCCCGGTGTGGAAGGCTTATTTCAAATGGCATGTGCTGGCCGCGGCGGCGCCGTATCTGTCGAAATCCTTCGTCGACGAGCGCTTCGCGTTCAGAGGCACCGTGCTGAGCGGTATCCCGCAAAACCGCGCGCGATGGAAGCGCGGCATTGCGCTCCTCGACGAGGCCATGGGCGAGGCGCTGGGCAAGCTCTACGTCGCGAAATACTTCCCGCCGGAGAACAAGGCGCGCATGGAAGCGCTGGTTCGAAATCTGCTCGATGCCTACCGCCGCGACATCGATACGCTGGACTGGATGAGCCCCGGCACCAAGAAGGGAGCCCAGGAAAAACTCTCCAAGCTGGTGATGAAGATCGGATACCCCAACACATGGCGCGACTATGCCGCCCTGCAAATTTCACGCGACGATCTGTGGGGCAACGTGATGCGCGCCAACGAGTTCGAGTATCGGCGCAACCTCGATAAATTGGGCAAGCCGGTCGATAGAAATGAATGGCAGATGACGCCGCAGACGGTCAATGCCTACTACAATCCGCCGATGAACGAGATCGTGTTCCCGGCCGCGATCCTGCAGCCGCCGTTCTTCGACGCTCGGGCCGACGACGCGGTCAACTACGGCGGAATCGGCGGCGTCATCGGCCATGAAATCAGCCATGGCTTCGACGACAACGGCAGTCAGTACGATGCCGACGGCAACCTGCACGACTGGTTCACCCCGGAGGACCACGAGAAGTTCAAGGTCAAGACGCACGCCTTGATCGCACAGTACGAGACCTATGAGCCGGTGCCCGGATTCCACATCAACGGTGAATTGACGCTGGGAGAGAACATCGCCGACAACTCGGGGCTGGCGATCACCTACAAAGCCTATCACCTGTCGTTGGCGGGCAGGGCGGCGCCCGTGATCGAGGGTCTCACCGGCGATGAGCGGTTGTATCTGGGCTGGGCGCAGGTGTGGCGCGGCAAGGTGCGCGAGGCCGACGCAATTCAGCACATCAAGGCCGACCCGCACTCGCCGCCCGCGGTGCGTGGTACCGCACCCGTGGTCAATCAGGAGGGTTTCTACGCCGCATTCGGCGTCAAGGAAGGCGACAAGATGTATCTCCCCCCGGGGCGGCGCGTCACCATCTGGTAGGAAAGAATCGGGAAACGGGCAGGAAGAAACGGGAAGTCTCGAATTGGGCATACGGCCGTGAAAATACTCATTGTCGAAGATCAACGCCGCATCGGCGCGTTTATCGAACGAGCCCTGCGGGAGCATTCCTACGTCGTGACTTGGGTCCGGTCCTGCCGCGAGGCGCTCGACGCCCTCTGCGAATCGAGCCATGACGCGATCATTCTCGACCTCGGGTTGCCCGATGGCGACGGAATCGACTTGCTGAGCCAATGGCGCAAATCGGGCTTCAATGAGCCGGTGCTGATCTTGAGTGCCCGCGATGCCGTTCAGGACCGGATCAAAGGACTCGATCTGGGAGCGGATGATTATCTTTCGAAGCCGTTCAGCCTGGAAGAACTGTTGGCGCGCCTGCGTTCCCTGCTGCGCCGTCAATCGACCGTCAAGGAGGCGGTCCTCGAACACCGCGGCATCAAGCTCGATCTCATAGGACATACGGTGCACCTGGCCGGTGAACCGGTCGATTTGACCAGCCGCGAGTTCGCTCTACTGGAGATTTTCATGCAGAACGTCGGCCGAATTCTCACCCGCAAGCTGATCTGCGAGAAGTGCTGGTCGTCCGAACATGATAACGAGACGAATCTCCTGGATGTGTACATGAGCCGGCTGCGGTCCAAACTGGACACGGTTCCGGACAGGCCGTTGTTCAAGACGTTTCGCGGCATAGGCTACCAACTCCTGTGAGATCCATCGGCGCACGGCTCGCGCTATGGTACGCCGCCGCCGCTACCGCGACTTTGGTGTGCCTGTTCGTCGCAGGGTACTACCTTCTCAAGATCAACCTGGTGCATGGCCTCGATCTCATGAATCGCGCAGAGTTCGCGCAGATCAGCGCTCATTTGGGGTCCGACTATGCGTCGTTGAACGATCGCGTCATCGATGCCCGTATCCGCGAGACGACGGACTATGCTTCGGTTCTCTTTTTCATTACCGTCGATGATCCGCACGGCCCGGTCCGGCCGATTTTCTATTCGACGAATCTGCGGGGTCTGGAGATTCCCGACGTTCCGGGTCAACGCACGTTCAATGCGGTTCTGCCCGGCGTCGGCGAACTGCGCGTCGGCGAATTCATTCTCGGTCCATTCGACGTCACCATCGCGACACCGCTCGACAACGTCCACGAGGCCATGCGCTACTACACTCAGACCTGCCTCTGGCTGCTTGCCGTCATGCTGGCAGTCAGTGTTGCGATCGGCTTCGGGCTGAGCCGGCTTGCGTTGCGGCCCGTGCGATTGATCCGCGAGACCGCCAGCCGCATCAGTTCCGACAATCTCAGCGAACGCATTCCGGTTGCCAGCATCCGCGATGAGATTTCCGAGCTCGCGCTGCTGTTGAATCTCATGTTCGACCGGCTGGAAATATCGTTCCGGCAGATTCGCCGGTTTACGGCAGAAGCCTCCCATGAATTGAAGACGCCCATCTCCTTGATTCGGCTTCAGGCGGAAAAGCTTCTCGTCCACGGCAATCTCGATGCCGACAACGAAGAATCCGTCCACGTGCAGTTGGAGGAAGTCTCTCGATTGAGCAACATCATCGAGGAACTCCTGTTCTTGTCGCGTGCGGAGTCGTTCGAGATCAGATTGAATCTGACGACGCAGGATCCGAAGGCGATTCTAATGAGTTTTAGCCAGGACGCACGCGTTCTCGCGGAGCATCGCGGCCTGCAATTCGTGTGCAGCCACGAAGGTCTCGGAAGCGTGTTGGCCGAGCCGCACTGGCTGCGCCGCGTCCTCCTCAACCTGCTCACCAATGCGCTGAACGCCTCTCCGCAGGGCAGCCGTGTCACATTGACTTCGTCCATCCGCGAGGGCTTTTGGCGCGTGCAGCTCGCCGATCAGGGACCGGGGGTTCCATCCGAATATCGGGAACGGATCTTCGAGCGCTTTTTCCGCTTGCCGCCTGCCAACGCCGCTGCGGACGAGGGCAGCGGATTGGGTCTCGCGATCTGCCGCAGCATCATTTCTCTTCACGGCGGCACCATTTGGGCCGAAGCGCCGCCCGATGGCTCGGGCTTGAGCATGGTTTTCCAGATACCTGCCCAAACGCCGCAAGACGCCGCGGAGTCGGCTCCGTCGCCGCTATTGCACGACGCCGCCGAGGTTTAGCCGCCGTCGAGGTTTAGCCGCCGTCGAGGTTTAGCCGCCGTCGAGGTTTAGCCGCCGCCGCTTCACGCCGCCGCCGTTAAGATTTGTTTAATGTTGAGTTGCTATTCTAGTTTCGACGCATTTCTCAACAATTGCACCCAAGTGAAATCCACATGAAAAATTCATACCGCTCGATGATCGCTGCGTTCGCCCTTTGTTCGGTCTCCGCCGTCTCGGTGGCAGCACCACCGCTGGCATTGGAGCCCGCGGCGTCGGTCGAGATACCCCAGTCGAGCGGCAAATTCGATTTTCTGCGGATCGACTCGAAGCGGCGGCGATTGCTCGCGGCACATGAGAAAGACGGGACGTCGGATTTCATCGACCTGCGCAAGCCCGCTTTGATCGGCCGCCTCAAGGTCGGCGCAGCCGTGGACACGGCCATGGATCCTGAATCGACCTTCTACTACGTCAGCGTTCAAGAAGAGGAGCGGGTTGCGGTGGTCGATGCGGCGACCCTCAAGGAGGTCAAGTCGATCAAGATGGCGGGGCCGACCGACGCCATCATCTATGAGCCGAAAAATCACATGGTGTATGTCACGCACGACGAGGGCGCGGATGTGTGGGTCATCGATCCGAAGACGGCCAAGGTGGTTGCCACGGTCGCCATACCCGGAGTTCCGGAGTTCATGGTCTACGATGAATCGACGGATCGGATTTACTTGAACATCAAGAGCAAGGACGTCGTGGCGGTGATTGATCCCGCCGCCAATAAGGTCATCGCCCGGTGGCCCACGGCGGCCGCCGCGCAACCTCATGGTTTGGCGCTCGATGCGGACAATCACCGCATCTTTTCGGCCGGCGGCAACGGAAAGCTGGTCGTGATCGACACCAAGACGGGCTCGGTCACCGATACCGTCGACATCGTGCAGAAAGTGGATCAGATCGCATACGGTGCGTCGAGCGGTCTCGTTTACTGTGCCGGTGCGGACAAAATGTCCGTGGTTCGCACCGCCGGCGGCCAGGTTCTGCTGCTCGGCGACGTGACCACGGCGGCGACCGCCAAGAACGTCGCCGTCGATCCCGCCACCCAGAACGTCTGGACCACTTACACCGACGGCAAGAGTTCGTTCGCCAAGGCATGGAAGGCGCCGAAGCCGTAAGGCTCTGGAGCGCATGGCTCGGGAAGCGTTCGGCGACGGGACGGCGCTTGCGCTACTCGAGCTCGAGCGACTCGAGAAACGCGGGGCCCGAAGCGTCAATTAATCGACGGGTGGCTGGGGCGGCGAACGCCCTGGCGCGCGAGCTAGCACGTAAGCTGCTGAACTCATTGAATAAATAGAGCTGGGCTTTTTTCTGGCATAGAACTTGCTCGATTCCTGGCTGCGGCATGTGACCGCGCTAGGAAAACGCCATGGCCGATGCAGCCGACGATGCTCCTCCCCCTCCGCCCAAACAGTCCGGCGGTTTCATGGGCTCTCTTATGAATGGGGCCGGCATCTTCGTGCTGACCCTCGTCGCCGTCATAGTCGGCGGCTCCATCAACGCGAAGCTGCACCCGCTTCCCGATCTGCAACTGGACAAGGACGGCAAGATCAAGGCCATCGTCCCGGTGGCCGCCGCCGCTCACGGCGAGGAGGGCGGAGCGCGCAAGGCGGCGGTCTATTACGCCATCGACCCGCCCTTGGTGGTCAATTTCGAAGAGGGTTCCGTGGTGCGCTTTCTGCAAATCACCATGGAAGTCATGGCCCACGATCAAAAGGCCGTCGACAGCGTGCAGAAGAACATCCCGCTGATCCGCAACAATCTCTTGTTGCTCATGAGCAAC
>Ga0137394_10001185_pt1 | contig 18844 bp, 18 predicted proteins | sample czobulk116metaG_FD_108278 | JGI IMG/M metagenome (GOLD analysis project Ga0137394, IMG submission 108278) | Vadose zone soil microbial communities from Angelo Coast Range Reserve, California, USA - czobulk1.16 metaG | ecosystem: Environmental > Terrestrial > Soil > Vadose zone | place: USA...
GCGTGCGCACGCTCGCGAACGTGGGCGCCTACGTCTCCTCGGACCGGAATCTGCTGGCCACCTTCAGCAACGTCGTGACGCTGGTCGGCGTGTACGCGTTCTCGACGGCCTACGTGCACGTGACCAGCGTGCTGACCAACACGAACTCGACGGCGCCGTACCGCGGGGCGGGGCGACCGGAGGCGACCTACGTCCTCGAGCGGCTGATCGACGACACCGCCCGCGAGCTCGGCGTCGATCCGGTGGAGCTGCGACGGAAGAATCTCATCCCGGCCTCCGCCATGCCGTACAAGAATCCCCTCGGCGCGACCTACGACTGCGGCGATTTTCCGACCAGCATGGAGAAGGCGCTCAAGCTGGGCGACGTGGCCTCGTTCGCCGTCCGGCGCGACGGGGCGCGGCGGCGCGGCAAGCTGCGCGGCCTCGGCCTCGTCAACGCGATCGAGCAGGCGGCCGGCCCGCAGCCCGAGTTCGCCGAGATCCGGTTCGCGCCCAGCGGGAGCGCGACCGTCCTGATGGGCAGCAAGAACCAGGGCCAGGGGCACGAGACGACGTTCAAGCAGATTCTCAACGAGCGGCTCGGCCTCGATCCCGCCGACGTGCTCTACGTCGACGGGGACACGGACCGGGTCGGATTCGGCATGGGGACCATGGGCTCCCGCTCGACGGTCATCGGCGGCACGGCGCTCTGGACGGCCGCCGACAAGGTCATCGCCAAGGGCAAGAAGATCGCGGCGCGCCTGCTGGAGGCGGCCGAGGCGGACGTCACGTTCGTCGACGGCAAGTTCGGCGTGGTGGGCACGGACCGCGCCGTCGCCCTCAAGGACGTCGCGCGCGCCGCGTTCCAGCCCAATCAGCTGCCGCCGGGGGTCGAGCCCGGACTCTACGAGACCGGGACCTTCTCGCCCAAACAGGCCACGTGGCCCAACGGCTGCCACGTGTGCGAGGTGGAGATCGATCCGGACACCGGCGCCGTCGAGATCGTGAGCTACGTGATCGTCGACGACGTGGGCACCGTCATCAACCCGGTGACCCTCAAGGGCCAGATCCACGGCGGCGTGGCGCAGGGCGTGGGCCAGGCGCTCATGGAGCAGGTCGTCTACGACCGGGAGTCCGGTCAGCTCCTGACCGCGTCGTTCATGGATTACGCGATACCGCGCGGCGACACGCTGCCCGACATGCACATCGAGAGCAACCCGGTGCCGACGAAGCTCAATCCGATGGGCGCCAAGGGCGCGGGCGAGGCCGGCACGGTCGGGGCCCTCCCCGTCGTCATGAACGCGGTCGTCGACGCTCTCGCGTCGGTCGGCGTCCGGCAGCTCGACATGCCCGCGACCGCCGACCGCGTGTGGCGCGCCATCCAGGACGCAAAGACCAACTGACATGCGGCCGACGCTCGACGATGCGGCGCTCGATCTCCTGTTTCGTAAAGCCCGGACCCAGAACGGCTGGCTCCCCACGCCCGTCACCGACGATCAGCTGCGAGCCATCTACGACATCATGAAGTCCGGTCCGACCAGTGCCAACTCCTGCCCGGCGCGGATCCTGTTCGTCCGCACGCCTGAGGCGAAGGCACGGCTGCTGCCGGCGCTGAGCCCGGGTAACGTCGACAAGACCAAGGCCGCGCCGGTCACCGCGATCATCGGGTACGACAGGCACTTCTACGAGCTGCTCCCGAAGCTCTTCCCGCACCGACCCGAGATGAAGAACCCGTACGAGGCCAACGCACAGCTGGCCGAGACGGTGGCGTTCCGCAACGGCACGCTCCAGGGCGCCTACTTCATGATCGCGGCGCGCGCGATCGGGCTCGACGTCGGCGGCATGTCGGGATTCGACAACGCGAAGGTGGACGCTGAGTTCTTCCCCGACGGTCGCGTGAAGTCGAACTTCCTGTGCAACGTGGGGCACGGCGACCCGACCAAGGTGCTCCCGCGCCTGCCCCGCCTCGAGTTCGAGGAGGCGTGCCGCCTTCTGTGATCGGCATTCGAGCGCCGGCTTCGCCGGAGAACCAGTCGATCCTGCGCGAGTCCGCACGCGCGACCGGTGGGGGGTGTCGGGGAGCGGCGCCCGCTCCCCCCGACGTCCAGCTAGACCCGGCCGATGTCCTCCTGCCAGGTGAGCACGCGCGCCTGGAGAGCCTGAAGGCCGCGCGTCAGCACGAGCCCGAGCGCGCCGACGATTGCGAAGGCCGCGTACATCTCGGGCGTGCTCAGCATCTGCCAGTGGCGGTAGACGAGATGGCCGAGGCCCGACTTGGCCGCGATGAACTCGACGGCGACGAGCGCGACCAGCGCCAGCCCCAGTCCCAGCCGCAGGCCCGTGAAGATCGCCGGGAGCGCGGCCGGAAGGATGACCTTCCAGAAGAGCCGCGGGCCGTGAGCGCCGTAGTTGCGACCGACCTCGAGGAGACGCGGATCCATCGTCTGCACGCCGCCGAGGGTGCTGATGACGATCTGGAAGAACGCCGAGGTCGCGCCCGTCAGCACGAAGGCGGGCTCGCCGACCCCGAGGATGATCAGGAGGAAGGGCAGGAGCGCGATCTTCGGCACGGGGAAGATGAACGCGATGTAGGGCTCGACCGCGTCGCGCACGGGACGCGCGACGCCCATGAGGAGACCGAGGATCACGCCCGGTAGGGCCGCCAGCGCGAAGGCGAAGGCCAGGCGCGTGAGTGTGATGAGCGATTGCGCGCCGAGGTCCCCGGCGGCGACGCGGTCCACCAGGACCCAGCCGACCGTGGTGGGCGGTGGAAAGTACCGCGGGGAAATGATCGCGAGTCTCGAGCAGAGCTCCCAGAGGGCGAGCAGCGCCGCCGGCACCGCCAGGCTCATCACGGCCGCCCCGCCACGTCCTGGACCCACGGCAGGAGTCGCGCGCGGAGCGCGGCCAGCCCGTAGGACAGGACGGCGCCGAGCAGCGCGATGACGAAGAAGGTCGCGTACATGTCCTCCACCTTGAGGATCTGCCACGAGAGCCAGAGCAGCGCGCCGAGCCCACGGCTGGCCGAGACGATCTCGACCGCCACGACCACGATCAGGGCGAAGCCGAGGCCGAGCCTGAGCCCGGTGAAGATGAACGGCAGCGCCCCGGGTAAGAGCACGGTGGCGAAGAGACGCCAGCCGCGCGCGCCGTAGTGGACGGCGGCTTCGACGACGAGGCGGTCGATCTGCCGCACGCCGTGCGTCGTGGTGAAGGCGATGAGGAAGAACGACGTCACGGCGGTCGTCACGACCAGCGCGATCTCGCCCGGCGGGACCAGGAAGCTCACGAGCGGAAGGAACAGGACGCTGGGGATCGGGTAGATCACGGCGAAGACCGGATCGAGCCCCTCACGAAGCCGGCGCCAGAGTCCCATGGCGAGTCCGATCCCCACCCCGAGGACTGCGGCCAGCGCGAACGCCCAGCCGATGCGCGCGAGCGTCGCGGCGGTGTGGCGCCAGAGCGTGCCGTCCGCCGCGAGCTGGCGGAGGTGGGCGACGATCGTCGAGGGGCGGGGAAAGAACGCTTCACGCAGAAGGCCGGTCGCGCTCGCCCGCTCCCAGACGACCAGCAGGACGATTGGCGAGCCGACGGCGATCCAGTGCTCGGCGAGCCAGCGGCCGAGGGCTCTCATGCACCACGGTCCTCCGCCATCGCGCGGAGGACCTCGTCGCGGAGCTGCGACCAGATCTTCTCGAGCAGTGCCCCGTAGGCCGGCGAGCCGCGGACCTCGAGCCCGCGCGGCCGGCCGAGATCGACGGGATAGACGTGGCTCACCCGCCCTGGCCGCGACGTCAGCAGGACGATGCGGTCACCCAACAGCAGGGCCTCCTCGAGCGAGTGGGTGACGTAGACGACCGTCTTGCCGAGCGTGGCCCAGATCCGGAGCAACTCCTCCTGCATGATCGTGCGCGTCTGCGCGTCGAGCGCCGCCAGCGGCTCGTCCATCAAGAGCACCTCGGGGTCGTTGGCGAGCGCCCGGGCGATGCCCACGCGCTGCTTCATGCCGCCCGAGAGCTGGTGTGGATAGTGCCGCGCGAATCGCGTGAGCCCGACCATCGCCAGCATCTCCCGCGCCCGCGCGTCCCGCTCCGCGCGTGGGACGCCGCGGTTCTCGAGGCCGAACGTCACGTTGTCGCGGACGGTGCGCCACGGCAGCAGCGCGTGCTCCTGGAAGACCATCGCGGTGAGCGGCGTGCCGGGCCGGTCCGCCTCGATGCGGACGGCACCGGCGCTCTGACGCAGCAGACCGGCCAGCACCCGCAGGAGGGTGGACTTGCCGCTGCCGCTCGGCCCGACGATGCACAGGAACTCGCCGGCGTTGGCCTGCAGCGAGATCCGATCGAGCGCGAGGACCGAGCGCCCGTGGCTCTCGAAGGTCACGCTGACCTCGCTCACGAGAACTTTCGGAGCGCGTGTGGGCATCGGTCTCAAACCCGATCGGGTGAGGCGGTGGGAGCGCCGGACCGAGGGTGCCCCGGCCCGGCGCTCGTCGGCGTTACTTCAGACCGTCGATTCCGGCCCGGCCGATCTGGGCGTCCTGGGTGGCCTGGACACCGGAGACACCAACTCCGCCGATGAGCTTGCCGTCGACGACGATCGGCAACCCGCCCTCGAGGGGGCTCGCGCCTGGAAGCCGAAGGACGCGGAGATTCACACCGCCCTGCCCGAGGGCGTCCTCGAACGCCTTGGTGGGCCGGCGGAACGCCACGGCCGAATACGCCTTCTCGCGCGCGACCTCGATGCTCCCGAACTGCGCGCCGTCCATCCGCTGCAGCATCACGACGTTGCCGCCCGAGTCCAGCACGGCGATGACGACGTTCCAGTTGTTCTTCTTCGCCTCGGCTTCGGCGCCCGCCATGACCTTCTTGGCCTGCTCGAGGTTGATGGCGGCGCCGTACGGCGGCGGAGGCGGCGGGGCCGCTGCCGGTTGCTGTGCGCTGACCGACGTTGCCGCCAACATCAGTGCCGCGCCGACGACCAGGGACAGGAGCCGTTCGCTTCTCATGGGTCCCCTCCTTGTGGGTTGAACGACGAGATCGACGCCGCCTGGACGGCTGACGTCGTGGAGTAACGGGCGCATCGAGGGGTATACAGCGAGTACGAAGGGGCGTCAAGGCCGCTCTTGCCTTCCCCGGCGATCTGTGTAAAAACGCGATTGATGAACGTCGAGATCAAGCGCTGCGCTGTCTGAATCGACCTGAGACGGGAGGCCGTGCGCCTCCGCGACGAGTTGCAGGAGACGCTCCAGGTGCCGGCGAAGATCCGCTGGGGCGGCTTTGGAGAGCTGACCGTGATCGTAGACGGCCGCGCCGTGTTCTCCAAGCGTCAAGCCGGCCGCGCGCCGGAGCCCGGCGAGATCGCCCGGCTCGTCAAGTCTCTCCGCTGATCACCGGAACCCCGCCCGCGAACGCGATGCCGAACAGACGGAGGCGTCCATGAGCTCTGCGCGTAGACCGGGAGTCTGGCTGTCCGTGGTCGCCCTGGCGGTGCTCGCCAACGCGGCGCCGGTGTCGCCGCAGGCGAAGCCGACGGTCAGGGTCGGCTACATTCCTTCCGACTCCTTCGCGGCGCTCTACATCATGGCCGACCGGTACCTTCCGGCAGCGGACATCGGCGCGGAGACGGTCCGTCTTGGCGGCGGGCCCGAGATTCTCTCTCAGGTGGCCACCGGCCAGCTCCAGGTGGGCGGCGCCGGCATGGGCGCGGCCGGCTTCAACGCCGTGGCGTCGTCGCTGCCGGTGGAGTTCGTGGCGCCGCTGCACTCGGGCTACGTCGAGGACTACTTCACCGTGCGCAAGGCCTCCTGGGAGAAGGAGATCAAGCGCATCGGCGATCTCAAGGGCAAGCCGGTGGCGCTCAACGTCCGCGGCGCCGCCGTGGAGTGGATGCTCGACCAGGTCCTCAGGCGGGACGGCCTCACCCTGCGGGACGTGCAGATCAAGATCATGCCCTTCCCCGACATGGTGCCCGCGCTCGAGTCGGGTGCCGTCGAGGCGGCGATCCTCACCGAGCCCTTTCCGACCCTGGCCGAAGAGCGTGGTGTCGCGGTGCGACCCCTGCTCCGCCCCGCCGGCGCCAGGGCCACGCCGATCACCGCGATCTTCTGGAACAAGGACTGGGCGGCCAAGGACCCGGAGCTGGCCAACCGGGTCATGGTCGCCTACGTAAAGGCCGCGCGCGATCTCGCCTTGGACAACGGGTGGAAGCAGGAGCGCAACATCGACCTGATGGTCAAGTACACCGGCGCCAAGGCCGACGTGATCCGGCGCGCGCGGGCCCACGTACTCGATCCGAACCTCGACATGGACCCGGCCGTGCTCGAGTCGATGCAGCGCTTGAGCTCCGAGCAGGGTTATCTCAAGTACAAGGACCTGCTGCCCCCGAACCGGCTCTTCAACTTCTCGTATCGGGATCGAGCGGTCGCCGAGCTCGGGAAGAAGTGACTGCCCGCGGCGGCCTAAACCTCGAGCTGAAGCGTGTAGAGTCCGCCGATCAGGCGATCGACCGCATAGACGATGCGGCGCTCGTCGACGAGCACGTCGTTGATCTGCACGGCGCCGGCTCGCGATCCGCGCGGCGCCTCCGGCACGTAGTAGGCGACCTCCTCGGGCCGGAACGGGTTCGAGACGTCGTAGGCGCGCACGCCGCCGTTGAAGAAGGTGCCGAAGATGATCGTCTCCGACACCAGGTTGCTCGCCACCGGGCGGTTCTCATGCAGATTGTGAGCGCCGTATCGGCCGCCTCGTCCCTTGAATTCCTCCACGGGCGGGATCGGGAAGGTCGAGATCGGCACGGGGTTGGTCTCGTCCTGGACGTCGACGACCCAGACGAGCTTCGGCCAATCCTGGCCGCCCACGGCGGTGGCTTCGTCGGAGACGATCATCAGCTGGGGATCGAAGAGCGGCAGCAGCGTGTGTGTGAAGCCGGGGTACGGTGGGTGATAGTCCCACCGGCTCAGCATGCGAGGCCGGGCCATGTCCGAGATGTCCAGGATGATCGCTCCGCCGTCGATATAGCCGATCCACGCGCGGTCGGGCCGGCGCGGATAGACGTTCGTGTTGTGGGCGCGGTAGCCGGCGTCGAACTTCGGATGACGAGGCGGCGGCGGCTCCGGGTCGCCGTCACGCGTGCCGGGGAGCCACCAGCGCCCCACCTCGACGGGACGCGTGGGCTGGCGGACATCGACGATACGGTAGAACTGATCGTCCTTCGGATTGCGGGGCTTGAAGTCCGGCGCGCCACTGGCCAGATGCAGGTAAGTGCCATCGACGAACCACAGGTGGTGCACGCCGCGCGAGTGCGGCCCGGAGGCGTCGAAGAACGCGATCGACCGCGGCTTGCTCGGATCGGCCACGTCGAAGAACTCGACGCCCGCCGGCTTCATGCCAACCCGGCTCGTCTGATACGGGACGACCAGCAGATCGCCCACGAGGTCCAGGTTGTTGGAGCGCATGTCGCCGTGGGGCAGATCGGTCTGGACGATGACCGAGGGCTTCCCTGGATCCGTCACGTCCACGGCGGTGAAGTTCTTCGGCGCCGACTCGTGGCCGAGCCACAGCACCCGCCGCCCATCGCGGGCCAGCTGGATGGCCATGCCCTCCCCGCAATTGCCGAAGCCGCCCAGATCGTTGTGGCCCAGGAGCCGCATGTTCTTCGACAGGGCACCGTTCTGTGTCATGGCAGTTCTCCCGGCCCGCGATCCTAGCATCTCCGGCGCGCTGCTTGACAAGATTCGGAGGGCCTCCGCGGACCCTACTTGATCGCCTGAGGGTTGATCGGCGAGCCGGTGCCCCGGGTGATCACCAGCGGCGGCGCGCAGAGAAAGAACTCGTAGACGCGGTCGGCGGCGCAGTCCTCCGCGAGCTCCTTCAAGTAGAAGATCTCGCCGTGCACGATCCCGATCGCCGGGATCGTGACCCAGTGCCAGGGCTGGAACACGTCGGGCCCGGTGGCGTTGGGACGTACCTCGATCCCCCAGGTGTCGCTGCAGATGGCCGCGATCTGCTTGGCGTGGATCCAGTCCAGGGTCTCGAAGGCCAGCCCGGGCGCGTCGCCTCCGGCGTAGCCGCCCCAGTCGCCTTGCGTCAGGCGATCCTCCAGCTGCCCCGTGCGGACGATTACGAAGTCGGCGCGCCGCACGGTCACTCCCTGCGCCCTGGCCGTGCCGTCCAGGTCGGCGATCGTGATCGGGTAACCATCCGCGAGGCACGCCACACCCTTCCACCGCGCCACGTCGAGCAGCACGCCCCGCCCCACCATCCTGTTCGCGAACTTCTCGATGCCGTTCCGGTGGGCGCCGCGGCTGTCGACCAGCGTGGCCGGGTAGCCGTTCCACATCTTCTCGCCGAGGAAGACGTGCGACAGCGCGTCCCACTGAGTGGCGGCCTGCGTCGGCAGATTGATCGCGTCGTCGGCATAGCGCAGGCCGGGCGTGACGTCGTGCTTGCCGGCGACCGCGTCGGTGCCGGTCGCGAGCATCTGGTGCATCGGATTCCAGCGTCCGCCGAAGATGCCGCGTTGAGGACCGTTCTCGTCGAGGTTGAGGCCGAGCCTGAACACCTTGCCCTTCTTCACGAGCCCGGCGGCGTTGACGATGTCCTCGGGCGTGACGTAGTTGAGGACACCGAGCTCGTCGTCCGGACCCCACTTGCCCCAGTTCTTGAGCTCGTCGGCTTTCTTCAGCACGTCGTCGCGGGTCAGTCGCGTCATGATCGCTCTCCATTCCGACCGGGGTGTCGTCCCCCCCCGGAGCGGCCCTCACCTTGCCACAAGCGCGGAGCGAATGAGCGGACAACGTAAAAACTGCGCGATCGCATGTAACGGTTACACCTGGGACCGGCCCGGGACGCGGCCGTTCGCCTGGAGATGCGGCAAAAGCGCCGGCGGCCCCACCCTGGCACAGCGATTGCCAAGGACTCTGGTGCCGTCCCGGAGGGCGGCGCGATTACCCACGACTCAGAGGAGGTTCGTATGCGGCCCCGGTCTGGAACCGGACAGCCGATCAGACGGAGGTCAGGGGACGAGTGACCGACGTCAATCGTGCGGGCAGCCAGATCGTGATCGAGGATCAGGATCGGATCACGGTCTCGCCGACGGCTCAGGTGGCGATGGTCGATGTTCGCCCGGGCGAGATGGTTGAAGCGCGATACACCCAGGCCGGTGAAGAGAAGACCGTCCTCTCGCTGCGCGTGATCGCCCACGAGGTGCAGGCGCCTTAGCGTCGGCCTCGCGAGAGTCTTGCTACCATAGCGGGGCCGCGCGGTCGAGCGGCGAGCGAGGAGGACGCGATGCGGCGCCCCGCGCCGGGCTCTGAGAGGACGAACCGGACATGATCACGCGTGCGTCGCGTCCAGGCTTCACCGCGTTCGTCGGCGTCGTCCTGCTGCTGGCGGCCGTTGGCTCGCCCTTCGCCCAGCGCGGCCCCGTCAAGATCGGGCTGCTCGTTCCCCTGACCGGGCCGCTCTCGGCGAACGGTAAGGAGATGGCCAACGGCCTCACCCTGTACCTCGAGGAGCAGCGCCAGCAGCTGGCGGGGCGCGACGCCAGGCTGATCGTGGAGGACAGCGAAGGCAAGCCTCCGATCGCGCTGAACAAGGCGCGCGCGCTCGTCGAGAGTCACGGCGTCCACGTTCTGGTCGGGCCGCTCGCCACGGCCGAGGCGTATGCGCTGGTCTCGTACATCGAGCGCCAGAAGATCCCGACGCTGTCGCCCACGGTCGCCGGGGAAGACCTCACGCAGCGCCGGCGCAGCCCGTACGTTGTCCGTACCGGATGGTCGGCGGGCCAGCCCGGGCACCCGTTCGGGCGATGGGTCTACGAGACGCTGAAGTACCGGAAGATCGCGATGATCGGCCAGGACTGGGCCTTCGGCCACGAGAGCTGCGCCGCCTTTCAGCGCACGTTCGAGGAGGCGGGCGGCCAGGTCGTCCAGAAGCTCTGGCCGCCGTTCGGTACCACGGACTTCGCGCCCTACATCACCGGGCTCAAGCGCGACGTGGACGCCGTCTACGGCGCCTTCGCCGGCAACGACGCGCTACGCTTCATGCGCCAGTACACGGACGCGGGCCTCAAGGGCCGCCTGCCGCTGATCGGCAGCGGTAACTTCACGGACGAGCACGTCCTGCGCAGCATGGGGGACGAGGCGCTCGGCGTCGTGACCGCGCTGCACTACTCGGCCGCGCTCGCCACACCCGCCAACCGGCGGTTCGTGCAGGCGTACGAGGCCAAGCACCAGCAGGTGCCCTCGTACTACGCGGAGGGCACCTACGTCGCGGGCAGCGTGCTCAAGACGGCGCTCGACGCCGTCGGCGGCGACGTCGAGGACTCGGCCAAGTTCCTGGCGGCGCTGCGCCGCGTGAGCATCACCGACGCGCCGCGGGGGCCGGTGAGCTTCGACGACTACGGTCACCCGATCGAGAACATCTACGTGCGGCGCGTCGAGCGGGTCGAGGGCAAGCTCCAGAACACGGTCGTCTTCACGTTCGCCGGGGTGTCCCAGTTCTGGACGTACCGGCCGGAGGAGTTCCTGAAGAACCCGGTCTACTCGCGGGACTGGCCGCCCTGCAAGGCGTGCTGAGGCCCATTACGTCCGCCCCACGGGTTCCTGCCGCGTCGCGCGCTCCCCGCTGATGTCGGCGTCGTACCCGGGCCGGACGCGCGCGTCGATCACGCACACCTCGCCGTCCAGCACGGCCCGCACGCCCTGGGCGATGGCGCTCCTGAGCTGCTCGGGACCGGTGACCGGGCCGATGCCCTTGGCCCCTTGCGCCACCGCGAGCGCGGCGAGGTCGATGTCCGGCTCGTTGATCCGCTGGCCGATCCACTTGTTCTCGACCGGCCGGCCGCGCATGCGGGCGACGCGCTCCTGGTGTGCTTCGTCGTTGTAGAACGAGCGATTGTTGCAGACCACCATGAGACAGGGAATCTGGTAATGCGTCGCCGTCCACAGCGCCGTGACGCCCATCAGGTAGTCGCCGTCTCCCACCAAACCGATGGGAACGCGGCCCGAGCCCTTGAGCGCCAGCGCGGCCCCCACGGTGATGCCGGGTCCCGCTCCGACGCCGCCTCCCCCGTTGCCGCCGAGGTAGTCGAGGGGATGGGAGAAGTGGCGGGTTTCGCCCGGCCAGCCGAGCGGGAGTCCCGTCAGGCAGACGTCCACGCCGTCGGTCGCCTCGTTGAGGGCGTCGGCGACCGCGCGGAGGCTCAACACGTCGGAGGTGCGGTGTCTCGACGCTGACGCGCCGCTGGCGGTGGGCGCATGAGCGCGAGCGCGGCACGCCTCGAGCAGCAGCGGCACCGCGACGTCCGGCTCGACCAGGAGCTGGACGTCGACCGGAGGTAAGCCGAAATAGTCCATGCTGAAGCCGCGGTGGAGGTGCACGTCCACCGACGCCGACACGATCTTGGCGCCGACCGGACGGTCGCCGTACACCTGTTTGAACGTGCCCGCCAGATCGACCCAGTCGAGGGCCAGGATCACGTCGGCCTCACGCACCGCCCCGGCGGCGGGCTCGGAAAGGAAGGTGCCGGGCGGGCCGACGTGCAAGGGATGCCGAGTCGGGAAGCTCGCTCCCGTCTTGAGGTCGGTCATCACGCGGGCTCCGAGCTTTTCGGCGAGCGCCACGCGCGCGCGCCAGCTCTCCAGCGTGCGCTTGCCGCGGCCGACGAGGATGACGGGCGCGGCGGCGCCGGACAGGAGGGCCGCCGCCCGCGCGATCAGCTCGGGCGCGGGACGCGGCGACTCCGGAGCGCCGAATCGCGACGGGTCGGGAAGCGGCGGCAGATCGCCGAGCTTCGATTCCTGGAGCGCCGCGTCGAGGTTGACGTACGTGGGGCCGCACGGCGCCGTCGTCGCCATCTGCGCCGCGCGCAGCAGCGCGTCGTACGCCGCGGGCACGGACGCCGGCTGGTTGTCCCACTTGGTGTACCCGCGGACGAGCGCGCCCTGATCGGAGGCGGTGTGGATCCAGTCGATCCACGGGCGGCGCTTGGCGGCGTCCCACGGTCCGGTCGCGCCCAGGATCAGCATCGGGACCCGGTCGCACCAGGCGTTGAAGATTCCCATGCTGCCGTTCAGCAGGCCGACGTTCGAGTGCAGGATCGCGCCCATCATGCGCCCGCTCGCCTTGGCGTAGCCGTGCGCGATCGAGACCGCGTTGCCCTCGTGCAGGCACAGCAGCATCTGCGGATGCTGATTGCCGATGTGGTTCACGAGGCTGTCGTGAAGCCCGCGAAAGCTCGCCCCGGGCACCAGCGCGACCCAGGGCACGTCGAGGGCCTGGAGCATGCGCGCGATCGCGTCGCTCGACCAGAGCTCCTCGCGCGAAGTCGATGGCTGCGGGGTCTCGGGCAGGATCGTCGGCTTCATCGTGTGGTCCGCCTGTCTCGCCGGCGCCCGTCTTCAGAGCGGGCCCGGCGCGCGTTGACGTTCCCGGCGCCGCCGAGCGGCCGGCGCCGCGAGCCCCGCCAGCGTACTCCGGTGGAACACCGCGCCGCAAGGCCATCGCCTCGGCCTCGATTATAATTCCGGCGGCATGTCCCCCGGCGACCTCGTCCCCGGTCCCCGCGTTCTCCTGGGCCCAGGCCCGGCCATGGCGGATCCTCGTGTGCTGCGCGCGATGTCGACGCCGCTGCTCGGCCAGTTCGATCCGGAGTTCACCGCGATCATGAACGAGGTCATGGAGCTCCAGCGGTTCGCGTTCCAGACCACGAACGCGCGGACGTTCCCGGTGCCGGGCACCGGCCGTGCCGGTCTCGAGGCTGCGCTCGTGTCGCTCGTCGAGCCCGGGGACCGGGTCGTCGTGGCCGAGTGCGGCCGCTTCGGGCTGCTCCTGATCGAGATCGCCGAGCGGTGCGGCGCCGAGGTCGCCGCCGTGCGCGGCGAATGGGGGCGGCTCATCGAGCCGGATGCCATCGCGACCGCGCTGAAGGCCGGCCGGACCAAGCTGGTCGCGATCGTCCACGGCGAGACCTCGACGGGCACGCTCCAGCCGCTCGCGGAGATCGCGCGCCTGGTCCACGACCACGGAGCGCTCCTGGTCGCCGACTGCGTGGTGACCCTCGGTGGGTGCGAGGTCGCCGTCGACCGCTGGGGCCTCGACGTCGCGATCGCGGGAACCCAGAAGTGCCTGAGCTGCCCGTCGGGACTGGCGCCGGTGACCTACAATGCGCGCGCCGAGGCCGCCATCAAGGCCCGCCGCACCAGGGTGCAGAGCAACTACCTCGACCTCGGCCAGCTCGCCGACTACTGGAGCCCCGCGCGGTTCAACCATCACACGGCGCCGACCGCGATGGTCTACGGCCTGCGCGAGGCGCTCCGCGCCGTCCATGACGAAGGCCTCGAGGGGCGCTTCGCGCGACACCGCCTGCACGGCGGCGCGCTGCGCGCCGGCCTCGACGCCTCGGGCCTGTCGCTCTATGGCAAGGAGCCCTTGGAGCACCGGCTCCCATTCCTCACGCCCGTCGTGGTGCCGGAGGGCGTCGACGAGCTTCGTGTCCGGCGCCGGCTCGTCGAGGACTTCGGCGTCGAGATCGGCGCCGCGTTCGGCCCGCTCCAGGGCAAGATCTGGCGGATCGGCACCATGGGCTACTCGGCGCAGCGACAGTTCGTGCTCCTCTGTCTGGCGGCGCTCGAAAACGTGCTCAGACGCGAAGGCTTCCGCGTGGCCGCCGGCGCCGGGGTCGACGCGGCCCTGGCCTACTACGCGGCCACGGAGATCGGCGAGCAGCACCCTGACCGACCACGGAGGACCGCATGACGCTCCTCGCTCTGGGAACGCTCGTGGCGCTCCTGCTCGCGGGACCGGCGCTCGCCGCCGAGGTCGTCCGGATGGGCGACCTGCCCGCGATCTCGAACGCGGGACTCTACGTCGCCATGGAGAAGGGGTACTTCGGCGACAAGAGCATCACGGTGGAGACCGAGCGCTTCGCGTCGGGCGCCAAGATGACGCCGGCGCTCGCCACCGGTCAGCTCGACGTCGCCATCGGCACGCCGGCGGCGAGCCTCTTCAACGCGATCGCGTCGGGAATGGAATTCCGGATCGTGGCCGACAAGGGGCAGGTCCGTCCGGGCTTCAGCTTCTCGCCGGTCATCGTGCGCAGGGACCTGGTCGACGGCGGCCGGGTCAAGCGGGTGCGCGATCTCAAGGGTCTCAAGCTCGCGAGCGGTGCCAAGGGGATCCACCTCGACTACTTCCTGGCCAAGATGCTCGAGCACGACGGGCTCTCCTACGACGCCGTCGAGATCGTCACCCTCGCCTACCCCGACGCTATCAGGGCCCTGGCCTCGAAGGCCGTGGACGCAGTGATCGCGCCCGAGCCGTGGGGCGTGCGCGCGGAGGAGCAGAAGGTGGGCGTGCGGCTCTTCCTCACCGAGCAGACGCCCGAGATCGCGACGTTCCAGGCGGCGGTCATCATGTACTCGGGGAAGTTCATCAAGGACCGTCCCAAGGTCGCGCGCGAATTCCTGCAGGCCTACGCGAAGGGCGTGCGCTACTACCTCGAGCGCGGGCCCAAGAACGACGAGATCGCGACGATCCTCTCCAAGCACACGAGCGTGCCCCCGGAGACCATCAAGGCGTCCATCCCGTTCTACATCGAGCCGGACGTCAAGCCGCGCGTGCAGGACCTCGCGACGCTCCAGGACTGGTTCCACCAGATGGGCTGGGTGAAGCAGAAGGTGCCGATCGACCGCGTGGTCGATCTCTCCTTCCTCCAATAGGTGCGGGGTGAGCGTACTGCTCGAGCTGCGAGACCTCGGCAAGGTGTGGTCCATCGCGCGGACCGGCGAATCGGTCGTCGCGCTGGAGGCGATCACGCTCGACGTGATGCCCGGCGAGTTCCTGGTCCTCCTCGGCCCCTCCGGCTGCGGCAAGTCGACGCTGCTCCAGATCGTCGCGGGGCTGGAGAAGCCCACGCGCGGCGAGATCCGCTTTCCCGACCGGAACGGCTCGCAGAAGCTGACCAGCATGGTGTTCCAGGAGTACGCGCTGTTCCCGTGGCGTACCGTGACCGAGAACGTGGTCTTCGGGCCCGAGGTCCGCAAGGTGCCGGCCGCCGAGCGCGAGACGACCGCCCGGCGGCTGATCGACCTCGTGAAGCTCCGCGGCTTCGAGACCCGCTATCCGCACGAGCTGTCGGGCGGGATGCGGCAGCGGGTCGCGCTCGCCCGCGCGCTGGCCAACGATCCGGCCATCCTGCTCTTCGACGAGCCGCTGGCCGCGCTGGACGCCCAGACACGCCGCGTGCTGCAGGACGAGCTGGCGCGGATCTGGGCCGAGACGGGCAAGACGTTCGTCTACGTGACGCACAGCCTGCAGGAGGCGGTGCTGCTCGGCACGCGCATCGTGCTCATGACGGCGCGCCCGGGACGGATCAAGCGGGTCATCGAGGTGCGGCTTCCTCGGCCGCGCAGCCTCACGCGGCGGGCGGAGGCCGAGATGCTGGAGACGCTCGACGACCTCCTGCGCGACGAGGTCAAGCACGCGATGGAGGCCGAGACGTGAGCCCCTCGCTCGCGCGGAAGATCGGGTCCTCGCTCTTCATCCTGGTCGTCTGGCAGGCGCTGGTCCAGACGGGCAACCTCAACGAGCTCTTTCTTCCGGCGCCCCTGTCCGTGCTGAAGGCGATGTGGGCGCTGACGCTCTCGGGGCGGCTGCCGTGGGCGGTGCTGGTGAGCCTGAACCGGGTCGTGCAGGGCTTCGTCTACGGCGCCCTGGCCGGGATCGTGCTCGGCCTGCTCGCGGGCGCCATCGGGTGGGTCGAGGACGTTCTGGATCCCTGGATCGCCTCGCTCTACCCGATCCCGAAGTCGGCGCTCTTCCCGCTGTTCCTCCTGTGGTTCGGGCTCGGCGATCCATCGAAGATCATCACGATCGCGGTCGGGGTGCTGTTCCTCGTGCTGGTCAACACCATGACCGGGGTGAAGTCGATCAACCCCCTCCTGGTCAAGGCCGCGCTCGACCTGGGCGCCAGCCGGCTGCAGGTGTTCGTGAAGGTGATCCTGCCGGGTGCCTTGCCGAACATCTTCACGGGCCTGCGCCTGGGCGCCGGCATGGCGCTCATCCTGGTGTTCATCACCGAGATCGAGGCGACGAAGGCCGGGCTCGGGTTTCTCCTGTGGGAGTCGTTTCAGCTCCTGGAGACCAAGGACGTCTTCGCGGGCGTCGTGACGTTCGGGCTCCTGGGTGTGGCGACGACGTGGGTGCTGCAATGGATCGAGCGCCGCACGTGCCCCTGGGCGCGGCGGTGAGGCGTTTGGCGCCATCGACAGAAGAGGAGGCGACCGGCCATGGCCTATAAAGATCTCCGTGAGTATCTCGCCGCGCTGGAAGTGCGAGGCAAGCTCCACCACGTGAAGAAAGAGGTTGATCCGAACTGGGAGGTCGCGGCCGTCATCCGCCGGGTATTCCAGCGAATTCCGCCGGCGCGCCGGCCGGCGGTGATGTTCGAGCACGTCAAGGGGCACCGGATACCGCTGGTGGTGGGGATTCTCGGAGCCTCTCCCGAAGTCTATGCGCTGGCCCTGGAGACCACGGTGGACCAGATCGCCGACAAGTGGGCCCGGGCGCAGAGCCATCCGATCCCCCCGGTGCGGGTGAAGACGGGCCCCGTGAAGGACGTGATCCAGACCGGTGACCGGATCGACGCGACGGCGCTGCCGCTGTGCCTGTGGACCCGGGACCAGGACCCGGCACCCTACGTCACGGGTCCGTGCGTGATCTCCACGGACCCGGAGACCGGCGAGCGCAACATGGGGACCTACCGCCTCATGCTGAAGGGGCCTCGCCGGTTCGGCCTGTTCCTGAGCACCACCTGGCGCGACATGTACGCGCACATCATGAAGAACGAGCGGAAAGGGAACCCGACGCCCTGCGCGGTGGTGATCGGCTGCGATCCGCCCGTTCCGCTGACGTCGGTCGCGCGGATTCGCGGTGACGAGCTCGGGGTCGCGGGCGCCCTCCGGGGCGAGCCGCTGGAAGTGGTGAAGTGCGAGACGAACGACCTCGAAGTGCCGGCGCACGCCGAGATCGTGATCGAGGGGTTCGTGCCGGCCGGTGTTCGAGAGCACGAGGGGCCGTTCGGGGAGTACACGGGCTACATGGGGTCTTCCGGCCCGAGCTTCGTGATCGAGGTCACCGCCATCACGCATCGCGCCGACCCCATCTACCAGGCCTTCTTCAGCCAGATGCCGCCCAGCGAGTCGAGCTGCATCCGCGGCACCGGGCGTGACGTCGCGCTGCTCCAGCATCTGCGTCGGGATCTCAAGCTTCCCGTGCGTGACGTGCATCTGCTCGAGGCCGGCGGCGGCGCCGCGTTCCTGGCGATCTCCCTGCGCCGCGAGCATCCCGCCCTGCCCCAGCGGGCGATGTGGGCGGTCTGGGCCTACGATCCCTCGTTCTCCAAGTGGGTGGTGGTCGTCGACGAGGACATCGACATCCGCGACTACTTCCAGGTTCTCTGGGCCATGTCCTGGCACGTTCAGCCCGAGCACGACCTCTACGTCAACCGGGCCACCGCGGGCGTCGCGCTGGACCCGTCCACCGCCGAGGAGGACGTGAACCAGCTCGAACGGAAGACCGTGCTCTCCTCCAAGGTGGGCGTTGACGCGACGCGAAAGCACCGGTTCCCCGCCCGCTCCGTGCCTCCGAAGGAGGACCTCGACCGTGTAGATGCCCATTGGGCGGACTACGGTTTGGAGTAAGCCGGGCCGCTTCACCGCCTGTCACCTGTACTGAGCCAGAGATCGCGGAAGCGCGTGGCGACCGTGTCCTCGTAGCTGACCGGTGCCGTGAGGAGGCCGAGCGAGCGGGCGAAGCCGTTCATGACCGACACGGCTGACTCGCCGATCGCCGGATCGTAGAACGGAAGATCGCGCTCGACGACCGCGGCGATGAGCTCCGCCGCCGCCGGTGGAAACCGCCGCCGCCCGACCTCGGTCGCGCGCGCCGGATCCTCGCGGAGGACGCCCTGCGCGCGCACGATCGCGCGCACGGCCGCCGCCACGCGCTCCGGCTCGCGGGCGATCAGCGTGTCGGTCGTCGAGAGCGCCGCGAACGTGTACTGCCCCGCGCCGGGCGGCCCGTCGCCCCGCCGGACGTCGACGACGATCTTCCCGACGCCGCGCCGCACGGCGGTCTCGCTGCCGAGCGCGTTCGCCCAGAAGCCGTCGACGGCGCCGCGCTCGAGGGCCTCGGCGGCGAGGACACCGAAGGACGCGCCCGCGTCGACGCCGCCCGGCACCGGAGCGATCTTGACGCCGTCGCGGACCGGATCGACGCCGACCTCGTGGAGGAGCCGAAGTAACACACGGTCGGGGCCCGGGGCGGCGCCGATGCGGAGACCCTTGACGGCTCCGACGTCGCCCCGGCGCGCGGGCAGATCCGCGCGCAGGACCAGGAGCCACGGCGTCCCCTGGGACAGGGCGACGGCGAGCTTCGCGCCCTTCCAGCCCGGGAACGCGAGGAGCATCGTGTGCGCGCCGCCGGCCACGAAGTCCACGGCGCCGTCCCGCAGCGCGTTCACGGCGTCGAGCGAGGGCAGCAGCTCGACGTGGGCGTCGAGGCCTTCCTCACGGTAGAGACCGAGCTCCTCGGCGGCGAGCGCGGGAAAGTACGAGTTCGTCACCAGGTCCGGCGTCGCGATCTTCATTGACGGCCTGCGGCGCGCACGACCTCTACTTCTCGGCCACGACGCGGTTTCTGAGGACGCCGATGCCGCTGATCTCGACCTCGATGACGTCGCCCGGCACCATGTCGCCGGCGGCGCCCTCGGTGCCCATCCAGAGCACGTCGCCGGGATGGAGCGTCGCGGTCTTGCTCATCTCGTGGATCCAGGTCGCCGTGTCCCAGATCTGGTCGCCCGA
>Ga0137394_10001186_pt1 | contig 18839 bp, 20 predicted proteins | sample czobulk116metaG_FD_108278 | JGI IMG/M metagenome (GOLD analysis project Ga0137394, IMG submission 108278) | Vadose zone soil microbial communities from Angelo Coast Range Reserve, California, USA - czobulk1.16 metaG | ecosystem: Environmental > Terrestrial > Soil > Vadose zone | place: USA...
CCTCTTGTTCTTTCCCATTTTCGGAGACCAAACTGGGTCCTTCTTCTCGCTGCCTATCCCGCCTGTAGTTCAGACCCTCGAGTACATCTTCATTCCCGTTCTACTGATAACTCTCTTCCTGGCATCGAAGGTCTACAGAGATAGTCGTCGCTCTCCAAGTTGACGAATTCTCGGACGTCCACCCCTCCGGCCGACGAGGAGCACGTCGTGTGTGGGCATGACCCCGAGGTCGAGCTCGGGCTGTTCGATAAGGACGAAAGCTAGGATTGAGCAGGGGAGGGGTGGCAGATCAGCCTCTCAACTCCCTGACTCGCGAAGGCGTCCGACTCCTTTGACTGCGTGACTCGGGATCCAAGTAATTCGGCTCATCACCGCATGAAATGCGGACATCACGGGCGGCGGACTGTAGATCAGCCGCCCGCCGCTGGGATCGGTCATCGCAGACAAATGGTTTCGTCGGGATTGAGCACGAACGCGTCGAACCATTCTTCCTGCGCGTGCTGAGTTCGCTAGAGCATCGGGCGTGCGTGCGTTCTAAATCGCGAGAGCTCGGGCTCGAATTCGGGAGCAGAACCGATAGAATTGAGTTCCCCGCCGAGGTAGCTCAGTCGGTAGAGCAATGGTCTGAAGAATCACGAAGACCACGATTCGCGAAATCGCTCGGAAACTCGCGACTGATACCTGAATTTCGACCCAGAACAACATGGTCTAAGTGGTCAATGTCTTGAGAGTGCGGCGGGCAGGCCGCGCTTGTCTCAGATGATTCGATCCGGAGTCACGTCGTCGAAACTCAGTTCCAACCCACGGCTCGTGCCACGGTACGAGAAGCTGTCTCAGACGTCGCGTGGCGAAGATAGAACGCCCTATCCCGTGGTCGACCGCCGCCCATGTCGGTGCCTACGCTCATTTCTCGCCGCTTTTCGCCGAGCGCATGAGTTCGTCGCGCAACCGCCCCCAAATCTCGAGGAACGTGTCTTTCGGGAGCGTGACGCTGTCCGCGACGGGACGGCCACGGTCATCGACTAGGTCGTGCGTCAACCGCAGTCCGATGGTTGCGAGAAGGGCTTGCCGAACCTCGGAGTTCTGCTCGAGCTTCGCACGCATCGCGTTCTCCGCGATCGCGTGATGCTCCGTTTTGCCCCGAGGGACGCGGCGACTGCAATAGTCGATGCTGCCGTCCGGGGCCCCCACGCCGGCGAGTTTCGCTTCAATTCCCCAGAGGCCGAACGCACGTGTCCGTTCGGCTGAACCCTCGGGCCACTTCAGCCCTTGCCAGAAGCCTTCCACGCTCGCGCACCGAATCACGGTCGACCCGCACCGCAACTCGAACGGCGTATGGGCGAACGAGGACAGAAGGCGTGCACGCCAATCGTCCGAGTAGCTCGCGATGTTCAGCGTCACGCCGTCTCGACGGGCCACGAGATCAGCCGCCGCTCGGCGAGTGACGCCACGGCGAAAGCGCCAACCGCGAGCGCGGTGGCCGCGACGATCCCCGCCCACATGAGCGGGAAGCGGTACTGCTCACCGGCGTCGATGATGAGATAGCCGAGTCCACTGTTCGCGGCGGTCCACTCCGCGACCATCGCTGCTAGGACTGCTGCTGGTGCCGTGATCTTGAACGCCGCGAAGACGAACGGCAGGGCCGCGGGGATGCGCAGCCGTGCGTAGAGGACGCGCTCGGGCGCGTCGAGCACGCGCATGAGCGCGAGCGCCTCGGCGCTCGGTGCCCGGAGGCCCGCCGCTCCCGCGACGAGCGCGGGGAAGAAGCTGATGAGCGTCGCCATGATCACAATCGTTGCTGGTCCGAACCCGAACATGATCGTCAGGAGTGGCGTGATCGCGATGAGCGGTACGCTGCGGAGCGCGACTGCGAAGGGCAGCCCGACACGCGCGAGGGCGCCCCAACGTGCGAAGACGGTCGCCAGCACGAGGCCAAGGACATTGCCTCCGACGAAGCCAAGCGCCGCCTCCGATGTCGTTTGCACGAGCGCCGCTCCAATGTGATCGGCATTGCTCAGGAGCGCTTGCCCGATGACGGTCGGCTGTGGCAATAGGAAGGTTGGAACCGCGAACGCGGTCGTGACCAGCTGCCAGATCGCGACGAGAGCGATGACGGCCGCGGCATCGCGCAAGACGCCGACAAGTAGGCGCGGAGCGCTCACGCCCCGCCCGCCCGCGCGTGCCAGCTCAGTGCGATTCGTTCGACTGCTGCGAAGGCGAGGTAGCCGATGAGCGCAACCGCCGCCGCGATGAGCATCGTCGCCCAAAGCAGCTCCACCTGGAAGTTCGCCATAGCGGAGAACAGCAGGTAGCCGATGCCCGCGGTACCCAGCCACTCGCCGACCGTCGCGCCGAGTACCGCGGCAGGCGCGCCGAGCTTCAGCGCGGCGATCACGTAGGGCAGGCTCGCGGGCAGCCGGACCCGTAAGAACGTCTGCGCCGGGTCGGCGTCGAGCACGCGCATCAGGTCGAGCGAGCTTTGGCTTGCGGCGCGCAGTCCGCGCGTCCCGTTCACGACCATCGGGAAGAAGCAGGCGAGCGCCGCGACGATCGTCGGTGCCGTGAGCCCTACTCCAAACCAGATGAGCAGGATTGGCGCGACGGCGACGAGCGGAATGCTGTGGATCGTGACGACGAGGTTGTAAAGCGCGCTCTCCGCTCGGGGCCACGCGACGAACGACGCTGCGAGGAGCAAGCCGAGGACGCTACCAGCGACGAGCCCGATCGCTGATTCGATCAAGGTGAGCCGCAGGTTCAGCCAGATCGGGTACGCCGTACGTACCCCCGCGGCCACGATCGCCATGGGCGCGGGGATGATCGGGAACCGCGCGCCGACGAGAAGCTCGACGAGCTCCCACGCGACGACCAGGGCGACGAACATGAGCACCGTCTGCATCCACGGCGAGCGACGCGTCACACTTCCTCGACCACGCTGTAGAGGCATTTCGTCACGCGCGCGACGTGTGCCAGGAATTCCGGCGACGCGAGCGTGTCCAGCGTCCTTGGGCGCGGCAGCGGCACGCGCTCCTCGGCCACGATCCGCCCAGGACGAGGGCTCATCACCACGACCCGATCGGCGAGGAAGACTGCCTCGCCGATGCTGTGCGTGACGACGAGGGCCGTCGTATCGGTGGCCGCCCAGATCCGCATCAGCTCCTGGTTCATTCGTTGCCGTGTGATCTCGTCGAGCGCGCCGAACGGCTCGTCGAGCAGAAGCACCTTCGGCTTCAGGACGAGAGCACGGGCGATCGCCACGCGTTGCTTCATGCCGCCGGACAGCTGCCATGACCGCGCGTGTTCGAATCCGGCAAGACCGACGAGACGGAGGAGCTCGTTCGGGTCGACCTGCCCGTCCGCACGGGAGCGGGTCACTTCGACGGGTAGACGCACATTCGCCAACACGTCGAGCCATGGCAGGAGTACCGGGTCCTGGAAGACGACACCAAGCAGGCGTTGGTGTCGCGCGCTGGCCGGCGGTGCGCCGTGGACGCGGACTTCGCCGCGCGTCGGCTCGTCGAGGTCGGCGATGAGCCTCAGGAGCGTCGACTTCCCGCACCCGCTCGGGCCGATGAGGGCCACGAGCTCGCCGACCCGGATATCGAGGCTTACGTCAGACAGCGCGTCGAGCGGGCCGCTGTCTAGGGAGAACGTCTTGCCGACGTGTGTGACCGAGATCGCGCTCGCGTCCGATGGTCCCGTCGCCGTGGCTACGGCCCCTTCGCTGCCATCTCCAGGATCGAGGTGTTCATGACCTCGGCCGCGGTGATCGGCTTGTCGAGGAGGTTCAGGCTCTTCAGGATGTCGATGCCCGCCTGCCACGTCGCCTGGTCCATCGAGAACGATCCCTTGCTCGAGGTCATGAAGTCCTTCTCAGCCTTGAGCTGCGCCGTCTGCTGCTTGAGATCGAGGTTGAGCGCGGGGCCCTTGTCCACGACGAGTTTCGCGACTTCGTCGACATGGGCGAAGGCATAATCCCAGCCCTTCTGCGTCGCGCCAAGCCAGCGCGCAAGCTCGTCGGCGTTCGCCTTTACCGCGGTGTCGGTCGTGATGACCACGTCGCCGTAGAACCGGTAACCCGCGTCGTAGGCCGTCATGAACACAGTGTCGAGACCCTGCGCCTGCAGTACGAGCGGCTGATTGAACGCGAAGGACCAGAACCCGTCGACCTGCCCCTGCACGAGTGGCGTGGGGTCAAACTGAACCGGGACGATCGTCATGTCGCTTTCCTTGAGGCCCGCGAGGCTGAGGATCGTTGCCCATGGTGCACGTGCGCCAGCCTGGAGCCCGATCTTCTTCCCGACGGCGTCCTTCGGCGTGCGAATTGGGTTCTTCGCGAGACTCACGAGGCCCGATGGAGCCTTCTGGTACATCACGCCGATCGCAACGACCGGAATCCCAGACGCGCGGGCCTTGAGGAACGTGTCAGCGCCACCGATCACGCCCGCGAGCGCCGAACCTCCCGCGACCACGGTTACGGGTTGGACGTTGGGGCCAAACGGCAAGAGCTGCTGCGTGATACCGAGAGCCGACATGAAACCCTGTTGGTCCGCGGCGATCGCTCCGGCGAACTCGACGTTTTGCACTCCGACCTGAACGGTCACGGTCGCCGGCTTCGGGGTGGGTTTCGGAGCTGCTGTCGCCGGCACGGCGGTCGGACTGGTGGCCACGGGTGTAGATGGCGCACATGCCGCGAGGAGTGGCGCGAGCGTGACGCCCGCCCCAGACACGACACCGAGCCTGATCAGGTCACGTCGACTGAGTCGGGTGTCCATCGGGGCGCAGGCTAGGTCGCCGGGTTTCTCGACGCAAGCCGCGGTGACTCATGACCCGGCTGAACGGCGGTCCAGCCCGCCTGCGCCGCGTGCAGTAGCTCCTCGGGCGTCTCGCCCTCGTCCCGGTTGTCCCAGACGACCTCGGCGATGGCCATGCCGTCGAATCGAGCAAGCAGGGGTAAAAGGACAGAGAAATCGATCGTGCCGCGACCGACCGGCAGATGCTCGTCCCGGTGACCATGGTTGTCATGCACGTGAAGATGCACGATTGCGTCCCCTAGGAGGCGCACGAGGTCAGCGAGATTGCCGTTCACCGCACCGTGTCCAGTGTCCAAACACGCCTTCAGGCGCGGCGAGCCGACATGCGCGAGGAGCGCTGCGAGGTCTTCGGCGTGCCGATCGATCCCGGCGTGATAGGGACCGCAGTTCTCGACCGCGAGCGTGACGCCGAGCTGCTCCGCACGCCGCGCGAGGCGGCCGAGCGCGTCCTCCGCAAGATGCGTGAAGTCCGCGGCGAAGCGCGCATCCCGCAGATCGCCCGGGTGGACGACGATGACGGCGGCTCCGATGTCATGAGCGAGCTCGATCGTTGCTAGGTGCTGGCGTAGCGACTCACGCCAGATCCCCGGGTTGATCGAAGCTAGGCTCGCGTTTCCCAGCGGTCCGTGAACGGAGATGCGCGCGAATACTTTGAGCTCTTGACGAAGACGTGCCCGAATGGCCTTGGGTGTCTCGTCTGGATGTGCGTGCGGATGATCGGCCCAGACTTCGAACGCAGTAAGGCCCTCGCGCGTAGCGAATTCGATAGCCGCATCGAGCGGTCGCTGGAGCAGCATCGAGCTCGAAATGCCGAAAAGCGCCACGGCAGAAGTATCGGCGGAATGCGAAACGAAAGTTCGGTTCTCTCGTCTAGGTAGATATGAGCGTGAAGCGAGCCAACGCGGCCTGGCCATTGATTGCAGCCCTCGGCGCCTCGTACCTGGTGGTCGGGCTCGCATTGGCGGTACGCGAAGTCGCGCTGCCGCTCGCGCGAGAGCTCGAATTAACGCTCACGAACCGGATGCTGTACTTCGGAGGACTGGCGGAGCCCATCCTGCTGTCGCTCGCGTTGACTGTGGGCGCCGCAACCGGTGCGTTCGTCGCTCGCCGCGCTGGTGGGATGGCGACCGTCGCGTTCTACGTGGTCCCGGTCCTGGTCGCGGGCGCCTCCTTTGTCTACTCCGCCTCGCTGCGCGAGCAGCAGCTCCGCGGGAGCGAGTGTTGCGTCATAGTCACGGTCGGGGACCTGCCGGTCGCGGCTGCAGCGGTGTGTATCCCGATATTGATTGGCTTGTTCATCGGTGCGGCGATCGCGCGACGGCGATCCGAGCGCGCGGGATTCAACACCTTTCTCGAGGCAGCCGGCAGCTATGCGATCGTCGGTGCTTTGCCGTCGTTGGCGTTGGGTCCGCCTCTGCCCATGCTCGTCATGGCTCCCTACGCGCTTGCCTTCGCGCCATATGCGACCGTGGGGCTTGACGCTCCGCTTCACGCGCTCGTGCTCGCCCTCCAAGTCATCGCCAGCGCAGCGGTCTACGTGCACCGCGGCGGGACGTCTGATGTGCGCGGTCTGGGGACGTTCGCGCTGATGGGCCTCGCGGGCGTGGCGTACGCCGACTTGCTCGAGATCTGGTTCACGCTCACCTTGGACCACCACTACGTCCCGGTGTCCCTCGTTGTCGTCCCGGTCGCGAGCGTCGGTCTCGCCGCCGTCCTCGTCCTGGCGCTACGTTCGATTTCGTTTCTTCGGACGCGGGCTCCGAGGAACATCGAGAACTAACGTCTCGGCGTCCACACTCATGCCAAAGTCACCGGCGACTCCCGATCTCAGGGTCGGACGCAATGGTCTGGGGGTGTCGATGGTCGTAGCGAGGCGCCGCGAACCGCGATTCGTCAGACTCTCCACGGGCTCACATGGTCTAGCTACCGCCATGGTCTCGGCCATCGCCGATGTCGATTTGGTGCAATGGTTTCGGCTCGATCGTGCGTGATCGACAAGCCAGTGCGACGAGCGCGTCACATGGTGGTCTAAACCATTGCTCGTTAGACCATTCGATTCGCTCACGAGTTTCCGAGTAAAATCAGGTCTCCGCCGAGGTAGCTCAGTCGGTAGAGCAATGGTCTGAAGAATCACGCACAACGCGATTCGCGAATTTGCACCGAAACTCGAGACTGATACCGAAATTTCGCGTCCAAGAGCAATGGTCTCAGCGGTCAATAGTCTTGGAGTGCGGCGGGCAGGCCGCGTATCTGCAGGGCGGGGAACCGTGGCTCTCGAGGCGATGTACGGGTAGACACATGCAGACGCCATGGCAGCGCCTACTCCCGGCGCTCCTCGTTACGGCGCTCACCGTAACTGCGTGCACGCAAGCCCCTGAGCGCCACTTGGCCGCGCCGTCGCTCCTCGCCACCCCGAGCTCGACGCCATCCCTGTCCGCCGCGGCCGTGGTCCCCGGTGGGTGCGGCGTTACCCAGGTCCTGGAGGGCGGTGTGCCTGCTTGGCTCGATGAGGCGGGCGCGCACAACAACCCAGATGGTCTGCCCTATGCGGTTGCAACCCCGCCGATCGCCGCAGGCTTCCTGTTCGGCTATCCGCTCCGCGCTGGTCATCCGAACAATCCGGCGAACAAGATTCTGTGGGTCGTCGCCAGGCCGCGCGGCGGATCAGCACTCACCATCTCCGCACACCCGATCGGCAGGGCCGCGCCGCTCGTCACCACAATCCAGCCAGCCAACTCCTCGCCGGGCGAGATCTACCCGTCCATCGTCGACGTGCCAGACCCCGGGTGTTGGCACCTCGACCTCGCCTGGGCCGGCCAGCAGGCGAGCGTCGAACTCGAGTACCACTGAGTCATTGACGGCGCGCCGGATGGGGCTGAAGGCCGCCTCAGGACTCGGAGGGTGCACGCCTCAGTTGTGACCGAGTTGTCCACGCGGTGACCGCAGCCAAGACGAGCGCCGCACCAACGATGAGTGCACTCACGGCCACGGAGGGTGTTGGCTCGCCGAAGCGCGAACACGTCACTTGGCCAGGGCCGACAGGTGCACCGCATCGCATATCCCACCAGATCAGGTTTGCCGTCCAGTAGCCCATGACGCCCACGAGGATGCCGGAGAGCGCGGACAGCGCTGGTGCGAGTTGCCGAAACGTAATCAACGCGACGAGAGGCACCGCAATCATCGCCACGACTGGCACGATCGGGTCGAGCGGTAGCGGCGGCCGCATGACAAGGACGCCGACAAGAACTGCGCCAGTCCAGGTGAGCACGACGCGCATCGCTCGGAGCATGACTCAGCCGTCGAGGTCAGACAAGACGTCCAGCGTTCCGAGTCGCAGAGTTGGGCGATCTGACGACTCTGCGGACGAAAGCGCGGCGGCGCGGTCCACAGCTGCCGGGCAGTCAGTTGTTTCCTAGACCATGTCGCCTCCAAGGAGACGTACGCTCCACACCAATACGGTGGGGTCATGTGTTCAGAAAGACATCGGGCATGCGTACGCGGTGATCGCTCGGCCTTTGGTGCTGCTCGCGCTTGCGTTGTTAGGCGGATGCAGTGCCGGGCCATCCCCCGCTGAGACCCGCGCGTCGATTCCGGTCGTTGCTCCTCCGGTTACGGAGTTTCTGCGAGTGAACGGAGCGTCGTTCGACCTTGCCGATCCGCCTGCGACCGGAGACATCTCTGTCGCACAGGCGATGGAGGCGGCGCGCACGCAGCTCTCGGTTCCGCTGGGCTCCACCTCCAACACAAGCTTCGGCAGGCTGCGTGACTCGCGTCTCGGTACACGATCGGATCGCTCCGCGTGGCTCGTCGTATTCGCCGTTCCGTCCGGCACGGCGTGGGCGTTTGTCGACGCCGTTGATGGCCAGATGCTTGAGACGTTCGCTCCAGGGCCGTGACCCTACGTTGGTCCCGAGCGGCCGCTACAGGAGCATCTTTTGACGGACCATTCGATCGCGTGCTTGTCTGCCGTCGCCTTACGAGAGGTTGCTCCGACTAGCGGGGGATAGGAACACCTGACGGTCTCGTGCGTCAATCATCGTGTGAGGCGCATCGTCGCACTCCTGCTTGTCCCGGTTCTTGCGTCGGCATGCGGCACGCCTCCGCCCGACGGCGCGCAAGCCGCCGCCGCGACTGCCGCTCAGAGCGCTGGCCCGCAAACCGGCGCGCCGGTGTCGCGTGAAGTACGCATTCAGGAGCCGCAAGAGGGTTGGGCAATCGACGTTCCCGCGTCGTGGCACGACGAACGGACGGTCATCCCCGCGATGCACATCCTACGGAGCTTCGAGGGAACCGGCACCGGACTCATTCCACAACCTGGCGGCGTGGCCGTGGCCATCCAGGTCATGTACGACCGCGAGGGCCTCGACCTCGAAGCGTTCGCCGATCGCTTTGTCTGGGTCGCGACGTGCCGGCCATGCCGCGAGATCCGCGAGCGCGGCGACCTCACGCTCGCCGGCCAGTCCGCCAAGTTGTTTTCGGTTTGGCAGAGCCAGCCACAGGTACTTCAGGACCTGGAGCCGAATCTTTGGTGGCTCGTGCGGTCGGCGTTCGCGCCGGAGCGGATCGTGGTCATCCACATGGTGCCGGCTGCATCACCACTTCGCGCCACGGTCGAGCAAATGGTCTTGTCCCTACGTCTGTTCCAACCCACGCCCGCGGACCTCACGCCGACGAAGTCGCGATCGCAGGTCATCGCGGAGATCACTCACACCTGGAACGTCACGAAGGCCGCGGCGAAGGCCACCAGCTGGCGGGAGTTCGAGGACTCGTTCAACGCCCATCAGCGCGCGACCAACCCGACCGGACCGGGACCGTTTCACAGCTCCGTCGCTCCCGACACGCTCGTATGGCTCGTCGCGTACACCGGATCTGGGTTCACGCCGACCAAAGGTGGTCCACCGGGCCCCGGATCAACGGGCACGCCAGCGACACCGACACCGTGGGGGTGGGGCATCTCCGTCGTTCCCGCGCGTGCGCCCTTCACCTGGACCGGACCCGGCCTGGGTGGGCCCGAATCGTCGTGGCCGACCTGGTTTGATGCGCTGCGCGACCTCGCGCCCTAGCGCGGAGACAGTCAACGCAAGGCGCGGTTGGCTCACACCGCGATAACCCCTGACGGGCCAATGGTCTAACGAGAGCCACGGTTTCGGCTGTCCACCCTGTCGATTGACTGCAATGGTTTCGGCCCGCTCGTGCTTGGTCGCGCAGACCATGGTGTTGCGAGATTCACTTAGTGGTCTAAATCATTGGTCGCGCAGACGATCGATTCGCGCGCGAGTTTCCGAGTAGATCAGGTCTCCGCCGAGGTAGCTCAGTCGGTAGAGCATTGGTCTGAAGAATCGCGGTCCGCCTCGGTTGCGGATTCTCGAATGAACTTGCGGCTGATACCGAAGTTCACCGGCGAAGAACAATGGTCTAGGCGACCAGTGGTTTTGAAGCGTGCGGCGCGCAGGCAGTACGTTCTTCGTCGAGGTCCTCGCACACCTCCGCAGGCGTTGACACCTAGGCCTTACTGTCACGCCTTCGAGGCGCCGCAGGCGCGTGGGCGCTTAGCCCGCCTCAGAAGCGGGGTGGGATGGTGGGGTCGATCAGACGAGTTGTGGGCGGATTTCTAGGCAGCAGGCCCGGGATCGTCATCGCGCTCGTCGCTGTGCTGGTCGGTACGACGACGGTCGGAGTCGCAGGCGCTGCCGGCACGGGCCTGATCTCCGCGTGTGTGAACAAGGCTGGTGATATCAGGATCATCATGCCTGCCGCTACATCGGGCGCTGACGCGAAGAACGAGGGCGACGAGGAGCATGCGCGCGACAAATGCTCGAAGAACGAGACGCTCCTGACCTGGAACATCCAAGGACTTCCCGGTGCACAAGGCTCCGTCGGTCCGGCTGGACCGACAGGTGCGAGCGGCGCAACTGGTGCTAGCGGCGCAACAGGCAAAACTGGTGCGACAGGCGCGACGGGTGCGACTGGAAGCATGGGTATGACGGGACTGATGGGCGCAACCGGAGCGACTGGAGCGACTGGAGCGACTGGAACGACGGGTGCGACGGGGCCGATTGGAGACGCCGGCTCTCAGGGTCCAAAGGGCGATGTCGGCGATCGCGGGGCCACTGGCGCCACTGGACCGACAGGGGCGACGGGCCCGATCGGGCCGGCGGGTGGCAGCGGTGTTTCACCGACCGTTACGACGTTTGTGTCGACGACGCCATTCACAGGTGCGAACGACTTTGCCTGGCACGTAATGCCCGGCGTCGCAATGACGATCGTGCTCAACACGCCGAGCCCTGTCGAACTGGCGTGGGGATTCTCTGCGTCGCCCACCGGCACCAATGGTTGGGTCGCGACCAGGGTCGTCGTCGACGGCGCGCCGGTCGCTGGCTCGCAGCGAATGCTGAGCGGCAGTGGGAGCGGGATGGGCGCGTCGACCTCCGCCTCGTCCGTACTCACACTCTCTGCGGGGCCGCACGACATCACGGTGCAGTACCGGTCAGGCACAGGCTTCACTTTCGACCCGAACCGCGACTATCACGCTGCCTCGCTGCAAGCGCTCGCGTTCGATCACTAGCCGCCGCAGTACTAACCCGCAGGGCGTGCCGTCCACATAGGTCGGGCGCCCTGCGACGCTGTCTCCGGTTGTGCGGCCCCCTCAGATCGGTCCACTTCGCGTGTGGTCCCGGCCAGACCTAATAGGACCGAAGAGGCCTCTCGTGCGTGTATCGAAGCTTCGTGAGCGAGGACGTGGTCTAGGACGAGCCATGGTTGGGAGCTGCGCGAACGCGTAGAAGAGCAATGGTCTTGAGTTACTCATGCTCGGATCGCGGAGACCATTGCGTGTCGTGCACTTAGTCCTCTAAACCATTGCTTTGTTTCACGCGGCTCCGACGCCGCGCATCTCCAATAGAATGAGGACTCCGCCGAGGTAGCTCAGTCGGTAGAGCAATGGTCTGAAGAATCGCGAGAGCCAAGTTTCGCGAAATCGCTCGGGAACTCGCGGCTGATACCTGAAATTCAACCCAGAATGACATGGTGTAGGCGACTAATAGTCTTGAGAGTATCGCGGGCAGGCCGCACTCAGTCCGCGGATTCGAACGACCATCGATCCAGAAGAATCGAGCCGGCCGCTACTCGCTCGTGTGAGGGTCGTTCCACATCTGTGATGAACGTCGCGCCGATTCCCTCATGGCCGAGCGAGCGCGGTTCTCTCGCCATCGCGATCGACGAGGTCGTCGTGAAGCCGAAGATTTACCCTGCATTTGGTCTGGGCGATGAGACGTACGTGAGTCAGACTTTCGCGCGGCTTCTCTCGACCGCGTTTGTCGGGGGATTGACCGTGCTGATGGCGGCGCGCGCCCATGAGATTGGTCTGCTCATCGCGTTCATTTCGTTTGTCCTAGGAGCGGGAACCTTCGCTCTCGGTGAACGTTGGCTCGGCCGGCCAGGTCGGCATCCGCGCCGGACTGCATTCTGGGCCGCCATGGGTGCGGCGATCGCTGTCAGCATTGGCAGCGCAGCGAGCGGTCTCGGACTGGCCGAGCTTCCGTTCATGATTGCTGCGGCGGCCGGTGGTTTTGTAACCGGCCTGTTTTTCGTTGTGGCAGTTACACGTTGGGGTCTGGTCTCGCAGGACATAGGGAAGAGTCGTTGAATAACTGGCGCACGCGGACGTCGGCGGTCACGAGCTCTTCCCCGTTATCTGGCAAATGATCGCACCGGAAGAGGTTCTGTTCGCCGTCGTGACGGTCCTCACATTCACGTTTCTCTCGGTGCGAGTCGCGTCAGTGGCCCTCGGGCCGGCGCCGCTGCCGCGGGGGGTACTGAGGTTCCTCGAACTCGCGCAAGCACCTCCGCGTGTCGATCGTCCGCTGCAATCGGTCGACTTGTGGGTCGGACTCGGCCTGATTGTGCTGATCGAGGTCGGCGTGATTTCGTACCTGGGCACGGCGCTCGCGAGTGGAGACGCCGTGACCGTTGCCGCCGACGGAATCCATTGGGCTCTCGAACTAACGTGGCTGGGGTACTTGACAAACATCTATCGGAAACGTCAGCAGACGTGATCCGTGAACCTCACCCGCGTTCCGAGTCCGTGTTGCGAATCAGACGCGAGCCGTCCTTCAAGATCTGTGCTTCTTTAGCCGGCACGAAAGGCTTCCTTCGGTCCTATCAGATCCGCAGACAACCACAGACGAAATGGACCGACTTAGGGGGGCCCACACTGCCTTTGCAATGGTGATGATCCAATGAGTCCCGGAGTCGGCTGGATCGCATTCGGACTGCTCGAGGCGGCCATAGGAGCGGCGATGGTCATCTGGCCCGCTCGCATGGCCGCGCCGTGGTCGGCGCGGACCGCCGAGACCGACCCTGATGATCTGCGTCGCGCCGTACTTGGACAGCGTGCGATTGGCGCGTTGTTCTTCGTCATGGGTTGTGTCGTGGCGTATGCAGGCCTATCCGCGAACGGTCCGGACGCTACAAGCACCGGCATCCCGCGCGTTGCCTCGCTCCTGTTCGCCGCGTTGTGGGCGCTGCTTGGAGTCGCGACGATGGTTTGGCCGGAGCGCGTGCGCTCCGTTACGAACCCAAACCACGCAACCCAGCGTGGCCTTTGGCTCGCAGGCTCGGCGCTGAGCTCCTACCGACTGACGGGCGCTGGCTTCATCGTGATGGGAGCGATTGTGGCCTTCGTCATTCTGAGTACATCGCAATAACCGAACCCCTGCGAGTCCCGTAGCGCGGAGCACCGCCGGAGCCACCCAGCGCGTCTACCAGCTGCCATTTTCCTGGTGAAGCAGCAGGAGGAATGAATTGAATTTCGTTATCGTCGGCACGCTCCTCGTATGGGTTGTTATCGCGGCGATCCTCATAGTCCGACCCCAATGGCTCGCGATGCTACGCGGCGAGTCACGTGAAGTCTTGGAAACACGGCCCGGGGTGGGATGGAGGTACATCACACAGGTTCGCGTCGCTGGCACGGTCCTGTTGGTCATGGCGGCCTTCATCCTGATCTCGGCGCTGGTGGGAACCCCATCGAGGTAGCAAAACGCAGGTCAGGTCGCGCGGGAGGGTGTTTGATCGCCTTGTCCTGAAGATCGGCCGCTGTAATGGTGTACCGACCGCAATGGTCTCGATTGTCGAACACGCGCGATCAGCGCAATAGTTTCAGTGGCGTCGTGCTTGGGCCGCCGACACCATTGCGCAAGGTCGCACATGGTTGCTTACACCATGTCGCGCTACACCATTCGATTCGCGCGCACCTTTCCGAGTAAAATGAGGGCTCCGCCGAGGTAGCTCAGTCGGTAGAGCAATGGTCTGAAGAATCACGAGGACCGCGATTCACGAATTTGTTCCGGAACTCGCGACTGATACCGAAATTTCGTCTCGAAGAGCAATGGTCTGAGTGAGCAATAGTCTTGAGTGCGGCGGGCAGGCCGCGCCAGTTAGACAACCCTGGCAGTCGTATCTCGGATTGTCTCGGAGGACTGATGCGCGTTTCCTCCCTACCGCCACCACCCGCGATTTCGCTCGACGCGGCAACCGAGTACCTACGCGCGCTCGGTAACCCTGGTGTTGTCGTCCGCGTCACGCCCTGCGCGGGTGGCCTGAGCAACCACAACTACCGCATCGACCTCGCGGACCGGTCAACCCTGCTGCTTCGGCTCTATCGCTGGTGGATCGCCGATCCGGAGCCACCCCGCGGCGCGAAGGAAATGTGGCTGCACGGCCTTCTCCGCGACGCCGGTGTCCGCGTGCCGACGGTCATGGCCTCCTCGGATCGTGCCGCGCTCCTCGAGTGGATTGACGGCGACAAACTCCGAGACGTCGCGCTTGCGGAATCGGTTTCGGCGCTGGCGCCTGCGTGGCGCAGCGTGGGTGAGAATCTCGCACTAGCCCACCGCGCGAATCCGCTCGGGTCCGCGATGGGGGAGATCGTGGGCCGAGACGTTGTGGCCTTCGAGCCAAGCTGGCCAATCTGGTTGGGACACGAAATCGAGAAACACGCTGGGCAGCTGTTAGTGCTCGAGGCGATCGACGATGCGACCTTGCGGCAGATCCAAACGATCGCGCGAGAACGCCTTCCAAAGCTGTTGGCGGACTGCGACATCGCGCTTTTGCACAACGACGCACACCCGGCGAACGTCCTCGTGCGGCACCAGGCGGAACACTGGGATCTTGCGGCGTGGATCGATTGGGAGTTCGCGTGGGTGGGAGACGCCGATTGGGACCTCACCCGCTTCGACTTCATCGGCACGGCACAAGTCGGCCAGATTCCCGAGACGTTCTGGCGTGGGTATGGGCGAAAGCCAGATCCGGTGCGACGTGCGGTGTATGAGCTGTTCTTCATCGTTTGGCTCGCCGGGACGCGTATCCCGATCAGCGAAGCGATGGAGCCGCGCCACGCGTCATCGCAGCCAGTCGACATTCGCCCCGCTCGCGACACGTGCTTGATCTGAACCACGTCAAACCTCAACGGCGGCAAGAATGCGCCCTCGACGGTGCGCAGTGAAATCGGTGCCGAGTGAGCCGGTTGAGACCTTCGTCCTCCGGGGCATCCACGAGAACATTGTTGTGGGATGACCATGTGTCACGACGAAGCCCGTCACACCATTGCTCTACCGACTGAGTTACGTCGACGGAGCCGTCATTTTTACCCGGAAACTCGAGGGTCAAGGGCTCGGGAAATAGAGCAATGGTCCAGAGAGCAAGGATCGATCTAGAGCAACAGGAGGTCCATGGATTCGGCCGAGGTTGGGATCATCCGAAGGGTCTTCCCATCTTTGGACAGCACAACGAGAGCTCCGGGTACAGGACTAGGTACCGACACAGCGGTCTTAGCAACCGCAAGGAGTGAGCCGTCGCTAAGGCTGACGATGCGCTCGCCGCAGATTGCGCTAATCGACCGCGAAGCCACAAGAACTTGGGTTTGCTTAGTCGCGAGATCCACCATCGAAAGACCGCCCGTAGCCCGCGGCGCCGACACTACGCGGTCAGCTGTCTCGCGGGTGGCGTTCGAAGGAGCTTCGCCGAAGGCTGCGATCACCTAGTGTTCGACGCTGCACGAAAGCGGGGTCAACTCCAGTACGGTCCGCAGCGGCAACGGACGCTAGTTCGGTAGCCGCCCCTCAGAGGTCATCGACAGGCCGCATCTGATTTGATCCGCGAAGGCGCGGAATTCGATGTCTGTTTCGCGATCCGTCAGGTCTTGCCAACGCTTAAGTACGCCAGCATTCTCGGGGGTGCTGGCGTGGTCGTACACAAACAGGAGCACCCGTCGCTGTGACGTGACAACGATACCGAGCCAGTTGTCGGTGTCCTCGGTGTGAAGTTGCACGAGATGACTGGTACGCACGTCAACGCCACGCTCATTGAGTAGGGCACGAAGACGCGGCCAGAACGAATCTTGTCTTGTCAGCATGTCAGCCGTCATTCGAGTCGTCTCACGTCGCAGACGTTCGCTCTCAACTGCATTTGCCGGTGGCTTGCGCCTCAACACGTGCTCCTCCAATCTAGCGACTCGGTAATCCCGGGAACATCGTGACCAGCCAACCGTTGGCGTCGGTAATCACGGTGTAGACGTTGGTGGTCAAGCCGCTCTGATTGATGCCAATCGGCTCTCCAGCTTCCACAATCCGCGCGACTGCCAACGATGGCCCAGGCGACCACGATCCGGACGCTGCCACCCGCACCACCTCCCACCGACGCCGCGGCCGCGACGGACGTCCTTGCGGCGTCTTCGCGGCGGTTCGGGCGCGATGTCGCGTCGATCGACAAGGCACTTCGCGAGCTCCTCACCGCGTCAAATGAGGCCCACGAGACCTCCCGCCAACGGACCGCGTAATGGGAGCGATCCACGGGGACGTCCTGGCGATTACGCGTCCGTTACTCCAGGTAATGGCGGAAGCGAACACTGGCGCGTCCGCCCACAGCTTTCGTGACCTGAACGCTCCGTCTCGCGCGGGACGGTTTCGCGTTGCCCTGCGACTGATCGCGGCCTTCCAGGCGCTCCGGCGCGACCAGCTCGAGGCGCTCCTGCTCTCGGACGCCGGTCTCAAGGCGACCTCCCGCCGGGTCCTCGCACTTGGGGTGCTTTCCGACCTGCGGGAGCGCGGCCTCGCGGAGAAGGTCGGGCTAGCCGGTGGCGGCTCGGCCGCGAAGTGTGCGTATGTCCTCACCGCGGCGGGGCAGCGCGTGTACGCCGCGCACGACCCGTCGTACCCGCGTCGCCGGGCCAGGCGTCTCAGCGTGGTGATGCTCGACCACTCCGTCATGCTCGCGGACATCGCGATCGCCTTCGGGACGGCCGCCCAGGGCGCAGGCGATGTCGATCTGCTCTGGGAGAGCGACTGGGAAGCCGTCGTTCGCGTCGGGTCCGGCCCTGTGATACCCGACGCACTCGTCACGCTCGAGCGTGGCGGCTGGCGTACGCGCGCGTTCGTCGAGGCCGACCGCTCCACCGAGTGGCAGCACGCGTTCGCGCGCAAGGTCCGACGGTACGTGCAGCTGTACCTGCGCGACGACTGGCGCGCCTCGCTCGGCGTCTGGCCGCTCGTGCTCACGATCACGACCTCTGACGCGCATGCTCGTTCCCTCGCGCGGCTCGCCCATGGCGTGGCGAACGCCGAGGGAGGCTCGCGCATCGCGCGCGGGTTCCGCTGCAGCTCTTTCAGCGCGGTGTGCGCACGCGGTCCGCTCGCGTCGATCTGGCACATCGGCGATCGCGGCGACGAGGTCGCGCCCCTCGACGATGCCGCAGACGCGACGCCACCACCGGAGGCCCGAGGATGAGCGCCACCAGTGACCCGCGTTCCCTAGACTTGCTCTTGGCCTGCCCGCCGCACGGGAGGAGTAGGAACCGTGCGAACCCGTACCTTTCCAACTGCATACGCGAACGGATACGTAGAACCGATGCGTAGGGAGAACGCGCCACTCGCCGACGCGGTGGCGGAGTACTTGAGCGAAGCGCAGCTTCGTCTCAAACCCTCGACCCTGCGCACGTACATCTCCTATCTCAACCGATACGTCGCGAGCTTCACCAAAGCCGAGCTTCGTCACCTCACCCCGGTCCCGGTGAAGGCCTTCGTGGGCCACTACGCGAAGAACGGCCAGGTGCATGCCGCGCACAACGCGACGATCGCGTTCAAGGCGCTCTCCACGTATCTCGCGAAGGAAGGCATCTTCTACGCGCCCGGCGGCGTCCCGACCCTTGCGGGCGTCGACCTCCCGGTGGTGCCGAAGAGGAGCCGGCCGGCGTACACGCTCGAGGAGGTCCTCGGGATCGAGAAGGTCATCGCGACGCTCGAAAGCCCGCGCCTTCTCTCCGCGGTGCATCTCCTGCAGCTCGCGACGGGCATTCGCGCGAACGAGACGCGTCTTCTGCGTCTGCGCGACGTGACCCTGCCGAGCCAGGGAAACGAGTACAAGGGACACATCATCGTTCGCGAGGACACCACCAAGACCGCGGCCGGTGCGCGCGAGATCCCCCTCGACCAGCACGCCGCGAAGGCGATCCGCCGCTACGTTCACGACGAGCGGCCCGCGTTCGTGGGCGAAGGCGCCGAGCCGCTCTTCCTTTCGCGAAGCGGCCTCGGGTTCGGCGAGTCAGCCTGGCATGCCATGCACCAGCGGCTGCGCAAGGCGCTCGAGGACCGCGGCATCAAGGGGTACAAGCAGCACCGCAACCGCAACACCTGGACGCGCGACGCCCTCGAGGCCGGCGTGCCCGAGACCGCGATCGTGCAGATGGGTGGCTGGGGCAGCGTGGACATGCTCCGGCGCTATCACGGACGACTCACGACGCAGGAGCTCGCGCGCTATCCCACGACGCTTTCGAAGTACGCGCAGAGATAGGACAATGGTCTCGCCTGCAATGGTGTAGGACGTGCCATGGTGTAGGCAGCAAGAAGTGCACGAAACGTCACATGGTGTGAACCGCGTTTCGCGGATTTGCGCCACAACTCGCCGAGGTAGCTCAGTCGGTAGAGCAATGGTCTGAAGAACCATGTGTCGCCGGTTCGATCCCGGCCCTCGGCACAG
>Ga0137394_10001188_pt1 | contig 18832 bp, 19 predicted proteins | sample czobulk116metaG_FD_108278 | JGI IMG/M metagenome (GOLD analysis project Ga0137394, IMG submission 108278) | Vadose zone soil microbial communities from Angelo Coast Range Reserve, California, USA - czobulk1.16 metaG | ecosystem: Environmental > Terrestrial > Soil > Vadose zone | place: USA...
GCCAGAGCCTTGTTCTCTTGAGGCGTCGTCATGGGCGAAGCTTTCCGAGAATGATCACGACGGGGAATGTGTTTTCGAACGGAATCGAATGCATAACCACTAGGGAAAAGTTCGCGTTCATGAAATCCAGATCGTTTTCGTGTTCGTAAATTCGCGGATGCCGGCGGCGCCAAGCTCACGGCCGAAACCGGAACGTTTTACTCCGCCGAAGGGGAGACGCGGATCGGAGGCGACCATTGCATTGATGAAAACCATGCCGGTATCCAACTCAGATACGAAGAGTTCCTGCTCCTCGCGATCATTGGTCCATGCGCTGGAGCCGAGACCAAATGTGGTGTCGTTCGCCAGCTCGATGGCGTTATGGGCGTCGCGCACCCGGAAAACAGCTGCGACCGGGCCGAACACTTCTTCACGATACGCCGGCGATTCTTTGGGAACATCGACGAAAACAGTTGGCTCGTAGAAAAATCCGGCGCCGTGGATCCGATTTCCGCCAGTCAATAGTTTCGCCCCCGCGGCGATCGTTTTCTGAACCTGATGATGCACATCTTGCAGGATTTGTTCCGTCGCGAGCGGACCGATTTCCGTCGTCTCGTCCATCGGATCACCAATCTTCAATGCGCGCATACGCGCGACGAACTGATCCAGAAACTCGTCGTAAATTTGATCAGCAATCATGAAACGCTTCGCGGCAATACATGATTGACCGGTGTTGATCGTGCGCGCTTTGACTGCAGTGCTCAATGCGCGCTCGAAGTCTGCGCTTGGCATCACGATGAACCCATCACTGCCGCCAAGCTCGAGCACGCTTTTCTTGATCTCGCCCGCGGCGGTGCTTGCTACCGCGCTTCCGGCTTTGTCACTGCCTGTGAGCGTTACTGCTTTGACGCGCGGATCGACAATAAGCTTTTTCACCTGCGCCGGTTCGATTAGCAGCGTTTGAAAAACACCATCATCGAAACCGGCGCGGCAAAAGATTTCCTCAATTGCCAGCGCGCACTGCGGGACATTGGATGCGTGCTTGAGCAAACCGACATTGCCGGCAAATAACGCGGGTGCGGCGAATCGAAAGACCTGCCAGAAAGGAAAATTCCACGGCATGATCGCGAGCACCGGTCCGAGCGGTTGATATTGCACGTAACTTTCAGCGGCATCGGTCTGCACCGGTTCGTCCTCCAGAAATCGCTCGCCGTTCTCGGCGTAGAACCGGCAACCCCGCGCGCATTTCTCGATTTCTGCAACTGAATCGCGAAACAGTTTCCCCATTTCGAACGTGACGATCTCGGCAAATTTTTCCTTTTCTTGAAACAGCAACTCCGTTGCGGCATGCAAAAACTCTGACCGCTCTGTGAACGTCGTTCGACGATATTTTCTGAACGCGTCTTCTGCACGCTTCAGCCGTTTCTCGATTTCTGCATCGTCGAACGGAGAAAATTCCTTCAGCTTTTCGCCTGTGGTGGGATTGATAGTGGCGATTGGCATACGATTTAATAAACGCGCGCCAACCATCTGTCATCCTGAGCGAAGTGAAGGACCTCTCCTACGATGAGGCGGCACGTTGAATAAATAGCGTGACCTACGATCCTATGTGGGGTTCCTCGCTCCGCTCGGAATGACTTGCGTTAGTGGAAGTACCCGTTACAAGCGCAGCCCTTTTGGAATCAGGACGCGATCGAGCAAATCAAAAAACCATTGCACAAGCAACGCGAGCACAGCTGCGGGGATCGCGCCTTGCAAAATTGTTACGTGATCGTTCAGGTCTAGCCCGCTAAGGATCGGTTCGCCCAGACCTCCGGCGCCGATCAATGCCGCTAGCGTAGCAGTGCCGACGTTAATCACGGCGCTGGTTTTGATTCCGGATAGGATCGAGCGCGATGCGATCGGAAGATAAATTTCCCAGAGCTGGATCATTGGGCTGAGTCCCAATGCAACGGCAGATTCTCGCAACGATCGCGGAATGTCCTGCAACCCGCTCGCGGTGTTGCGCACAATCGGGAGCAAACCGTAAAGGAAAAGCGCAGCGATTGCAGTGCGGACGCTGATTCCGAAAAAGGGAAGGGGAACAAGCAAGGCCAGCAAGGCGAGCGCCGGAATGGTTTGGACGATGCTGGCGAAACCCAGAATCCCGTGACCAACCGGACCGCCGCGACTCGCAACGATGCCAAGCGGAATTCCAACAATCACCGAAAGCAACAGCGAAAATCCAGCCAGTTGGAGATGACGAAGCGTCCAGCGCGCGAGTTTGTGTGGAAACGATTCGCCAATGTGGGAGGGGCCTGAGCGCCCCGACGGTCGCGGCGCTAAGGCTGCTTCCACATTGAAATACAAGTCTGCCGCGGCCGTGTAATTTTTTGTGCGCCCTGCTTCCGCGTTGAGGCGGACCATGCGTTTTTCATCCAGCGTTCCTTCCAACTGACGCAATGCACCAATAGCATCCGGGCGCATGGACAATCGGAACAGGAAGAGTGCCTCGTACTTCGGGAAGAACTGAAGGTCGTCGTCCAGAACAACGAGATCATTCTGTTCAATCTTTGCGTCGGTCGAATAGGCGTCCTTTACGTCAACCGAGCCGTTGGCAATCGCGGCGTACCCCAGTGCATGATCGATCCCGACGACATTCTGCTGGGGAAGCGCGTAGCGCTCGCGCAATGGTCGCCAGCCATCCTGTCGATTCAGAAATTCGTGCGTGAGTCCGATCTTAAGGTCGGGATATTTTTGAAGATCGCTGATAGTGTGCACGCCGAGTCGTTGCGCTTCGCTGCGTCGCATCACTAACGCATAAGTGTTGTTGAACCCGAGTGGCTCAGTCATTCCCACCTGAAATTTCGCGAGCGAGGCGCGAATTTCTGCCAGTGATGATGCGCGATCGGTTTTCAGAATCTCCTGCGTAATTGTTCCGGTGTATTCCGGGTAGGCATCGATCTGCCCGCCGCGCAGCGCTTCCCAGAGAATGATCGTGCCGCCCATGCCCTGGCGATGTTCCGCGGGAATTCCGGCATTGGTTAACGAGCGTTTGGCGATTTCTCCCAGCACATACGACTCGGTAAATTTCTTTGAGCCGATCACAACATCCGCAGCGGACGAAGAATGAATCAGGAAAAAAGGAATGCAGGAAAAAATCAGAAGAAAATCTGGAAGCCAGGAAACCAGGAACAATCGACAGGAGCGCTTTGCTTTTCTGGCTTTATGGTTTCCAGATTCATTTGCTCTGCTCATTTCCTGTTTTCCTACTTTCCTGATTCGATTCATAGAGTCGCGATTCCGCGTTGCGCGTTGATGAATTCGGAAACGAAAGGATCGGCAGGCCTCTCGCGGAGATCGGTAACTGAACCTTTTTGTACGACGCGGCCTTCATTCATGAGCACGATTTCGTCACCGAAATAAATTGCCTCCGCCAGGTCGTGCGTGACGAAGAGCACCGTTTGACCCAGTTGCGCGAAAATTTCCTTGAGATCCTTTTGCAAAGAAGCGCGGACGAGCGGGTCCAGAGCGCCGAGCGGTTCGTCGAGCAACAGCAGCTCTGGCGAAAGCATTAGCGCGCGCATCAAACTGACGCGCTGCCGCTGGCCTCCGGAAAGTTCAACAGGATACCGCGGGAGCAGTTTTTCAGAAAACCTTGTCAGCTCGCACAATTCCAGGAGTTTGGTTCGCATTTCGTCCTGGGATTTCCCGACATGGCGCGCCATCAGGAGGACATTGGCGCGCGCGGTCAGGTGCGGGAACAGCCCACCTTCCTGGATGACGTAACCAATGCGGCGTCGAAGGTTGTCGATGTTATCGAGGTTGATTGGTTCTCCGCCGAAGTCGATGCGACCGGAGTCCGGTTCGATCAAACGAATGATTAACCGCAGCAAAGTCGATTTGCCACAACCGCTGGGACCGATGAGCACAGTGGTCCTGCTGCGCTCGATCGAGAGATTTGTTGAATGCAACGCCGCTGTGCCCGCATAGCGTTTGCTCACATCGAAGAGTCGAACCAACGCGCTCATTAAAGCAGCGCGACCCTCTGGCTTGCATTGTGAATTAGATCGCAAGCGGGACGCATGCGCTACCCTGAACGGACTACGAAATAGAAAACGCCGAACAAGCGCGCATCGTCAGTCCACATCTGCGCAAACTCGAATTCCGCTTTGCCGGCGAGCGCGGAAAACTCTTCCGGTGAGTATTTATAGGAAAACTCGGTGACGATTTTTTCAGCCCGGCGAAAATGAAACCTTTGTTCGTCAAGGTGAACAAACTGGTCGCTCTCACTGATGAGATACATTTCGATTCGCCCAGCATCTGAATTGTAAATAGCGCGGTGGCGCCATTGATCCAGGTCGAAATCGGCGCCCAGTTCACGGTTCGCCCGCGCCAACAGGTTCAAATTAAACTGTGCAGTAACGCCGGCACGGTCGTTGTAAGCAGCTTCCAGCACGTCGCGAGCTTTCTTTAAATCTGCGCCGATGAGCAGGCCGCCATTTTCCCGGCAAACGTTAGCTACACGACGCAGGAATTGCACCGCTTCATCAGGCTCGAAGTTCCCGATAGTCGATCCAGGAAAATAAACGACATTACGCGCAGGTTTGTGGTGTGGTGAAGGCAGAACCACGGGTTGCAAGTAATCGGCACAGACCGGCAGAATTTCCAGATCAGGAAAAATTTTCCGGAAAAGAGTAGTCGATTCGCGCAATTGCTTTTCGGAGATATCCACGGGGATATAAACTGCGGGCGTCTCCAGTGCTTCGATGAGAATCCGGGTTTTGGTGCCGGCACCGGTGCCAAGCCCGATTAGCTCGAGGTTCGGTCCGAGGTGCGAGGCGATCTCGGCTCGATTCCGATCCAGAATGTCGATCTCGGTTCGTGTGATGTAGTATTCTGGCAGTTCGCAAATTTTCTGGAACAGCGCCGCGCCGCGTTCGTCGTAAAAATATTTGTACGGAAGCGTACGCGGGTTTGATGAAAGACCGGCGATCACGTCACTAATAAAGTCCGACGCTTCTGGCGGGGAAATCTGTTCCGGTGCCGTTAATGAATCTCCGCTCATTGTGACCGTTGAGGGCGGTCGCCGTAGCGACTCGCGATGTGCCGATTTATTGTGGATCGCGTGCGAGTCTGATTCCGGTGAACTGCCAGCGTTTTTCCGGCTGAAAGAAATTGCGATACGTCGGGCGAATGTGAGTCCGCGAGGTTGCGCACGAACCACCGCGTAAGACGTATTGGTTGCACATAAACTTGCCGTTGTATTCCCCGAGCGCGCCCGGGGCCGCGCGATAACCGGGATAAGGCGAGTAAGCGCTGCGAGTCCATTCCCATACGTCTCCGAACATTTGCTGAAGACCAAGATCTTGTCTTGGTTTCTCCGTTGACGTACCCGACACCACAGCCACGGGTCCGGGATGGAACAATTCGCTCTCGACGAAATTTCCTTCGATTAGGCAATCCATTGCAGCGCGCTCCCATTCGAACTCCGTGGGGAGGCGCGCGCCTGCCCAGTTCGCGTACGCATCGGCTTCGAAATAACTCAAATGCGTTACCGGTTCGGATTTATCGACGGAGCGAAAACCAGAAAGGGTGAAGTTCCACCAGGCGCCGTCGCGTTTGCTCCAGTAAAGCGGTGCTTCCCAATGCTGTTCGTTCACCGTCATCCAACCGAGTGACAACCAGAATTCCGGACGCTTATATCCATTGTCTTCGATGAACGCGATGTATTCGCCGTTGGTTACCGGCCGCGAACCGATTGAAAATGCAGGGATCAGTACTTGATGCCGCGGTCCCTCGTTATCGTAGGCGAATCCATGACCATCGTGACCGAGCCGGGCGGTCGTTTCTTCGAAATGTATAAACTGCATTGGGATGATTTTTTCAGCACGGCCATTGATCTTCCGCTCGCGAAACACAGGATAGAGCGGATTTTGCGCGAAGACGTGCTTGATATCTGTAATGAGCAGTTCCTGATGTTGCTGCTCATGATGAGTGCCGAGGATAAGGATCGGCTCGATTTCATTCAATAAGTTCTCGTCAACATTGGAAAGCAGATCATCGATGCGCGAATCGATGGACGCGCGGTAGCGCTGCGCTTGCTTCACCGTCGGGCGCGAAATCAACCCACGCAGATCGCGCCGGTGCATGTCACCGGCGGCGTTATAGTACGAGTTAAACAGATACGCGTACTCTGGAATTGCCGACTGATACGCTGCGATAAACTTCTTGAGAATGAAGGTCTCGAAAAACCAGGTGGTGTGCGCGAAGTGCCACTTGGTTGGGCTGACGTCGGGCATCGATTGCACGACGTAATCTTCTGGTTCAAGACCCGCGCACAACGCGTTGGTGAACGTTCTGATTTGATGAAAACGATCCCGCAACTGTTCGACACGCGTCATCATCAGCGGCAAATGAGGCGGCGCCTGCCGAGGCTAGCCTCAAAGAATATCTCCCTCTTGCTCGATTTCTTCCCGCCGCGCCTGGAGCATCTGGTCGTGAGCGGCTTCCTCAAGGCCATCAATCACGAGATGCTGGCCAACCGTTTCCTCTTCATCGGCATCAGGACGCGGCAAACGGTGACCTTTAGAACTGGCGACTACGCTCCACTCCTCCGTTAGATCGGCGTTATCGCTTGTTTCTTCGGGGGGCATATTATTTTCCTCGCCCATCAGTTCCCGGCGGGCTTGTTTCCAATCTGCATCAGTAAATTCATCAGGATTGCGCTCGTCTATCATAGCAATTTCTCTGGCGCGTCTTTCCACCTCCTCCGATGAAGGCACGCCGAGCCCGTTGCCATGCACCTCGATTTTTCCCGGACGAGGTTGTGAGTAATCGTTCATAACCAACACTGTGAGAGGCCTGGGGCTTCTGTTCTCATTACACTTTGGACTACAGATTGGAGGCTTGCAATACAAGCGATAAAAAAGTGTCTGTAGAAATGTGAAGCGGTGAACGCAGAAAATTCAATTCAACTCCCGGACGGTGCCGTCGTTGCCTTTGAGGAATACGGCGACCCCAACGGCGTACCGGTGATCTTTTGCCATGGCTGGCCCAGCTCACGCACCATGGCGCGACTGACAGATGAACCAGCGCGCGAGCTTGGCATTCGCATCGTTTCACCTGATCGTCCGGGCATCTGTGGTTCCAGCTTGCAGCCGAATCGCAAGTTGAGTGATTGGCCGCGCCTTTTGGAACAAGTGGTAGAGCGTCTCGATCTCCCGGAATTTGGAATGCTCGCGATTTCAGGCGGCGCGCCCTACGCTTACGCGACGGCGGTGGCGATGCCGGAGCGTGTGCGAGCGATCGCAATAGTCGGTGGCGCGCCCCCGATTGCGGAAATTACGGACGGCGAAGGATTGCTTCCGCTTTACCGTTGGATGGTGGCACTGTATCGGAGCCGACCCGGACTCCTGCGAAGGTGTTTTCATCTGGTGCGGCCATTTCTTTCGGTACGGTCGCCTGTTCGTTTTCGCCCATTGCTTTTAAAAATGCTTTTGCTGAGGCCGTGCGATGCAGAGAGCTTGCGCGACGCAGCAGCGTTCGAAGCCATTTTCGAAAGCCAGCGACTCGCGTGGCGTGCTTCAGCCGAAGGCGTGATGGCCGACGCGGAGATCCACGCACACCCGTGGGGCTTTGCGATCGAAGACGTGCGCGTTCCCGTCCGACTGTGGCACGGAAAGCAGGACCGCGCTTTCTCTGTGCAGCTGGCGCAACAAATCGCGAACCGCTTACCCAACTGCAAAACGCGTTTCGTAAACGATGCAGGGCATTATTCGCTGCCTATCCGCCACATGCGCGAAATCCTTGAGGATCTCATATCGGTTTAGTCGCAAGCCTTTCGCGATGTACAGCACGGATAGCTGGTCACGTCACGCCGAGTGAAGTATCAAAGCGTCGGCCTGAAGTTTTTTCTCCATCATTGTGTCGAAGGAAAAGTGTTCGGTTGCGTAGCGAAGACCATTCGCTGCGCAGTACGCAGCCAGGTTTGGATCGGTAATGAATTCCATGATCGCGTTCGCCAGCGCCTGAGTGTCACCCGGTTCGATAAGCAGACCGTTCTTGCGATGCTCGATAATCTCCGGAATATCACCGACTTTCGTCGCGATGACCGGTCGCCCACTGGCGAAAGCTTCACGCAATACGATCGGAGACGCTTCGGTTCGAAGGGAAGCAATAACGATCATGTCGCACGCTGCATAGACGTCGGGTGTGTCCCAGCGATATCCAGCCATAATGATTCTATCGGCCAATCCAGCCTGATCGATTGCGTTCCGTACGTTGATGCCGCGTTTCAAAATCCCCGTGCCCTGGCCTACGATGACGAAGCGGACATCGGGACGCTTTTGCAAAACGAGAGGCGCCGCTTCGACTAAAACGAGCTGGCCTTTGTCGGGGCGAATCATTCCGACATTTCCGATCAGCGCAGTGTCGTCGTCGACGCCGATCTCGCGCCGGAACTTCGCGCGGTCCCGCGGCGGCTTAAATTTTTCCAAATCGACAGCTGAACCGATGACCTCAATTTTTGCAGGATCGACTCCATGTTCTGCGACCAGGTGACGTTTAATCACCGACGCGTCAGCGACGATTTGTGAGCAGCCGTGCTTGAAAACAAATGCGCGACCTTTGCTGCCGATGGGGTCAGTGATGCAGCGTGCCCTGCTGAGAGGAATCCCGCAGAAGTAGAGCGGCAGGCAAATCCAGTGATCCTTCGAGCTGTAAGCTTTCAGCAGATCAACCTGGTTTTGCCGGCAAAATCTCCAGAGCCGCCATGAACAGAGTGGGTCAATGCGGCGTCGGAGCGGCATCGTCACCAGCCGCGTTTGGAGTTCAGATGCTTTGGAGTGCACCTGACTGCCTGGATTGCAGACGAGCCAGGCCTGATGCCCGTGCGCATTAAGCCAGTTAATCTCCAGACAAGTTCGATACTCCTGCCCGCCCCAACTGCGGCTGCTCTCTACGTACAGAATGTTCACGTCGGATCGATCGCGCTGGTGCGCCTCGAACAAGACTTACGCGGCGGCCGCGCGTTTTTCCAGAATGTAGTCGTGAATTGTATTTACGGTCCGAAGCGCTTTCCCAGCTACATCTGAGCTGGGCACGCCGACTCCGAACGTTTTTTCCATGCTTACGGCGAGCTCGAGGGCATCGATGGAATCCAGGCCGAGTCCATCTGGACCGAAAAGTGGCAGGTCATCGCCGATCTGCTCAGGAGTAACTTGCAGCATCAGGTTTTTGACAAGCATTTGTTTGATTTGGGTGCGTAGATCAGGCTCAGACATAAACGAGCCGCGATTTTGCCGTAAATGGCGTGTGAGGTCAAACGCGCATAAACGCGTGACCAAATAATTTTCTTGCCTAAAACGCGATACGAGAACGCCTCGCACTCCGAAAGCGCTTCGTGCGAAATTCATGGAAGGCTCTGCTCCGTTCGCGCAAGCTCGCCGCGGGACAAGTCCGTCCAACTGGCGGATTTGGGAGTGCGCCTGCTTGCCCGATTGTGAGCGGGCGTCCTCACCTCGCTTCTTGAGAATTAGACTTGGTCGGCCTTGTCGCCGGGTGTAACTGCTTCGCCTGACTGCGGCGGCGGGACGCTATTTACAGTTTGGTTCTCGGTTCTGGCCACGGTCGATTGCGCCGGTTTCACATCAGATTTGGCAGTTTCCGTATCAGACTTTCCAGCCTTGTGCAGTTCGTCGTTGAATTCGTCCTTTGCTTTTTGGAACTCTTTTACCGCTTGTCCCATTCCGCGGGCGAGTTCCGGTAGTTTCTTTGCTCCGAATAAGACCAGAATGATGAGCAGGATGACGATTAAGTCTGGTCCTGCCAAGTTCATGAAGCTGGCGAGGAGGCTCATATGCTGCTCTCAAACATCAGGCGGTTTCAAGAAGTTGCAAGGCAATTTGGTGCGCGGCCTCCTTCACTGCAGGCCAGGCAAGCCGCCCGGAAAGGTTGACACACCCTTGTTGCTGTGTGAAAGAGGGGCTCGAAACCAATATGCGCCCCATCTGGAAAGGCAGCATTAGCTTTGGGCTGGTTTATATCCCCGTGGCCGTTTATCCGGCCACACGCGAGGAAAAGATCAGCTTTCGGCAGCTGCGTTCGAGCGACCTCAGCCCAATCAGATACAAAAAGGTTGCCGAGGCGGACTCCAAGGAAGTTCCAGCCGACCAAATCGTAAAAGGCTTCGAGTATGAGCGCGGCCGGTATGTTGTCCTGAAGGATGAGGATTTCGAGAAGGTGCGGATCGAATCCACGCATTCGATCGACATCACCGATTTCGTGGATTTGGGACAGGTGGATCCGAAGTTTTTCTACAGGCCATATTTCCTGGAGCCGCAAAAAGGTGGGGAGAAAGCCTACGCAGTTTTGCACAAGGCGCTGAGCGGCACAGGAAAGATTGGTATTGCGAAGGTTGTGATCAGTAATCGCGAGCATCTTGCTGCCGTGAAACCCGACGGCTTGTTCCTGATTCTGGAGCTGATGCACTTCGCCAGTGAGATTTTGGGCGCTGACGTGTTAAAGAACGGCTCGGCGACAGCAGTAACCGATAAAGAGTTGAAGATGGCTCAAGCTCTTATCGAAAGCATGAGTGACTCGTGGGAGCCGGAAAAATATCTGGACGAATACCGGACGGCGTTAATGGAGATCATCGAACAAAAAGCGCAGCACAAAGAGATCGCTACGAAGGCGCCTGCCGCGCCGGCGCCCACTAATGTAGTCGATCTTGTTAAGGTGTTGCAGGAGAGTCTGAACCGGACAGAATCGCTCAGGCAAAAGCGCACCGCTGCCCGACCTACTGGCCGCCGATCCACCAGCGCTCTCGTCAAACAAAGGCGACGAGCAGGCGCTCTGGGATAACACCGGCCGCACCCGCGTTGCAAATTGTTAGGCTGGCATTATACTCAACGCTCCTTTATGGCCAAGACTGCCTGGATTAATCGCAATGAGCGAAAGCGCGCAACGGTGAAAAAATACGCCGCGCAGCGCGCGGAGCTAAAGGCGAAAAAAAACTATGCTGCGCTCGCGCAATTACCGCGTGACGCCAGCCCCACGCGTGTGGTGAATCGGTGCGAAGTCACCGGGCGCCGGCGCGCTTTTATTCGCCGGTTCAAAATGTCGCGCCTTACTTTTCGTGAGTTGGCCTCGCAAGGACTCATCCCTGGCGTAACCAAGTCGAGCTGGTAAACTTTCCAGCGCCGGCGTACGGCTGAGCGGCGTGCGATTCAGCCAGTTACAAGCCGTCTGGTATGCAAATTTGCTGAATGGACTTCCCCTCACTATCCCTTTTGTTACCCCTAGCTGACGTAATCGCGCGCCAGTGGGACCCGATCATACTGCTTGTCGCCAAATTGGCGGTGGTCATGGCGCTGGTAGGCCTGAACGCATTCTTTGTCGTAGCCGAATTTGCGCTTGTCAAAATCCGCGATAGCCAACTCAACACGCTGGCTGCTGAAGGCATGAAGCGAGCTGCGCTGGTAAAACAGGTTAAGAACAACCTGAATGCCTATCTTTCCGCCTGTCAGGTTGGGATTACTGCAGCGAGCCTCGGGCTTGGTTGGCTGGGAGAACCCTGCCTCGCGCGGATGCTTCAACCATTTTTCGTTCTCGCAGGAATCGAATCACCGGCGGTGATTAAGTCGATTTCCTTCGCGTTGGCATTCTCGGCCATTACGTTTTTGCACATCGTCCTGGGAGAACAGGCCCCAAAAATTCTCGCCATCCGCAAGGCCATGCCTGCTGCGTTATTTGTGAGCGCGCCGCTGCGGTTGTTTTACGCGATTTTTAAGCCAGCCATCTGGTTCCTAAACGCTGCGAGCAACTGGGTCCTTAGTCACCTTCTCCACGTAGAACCGATTGCCGAAGGAGAGCTGGCTCATAGCGAGGAGGAACTGCGATTGATTGTTCGGGAAAGCGAAAAGTCCGCCGAGGTTACGCCCCTCGGCCGTGAACTTGTCTTTAGCGTGCTCGACCTCCGAGACCGCGTCGTGCGCGATATCATGACGCCCCGCGGTGAGATCGTTTATCTTGATCTAGAAGACGACTTCGAGACCAACGTGAAAAAGGCCATCGACTCCAAGCATACACGTTTCCCGCTGTGCCGAGAGAATCTCGATAACACGGTGGGCCTCATTCACATCAAGGAATTGTTGCCGATCATGCGCGACCCACATCCCGATCTATTGAAGATCAAACGCGATTTAATTCCCGTGCCGGAGATGATGCCCCTTGAAAAATTGCTCAAACTATTCCTGGGCAAACACGCACATCTTGCACTGGTGGTGGATGAGTTTGGGGGAACCGTTGGCATGGTGACGCTGGAGAACGTTCTTGAGGAGCTGGTCGGCGATATTCAGGACGAGTTCGATTTCGAAAAAGAAGAATTTCGGAAGATCAGCGCAAACGAATTCAGCGTAGACGGATCGCTCGGACTTTATGAACTCAACGATCTCGCCAAACTTGACTTGGAAAGCGCGGATGTAAGCACCATTGGCGGTTATGTCACTCATCTGCTCGGGCATCTGCCAAAGACAGGCGAACAAGTTAACATCGATGATTATCTGGTCACGGTTTCACAAGCCGACAGCCGCCGCGTGAAGCACCTTCACTTCAAGAAGTTGAGCGATGGTGCGGCGAATGCGTCTACGCCTGAGGAGGCACGTATTCGCGAGCAGTGACCTCGGTGGATTGCTAGACTACCGCCCGGACCAGCTTTGCGCGGAGCGCCGGACGCCGTCGCAATTGTGCGGTCAATGCTGCGATAGCGCGCAGCGTGGATGGACTGATGTGATGTTCCATCCCTTCGACGTCGTGATAGATCACGCGATCGTCGAGGCCGAGAAGAGTAAGAAAATCAGTGAGCAGTTCATGGCGGCGCGCGATGTTTCTGGCCAGCGTTTCGCCCGCGGTTGTCAGGACCAGTCCGCGATACTTCTCGTACTTGAGCAAGCCTTCGCCATCGAGCCGCTGTACCATGTTGCTTACGCTGGCCTGTGAAATTTTCAACGCAGCCGCGATATCGACTACGCGGGCGTAGCCCTTGACGTTAATGAGCTCGAGAATGCGCTCGAGATAATCCTCCACGGTCGTGGAGCTACCGAGGGCGGATCGTTGTTTCTTCTGTGGCATCACGCGAAAGATAGAAAGGAGGTAAAATAAGTCAACTCACAGAATTATTTGACCGATTAACTAAATTAGGTAAGCCTAATTCTCGAGTGAGAAGAGAAGTGCAATGAACCAATCAAATCAGCGAACGGCGATCGAACTTGGACGCGGATGGCGCAGAACGACACCGCGCGTCTCGTTAGCCGAAGTTCACCGGAGCGTCGTCGTTCCGGTGACCGCGTCGTTTTGGCGGAAACTCCTCGCGTTTTCTGGGCCCGGTTTTCTTGTCGCGGTCGGCTACATGGATCCGGGTAATTGGGCAACCGACCTGGCCGGCGGCGCACGGTTCGGTTACTCGCTCCTGGCGGTCATTATGATCTCGAATTTGATGGCGATTCTGCTTCAGCACCTGTGCATCAAGCTCGGCGTTGCTACGGGCCGCGACCTGGCACAGGCCTGTCGGGATCACTACTCAACACTAACGGTCTGGTCTCTCTGGATTCTTTGCGAAATCGCTATCGCGGCGTGTGATCTCGCCGAGGTAATCGGCTCGGCCATCGGGTTACAACTTCTCTTCGGCATCCCGCTGTTCTGGGGCTGTTTGATTACCGCAACCGATGTGCTGGCGGTGCTCTATTTGCAAAACAAAGGCTTCCGTTACATCGAGGCCCTGGTCATTACCCTCATCGCCACTATAGGCGGTTGTTTCACCGCCGAACTGATCTTTTCGAAACCAGAGCTGACAAAGGTTTTATCCGGTTTCGTGCCAAGCGGACAGATCGTCACCAATCAGGGAATGCTTTACGTCGCCATGGGCATCCTTGGTGCGACCGTAATGCCGCACAATCTTTATCTGCACTCGTCCATCGTGCAGACGCGAAAGTTCGAACAAACGCCTGCCGGCAGAGGGGAGGCGATCAAATTCGCAACCATCGATTCGACGTTCGCACTCATGTTTGCCTTGTTCATTAATGCCGCGATCCTGATTCTGTCCGCCGCTGCCTTCCATTGGTCTGGCCATCAAGACGTCGCGGAGATTCAGGAAGCCTACCAATTGCTCAGCCCGCTGTTGGGCGTCGGCGTGGCGAGCATTTTCTTTGCCGTGGCGCTCCTTGCTTCGGGGCAAAACTCGACCCTTACCGGCACACTTGCCGGTCAAATTGTGATGGAAGGTTTTCTTAACATCCGGATTACGCCGTGGCTGCGGCGTTTGATCACGCGGCTTATTGCTATCGTGCCTGCGCTTTTGGTGATCGGATTTTTCGGCGAAAGCAAAACCACCGAACTGCTTGTCGCCAGTCAGGTCGTACTCAGCATGCAACTTGGTTTCGCTGTGTGGCCGCTGATGAGGTTCACGAGCGAAAAGGCCAAAATGGGTGAGTTCGCAAACGGTCTTTGGATAAAAATCCTAGGGTGGACGGTGGCCGGTATTATTATTGTGCTCAATGTGAAGCTGCTCTTGGACACTTTCTTACCGGACGCCATGTTGAAAGCGCTCTACGGGTTTCTCCACATTGCCCCGCCAACACATTAAGAAATGAGCTATGGCCCTTTCGCTGCGCTATTGCGCGTGCAGGCAAATGACAAATGACGAGAGAAAAATGAAAACCCGAATGACGAAGCAAATTTGGCTCTTCCGTTCCGGGCTTTTGGCGTTGTCATTCCTTCGATGCTCGTCATTTGGATTTCGTCATTTTTGCCATGTATAAACACATTCTCATTCCGCTTGAGAATAGTCCGGCCGACGAGACGATTCTTACTCACATCAAGCCTCTGGCGCGCATGACCGACGCGCAACTACTTCTCGTCCATGTCGCTGACGGCTGGGTGGCACGGAACTTTAATCAACTCCAGCTTGCTGAGAGCGAAGAGATGAAGCAGGACCGGGCGTATCTGGAAAGACGCAGGAGTGAATTGGCCGCAGAGGGTTTTACCTGCGCTGCTGTGCTTGCACTTGGCGAACCTTCGGATGAGATCATTAAGCTGGCGCGGGAGAAAAATATCGATCTTATCGCAATGACTACGCATGGTCACCGGCTGATTAGCGACCTCCTTTATGGCGCGACTGTGGATAAGGTGCGCCACGCAGTCGACGTTCCGGTGCTCTTGTTGAAGGTGAAGACGTAAACAATGGCGAAAATCGAATGACCATTCAGCCTGATGGCGAAGCCCGAAATACTGTCGTTTTCGTCATTCATGCCTTGGCATTCTTTCGTTATTCGTCATTTGTGGTTCGTCATTGATGAAGGTCCTTTTCCTCACTAACGAGTATCCTCCGCACATTTACGGTGGCGCGGGTGTGCATGTGGGCTATCTCTCGCGCGAACTGGCCAAGATGATGCCGGTGGAAGTGCGATGCTTTGGCGACCAACGTCTTGATGAAGGCAACCTCAAAGTAATCGGCTTTGAACTGGACACGAGTAATTTCACCTGTCCAAAACCGTTGCGCTCCGCTTTCGGCGCCGTGCGGCGGTGCGTCGATTTCAACACTACTAACATCGACTCCGACTTCGTCCATTGTCATACTTGGTACACTCACTTTGGCGGGATTCTCGCCAAAAAGAACTATGGAATTCCGCTTGTCATCACGGTTCATTCACTCGAGCCGCTTCGCCCTTGGAAACGCGAACAGCTCGCGGGCGGCTACGACTTTTCCCTTTGGGTAGAGAAAACCGCACTCGAAATGGCGGACGCGATTATTGCTGTCTCGGGCGAAACAAAACGCGACATCGAGCGGTTGTTCAACGTTGATCCTGCGCGTGTGCGCGTGATCCACAACGGGATCGATCTAGACGAATATCGCAAGGTTGATTCAATCGCTGCACTTAAGCGGTACGGCATCGATCCCAACAAACCGTATTTGCTGTTTGTCGGCCGGATCACTCGCCAAAAAGGGTTCCAGCATCTGATACGCGCAATCCAATTCATGGATCGCGACTTTCAGATCGTATTTTGCGCCGCCGCGCCGGACACACCGGGCCTAGCGGAAGAAATGAAAAACGCGGTCGAACGGGCACAAGCGCAGCGGTCGGGAATCATCTGGATCGACGAAATGGTCGATCAACAGACTGCCTGCGAGCTTTATTCGCATGCATCTGTATTCATTTGTCCGTCGATCTACGAACCGTTCGGCATCATCAATCTTGAAGCGATGGCCTGCGAAACTGCGGTTGTGGCCAGTGCCGTGGGAGGAATCAAAGAAGTTGTCGTCGACGGTGAAACTGGCTTTCTCGTTCCGCTGGACCAAACGAACAAAAGCCCATTCGAAGCAACAAACCCCGAGAAGTTCGCGCGAGATCTCGCAGCACGCGTCAATGAATTGATGAGAAATCCACAATTACGCGAACGATTTGGTAAGGCCGGACGCAGACGGGCAGAAGAAAAATTCAGTTGGTTTGCAATTGCGCGGAAAACCAAGGCATTGTACGAAACGTTGACGCTTTAGAACATTGAGATCTGGTGGATACCGCTTCAACCCTTCAACGCTTTTAACGGTGTAACGCGGCGAGGCCATGTTCGTCGATCGAGTCAAAGTTTTTGTACAAGCCGGAAAGGGCGGGCGCGGGTGCGTCAGTTTTCGGCGTGAGAAATTTGTACCGAAGGGTGGCCCGGACGGTGGCGATGGCGGACGCGGTGGCGACGTGATTTTGCGGGCGGATCGGCATGTGGATAATCTCGCGAATCTTTTTTACGAGCCGCTCATTAAAGCAAAAGATGGCGGGCACGGGATGGGAAAGAAAATGGCGGGCCGCGCAGGCGCGAACAAGATTGTCAGAGTCCCGGTCGGTACAATCGTTTGGAGAGGCGAAAAGCAGGAACGGGCAAAATCTAATGTGGAGCAATTGGCAATTGGGAATTGGCAATCGTCAATTCCCATTGTCGATCTTACCCGCGAAGGACAGGACTTTGTGTTTTGCCAAGGCGGAGGAGGGGGTAAGGGTAACGTGCATTTCAAAAGTTCCCGCAATCGCGCGCCTCGCGAATACACCGAAGGGAAAGAAGGTGAGCAGGGATATTTTCTGCTCGAGCTGCGAACGATCGCCGATGCAGGGCTCGTTGGTTATCCGAACGCGGGCAAATCGACACTATTGCGCAAAATCTCTGCTGCGCGCCCGAAGGTCGCGGCGTATCCGTTTACCACGCTGCATCCGATCGTCGGCGTGATTGAATTTCCAGGCTACCGGCGTGCGATCATTGCAGATATTCCCGGTTTGATCGAAGGAGCGCACAGGGGGCTCGGCTTGGGCCACGAATTTTTGCGCCACATCACGCGCTGCCACGTTCTGGTGTTTGTGATTGATGTTGCCGGAAGCGAGGGACGCAATCCTGTAGAAGATTTGAAGAATCTTCGGCGGGAAATCGATCTGTACAATCCCACCCTGTCGTCGCGTCCCTGGATTGTGGTTGCCAATAAAATGGATTTGCCCGGTGCGAAGGAGAATCTCAAAGCAATGCAAGAGAGACTTCCCAGAATTAAGATCGTTCCCACGTCATCCGTGAAAGGAGAGGGCGTTGACGCTTTAAAGGAAGCGCTCGCAGCGATAATGACCAACGACAAAGATGTCGTTTCGCCGCCAATTTAAGATGGACAAGACCGGAATCCCTAGCGAAACTGGCCGCGGTTTATGGGCAGACGGGTTGTAGCCAGCTATTGCTCCAGCTTTCTTAAGTCGGAGATGTTGCACATCTACCGCCAGGTAAAGGCGCTGCGCGGCGTCGATACCTTTGTCGTGACGAAAGAAGTCCAGAATGCAGAGCGGTTTCCATTTGACCGGATCGAAATTATTCCAAAGCGGCGCACAAACCTGCTGATGCACGGCTGGCTAAAATTCGTGGAGAGGCGGCCTCCCATCGTTTATCGGGGCGAGTACCAGACGCTCGACTCATTGTTAGAGCGGCACGGCGCCGATCTCATGCACATTTACTTTGGCCATACAGGCGTGCACTTGCTTCCCTTCATCGAGCAATGGGACAAACCGTGCGTGGTATCTTTCCATGGCGCCGACGTCGCGCACAAACCCGAGATCAAGGATTATCCAGCGAAACTGCGCCGCCTTTTCAACGCAGTGCCGCTCGTGTTCGCGCGTTCCCAATCGTTGGTTGAACGATTGATCCAGCTGGGCTGTCCGCCGGAAAAATTGCGCATCAATCGCACTGGCATCCCTCTGAATGAATTTCCATTTGTCGATAGACAACCGCCCGCAAATGGTAAATGGCGAATCGTCCAGGCGTGCCGGTTGATTCCAAAGAAAGGCGTTGCCACTGGCCTGCGCGCCTTTGCGATTTTTAAGAAGGACAACCCGCGGGCGGAATTTCTTATCGCTGGCAAAGGCCCATTACAGCCGGAACTGGAGATGCTCGCTGGCGGACTGGGGATTCTCAAGGATGTGCACTTTCTCGGATTTCTCTCGCAACCGAAGCTCCAGCAGCTTTATGCCAGTTCGCATCTGTTTTTGCATCCGAGCGAAATATCGCCAAACCAAGACCAGGAAGGCGTGCCGAACTCGGTTTTGGAAGCGATGGCGACGGGGTTGCCAGTGGCGGCGACGCGGCACGGTGGAATTCCGGAAGCGGTTGATCATGGACGCACCGGGTTCCTGGTCGCGGAAGAGGATCACGTCGGATTGGCGAATGCCATGCAACTAATCACAAGTTCGCCCGCCCTGCTGAAGCAAATGGGAGAACGTGCCCACAGCACTGTTATCGAACGGTTTGGGCAGGACGCTCAAATCGATCAATTAGAATCGTTCTACGAAGAAGCGATCAC
>Ga0137394_10001189_pt1 | contig 18801 bp, 22 predicted proteins | sample czobulk116metaG_FD_108278 | JGI IMG/M metagenome (GOLD analysis project Ga0137394, IMG submission 108278) | Vadose zone soil microbial communities from Angelo Coast Range Reserve, California, USA - czobulk1.16 metaG | ecosystem: Environmental > Terrestrial > Soil > Vadose zone | place: USA...
GGTCACTTTCAGAAAACAAACATAACATGATGAATAAATTCTTTAAAATTATGAAAATATTTATGTGAATAGTCCACCCTGAACACTGGGGGTCACTTAAGACAGCTCCAAGATCTGATTGGCCATTCTCCCACAATTTGAGTTCAGCTTGAATTTGATATTGAAGATCAAATTCGAGCCAAACTCAAATTACGGGAGAACGGCTGATCGGATCTCGGAGCCGTCTTAAGTGACCCCCCAGCGTTCAGGGTGGACTATTCACATAAATATTTTCGTGATTTTACAGAATTTATTCATCATGTTATGTTTGTTTTCTTAAAGTGACCAGCTTGAGCTGCTGCAACACTACTACAGACACAGCCATCCTGCCAGTACAGCCCTATAGCACAGTGGGTGGGGCCCTCTTCCATTTTTCTTGCCATATTATTATTTCTTCTTACTTATTATACCAGACTCCATACTCTGCTTCCTGTAGTTTGCTGTAGTATAGCTTGTATGGTCAAGGATGGTCTTTGATGGTGGCTGCGGGACCTTAATAAACTATTATTATTAAAAATTAAAAAATTAAAAAAACATTGATTGTATCATATAACTCTAGTTTATATATCACTATTAATTTAAAAAGAGTAATAAGTATAGTTAAAAGTTGTGTAGACTTTTATGGAATTAGGGTGTCTATACTCTATAGTGTTACTAAAATTTCCCATTGTGGAACGAGAAAAAGTTTACCAAAATCTATCCCAAAAACAAAACCTAAAAGATTATGTAAACAGTTTAAAAAGACCAAATCATGCTGCTGTAGAGTTTAAAAATTCCACACCTGCATATACTGCCAGTGTATTGTCACACTTGTGCAAAAGTTTCAAACCCAAACCAACATGCACGTCGTCATACTCGGTGGTACCGGCCCTTCGGGCATCCTCCTCATCCAAGAAGCCCTAGCCGCAAAACACACTGTCGTCGTCTACGCACGTAACCCAGGGAAGCTGCCCGCGCACCTCCAAGCCAGAGCGCAGGAGCAACACGCGGACCTCACGATCGTCAAGGGCGAGCTGGAAGACGCGCAGCAGCTCGACGCTGCGTTTGCCGACGGCGGCGTGGACGCCGTCCTGAGCGCGCTGGGCCCGACGTTCGGGAACCCGTCCGGGACTCCCATCGCGCGCGGGTATGCGGCGGTGCTGGCTGCGATGCGACGCGCGGGCGTGCGGAGGCTGATCGTGCTCGGCACGGCGAGTATCACGGACGCGAGGGACGGGCGCAGCATCGTGTATGCGTCGATGGTCGCGGCCGTCGCGCTCGGCGCGCGGTCGGCGTACAAGGATATCGTTGCGGTCGGGGAAGTCGTGCGCGCTTGCGAGGATATCGACTGGACGATCGTGCGTGTTCCCGTGTTGAAGAACGGGGAGAATAGGGTCGTCAAGGCGGGGTATGTGGGGGACGGCGGAGCCGGTGCTGCTTATACGCTATCGAGGCTCGGTTTTGCGGTTTTTGTGGTGCAGGAGCTCGAAAAGGGCGAGTGGATAAAGAAGGCGCCGCTCATCACTTCCGCCTAGGCGCCCTCATGAGTGAGCGGCGATACGGCCTGGTTTGTGATGGTCCAAGTATGCACGTTTCCTGCGGCGGTGACTCGGACATCGAGCAGTAAATCAATACACTCAGTACCCTTTCTCTTTGCTCAGCACTATGATGTGATTGACGTGGCATATTTCCTCTCGATAGTTCGAAAAGCGTGCTCGTCTTCTGCACTAGGAGACCATGTATTAATTCATCTTTCGCCTCGGGAGCGAGAATGTTGATATTTGACCTCTGCGGAATCTTGCCGCACTAATCCCCACTGGCATGCAGTATGATTGCGTAAAATTACTTCATAAAATGAGTGCTGTAGTTGTGTGACAAAATACAAGTTCTTCCGCGTCTTCTCACCGACCCCACAGTGCTGTACTGGTGCGGAGCAGCTGCCACTCATTTCCACTCTCTGGCCGCCGTCTGTTCTGTACGCCGTAACACTAACACCCTGTATCAAATGTCATGGAGAGACGGAAGGTGAAGAATCATATGTTACAGATGCGGTGGTAGCCGTATGGAAGCAAGGCGCGCATGGATCAACGTCGCCCCCTCTTGGAAGGACCCCACGCCATGTTTTCCTCGTCCATCGTCTCGGCGTAACATAGTGTCGGCTAAACGAGCAGATAGGGAGGGGGATAGGCGGTACTTTAGCCTGTTTTATCTCTCGTCTCATACAACCAAGCGCTTACCTCAGGTCTCATAGAAGAGCGCTTAGGCTAAGCAAACCACCGATGCGGGGTGAATAAACAAATGATCGGAGGTCTGCGACGGAATTTCTTGCTCACCAGTAGTGGCGATATCATTTGTGCCGATGCCACACTGGCTGAATCGGAAAATAAGAATAACAACGATCGCCTCAGGCTCTTCTTACTCCAAGGCCTCTGTCGGTGCGGCATGAGTACAATGTCTCTGATGGGCTGCCGCAAAAAAAAACCCTCGCATACCCTATTTATTTGGCACGAATCTGTCCAAAAGGGCATCGCACTGTGAATTGAAAGTCGTGTATGTGTATGGCGAGGGGAAGGGGTGGAAGTTGGCTTTGAGAGCCCGGATCGTCAGTCTTGTGGTTATAAACGGGGGAGTCAGGACGTCGATGGGAGGGATTTCAAGTCAAGGAGGACGTCTAGGAATCCCAAGTCTGGGGTGAGTCTGGGGAAAGTGGCAACAGTTGTGGCAACTCGAAGGATTTTATTAGAATCTAAAATGGATCATCGGGCGTCGGAAGTTAATTGCCCCGCGTTGCCACGCATTTATCAAGTTCAATTATCGTTATGCGATCTCGTTGATTGGCTGAGGGGTTATTCACAGGTATGTTGATAACTACGTGACCAGCTGAACCACCTTATTACAACAGGGCCTGCTACAGCCTAGTAAGTGTACTGTAAGCCTGAGGTGACGTCCGTGCAACATCGTTAATTTTGCATTATGTAATTGTTGACTTGGCGAATTTCTCAATCCATTTGCAACAAAGTCATCTGCGCATATATACCGGTCACCTGTACCCCAGTCGGACTCAGTTACATCCGAGTTACTCGACAGTGCGTAGCATGGATGCTAGAAATACACGGGATACTGGCCCTCCATATCCGGGCAGATACCGGATTCGGGGATAGGGTTCCCACCGTGTGGAGTGATTGCCGTAGTCATGCATACCCGCAAGGATACTACACAGATCCTCAAGCCCGCCAGTGTGCCAGTTCAAAACTCGAGTAGGGAGAGAATAAGGTGTCATTGCACAAGCTAGTAATGTTGTATGGATCAGTCCATGGACTCTCTCGCTTTCTTTGCTTCGGACGCCATCTAGGATGCAGTGAGGACGTCGATATTGTCAGCATTTACCCGCGGGACGAAGGACAAAGAAAGAGTGCGTACATCTGATGCCTTGTCCGACGTCGCGCGTGAAGCCTATGAGCGTACCATGCGTAACATGTGTGCGCATAAATTAGAATGCACCCACCTCCTTTGTCTTCTCCGCCGCGGACTTCGCACCGCCGGTCGCCTTCTCCGTCGTAGAGCCTGCGTGTTTTTCCCGGATAATCAATCAGTATCTGTAGTACGAGCAACGTTCTCGTAATGAAAAGACTGCGGACCAAGTGTCTCCTTCGTCTTCTCCGTCACTTGTTCGCCAGTCTCGATCGCGGACGCGAGTCCCCGGCCGACCGACTTGTTGACCTATGCGAGGTAGCGATGGTCCCTAATTTGAACGCAGCCCTTACTCTGAAGAGGGGGCACACGAACTTTATCTGCGACATCTGCGACCTTCTCAGTCGCGGTTTTGGACACAGTCGGAGAAGCATGAAAACGTCGGTATGTAGGGAGAATCGAAGTGCGGGCAGTGTATGCGCCGCTAACTCGTATGGGTGCGGTCAACAGCGTGCGCTGAAACATGTTGGTGCTTATTCTCCATACATGTGGGTGACTCTTATATACAGAGACGGACAGTGCATTGGAACCCAAAGTCACAAATGACGCTGTCCTGAGGAGTTATATGACGTCACATACTCTTCGTGACCAACATGTGCTTATCAAAGATGAGGCGGGCGTATGTGTATGTCCATGACGTCGATGCCGCAGGGACTACTTGCTCCCGAGCACTCGATCCATCGCCGCTTTGGTACACATTGCATCGAAGAGCGGAATCCCATCTGGTCCTCTTGTGTCGCTCTCCACCTCGATGCATTCGACCCCAAGTCCCTATCGGTGCCGTTACAATACAGAGATGGATTGTAAAGGAGAAAGACGGAAATAGACGTACTGATATTTGCGCCACGTCGACGCGCACCGCACATCCGTGCAGATATACCAGGTGCGTTACGAAAGTGGCGACGGGGTATGTCGTTGCAACGCTATCTGGACCAAGACCATATGGATCCACATGGTAGCGCGCGTTTAGTGTGCGGGCGATCGCCCTGGTAGGTTCAGGATCGGTCAGCGCACTTTAGGGTACGACGGGGTCAGGCTGACTGTATGTAGTCAACTGCCGTGTAACCCTCTGTTTCACGGTCGTTCTTCGAGTTCACTGGAAATCAGCCCTAGTGAGCGTCGACAACGTGACACAAGGTCGCCACTTACGGAAGAGAACTTTCACGCGCAGGGTACGGGAACGCGCGATGGCTGAAGCCACTCCGCGCAGCGCAAGGCAGGGAATGATGCTACCCCATGCCCATAAGCTGAGTGCCATGCATAGGGACAAAATGGGGAAGGCGGACCTGGTCCAGAGAGACCCACATGAGTACACAAGAACTTGACTGGAACCGAGCCCTGAGATGTATTCTGGGGTAGGAACAGGATGCATCTCATGCCCATATGCGTTAATGTAGTAAAGCCCTGCGAAATGACCTGTTAGCTCATTCGGAAAAGGCACAGGATGTGGTAGATGGCGTACGACTTATTGGCGAGCGGAGCTTTTCATACGAACCTTTGGACTCCGCGCCGAAGAAGACGTTCTGTGTGCTCACAGTTGGTGAGATTGTGTCAAAGCTGAGCGACGACATGTATCCATCTTCGCCTTCCAGTGAAACGGGCCGTGTCATTGGGTGAGAGATCTCACACTGCCCGACAAGATGCGTTCCATTCGCCTACGGGAGATAAAAGATGTAAACAACCAAAGCAATGGTATAGATATACTGACCAGCTCAGCTGCGATGGTAACAGTATGATTTGTCGCAATCACTGGAATGATGTTCGCCTGTATCGAGTCAAGAGTCGAAAACGAAGAAAATGACGGAAGCACGGCGAACCTGACTGTTGGTGATGGACGAGAAGAGGAAAATGGCGGAAGGAAGCGAACGAAAAAATGATTGGGCAGCAGCTAGCAGAAAGTTCCCAATACTGAAGCAACAAAAATGGAGAGTAGTAAGATGATTGTGAGAGTCCGCTTGGTTGTGCCACAACAATCCTCACCTCCCGTTGACGAACGAGAAGTTTTTATGCGCGCGCCGAAGGATCTCGCTTTCGAAAAATACCAGAAAGCCTTATGACACGTCATCAAAATGAGGAAAGAGGCCACCGCAGTCAGTCCGTACCTCGTATGGTCTCCTTTCGGTCTTCGGGTATGCCAGCCCATAAGTTACTCCGGCCCTCGACGATAGTCCGCCACTCTTCGCGAGCGGCCTGCTCTGCATCCGCACCAGAGGGAAGGCGATGTGCCAGCAATGTCCTCACGGCGTCCAAAGGCGTTTCGGGTGGCGCATGCGGGATCAAACGTATGAGACGCGAGCGGATGTCGCCTGCTCGTGCACAGTGACATGTCAGCGATGAGTGATGATGATGGCGATAGTATGCGCTCTCTCTCTCTCGGGGACGAAGTCTACGTACCTATGGAGGGGCCACCCAGCACGCGGATGATTTCGCTTGACGAGCCGCCGTCGTCCGAGACTGGCAGGACGTAACATGCGTGCGCGAACGCCGCACAGATCGCGTTGCAGCCCGTTCCGCCAGATATGACGATGTAAGATGGGGCGCTATCGAGAGATTCGCCCCATACGGACTGAGACGGGGGCATAGGCCGCTGCTGTTGTGCACGGATGTCTAGATGCTTGCCTCCGAGTCGCGCAGGCGGCTCAGCTGGCGGGAGACGGAGATCAAGATGACCGCGCCTAGTATCGCTGGTGTGAGATGCCATGGAGAACTCGGCAGGCGGAGATACTGTGGTCAGATGCAGAAGAAGAAATATATATTATTGCGTCTCAAGACGCCGAGCAGTCCCACTGCCGCTGATACCAAGGGTACGTTATCGGGCAATCTCCACCCTGGAAACCGATTGGTCTTATATCACAACCCTGGCACTGTTTCTCAAACCAAATTAATTGGGATAGATCCACGTGGCTTAATACTGTATGCTACGCTTCTACAATAGTCGTGTTGGATGGAAACCTACGTCGGGCAGGCGTCAAAGTGTGGCCTGGCGTGATCGGGTACGGAGGAAGCAACTCTTAGGGACCACATCTAGTTTTGCCGATGCAAAGGGTCCAAAGCCACAAGCCACAAACCCGACTTCCAGAAAGTTGGTATCAGATACTCGGAGGCGCAACTGCGGTGATGGGTATTTGGAGTTCAAGTCCTTGGAATAGACTACCGGATCGATGCGCATATGGGTGTGAATGGGGCAGCGTTCATTAGGTATACATCACACGCCGTATAAGAAACGGGAGGACTGATAATTGTCCTTGGCAACTGTAAAGAAAATCATCAACGCGGTCGGGATTGGTGTCTAGACCAGAAATGATACTCGATGCGGCATGTCATGGGTTTGCAGCAGGCACCCCCATCTGTTTGCCTAGCCGAGAACAGTGTGGATGATTTCACATTGTTCCGTTCCAGTGGCCCTCGGACATCCACCTATGGGCTGGAAGAGGGTCACAAGCCCGCTAGATGGCCCGAGAGGAATGATAGAGGCAAAATCAGAGTACGTAATATTTCCCCACGACTACAACTGAATGTGGCCGCGTCCCATGATTTGCACTCCGTTCTCCGTTCATCGTTCGCGACGACGACGCCAAGCACGTCCATCACGGTTTTTGACGCGTCTACCACAGCAAGATTAGCCTTTTCCTTTCGACTCGTGGTCCTGTAACTCGTGGTACGTGTGTCAAACCATTTCACGGCGTGGCACATTTTGACCTCCCTTCTGTCCAGACAGATCAGTGCCCATCTCCCACACCGTCGACCCGGAGTGATGGAGGGCCCATATACCCCTTCAACACCAACACATCTAAATGGCACTAATGGAATCCACGGAAGTAGTCCCACACCACCGGACGAGGCTGGGCCCTCGTCCTCCTTTGATCCAGGGATCTTCCGCAGCTACCTTCTCTTCCTCCTCCCGCCCGTAATTGGAGCAACCACAGAAGATATAGAAACTATATTTGACGGCGAGTTTGATGAACAAGTTGCGCGATTCGCGAGCGAGGGTACAGGCGTCATCTATATCGTGAAGAGAAAGGATGATGTGGAAGGTGCGTCGCTTCTCATCGCTGCACCTGTCTCAAATCGCCAATTTTGATAGATGACATGCCCCCTACATTCTCGTACATCCTTACGACCCATCTCACGTACACACCATCGAATAGTACGACGCTCGCGCTGATCAAACGGGGACCCACGCTTGACCCTATAACACCACTCGCCACTCAGCTTCATCTACTCAATCTCTTCGGTAGCGACGAGACACCATACGAAAGTTTGCACGCCGTTGTCAGCAATGGCGTCAAACCATGGTTTGACGCGTTTGTTGGCGCACGGGGGCAGGGCAAGGATGGTGACAACAAGATGGGTAAGTTCTGTTAGGAATGGTCAATGCCACGTACGCACGGCGTTATACCCGATGCATGCGTGTAGAGCACAGGCATGGATGGTGTGCCTGTTCAGTGCCCGGGGTTCTCTGGCTTTCTCTCGCGAATTTCGCTCACACACCATTGGTAGGTATTCCGATGACCAAAAAGAAGTTTGCGGAGCTCGAGCTTTCCCTATTGCACCTACAACAAAACGTAGAAATTCCGGAAACACACCTCATCATTCATCCTATCATTCAGAAAGCAGTCGAACACGTACGTAACCGGTCCCAGCACTGCGGTGACCCGACTGACGACAGGGTTCTACAGGCGCATGCTGCTGGCGCCCGACCAAACATATCCCATATACCCGCCAAGCTTTTGAACGATAGTACCTTCCTCAACACCCTTCATGCTCACGTCAATGCATGGATCAAGTCTATTCAAGCCGTGACAAAGCTAAATCGCGATGTCGCATCAGGCACAGCATCTCAGGAAATCAACTTTTGGCTTTCTCTCGAACGAGCACTCGAAGGCATTGAGAATCAGCTACGGAGCGAGGAAGTGAACATGGTCATGGAATGTTTACGAAACGCAAAGCGCTTCCATGCTACTGTCTCTTTCATCGCCGATACTGGTCTCAAGGATGCTACGGATAATGGTACGTACTTTGTGCATCTTCGAGTGCATGGCCTGATCGGGATGCCTATAGTTCACAAATACAACCAGCTGATGAAGGATTTCCCCCTGAATGAGCTACTTTCCGCACCGGACGTCGACAAGATCCAAGAGGCCCTTACTCTCATCTTTCAGCACATCAACCGCAAGATACGTCTCTCGCCCTATCCAATCCGCCGCGCGCTGCCGCTCGTCGAAGCGATATCCCGTGACTTTAATGACCAACTACTCCGCATCCTCACGTCTCACCGACTACTTTACACACCGTACGAGACCTTCGAGCGTTTGCTCGCCCAGACGACAGCAATCTTCCGCACGTGGGATGACCTTATTAAAGGGTTCACGGATGTTGCGCGTGACCTCACGCGCAAGCGATTGGAGAAGTTTATTCCGATCAAGGTCCAACCCGCACACGCAAAGCTGCAGGAGCGAACGAGATATCTGAGGGATTGGAGGAAACAGCATGAACAGCTGGCTGTGATGACTGGCCCTACGAAGGGCTTGGGTGGTGTTGGAGTAGAAGTCGGCGGGATGGACATGGAAGAGGAGGTAAAGGAGGCTTATGAGGTAATGAAACGGATTGACGTCTTGGATGTCTCTACTGGTGAGTAGCTTTGCTCTGTCCCCGGGTTACGTGACTTATAAACACGAATTTAGAGGGCACGGAGATATGGGTCGCGGCGGAAAACGCGTACAACGAGCGCGTGGCACGGGTCGAAAATCAGATCATTTCACGGCTCCGTGATCGCCTAGGGACGGCGCGTAATGCCAACGAGATGTTCCGTGTATTCTCAAAGTTCAATGCTCTGTTCGTGAGACCAAAGGTACCACTTGAACATTCTCTGAGTGTCCCGTCTTATAATATCCGTGTCAATAGATCAGAGGTGCCATCCAAGAGTACCAGACACAACTCATTGACTCAGTCAAAGAGGATATCAAGCGACTTCATGACAAGGTATGCGTATCCTTAAGCCTCGCTTGTCCAATTCATTCACTCCCTCCTAGTTCAAAACACAATACCGATACTCCGAAGCATATCATATGTCCCAAATGCGTGATCTCCCACCCATTGCGGGTACAATCATTTGGGCACGGCAGATTGAGCGGCAACTACTCACATACATGAAGCGTGTCGAGGATGTGCTCGGTAAAGGCTGGGAGTTGTATGCCGAAGGTCAAAAACTTCAGTCCGAATCAGCCGCGTTCCGGCGCAAGCTCGATACACGGACAGTATTTGAAGCGTGGCTCCACGACATCAATCGTCGCGATATGGGCGTTAACGGGCGACTCTTCGAGATCGTTCGCTTACGCGGGGGTGGCTTCCAGCTCGCAGTCAATTTCGATCCACAAATAATTACGCTGTTCAAGGAAGTCCGAAACCTACTCTGGCTTGGTTTCCAAGTGCCCCATGCGATCACAAATATGGCTAAGGATGCCAAGCGAGTGTACCCCCACGCAGTCAGCCTGATGGAGACCGTCCGGACACATGGCCAGACGCTCGACCTCGTGGAGCACAATAAGGGCATCGAGTGGCTTGTGGCGGAATATCGGAACGAGGCGCAACGGATGGTTATGAAAGGTCAGTCAACCGTAACGTCCAAAGCAGACGTTCGTGTTTTGTTGACCTCTGCGGTGTAGGCATGAACATTGGCTGGGAGCATTTCGCGAGCCAATATGATGCTGCTCGTTTCGTCTCGTCGGACGGACGGGATACGCGACACATTCAATTCGTCCGAGAGTTCGCAAGCGTAGTGTCTGTGTTACAGGTTTGCGCTAAGGTCCCTGGGTTTTGATGTGCTGCTGATGGTCTGGCAGGACAAAACAAACAATGTTATAGACTTATACAAAGACATCTTGCGCGCGGTGGAGGATCTAGCAACATGTTCTTATACCTCGGAAGCGTTCACAGAACTACTAGGTCGTATCCAGGCGGCAGTACGTCGAGCATCGACACCTGCTCGTACCATTCGCTGACGCATTTCCCCCAGATTGATCGACTTAACCTTGAAGGCTATGCCAACCTCGATCACTGGGTTGCTGAGCTAGATAAGAAGATCGAAGGGATCCTTCTTCAACGACTGAAGCACGTCGCTCAGATATGGTGCGCTGAGTTTGACCGCTCTGCGGATGACGGCGAGTTACGGCGTGACCCGGTTCCGAGTAAGCGTCGAGGAGACAAGCAACGCGGAGAGAAGGTAAGCGCCGTTACCACATTTGATCTCGACGTGGCATGTGACGCTTATGAACATACTAGTTCTTGGAAGGGAGTATGGCCCTGAAGCCTATTGTACACGAAATCCGGATACAGAACCAGGTCATTTTCCTGGACCCTCCAATAGAAAGTGCGCGCCAAACATGGTTGCAGCAAGTGCACGACTGGCTTGGTGAACACTTCCCCTGACTACGTGTTTGGCGGCTTGGTATTCACAAGATGATGTCCTTCTAGGTGTGATCTGCCGGCTACGGCGGATTCAAAGTTCGAGATATGAGATCGGACTGCAAATGCAAGGAAACACTTCATCGGAAATATTGTATACCTCCTTAGTGAGTAGAAATTGATTCCGGACCGTCTTTTTACCCAAACACTGACCCCCTCTCCTAGCTCACACACTTCACGGACGATACGCTACAGCGCCCGTTCGCACTCATAGAGAGCAAGGTGCAACAGCTGAAGGACTACGTGGCCAAATGGCTGCAGTTCCAGTCCCTCTGGGACCTCGAGACGGAATACGTGTTCAACCGGCTGGGCGACTCACTCGCGCTCTGGCAGCAGCTCCTGACGGAGATCAAGCGCACGCGCACGACGTTCGACACGACGGAGACGCAGAAGGAGTTTGGCGTGTGCGTCGTGGATTACGAGCAGGTCCAGGCGCGCGTCAACGCCAAGTACGACGCGTGGCAGCGCGACATTTTGTCGCGCTTCGGCGTCAAGCTCGGCAATGCGATGAAGGAGATGCACGCGGCGATCCTCAAGGCGCGCAACGACCTCGAAAACCAATCGATCGAGGGCCTGGTGGGCAGCGGCGGCGCGCGGCGGTACTGAGCGGGTGGTTTCGACGTTGCATTTTTGTCTTTTTCTTTTTCGCTCTTTTTTTTCCTTTGTGGCCATCTACGTTTTGGTTCGCGTACCCTCCTTCCAACTTTCTTTATATCGTTCACTCTTCAACAGCTTTTTCCTATGCATGTACTGTCCAGATCTCCTTTAATGACACGGTGACTCACATTCATTAATCGGTTCATTGACGACGGGCGCAAGACGATTCCAGACATCAAAGCTTTTTGGCGGACTACATTAACAATTGGAATAAACGTCATGATAGCTATGAGGGGGAAAAATATACGAATGGTACGGAGTATAGATTGACATGCAAGACAATAACCCGAAAAACGAAAGATCACATTCGAAGAGGAATAGTCGTGGATTGTTGGCTTCGTAGGGCCTCACGAAGGAAAGTTACGTTATGGGTCGTGCGGCTTGAAATGTACGTGCGTGACAGAGAGGTCTTTGAAGCTATTGAATATCTCGTTGACCTCCTCTACGAACACCTTCTGCGCGTCCAGCGTGCCCAGAGTCATGTGGTCCTACCAAGAAAAAAAAAGAGAGAGAGTATAGCAAAGGATCGACGACGAGGACAAGCAAAACGCGGAACGCGGAACGAACCTCAATGGACCTCCACCCGCCGAGGTAGAGGCCTCTCGCGCCGTCCTCGATCGGGACGCCCCAGCTGAGCGCGATAAAGCCGCGCGCGAGGAGCGACTCGGTGCGGTACGTTAATCGGCGCACGCGCTCATGAACCTCGTGCGTCTCGGCCGCGTCCGCGTCCAGCGTCACGTAGGTGTCCACCTCCGTGACGGGCGCCTCGAGCGAGCGCAGCGGGTTCCCGGTGAAGCTGACGTGCAGGTCCTCCACGGGTCCCGTCGACAGCGCTTGGCGCTTCGTGACGAAGAGGGCGTAGGACGGGTCGGCTTTGATCGCGTCTGCGTGCGCGTGCGATTGCCACACTGAACGAGAGGACGCGTGCATGGGGACGGGGAGAGATAGGCGAGCGAGCGAGTGCGTGGTTAGTCGTCAGAAAAACAGGGCAGGAGTGGACCGTGGACTTACATAGAAGCCAATAAAATTCCTTAACACGTTCCACAGACGCGCCCCAATATTGTGCCTTTAAGCCCCTTTCCCTGGCCGAGGTACAGTAAAGTAAGCACGCGGAGAAAATGCAGACGGGGACTGTGAAAAAAAAAAGGGAAGGGGGCTTACTGCCAAGAATGAGCAATGTTTCGAACCGCTTGAAATGCAGACGGATCGTCCATGCACTGAACTGTGGCGGCGAATTTGACGAATTGCACGACGGGTGTCTCGGGCGCCATGTAAGTTTTGAACGCACAGGTGGGCTATGGAGGAGGGGAAAGTGAGGCGGTTCTGAAAAGCTCGGGTGGCGGGGTAAGCGGGGGAGATTGCCAGGGGGCGGGACATGACGAAAAGCAAAGTTTAGACAGGACCGAGGAGGCCGCGCCGGGACTCCAAATCTCGCTATTTGATATGATTTAGTTTGACTTAGCGCGGGCCTCGACGGGATAGCAAAATTGGGCTAGTGCCCCTCTCTTGTGTGTTTGATTGCGATTGCGGAAAGCGAAACATCCGGTGGATGCATCCGGCGAGTCTTGATTCATGATTTGCTTGTAAGATCAGAACCTGATGAAAAGGGATAGCCGTCAGTTTGGCAATGCTGTCAGTACAGTGACAGATAGCGACATGCCAGTACAGTTACCGTGGCACACAAAAGGTCGCCCGAATCGGCTAGTCGCGCGGGCGAGCTTCAAGATCACATGATTTTAATTATCTTCGCGATCACGTGATCACTTGTGACAACCCAGTCGCGTCTTTGGTAATGTGATACGTAAAACATTATTTTATCTGGTCCCTGTACCACCGAGCTTGGCATATGTAGCAAGGGCATACTGCAGGTCAAGCGTGTCGTTCGAAATGAACATGGTGTACCTGCAAGTGACCGAGGTACTGGAAGCATTCTTCGGACTCTTTCACAATGATTTCGTGACTCTCTTGTGTGCCCAGCTTCATGTGGTCCTAACGTCCCCATTCCCAAGCCATCCGTGGATTAGGCTGTCAACGCGGTGCCCTTTCGATACGTACGCAACCGAAAAAACACAGACCTCGATGCTGTCCCATCCGACGATATATACACGCACCAGCTCATCCTCCAGACTCGTCCCGCGCGACAGGGAATGAAGCCCCTCAAGTCGCGCAGCCTTTATGTTCGCCATGACCGAGTCTGCGAGGCGTTCCCACCTGGGCAGATATTCCGCGCCTTTGAGCACGCTGACGTCAAACTCCATGACGGGCGCCTCGATGCAGGCCAAGGGCGGGTGGTCGAGAAAGCGTACGTGAAGGACGGTTTTGCTTTTGTCGGAGGAGGGATCATCGATGAGCGCGTCGAGCTTGCGGACCATCTCGGCGTGGGACAGCGTCGCCTCCCTCGCTCTGCTTTGCGCGAACGAGTCCCAGACTGGTTGCGTGCGATGCCCAACGTAAGTGAGGTGAGACGGGAGTGATCGCAGTGAGAGAGAAAGAGGGGATGATCGATGATGATGATGGGATGGGATGACCCAGAGAGAGAGACTAGCTGGAGTACTCACGTAATAACCAGACGAACGTTGATGGTGAGTCGATGCTGCGACCCCAGTACATGGCATTCACGCTGACGAATTGGAAAGAGTCATCAGCTTGAGAGATTAGGGCGGTGACCCCCTCCTCATCCGGTGTCTCTCAACGAACCGAGCTCGAACTGAACGTACCTCGTGGTCGCGACCACCATCTCGCGGACCTCCTTGAAGAGCGCTGGGTCATCCAAGCACCCCTGATTCGCGCGAAACATTACGATTTCGATGACGGGGAGCTCAGAGTCCATAAGGGTTTTGTAGGTGCTGTTGTAGGAGATCACAGCGAGAAAACAAATGATAAAAATGACGGATGAAATATATATGCCGCTCACGTACATGACGGAGGATCATTGCGTTTTACATTTTCTGAGGGTGACCCATGACGGCAACCGTCCTTCGCACAGGAAGGCCAGAATTTGGCTGCGTGTCAGGCACTGCCCGTACTGTACCGCTGACTCAACAGCATGGTTTAGTTCACGTCAGCGAAACATTACTCACAAACAGTCCACTACATCTGTTCCTTGAGCCACAGATGCACGACTACTGAATTTGATGGGCGGCGTTGGCGCTACAGTAGTACAGTAACCCAAGAAGGAAAACTGACCAGAGTTTTTGCACTCATGGCGTCGAAGCGACTTCGAGGAAAAGAGCAGTGAGCCTGAGTCGCTATACACTACGCCAGTGCATCCCTCTTCCTATACTTGACGTCATTCACGCGCATGGAGGGATCAAATCGACCTTTTGGATTGAATATGAATTTGTCGAATATGAATTTCGGTCGAAGTGAAGTGCTTGAAAACGATGTTACGGTAGCACGTTTTACTACAGTAGTACTATCCCCTTGGATTAAATGAATGAGGGATGGCACCTTGCGCTCATTTGCAGTATTGTATGCCTCGAACCTAACTTGACGTTATGGCTGAAAGTTGTCAGATGCAAAGCTAGAGGACACGTCGACACTCTCGATCGGCAGCTAGCTTAGGACTCGGACAACGGCTCTGCAGGTGTGGCCACTGTGTTCGTTTTACTGTATGTGGTCACGACTCACGACGACGTGTGCAGGTTAAGGTCGATGATCCGGATCCGGATCTCGCTCGGGACGTAATGGCGCGGCTCGGACCTTGGCCATCCTTGACCGGGCCGGGACTTGGCCTCCCCACCCGTCACGTTCCTTAGGGTGTTCTGTTCTGTTTCTGCAATACGCCGCGATGATTCTTCTACGCCAAACGCGATGCGCGCTCAGCAGGCGGAGACACGTCGCATACTTCCATGCGTCGCCGGCGTGGTGGGCGGCTCGCAAGGTTCTGCAGCGGTTCAAGTTGGCCGATGTTGGCGAGGGTATCACGGAGTGTGAGGTGATCAGATGGTATGTTCCGTGTACCCGCGTTGGTGGGTGGGGGGGGCGCAAGCGTACTCAAACCGTCTCCTTCATCGTCTGATGCCCCACTCTTGTCGTATAGGAGCGTATCTCCTCAGTCCTCCATCGGTGTTTTCGAGCCGCTATGTGAGGTGCAGAGCGACAAGGCGAGCGTCGAGATCACCAGTCCTTACGATGGCACCGTCAAGGAAATCCTCGTGCAAGAAGGTCAGGTGGCCAAGGTGGGCGAGGGTCTGTGCATAATCGAGGTCGACGAGGAAGAATCCAATCCGTCTGATATACCAACATCAGAACCTCCAGATGCAAAGACCAACGAGAGCAGTCCGCCACCGCTCCAGGAGCAAGGGCGCGACGTCTCTATGGATGTGCCTCAGACCCTGCCAGACAAGCAGTCTGTGGCTCGACGCCCGCATCCCTTGGATCCGAATGCCCCGGCCGCATCGGAGCCAAGCGCGTCAGCATCGCGGTCCGGAACCTCGTCGGGATCAGTGCCAACTACGAATGCGACCGACGTGTTTGCTCTGCCCTCCGTGCGCCACTTTGCCCGAGAGAGCGGGGTGGATATCGCGTTGCTTGCCCCAGGAAGCGGAAAGGACGGGCGCGTCGAGCGCGCGGATGTAGAGCGGCATCTCGCGAGTGGGAAATCTGCGGTTCCGGGGAAGCAGGAGCCGTCTGCGCTTTCTCCTTCTCCCCCAGCGGGGGATGGTGATGTGATCGTTGAGCTTGGACGGACACGGTATGGGATGTGGAAGGCGATGGAAAAGGCACGTACTTTGACATATCTCTCTCTGCGTTGCGTTGTCTCATCGTCCGTTCTGGGCATCGTTCTTATACAGAGCCTGGAAATACCTCACTTCGGGTGAGCGAACCATCCCATCCTGCTTGCTTGCACCGCTGACACGCATATAGCTATTCGACCTCTCTCGACCTGACCGCGTTGCACAATATACTCCCTGTACTCAGTGCGAACATACCCCAACATTACCTCCCACCTTTACAACAGCCACAATCGGCTCCGCATGCCGTCTCTCCTTCATCTTTCTTCCCCGCACCCGCACCCAGCCGTCCCGTTCTATCTGCGTCATGCACCTACGACAAACTAACCTACCTTCCCATCCTCCTCAAGACCCTCTCAAAGGCGATGCATTCCTGGCCTCTCTTCCGCTCCTCAATCACACCAGGGAGCAATTCGGACGGCAGCAAGCCAACGCTGACCCTGCGCCCGCACGCGGACATCAGCATAGCGTTGTCGACGTCGACAGGACTATACACCCCGACGGTTCGCGCAGTCGACACGCACTCGGTCTACAGCCTCGCAGCGACACTGAAACACCTCGCACATCTCGGACGACAAGTGCCCTGCGCGCTGACGCCCGCCGAGCTCCCGCGACGCGGCGGGACGCTCACCGTGAGCAACGTGGGCGCCATCGGCGCCGGCGAGAGCGCGATGCCCGTGCTGGTGCCCGGAGGCGGCGTCGCGATCGTGGCGCTCGGCCGGGCGCGCTGGGTGTGGGACGTCGAGCGGGGTGACGGGAAGGGAGAGCGCAGGCTTAGGATGGGCGTCAGCTGGTCGGCAGATCATCGAGTCGTGGAGGGCGCGGAGCTCGCTGCGTTTGTGGAGACGTGGCGCGGGTACGTCGAACAACCGGAGCGGATGATAGCTGAAGGGGTGTGAGGGCAGGTGACCAAGGTTCAGTGGACATCACAGCCAAGAGCCATGTAACCAACGCTAAACTCACTTTTACAATCGCATGATTTGCTCTCCACACCCCAACCAGTTCCTCTCCTAGTATGACCCTCAGATTTCTCGCGGGCAATCGAAGCCGCGAGCACTTTTTTTTGCACTGACCATAAGGGAAAAAGGAAAGCGTCCATTTCATGTACAGTAGGGTGAGCGAAGTCGAGCAACGAGTATCTCAAAATTTCGGCTTGCTTTTGTTTTTCGGGGTGTGAGGTGAAGAGGCGGGACGCCCAAGTTACATCCTGGAGGTTCCTTCTCGCCTTGTTTCCTCCGTGGTTACGGATATTACAAAAGGATCAAAATCTTCGTTTCGCTCGGTGAGTGCGTTGATCGCGTCGCGTCGCGTTATGTACAATAACCGCATCACGATATCATATCCATGATCATACCATCAGTTGTAGGCTTTCGGTTCTACTGTACTACCCCGGCTGGCGATTCCTAGCACAACAACTTGAAATCTGAAACGTCAGGTAAATATATGCGTGTTTCCATGCTCCTTTGGGAGACATTCTTGTGTTTAAACCTTGATAGCCTTAGTGAATGTAAGGAGTAAAAACGACTGTATATAAGGACATCCAATGTAAGATGTGAATCACACGAAGAGGTGGTGTAAGGATAGCACGAGCTGTAGGCTCGAAAACAACCACTACGACCGCTCCACGCATTGCCCGAACCCTCCCGGACTCGCTCGTCCCTGCGTCCGGCCGACATGTGTGGATGAATCTTGAGCACCCTCCTCTCTCAACCACAAGGGCCCCTCACCTTAGACACTTTTTGATGCTTTTTCACTTGAAAGAATGGCTGTTTCTTGGTCAAGGAATATGACATAAATTAAGAAATATTAAGTGAATAAGGCGTGATAAGTCAGCATGTTTTGCTGATGCACTAGGATTGGGGGCACGCATCAGAAAAAATAATTTCATCTTATTCCTGCTTATTCCTTTCTTACCCCCAAAATAAGAGGTTTAAGTAAGGAATAAGATGGAATAAGTGGAATAAGATGGATTTCTTTTTGCTGATGCACAAGAGTGAAACGGCAAGAGCAAGAGGTGAGAGGAATGAGGTGAGAAAGACAAGGCCACACGGTTTATATAACAAAACCAGTGGTTACATCAGTAAAAAAAAACTTGTTTTATTCCTACTTATTTCCTTCTTACCCCCAAAATAAGAGGAATAAGAAGTAGTAAGATGGAATAAGATGGAATAAGAAAAGTTGATTTTTGCTGATGTACTGACAATGTATGCTATATGCTACCTGTCCTATACGACAAGGGTGAAAGATTGGTGCCGAATGAGGCCGATGGTGCACAGCAAGTGCAACGTCGCCAGGCCTTTCAAGGTGGCGGCGCCATGGCATTCGTCAGGCTTGTTCAGGGAGGGGATGGTGTGCAGCATGCTTGAACAGGAGGCACATCAGCAAAAATCAACTTTTCTTATTCCATCTTATTCCATCTTACTACATCTTATTCCTCTTATTTTGGGGGTAAGAA